>Ga0308175_100001334_pt1 | contig 16653 bp, 11 predicted proteins | sample PhyCR1_3_FD_203893 | JGI IMG/M metagenome (GOLD analysis project Ga0308175, IMG submission 203893) | Soil microbial communities from UC Gill Tract Community Farm, Albany, California, United States - DLSLS.C.R1 | ecosystem: Environmental > Terrestrial > Soil > Agricultural land | place: USA...
GGCAGCTAGGAGCTGGCGGCACTCGCCCGCTCGAGCGGGCTGCCGGCTCTTCTTTAATGAGGTCCCTGGCACCAACGAGGTGCCAGGGACCTCGCCTCGAGCAACCGAGGGACCTTCCGCCCGCTGTGGCTGCTGCGCGGAAGGTCCCTCGCTTTACTGGAGGTGAGGGCTTCTCGCGCTCAATACCCGGCCCCGCCGCCGCCCCGCCGCGGATCGCTTACGCCCTCCCAGCCGTGCGGCGTCCGCATGATCGCCTCCACATCTCCCCAATAGCCGCCGCTCTCGACCGCGTGTCCGCGGGCCCGCAGGCTGTCCAGCGTGGCCGGGGGAAATCCGCCACGCTCAACCTGCAACGTGTCCGGCAGTCCCTGGTGGTGCATCCGGGGCGCCTCGACCGCGCGCGCGAGCGACATACGGTGGTCGATCACGTTCGAGATGACGTGGTACACCATGGTGATGATGCGCGGGCCACCGGGCGTGCCGACCACCAGCAGAAGGTGTCCCGCCGGATCCAGCACCAGGCTCGGCGTCATGGCCGACAGCATGCGCTTGCCCGGCGCGATGGCGTTCGCTTCGCCCTGCACCAGGCCGTACATGTTGGGCTTCCCCGGCGCCGTGGCGAAGTCGTCCATCTCGTCGTTGAGCAGAAATCCGGCACCCGTGACCGTCACGGCGCTGCCGTAGCTGTTGTTGAGCGTGGTCGTGCAGCTCACCGCCTCCCCGTCGGCGTCTACCACCGAGTAATGGGTGGTAGAGGTGCCGGTGGGCGCCGGCTGGAAGGTCGGCGTGGGCGTGGCGCGGTCGCCGATGCCCTTTCGCAGCTCGGCGGCGTAGGCCTTGGACAGCAGGCGCTCGACCGGGTTGTGGACGAAAGCAGGGTCCCCCAGGTACATGTTGCGGTCGGTGAACGCGCGCCGCATGGCCTCGGCCTCGAGATGCACCAGCGCCGGCGAGCCGAACGGCGGCAGCGGGGCGTACCCTTCCATGACGTTGAAGATCTCGCCCATCGTGGTCCCGCCCGAGGAGGCTGGCGGCATCGAGTAGATGGTATGGCCGCGATAGCGGATGGTGACCGGATCTCGCCAGAGCGCCCGGTAGGCGGCGAGGTCCTCGTGGGAGATCAGACCGCCGCCGCGTTCCATCTCGGCGACGATCAGGTCGGCCACCCGGCCACGGTAGAAGCCGTCGGCGCCGTGGTCGCGAATGGCCTCCAGCGTCGTGGCCAGGTCGGGCTGCCGCAGGGTGCTGCCGGGCGCCGGCCGCGCGCCGGACGGGAGAAAGCTGGCCCGCGAGGCGGGGAACAGCACCAGGCGCGCGCTGTCGTCCGCGATCGACTCGCTGCGATAGTCGTCCACCGCGAATCCCTCGCGTGCGAGCCGAATGGCCGGAGCAATGACCGTCGCGAGCGGCAGCCGCCCGAATCGGCGTTGCGCCTCGGTCAGACCCGCCACCGCGCCCGGCACGCCGGCGGAGAGATGGCCGGTGACGCTGCGTTCGGTCGGCTCGCCGTGCTCGTCCAGGTACATGTCGCGGGTGGCCCTGGCCGGCGCCGTCTCGCGATAGTCCAGCGAATGCACCGTGCCGTCCTTGAGGCGGATCACCATGAAGCCGCCGCCGCCGATGTTGCCGGCCTCGGGGTGCACAACGGCCAGGGCGAAGCCCACCCCCACCGCCGCGTCGACCGCGTTGCCCCCCTGGCGCAGGATGTCCCGGCCCACCTCGCTTGCGATGCCGCTGCCCGAGACCACCATGGCGTGCGCACTCTCGGTCACGTGCGCGCGGCCCGTGAACGCCCAGTCGTTGGCCGCGCCGGGGATGGGGCCGGGCGTCGCCGACGTTGTGGGATGGCCGCATGCCGCGGCGGCGAGCAGTAGGCAGGCACGGAGCAGCGACCTGAGACGCACGCGGACCTCGATCATGAAAGGATTGAACCGGCGGGAGGTTGCCCCCGGCGACGCACGGGCTCTAATTTAGCCGTGCCTGACGACTACCTCGACCCGCGCCTGACCGAGCGGCGCAATCCCCGCACTGCCACCATCGATACCGCGTCGGCGCTGGAGATCGTGGATCTCATCGGCACCGAAGATGCCGGCGTGCCGGCCAGCGTTGCCTCGGCGCGCGTGGAGATCGCGGCGGCGATCGACCACATCGAGGCCGCGTTCCGTTCCGGCGGGCGGCTGCTCTACGTCGGGGCCGGCACCAGCGGGCGCCTGGGCGTGCTCGACGCCGCCGAGTGCCCGCCGACCTTCGGCACGCCGCCCGAGATGGTGGTGGGCATCATCGCGGGGGGCCTTCCGGCCCTCGTCAAATCCATCGAGGGCGCCGAGGACGACGTGAACGCCGGCATCGGCGAGATGGACGCCCGCCGGGTAGGACCCCACGACGTGGTGGTCGGAATCGCCGCCAGCGGAACCACCCCCTTCGTGCGAGCCGCGCTGGGCCGGGCCCAGGCGCTCGGCGCGCGCACCGCCGTGGTCTCCATGTCCGAGCCGCCGGCGCTGCTGCGCGACACTTGCGACGTCTGCATCACCGTCCCCGTCGGCCCCGAGGTGGTGACCGGTTCGACCCGGATGAAAAGCGGCACCGCCACCAAGCTGGTACTCAACATGCTCACCACCGGCGCCATGATTCGGCTGGGCAAGACCTACGGCAACCTCATGGTGGATCTGCGCGCCTGGAACGACAAGCTGATCGACCGGAGCCAGCGTATCCTGATGGAGACCACCGGCCTCGAACGCGAGCAGTCCCGCGCCGTCCTCGATGCGGCGGGCGGCAGCGTCAAGACCGCCATCGTCATGGCCCGTCGCGGCGTCGCACGGGCCGACGCCGAGCGCCTGCTCGACGAACATGCCGGGCACCTCCGGTCCATCGTGGGCGACCCCCCGCCGGTGGCGAGCGCATGAACGAGCGTCCCACTCTGGCCGTGGGCCTCATGTCGGGCACTTCGCTCGACGGCATGGACGCGGCACTGGTACGGCTGTCCGGACCAACCCACGTCGAGCTGCTCAGCTTTGTCACCCGCCCGTACGCCGATGAGGAGCGCGTCGCGCTGCGGTCTGCGCTGACCGGCGGCGACGCGCCGTCGCTCGCGCGGCTTCACGTCCGCCTGGGCGAGTGGGCCGCGGAAGCCGTGGAAACGCTGCTGGTGCAGGCACGGATACCGCCCTCCGAGCTGGCCTTCATCGCGTTCCACGGTCAGACCATCTGGCACGAGCCGCCGGTCGTGACCTGGCAGCTCGGTGAGCCCGCGGTGCTTGCCGAGCGATTCGGCGTGCGGGTGGTGAGCAACTTCAGGGCGCGCGACCTTGCGGCCGGAGGGCAGGGCGCACCGTTGGTACCCATGGCCGACGTTCTGCTGTTTGCCTCAGCCGACGCCCCGCGGGTGCTGCTCAATCTGGGCGGTATGGCCAACGTGACGTACGTACCGAGGCGCGCGCAGGAGGGTGGCGTGCTGGCGTTCGACACCGGCCCCGGGGTGGCCATCATCGACGGCGTGGCCGCCCGGGTCGACCGGCGCCGCTCGTACGATCGCGACGGCCGCCTGGCCGCCTCCGGCCGGGTCGACCAGGCTGTGGTGGCCGAGCTCCTGTCGGACACGTTCTTCGCCGAGCCGCCCCCCAAGAGCACCGGCCGCGAACGGTTCGGCGATGACTATGCCGCCCGCCTGCACGGGCGGGTCCCGGGGCCCGACGGCGTCGCCACCGCGGTCGAGCTTACCGCGCGGAGCGTCGCGGAGGCGGTAGGCCGTTGGACGCCGTCGGGGGTGGAGGTGGTGGCATCGGGCGGCGGCTGTCACCATCCCGGCCTCATGGCTTCGCTCGAGCGCTACCTCGCGGCGGCGGGCGGCCATCCACTTCGCCGGTTCAGCGACCTGTTCTTTCCCGGCGACGCCAAGGAAGCGGTGGCGTTCGCCTTGCTTGGCTACCTCACACTGCACGGGCAACCCGGCAACGTCCCCGCGGCTACCGGGGCGGAGGGCGCGCGCGTGCTCGGCATGGTGACTCCGGCATGACCGCAGGCCGACTCATCGTTCCGGCCCTCCGGGCCGGCGCCGACGGCGGGTTCTCGCACGAGGCGGCCCGCATCGCCGACGCGCTCGATCTCGGCGTGGGCGGATTCATCGTGTTCGGTGGGACGGTGGAGTCGGTCCGGCGGCTCACCGCCGACCTGCTCCGCCGCGCCGGGCGACCGTTGCTCATCGCGTCGGATCTCGAGCGGGGCGCTGGCCAGCAGGTGGCGGGGCTGACCCAGTTCCCGCCGCCGCTCGCGCTCGCGTCGCTTGGCGACGCGGCTGTCGTGCGCTGGGCCGGTGCGGTCACGGCGCAGGAGGCCCGCGCGGTGGGCATCAACTGGGTGTTCGCTCCCGTCGCCGACCTCGACGTGCTGCCCGACAATCCGATCGTACAGACCCGCGCCTTCGGCGACGATCCCAACCGCGTCGCGAGCATGGTCCGCACCTGGATCGAAGGCTGCCAGGCCGCGGGCGCGCTGGCGTGCGTCAAGCATTTCCCGGGGCACGGGCGGACCGCCGTGGACTCTCACATTGCCCTGCCCGTGGTCACCGAGGCCGCCCCGGCGCTTCGGGCGGCCGACCTGCTTCCCTTCGCCATCGCCGTCGAGTGCGGCGTCGCGTCCGTGATGACCGCGCACGTGGCCTATCCCTCGCTCGATCCCAGCGGGGTTCCCGCCACCTTGTCCGGACCCATCATGAACGAGCTTCGTGGGCCGCTCGCTTTCGATGGGCTCGTCGTGTCCGACGCGCTGATCATGGACGGCGCGCTCGCCGGCCGTCGCGAGTCCGATGCCGCGGTCGAAGCGGTGCGTGCCGGTGTGGACCTGCTGCTCTATCCCAACGACGCCCGCCGGGTGCGCGACGCCCTGGAGCAGGCGCTCGCGAGCGGTACGCTCGCCGCCGCGCGCGTGGCGGAGGCGATGCGCCGCTACGAGTCGGCCCTCGCGGCCGGGACGCGGCCGACTCCGCCGGTCACGCGGGGACCGTTCGAGTCGGCCGATGCGCTGGCCGACGCGCTGCTGGAGCAGGGCATGCTGTGCGGCGCGGAACCGCGCTTGCAGGGACCGCTCGACCTCATGGTGGTGGACGACGACCTCGACGGCCCCTATCCGCCCGGGCCCAGCGACTGGACTCATCAGGTGCTGGGGCCCGAGCGCGTGGGCCGCTACGCCGGCGGCTCGCGCGTAGTGCTGGCGTTCGCCGAGCCGCGGGCGTGGAAGGGTCGGTCGGGATTCGGCCCCAGCTCGCGCGACGCACTCGCCAACGCCGTCTCCGACGCGGACCTCGTCGTGCTCTTCGGTCACCCGCGGTTGCTGCCCGAGCTGCCCACCGACGGGCCGGTGCTGCTGGCGTGGCATCGCCAGCGGCTGATGCAAGAGGCCGTGGGTCGCTGGCTCCGGCGGCGCGTGGGCTGATCCCGCGCGCCACGACACCTGCTGGGAGAACCGAGAAGCCCACGGGGCGCCACGGCGATGGCGCGCGATCCGGTCTGAGGTCAGTCCGGAGCGGTAACCGTGCGGATGCGAGGAAGCAGGAGGTAGGCGGGCAGGCCCAGCAGAAACGTCGCGAAGAAATAGGTGGCATAACCCATCCGCTCGGCCACCGCGCCGGAGGCCAGGCCGGCGGCCCACCGGCTGAGCGCGTAGATGGCGCTGAGCAGCGCGAACTGCGTCGCGGCATAGCGCCGCTCGCACATCGACATGAGAAATGCCAGGAATGCCGCCGTCCCCAGGCCCTGGGCGAAGTTCTCGAACAGCGCCGCCGCCGTCACTCCGGTCTTGTCCCCGCCGGCCGCGGCCGCCCACGAATACCCCAGGCTCGACAGCAGCTGCACGGCCCCCAGCGACCACAGCCCGTGGAAGATGCCGATCCGGGTCGCGATGATCCCGCCGAGCGTGGCCCCCGCCAGGGTCGCGACCAGGCGTCCCGTCGTCAGCGCGGCGATCTGCTCCAGCGTGAAGCCACTGGCCACCCAGAACGGCTTGGTCATCGGATCCATCGCGGAGATGTCGAGCTTGAACAGCAGGGCAAACGCGATCACGACGCCGATGCCCGGCCGCGAGAGGAGCGCGCGCACCGGCTCCGCCAGCGTGGTAGACGCCGGGCCGGCCCGGCTCGGCGTCGGCAGGGCAACGGCCGCAAGCGCCAGGCCCGCGAACAGCCCCGCGCCCGCGAGAAACGCGGGCTGCCACCCCGACCGCCCCGCGATCCACACCAGAAGCGCGCTGCTCACGAAGCTCGCGCCTCGGTAGGCGCCGATCCGCACCGAGTTGGCCACCCCGAGCTCACGCCCATGCGTGGTCTCGATGGTGTACGCGTCGATCGCGATGTCCTGGGTGGCGGAGAGGGTTACGTACAGGAGCAGGAGCACGGCGAGCTCGCCGGCGTGACGCATCGGATCGGCACCGGCGAGGATAGCGGTGACTACCGCCAGCAGCGCGAGGCACACGCGAATCCAGAGCCGCCGCCCCCCCAGCCGGTCCACCAGAGGAGCCCACAGAAACTTGAGCACCCACGGCAGCGAGGCGCCGGACGCGAGCCCGATGGCGGCCAGGCTCATACCGGACGCGGCCAGCCACACGGGGACGGTCTCGTTGAAAAAGAAGTAGGGAAGCCCGGAAGCAAACGAGAGCGCGCCCACCCAGCTCAGGCGGGCGCCCAGTCTGGCTTCGGTGGGTGGGGTCAGAGCCAGACCAGGAGAAGCGCGGCCAGCAGGCACAAGACCGCCGCCATGAGCAGCACGGCCCGCGTGCGGGTGCCGGTCAGGCTGGGCGGTGGAGCGGGGGGCGGCGGCGCCATCGCGGCGGCCGTGGGGACGGTGGTGGTCAGCTCTTCGTCGTCGTTGGCGAGGTGGTAGACGGCGTAGCCCACGCCTTCGCTCGGGGTCGGCTCCGGCAGCCCGTCGCCGTCGAACCGGGCGGCCACGACGGTGATGTTGTCCGGCCCGCCCCGCTCGTTCGCCAGATCGATCAGCGCGCCGCACAGGTCCGAGAGCTCGGGATGGGCGGCCACTACGGCGGAGAACTCCTCGCGCCTGACCAGGCCCGAGAGGCCGTCCGAGCAGATGATGAGCGTGTCGCCGCGGCGGAGCGTCTGCCGGGTGAGATCGACCTTGACCCGTGGATCCGGCCCGAGCGCCTGGAGGATGATGTTCCGGCGCTCGCTTTGCTCGGCTTCTTCTTCGGTCAACTCGCCGGCGTCGACCAGACGCTGCATCAGCGACTGATCCTTGGTCAGCTGAATGGCTTCGCCGTTCCGCACCAGATACGCTCGACTGTCGCCGATCTGTGCCAGATAGAGATCCTGTCCGTTGACTCCCGCGGCCGTCACCGTCGTTCCCATGCCGCGTACCTCGGGATGCTCGCGGGCGTACCCGTAGATTTTCTGGTTGGCGAGCTCCACCGCCTCCCGCATCCGGAAGGCAAAGCGGTCCGCCGAGATATCCCCGTCGCTGACCCAGGCCGTGGCGAGATGGTGATAGATGAGATCGGCGGCCATGGCGCTGGCCAGCTCGCCGGCAGCGGCGCCGCCCATGCCGTCGGCCACCATGAAGAGCGACCCGCGTGGTCCGACCTTATGCTGTCGGACTTCGGGATGCAGGCTCGCGTTCCCGGTGCTGAGATCGGCGACCAGGAACGTGTCCTCGTTGTGCTCCCTGGTCCGCCCGAGATCGGTTCTGCCAAAGACGGACACCTGGACCGGAAGCGTCACGCGTGCGGTTCCTTCCGATGATCCATTCGGTGACGGAGAAAAGTGTGACGAATCTAGGCCGCACTCGGAGGAGCGTCAACGTCCGCTTGTTGTAAGTCTCAGTCAATGTGTACCTTGCAGCCATGCCGCTATCTCGCTGGGCCGCCCTGACCGCCGTGGGGCTGGGCGTCGCCTGCCGGGCGCACGGACCTCCGCCTGTGGTTCCGGTGCCCGCCACGCGCATCCTGAGCGAGTCCCTCCCGCCTTCCCGGGCTCTGCCGCCGGTGGCGCCGGTGCGTGGGCCGCTGGAGCTCACGGTGAGATATCCCGCGCCCGATGCCGTACTCCAGATCCGGGACTCGAGCTTCCTGTTCGGTACCGCCGGCACGGGCGAGGCACGGGTGAGCGTGAACGGCCAGTCCGCCCGGGTCTGGCCCAACGGGGCGTGGCTGGCGTACGTCGCCCTGCCGACCGACAGCATCATGCCTATCCGGATCGAAGCGCGCACCGCCACCGACTCCGCGGTACTCGACTACCCGATTCGTCGCGTCGTTCCCGATGCCGGACGGCTGACCGTCGGCACCGCATGGGTGGATACCCTCTCGCTCCTCCCCGCCGGCCGGCTCTGGCTCGCACCAGGAGAATACGTCGCGCTGGCCGCCCGCGCGGCCGAGGGGGCGCAGGTGCGGCTCCGGTTGTCCGACGGGACCATAGTACCGCTTACCCCGCAGCCGGGAGCGATCGAGGTGCCGGCCGGGGTCCGCGCCTTCGATCGAGACACCCTCCGGCTCGCGACGCCGGTGGTGCGCGATCGGTTCGTCGGCCTGCTCCGGGGCCGGGCGGTGGGCCCCGATCCCGGGTCGGTGCTGCCGCTGCCGTTCGCGCTCGCCCCGCGCGACACGGCCTGGGCGACGGTCGAGGCCATCGTCGGTACCGACACGGCGCGCGCCCGCTGGCCGCTGCAGGTCGCCATCCTCGACAGCCTGCCGCTGGTGGCGGAGCTGGCCGACGATACGACGCAAGGCACCGTGCCGGACAGCCTCACCGTCGGGCGTGCGCTTCCCGGCGGCACCTACGAGTGGTTCTTCCCGTCCGGAACCCGAGCCGCGGTCATCGGCCGACGCAACGACGACCTTCGCCTCCGTCTGTCGCGCGACGCCGAGGCCTGGGTCCCGGTGGCCGAGGCCCGACCGGTCGCGCGGGGCGGCCCGGCGCCGGCCGCCGTGGTCGGCTCGATCGCCATCACCCGACACCCCGATCGCGCTACGGTGCGAATTCCGCTCAGCCAGCGGGTCCCGTTCCGGGTCGACGAGGAGGACCGCTCGCTCACCGTGACCATCTACGGTGCGTCGGGCGACGTGGACTGGATGCGCTATGGCTCCGACGACTCGCTGGTGCGGCGCATGAGTTGGCGCCAGTCGGCCACCGACGAGGTACAGCTCACGTTCGACCTGAGCCGGCCCGTGTGGGGATACCAGGCCCGCTGGAGCCGGAGCGACCTCGTGTTCGAGATCCGGCGTCCCCCGCCGATCGATCCCGGCGATCCGCTGCGTGGCCGGCTGATCGCGGTGGATGCCGGTCATCCGCCGGGTGGCGCGCTGGGCCCCACCGGGCTGCGTGAGGCGGAGGCCAATCTCGGTGTGGCGCTGGAGCTGGAGCGGCTGCTCCATGCGGCCGGCGCCAAGGTGCTGATGACCCGGACCGCCGACACGGCGATCGACCTCTGGCCTCGGGTCCACCAGGCTGAACAGGCCAATGCCGACGTGCTGGTGTCCATCCACAACAATGCGCTGCCCGATGGGATCAACCCATTCGTGAATAACGGCACCAGCGTGTACTACAACCATCCCCGCAGCGTGCCGCTGGCGCGCGCGGTACAGGCGGCGCTGCTCCGACGTCTGGGCCTTCGCGACCTTGGCATCGGCCGCGGCGATCTGGCCCTGGTCCGGGGGACCTGGATGCCGTCCATCCTCACCGAGGGGCTGTTCATGACGCTTCCGGATCAGGAAGCGGCCCTGCGCTCCACCGAGGGGCGCCACCGCTACGCGCAGGCCGTGCTGGACGGCCTGCGGGACTATCTTAAGGAGAGCGCCGCCGAGGCACCCTGAGCCTCGCCCGGGTTGTGGTGCACCTTGGATTGACGGCGTCTCCTAGAGCGAATCCCGCCGCCTGACCGGGCGCCGCCCCGGCCCATGGCGCCTTCCGGATCGCCCGCATGAGGATGTCGCTGATGGTTGTCCCCGGCCCGCGTCTCGCGTTGATCGCGGTCGCGCTGATCGCCGCCGCCGCTGCTCCCCGTCTTCTGGCCCAAGCCCCCAACGAGCGTGCCGATCTCGAGCGTTGGCGCGACTCGCTTGCCGGCACCTCCGATTCGACCGGCCTGCTCGCGGTCGAGCGGCGGAGCATCGACCAGGCGAAGACTGAACGCAACAACGCGTTCGTCCACCTCCGGCTGGGCTTCCTGTCCCTCCGGCTGGGGGACCTCGGCGGGCAGTCGCATTATGACGACGCGGCCTCCGAATTCCAGTGGGCCATCGACCTGCAGCCCACCTGGCCCTACGCCTGGTACGGCATGGGTCTGGCCGAGTATGGCGTGGGTGACTCCCAGATCTCGTTCATCACCGGCCTCAAGACCATGCTCGGGAAGGATGCGCTGACCCGCTCGGCTATGGCCTTCGCCAAGTCGGCCCAGGTGGATCCCGGGTTCTCCCGCGGGCTGGTGGAACTGTCCAATACCGCGTTACGCCAGCGGGTCAACATCAAGCTCGGCGTGGCGCTCGATGCGCTGCGGCGCTCGGCCGCGACGCCGGCCGCCCAGGACCCCGAAGTCCTGCTCGCGAGAGGGCGGGTCGAGCGCGAGGTGGGCGACGGCGACTCGGCCCTGGCCGCGTTCCACGGCTACCTCGACCGCGGTCCCGATCCCAGCCTGGGACAGCTCGAGATCGCCCGCACCCTGTTCCTGCTGGGTCGCTTCGACGGGGTGCAGCCCTACTATCAGGGGGCGGCATCGGATGACTCCGTTTCCGTCGCGGCCTATCGCGGGGACCTCGCGGCCATCGCCACCGATAGCGTGCTGCGGGACTTCGATCATCGGAAGGGAGCCCAGCGGGTCGCCTGGCTCAAGAACTTCTGGACCACACGGGATCGGGCCGAGCTCCGCGCGGACGGCGAACGCCTGCGCGAGCATTACCGCCGGCTGTTTTACGCCCGCAAGAATTTCCAGCTCACCTCCCTCAATCGCCACTACGATATCGTCGAGCGTTACCGGTCGGGCAGCCGCGACTTCGACGACCGCGGCGTGATCTACATCCGCCATGGCGAGCCCTCGAGCCGAGCCACCTACGCGGCCCCCGGACTCGAGCCCAACGAATCGTGGCGGTATACCCGGCCCGAGGGCGACCTGCTGTTCCACTTCGCCGCCCGCGAAGACGTGCAGGACTTCAAGCTGGTGGAGAGCCTGTTCGACGTGCTCGGCTTCAGCGAGCAGATCGCGCTGCGCGAGGACAAGGCAGGACAGAACCCAATGGCCGAGCAGCTGCTGCTCTCGCGGGAACAGCTCTCGCCGATTTATGGCCGGCTTCAGTCGGCCGGGCAGATCGGCAGCGGGCAGTATCAGGCGGAAGAACGGCGCATGGGCCAGACCAGCATCGCGGTCGGCACAACGACCGACAGCTACCAGCTTCGCTTTGCCCAGGACCTGCGGGTACGAACGGACGTGCTCGCCGTGGGACACGACTCATCGGGGTCGCTGGTGCAGATCACCTACGCCATCGCCGGCAAGGGACTCGAGCCGGTCACCGTCACCCGCGGATACCTCTACTCCGTCCGCGTGCGCTTCGAGGCCAACGACCTGACCGGGCACGTGGTCGCGGCCCTGGACACCACCCGCCACTTCGTGGCGCCCGAGCCGGTGCCCGATGGCGAGCACCTGGTCGGCCGCCTGGCGGTGCCGGTACCCTCAGGGCGATACGAATATCGGCTGGCGATCCAGCAGGGCGAGGACGCCGGCATCGTCCTGCCGCGCGATACCGTGCGCGTGAACGAGGGGCCGAACGGCCTGTCGCTCAGCGACCTGGTCCTGGGCAGCCAGAGCTCCAACCTCACCTGGCGGCGCACCGAGCAGGACACCGTGCTGTTCAACCCGCTGGAAACGTTCAAGCGCAGCGACGAGATGCAGCTGTACTACGAGGTGAGCGGGCTCCAGAGCGGGGCGCCGTACGAGGTGCGTCTGGCGGTCAAGCGGCAAGCCGGGGGTGGAGGGCTGTTCCACAAGATCTTCGGCGGCGGAGGCGCCGCTTTGAGCCTCAAGTTCGACGCCCATGCCGCTTCACCGGTCGAATCGGCGCACCGCGGCCTGCAGCTCGATCGCCTCAAGCCGGGCAACTACGTGCTGGAAGTCACAGTGACCGACGATCAGGGGCGAAAGGATCAGCGGATGCAGCCGTTCCAGATCGTGCCGGAATAGTGCTGGGAAGGACGGGCCGCGAGCGGCTTCGCTCGCGGCCCGGGGGCGTTACAAGGGCCAGGCGTCCGGGCGGCCGTGGGTCAATACCAGGAGCGGCTGCACCAGGGTTTCGGCCCTGACCTGGGCCTCGACCTGCACGAGGTGCTGGGTGATCCCGGCCGTGGTATCGAAGGTGGCGATGTGCATGAGGAGTGACGAGAGCGGCCGATCCAGCGGATCGGCCTTGCTGTTTTCCGAGCCCCCCACCGGGCTCCCCGAGCCGAGGGTGATCCGGGCATGCCCGAACAGCCACAGGGCCGCGCCATCCAGGGCCTTGAGCAGGCGATCGTTGAGCGGGAGGCTCTCGCCATGCAGGGTGATGAGCCCCAGCGTGGGCTGATCGCTGTGACGACGCGAGTGGACCACGAACCCGTACGCGAAGGCAGGGTCCTGACCGGCCGCGCGGCGAAGCGCAGCCCGCAGCTTCTGCTGACTGAAGGCGATCGTATGATACGGGACCACGCAGGTCTCCATGTGCGCTTGTAGGGCTAAGGTCGCCTAGCAGGGGGAGTTGGCGCCGGTCGGGGCAGGGCTGCATGGGACGTGCCAGCTGGCAGCCCCCTCAAGCGGCCCGAAAGCCCAGTTCGGCCCGTGCCGGACGCAACGGATATCGCGGAACGCCACGGGTTTCCGCTTGACTCCCCGGGTGGGAAGGGTAGCTTGCGCGGATGTTCTGCTCCCGCTGCGGAAGCGAGATCACCGGTAAATCCAAATTCTGTCCATCCTGCGGTCTCGATCTCATGGCGACGACGCCCGTCCACGCCATCGCGACGGGTGCGCTCCAGGAAACGGATCTCGTCCGCGAGGCGCTGGCGGCCGAATACGAGATCATCGAGGAATTGGGGCGGGGCGGGATGGCCCTGGTCTATCGGGCCCGCGACCGCCAGCTCGAGCGCGAGGTGGCCATCAAGGTGCTGCCGTTCTCGCTGGCCTTCGACGCGGAATTCGTCGAGCGGTTTCAGCGCGAGGCCCGCACCGCCGCCCAGCTCGAGCATCCCAACATCATCCCCATCTATCGGGTCGGCCGCGCGGGCCGGGTCATCTACTTCGTCATGAAGTTCCTGCGGGGCGGTTCGCTCTCGACCGTCCTGCATGAGCGGAAAAAGCTGAACCCGCCCGAGATTCGCCGGCTGCTGCTCGAGGCCGGAAGCGCGCTGGGCTACGCGGCCCAGCGCGGGATCGTCCATCGAGACATCAAGCCTGACAACATCATGTTCGACGAGTTCGGTCAATGCCTGCTGACCGACTTCGGGATCGCCAAGGCGGCCTCGGGTCAGAAGCTCACCGGCACCGGCATGTCGATCGGCACGCCGCACTACATGAGTCCGGAGCAGGCGCGGGCCCAGTCGATCGACGGGCGCAGCGACATTTATAGCCTCGGTGTGGTCGCCTATCAGTGCCTCACGGGCGCGGTCCCCTACGACGGAGAAGACAGCTTCTCGATCGGCTACAAGCACATCACCGAGCCGATCCCGACTCCCTCGCTGATTACCGCCGACGAGCGGCGGATCTTCGAGGTGATCAAGCGGATGCTGATGAAGGACCCGGCCGACCGATTCCAGAGCTGCGAGGAGCTGGTGGCCTCGATCCAGGGTCAGCCCACGGCGGCACCGGGGACGGTACGGGCTTCGGCCGCCACTGCCGCTGTGGGCGGCGTGCGCACCGGGGGTGGAGCTACCGTGCCCAGCCCGATTGGCGGGATGCCACCGATCGTGAGCCAGCCGACCACGCCGATCGAGTCGCCGCTGGTGAACCGCCGGGCCACCCCCGGCGAGCGGCGCGACTTGCCGCGTCGGGTGGCCGACCGGTCGCTGGCGATGCGTGGCGGCTCGGGATCGTCCTGGGCGTGGCTCTGGCTGGTGCTGGCGGTCCTGGGAGGCGGGGGCGGCGCCTACTACTACTACAAATCGCACGGGTTCGCCGCGGCGACCGAGAGCCCGGACTCCGCTGCTACGGCGCCCGACACCGCCTCGCTCCGCGATACTACCGCGGCACGGACACCGACGCTGCCGGGCGACAGCGGCCGCCGAACGGGCAGGACCGCGGGGTCCGCCGCTCCCGGTGGCAGCACGCCGACACCGGCGCCGCCGCCCACGCCTGCGCAGCCCGCGAGCGACCCGGCAAAGGCCAGCAGCAGGCTCGACGTGACGTCCGGGGACAGCGGCGGCATCCGCGTCGTGGGTTTGCCGCGCGGGTCTACGGTAATGATCGACGAGAAGCCGGTCACCGATACGATGACCCGACTCACTCCTGGTCCCCATGCCGTGGCCGTCTCCGCGCCCCGGTTCAATTTCTACTCGGACACGATCGTGATCCGGCCGGGCGAGGTCACCGAGCTCAACCCGCAGCTCTCACCCCTGGGTTCACCGGTGCTGCCCCGGCGCGAGCGCGTCCTGGCCCGCACCGCCAGCCGGTGTGAGCCGGGGCCGGGCTACAATTCCGACGGCTCATGCTTCGATGAGCGGCCCAAGCCGGTCAACCCGCCATTCGTCCCCCTGCCGGACGACGTTACCGCGACCCCCCGGGCCTCGCTGCTGTGGGTCAAGGTCTCGACGGAGGGCCGCACGGTCGACGTGGCCCGCCTCCGGCCCTCCGACGATGCCGGATTCGAGCGAGCAGTACGGAACTTCGTGTGGAGCATGACCTGGCATCCGGCCCTCAAGGACGGCTCGGCTGTCGAGGCCTGGACCCAGATGCTGTTCCCCCCCGCGCCCAAGTGAGCGGCGCCATCCACCCTTCGGCGTTCATCGCGCCGGGCGCCGCCGTGATGGGCGACGTCACCATCGGACCCGACGCGAGCGTGTGGTACGGCGCGGTGCTTCGAGGCGACATGGCGCCGATCACGATCGGAGCCGAGACCTGCCTGCAGGACGGCACCATCGTCCACGTCGATGACGACGCGCCATGTACCATCGGCCGACGGGTCGGGGTCGGACATCGGGTGATTCTCCATGGCTGCACCGTGGAAGACGAATGCCTGATCGGCATGGGCAGCATCCTGCTCAACCACGTGACGGTCGGCACGGGCAGCGTGATCGCCGCCGGCGCGGTGATCCCGGAAGGCATGCGGGTACCCCCCCAGTCGCTGGTCATGGGCGTGCCCGGCCGGATTGTGCGGAGCGTGGATTCCTCGCTCGCCCACCGGATTACCGAGACCTGGTCGCACTACGTCCGGCAGGCGCGGGCCCATCGGAGCGGCCGGTTTCCGTTGGTGCATGGCCCGGAGCCATCGAAAGGCGGCTGAGGCAGGGGCAGGCGTTCTGCGGCCCGCTCGCCTTATCGTCATATTGGGCTATCTGCTTTCCCCCTTTCCACACCGCATCTATCCACGCAATCCACACATCCACATGCGTTTATATTTGTGATGTGGGAACACCCATCGCACGCAGCTACGCGATTTTTAGGTGCTATTGTGCCGCTTCTGTGCTTGGCCTAGTTTGGCCATCCGTTTCTGATGGTGGCGCTGAACGTCGGACGCGCACGTCGCGGGGCAGGTTGGCCGGCATGGTGGGCACTAGGCTGGACCTTGAGGTCGACTGGTTCTGTAGTGCAGGCTCTGCACTCCTTTCTCTTCCATACATTCGCTTGCGGGGAGTTCCATGAACTCGTCCACCCCACGGGACGCGCTTTCGCTGTCGCCCAACGCCATCACGGTCCTGGAAAAGCGGTACCTCATCAAGGACGACACCGGCAAGCCGGTCGAGTCGCCCGAGGACCTGTTCTGGCGCGTGGCGCGGACGATCGCGGAGGCGGACCGCCGCTACGGCGTGGCGGTGACGGCCGTGGAGGACCTGGCCCAGCAATTCTACGGGCTCATGGCCAAGCGGCAGTTCGTGCCCAACTCGCCCACCCTGATGAATGCCGGCCGGCCGCTGGGCCAGCTCAGCGCCTGCTTCGTGCTGCCGGTGGACGATGCGCTGTCCAACGGCAAGAGCGGCATCTATGACACCCTCCGCGCCATGGCCCTGGTTCACCAGAGCGGTGGCGGCACCGGCTTCAGCTTCTCCCGCCTGCGGCCCAAGAACGACATCGTCCGGAGCACCATGGGCGTAGCCTCGGGCCCAGTGTCGTTCATGACCCTGTTTGACGCCTCGACCGACGTGGTGAAGCAGGGCGGCACCCGGCGCGGGGCCAACATGGGCATTCTCCGGGTGGACCATCCGGATATCCTGGAGTTCGTCACCTGTAAGGACGACACCAGCAAGATCACCAACTTCAACATCTCCGTCGCGGTCACCGACGCGTTCATGGCGGCGGTCGAGGTCGACGGCATGTATGACCTGAAGCACCCCAAGACCGGCAAGGTCGTGGGCCAGCTGCCGGCGCGTGAGGTCTGGAACAAGATCATCCATGGCGCCTGGAAGACCGGCGAGCCGGGCGTGTTCTTCATCGACAAGGCGAACTACTACAACCCGGTGCCGCATCTCGGCTCCTATGAAGCCACCAA
>Ga0308175_100001335_pt1 | contig 16652 bp, 11 predicted proteins | sample PhyCR1_3_FD_203893 | JGI IMG/M metagenome (GOLD analysis project Ga0308175, IMG submission 203893) | Soil microbial communities from UC Gill Tract Community Farm, Albany, California, United States - DLSLS.C.R1 | ecosystem: Environmental > Terrestrial > Soil > Agricultural land | place: USA...
CGAGCGCCGGCTTGGATCGGGTGACGGTGAGGTCCAGTCTCTTAACGCCCAAATGGCTGAGCGCGCACGCGAACTCGAGGGCCACGGGGTCGAACTCGAAGCTTTAGATGGGGAGTGCAGCAGGCTGGGCGAAGAACTGGACGCAAAGTCTGCCGAGCGGCAGAGCGTGCAAGCCCATCTCAGCGAGCGCGACCGCGCTCTCGAGGGCTTACGACAAGGTGTTCTTCGCATCCTCGGCGAAGCCTCAGGGCTGAAGAACCGCATGACGCAACTCGAGACGCATCTCGGCTCTGCAGACCGCGAAAAGCTTCGCGTAGAGAACGACGAAAAACAGTCGGAATCTGATCTCGCCCGCATACAACGGCTGAAATCCGACATATCCGAGCGCCTAGAGCTACGCCAGACCGACCTGATTTCCGTCAAGGACCAACGGACCGCAATCGAAGAAGAGTTGGCCACCGCCCGCGCCTCCCTTCGTGAGAACCGGCAGGCGCTGGATCATCAGAAGAGCGAATTTTCGCGCATCAAGGCTCGCAAGGACTCGCTCGAAGAGCTGATTCAACATCGAAGCTACACGACCGAGACGGTGAAACGGCTGTTCACTGCCGCGGAAAAGGGCAAGGCCCACAATCTTCAGCCGATCGGCGTGTTGGCGGATTTCCTAGAAGTAGACCGGCAACTTGAAAAGGCGGCTGAAGAGTTTCTGCATGAGGAACTCGAGTACGTGGTTGTCCGCGACTGGGCTGAAGCCGAGCGCGGCGTGGAGTACATGCGTTCAGAGCTGGGCGGTCGGGCGACCTTCCTGCCGGAACACAGCGATATAGCGGCATCCGACCTGAACCTTCCTCAACCGCAGACCGAAGGGACTCAGGTCCAGAAGCTCACCGATTCTCTTCGGCTGACGAATGGGTTAACGGGTTTGCCGATAGCGCAGGTTCCTCGTATCGCCCACTCCTATGTGGTCGAAGAGCGTGAACTCGCTCGCGAGCTTGCTACCCAATTTCCCCATTGCTGGTTTCTTCTCCCCGACGGGATCAGCTATCACGGACGCACGGTTGGGGGCGGAAAGAAATCCGGCGCCGGACCGTTGGCCTTAAAGCGCGAACTGCGCGAAATAACAGAGTTGGAGTCGCGGAAAAAGGCTGAACTCGAAGCGCTGCAGACGACCGTCGCTGACCTGGAGGCTTCGGGTTCACGACTCTCGGAAGAGCTCGAAAGGCTGAGGAGCAGGCAGCAGGCGCAGGAAAAGGATGTGCTGGCGCTCGATCACGAGAGCCGAAAGTTGGCCGAAGAGTTTCAGCGCGCTCAAACACGTTTGTCCAACGCACGGCTCGAACTTCAAAGGCTGGCGCGCGTGCGGACCGACGCGGAAGAGAGCCTCGCAAAGACTCGGGAGGCACTCGCCGCCGTTGAACAATCCCGCACTGCTCAGGAAGAACTTCTCGCTGATGCGCGCGAAGAGCTGGTGGTTTTGCAGCAGGCAGTCGCGCGGGCCGGTGAAGAACATAGTGCTATGCGGGCGGCTCTCGCCAGCGCGGAAGAGCGCAGGCGGTCCGTTGCAGCGCAGCGCAGCCGGCTCGAAACACAGATCCGGGATCTGACCAACCGCCGCGATCACCTGATCAGCGAAGGCGAGCGACTGACAGCTGAAAGAGCGCATCTGATTTCCAGCAACGCGGAACTGGAGACAGCAACAGTGTCTCTGAAGGAGACCGCTCAAGCTTCCGAAGCCGCGATCGCAATTCTGGTGGCGCGCGAAACGGACTTGCGGACCAGCCTGAATGCACTCGAAGAAGAGCTGAAGCGACTTCGTACCGACGCGCAGGCATTGGGCGACAAGCGATCTGCGTTCCAGGTGGATCTTGCCCGCGCGGAATCCGAACTCAAGCACCTCGAAGAAACGAGTCAGAAAGAACTCGAATCACCTCTCGCCTCGCTTGCCGTCGAACCCGAAGCAATTCCAGACGAGGAAAGTCTTGGAGGGATCGAAGCGAAGTACGAGGAAGTGCGGAAGAAGATCGAGGCACTTGGGCCCGTAAACCCGCAAGCATTAGAAGAATTCGAAGACGCGCAGCAGCGGCAGGAGTTCCTGCAAGCTCAACGTCAGGATCTTCTCGACTCGATTCGCGATACCGAGGGAGCCATCGGCGAAATCGATGCGGAGTCCCGTAAACGGTTCGCCGAGGCATTCACAGCCATCAACGCGAACTTCCGCGAGATGTTCAAAACTCTGTTCGGCGGCGGTACGGGCGAGATGCGGCTCACTGACGAAGAGAATCTTTCCGAATCGGGAATCGACATCGTTGCGTCGCCTCCCGGTAAGCGTCTTCAAAGCGTACTCCTGCTCTCGGGCGGCGAGAAATCGCTGACCGCCATGGCACTGCTCATGGGGATCTTCCAATACACGCCCAGCCCGTTCTGCATTCTCGACGAGGTTGATGCGCCGCTGGATGAACCCAATATCGAGCGTCTGACCAAGATGCTCAAGGGCATGGCGGAACAGACTCAGTTCATTGTGATCACTCACTCCAAGAGAACGATGGAGGCAGCACAGTCACTGTACGGCGTCACCATGCAGGAACCTGGCGTATCCAAGCTGGTCTCCGTTCGATTCAATGAACCGGAACGGGCGAAGGCGGCGGCTGCGGCAGCGCAAACAGCTGAACAGCAGGAGATGGAGCCCGCCTTAGCCTGACCGAACCACTCTTTCTATTCCCGTATCCGCATGGATTACGGTTAAAAGATGAGGTTCTCGCCACTCCGTGGTTTTTCTCTGATCGCGCTATTGGCGTGTTGTTGCAGTTGGGCGGCGGCTCCACCGAAGTCGCCAAACCCGCAGATTCAACAGATCGTTTCTCAGATTTCGGCCGACCGGATTGCGGAGATCCAGCAGAAGCTGGAGAGTTTCGGAACTCGGAACATCTACTCGGCCGACGACGATCCGAACCATGGTATCGGTGCCGCGAGGCAGTGGATCGCAGCGCAGTTAAAAAGCTACAGTCCGAAGCTCCAGGTCTCGTTTGACAAGCATGGGCTGGTGGGCTCTCCGGAGAAAAGGTTGTTCCGCAACGTCGAGATCTGGAACGTTGTGGCCGTACTTCCGGGCACAAGCGAGCCGGAGCGCCATGTCATGGTGAGCGGTCACTACGACACCTTGAACATGGTGTACAAGACCGGTCCGGACGGAAAGCGAAAGCTTGATCCCGAAGCCACGGTTGCGGCCGTAGCGCCGGGCGTCACCGATGATGGAAGCGGCACGGCCGCGGTGTTGGAACTGGCTCGGGTCATGAGTCAACACCAATTCAGGAAAACAATCGTTTTCGTGACGTTCGCGGCGGAAGAATACGGCCTTTACGGCAGTGGGCTTTACGCCCAGGATGCAGTTGCCAGGCACGAGATCATCGACGGGCTCTTCAATAACGACATCATCGGATCGGATGTGACGGGTAACGGTGAAACGAGCAATCGTTATGTCAACGTATACTCGGCCGATCCGGAAGATTCCCCCATGCGAGAACTTGCCCGGTACATGAAAGACATGAACACCCGGTACCAGCCCGGATTCGATGTCAATTTAGTGTTCCGGCACGATCGGTTCCGTCGAGGTGGCGATCACAGCCCTTTCGCTGCCGCGGGGTACCCAGCCATTCGCATCACGACGCCGATGGAGAACTTCAGCAATCAGCACACCGCAACCGACACGTTTCAGAACACTGCCCCCAAGTACACCGCGCTCGTTGCTAAAGCCAATGCAGCCGCCATGGCGTCCCTTGCGCTTGCACCGAAGACCCCGGAAATACCGAGCCCGGCGCCGGCAGCACCGGAGCTTCCGGCCCCCTCACCACTCGGACGGGATAAGGGTTATGACGCTGTTATGAATTGGACAAACGACCATCCCGAGCCCGATTTGCTGGGTTACGCGGTAGTGATGCGGAAAACGACATCCCCGCTTTGGGAGAGCGAGATTTTTGTGGGAAAGACGACCACGTACACACTTCCGAACGTAAACATCGATGAAGTGGTTCTGGGTGTCAAGGCCATCGACCAGGACGGGAACGAAAGCCCGGTCGTGGCTTACGTTGCTCCTCCGTACCGCCAACCTAAGATCCCGACCTACTAAAAAGACCGCGCGTCGCGAGCCTGGAATTCCGGCCGCGACGCGCGTTGCGTCAGGAGCGCAGCAGATACAGTGACGGTAGATGCACGTTTCAGTCCAGAGCGCTGGGGCTGATAAGTGCGGCGGATAGCCGCCCAATGACTCACGACTTGGATAATGGAAATATCCAAATCGGACGTATGATGAGTAGAAGTGCGTGTCGCCTCAACAGCGACCCGCGGTTCGAGCTGGAGGTAATTTGCCTTTATCGGTGACAAATCGAGTTGAGGACGGGTTCGCGATTCTCGACCTATCAGGATCCCTCACGCTCGGCCCTTCCCTCAGCAACCTTCGAGAAAGCGCGCGGCAGGCATTCAACACCAACAAGGTCTCTGGCGTGATCCTGCGAGTTGCCGGCGTGACCGTCACGGACAGCGCGGGACTGGGCGAATTGACGGTTGTCTACACCATGGCGACGAATCGTAACTGCCCGATCAGGCTTGTGGATGCGAGTGCCAGCCTGAAGCGCATGCTTGAAATGACCCGGATCGATGAACTTCTGCCCACCGCAAGTAACCTGGAAGAAGCAAAGGCGGAACTTCGCGGCCGAGCGGCGCGCGCCTAGCTTCATCCCGCACCATCGACGAACAGGGGTTTGGCCGACCCGTTACCCTAGGGGATAGCACCCATGACTCTCCACGGCACGAGTATCGTCGGAACAGAAATCGTCCCAGCAGCCCAGAAAACTTTTACTGCCTTCAATCCTAAAGCCGGGCAGACCCTTCAGCCTCCTTTTCACGAAGCAACCGAAGCCCAGGTAGATCAGGCGCTTGAGCTTGCGGCGGCCGCGGCGGACCAACTACGAGGAGTAGGCAGCGACAAGATTGCTTCTTTTCTCCAGGCCATTGCCGCAGAAATTGAAGCGCTTGGTGATGCTCTCGTCGAGCGCGCTTCCGCGGAGACCGGACTGGACCTCGAGCGGTTGCGCGGCGAACGAGCTCGCACGGTAAACCAGATCAAGCTGTTTGCCGGCCTCGTGGAAGAAGGCTCCTGGGTAGATGCCCGCATCGACCCGGCCATTCCCGACCGTAAGCCTCTGCCTCGTGTGGATATCCGCCGCATGCTTCAGCCCATTGGGCCGGTTGCGGTGTTCGGGGCAAGTAACTTTCCGCTTGCGTTTTCTGTGGCGGGCGGAGATACGATTTCAGCCTTTGCCGCCAAAAATCCTGTTGTCGTCAAAGGCCATCCGGCGCATCCGGGCACATCGGAGATGGTCGCCATGGCGATCACCAAGGCAGTGCGTTCGCAGGGCCTTCATGAAGGCGTGTTCTCGATGCTGCAAAGCACTGATCCGAAAATCAGCATTGCGTTAGTGACCCACCCCAAAACGAAAGCCGTCGGGTTCACTGGTTCCCTGCGGGCCGGGCGCGCGTTGTTCGACGCTGCGGCAAAACGGCCGAATCCGATTCCCGTCTACGCCGAAATGGGCAGCGTCAACCCCGTCTTTGTCCTTCCTGGAGCGTTGAAAGCAGACGGAGCGAAGATCGCCGACGGTCTATACAAATCCGTCTTGCTTGGCACAGGTCAGTTTTGCACGTCTCCCGGGCTCGTGTTCGTTCAGACCGGAGAAGGCTTCGATGAGTTTCGCTCCGCGCTGGGCGAGTTCTTTACAAATGCCACGCCAGGGACGATGCTGAACTCGCTGATCGCGAAGGGCTATGCCGAAAAGCTGGAAGCGTTCAAGAAAGTATCCGGGGTTCAGAACTTCACCGCACGCAAAGCTCCTTCGAAGGGATGTGCCGAAGGGCAGCCCGCCGTATTGGTGACGGATTTTAGGACGTGGCTCTCGAATCACTTGCTTCACGAAGAAAACTTCGGACCGGCAACACTGATTGTGCAATGCGCTTCGGCGGCGGAAGTTCTGGAAGCCGCTCAAAACCTGGACGGGTCATTGACCGCCACGATCCATGGAACAGCCGAAGAGCTCCCGCAGCACGCGAAGTTAGTTGATCTGCTGACTTGCATTGCCGGACGCATTCTCTTCAACGGGTTCCCGACGGGAGTGGAAGTCGGGTATGCCATGCATCATGGCGGGCCCTACCCGGCGACAACCGACGAGAAGTTCACGTCCGTTGGCACTGCGGCCATTTACCGCTTCGCGAAGCCTGTTTGTTATCAGAACTTCCCCGACGCAATGCTGCCGCCCGAACTGCAGAACGCAAATCCGCGAAACATATTGCGGGCTGTGAACGGGAAATTGACTCGCGACAACATTCAGTAGATGCGGGAGGGCTTTCGCCCTCCTCGCCGCACCGGGAGACCCTCCTTGAGTTTGCCAATCAAAACTGACTTCGCGCCCATGGAGGCTGAGCCGGCCCGCGAGATCCCAACCGGACCAGAGTGGGAATATGAGCCGAAGTGGGACGGATTCCGGTGCCTGGCGTTTCGAGATGGCGACAACCTGGACATCATGTCCAAGTCCGGTCAACCGCTGGCCCGGTATTTCCCGGAAATCCAAGAGGCGCTTCTGGCGCTCCCGACCTCCCGCTTCGTGCTTGATGGAGAACTGATCGTTGCTCAACAGCAGACATTAAGCTTCGACGATCTACTCCAGCGCATTCATCCCGCTGCTAGCCGCATCAAGAAACTCTCGACCGAAACACCGGCAACGTTTCTGGTATTCGACATCCTCGTGGATGCTGACGGCAACAACCTGACCGAAAAAACGCTGAGCGAACGCCGTCAGGCTCTCGAGTCGTTCGCCGAGAAGTTCTTCGCGGGCCAACCCCGCATTCGGCTGTCACCGAGAACGGATAACTTCGATACCGCAAAGAGCTGGTTCCACCAGATGGCCGGACCACTCGACGGTGTCATCGCAAAGCGGCTGGATAAGCCTTACGATGCGGGCGGCCGGAAATTCATGCTCAAGATCAAGAATCTGCGCTCCGCCGACTGTGTGGTCGGCGGCTTTCGCTACGGAACGGGAAAACCGGTTGTAGGATCGCTGCTGCTCGGACTGTACGACGAGAAGGGACTGCTAAACCACGTCGGTTTTACGTCAGGTCTGGCTGCAGCCGACAAACCAAGCCTGACGAAGCAATTGGAAGCAATCGTAGAACCTCCAGGCTTTACGGGCAGCAAACCCGGCGGGCCGAGCCGGTGGAGCACTGAACGCAGCGCTGAGTGGAAACCACTCGCTCCGAAACTCGTGGTCGAGGTTCAATACGATCACTTTTCTGGAGACCGCTTCCGGCACGGAACGAAGCTTCTGCACTGGCGTCCCGATAAGGACCCCGAGAGTTGCACAATCAATCAAGTGCGCCACGAAAGCCAGTCACCCCTCACCTTACTTGATTGAGCAACAGCCTATCCGAGTTGCTCGGGACCGATCCGGGACAGCATCAGCTACGTAAAAACATCAGCGAAAAGACCTTCCGGGCTGATATCCTTAGTGATAGGCGAAGATTCCCTTCGCACCAACTCCCTGGATACGGTTAAGCAGCAATTTTGAAGATAGGATTTGTAAGTCTCGGCTGTCCGAAGAACCTGGTCGACACCGAAGTCATGATGGGTCAGTTGGTTGCCGATGGGCACGAACTCACGCCCCAGCCCTCTGAGGCCGACGTAATCGTCGTAAACACCTGCAGTTTCATCGACCCGGCGAAGCAGGAATCCGTCGACACAATTCTCGAGATGGCTGACTACAAGAAGACCGGCCGCGCGCAGCGCTTGGTGGTTGCGGGCTGCTTAGTCGAACGGTATCGATCGGATATTCAGAAGAACATTCCGGAAGTGGATGCGGTCCTCGGGACAAACGAACTGGGAAAGATTACCTCGTTATGCGAGGGATTGGCCCCGATTGAAGACAAGACGGAGCCGTACCTCTATCACGACCTCACCGCGCGTGTTTTTACGACGCCGAAGCACTCCGCCTACATCAAGATCGCGGAGGGCTGCGATCACCCCTGCTCGTTTTGTGTCATTCCCCAGTTTCGAGGCCAATTCCGCAGCCGTCGTTTCGAGAGCGTGATCAATGAAGCGACCCGGATGCTTTCAATGGGTGTGCGTGAACTGAACCTGATCGGTCAGGACACTACTTGCTACGGCGAGGATCTCGGAATGAAGCATGGTCTGGCGGACTTGCTCGCACGTCTGGCGGACATCCCGACGGAGCTGCCGAAGTGGATCCGGTTCCTGTATGCGTACCCCAATCGTGTCACGCAGAAGCTGCTCGACACACTTGCGGCGCATGATTCGCTCGTCAAGTACATCGACATGCCGCTGCAACACGCAAGTGGATCGGTTTTGCGCCGCATGAAGCGCGGAGGAACGGCTGACATTTTCCTGAATCTGCTGGCGAAGATGCGGGCGACGATTCCAGGCGTAGCGATTCGAACCAGCATGATCGTGGGATTCCCAGGGGAAACCGACCGCGACTTCGAAGAACTTTGCCAATTCATCGAAACCGCTCAGTTTGACCGGCTAGGGGTTTTCTCTTACAGCGACGAGGAGACGAGCGGGAGTTACTTGCTCGACGAGAAAGTGGACGCCCGCACGATCTACAATCGCAAGCGCAAGCTAATGGCGATCCAGCGGCGCATCTCGGCGAAGCGCAACAAGACGCTCATCGGCAAGGAGTTTCCGGTATTGGTGGAAGGCCCGTCATCGGAAACCGAGCTCTTGTGGCAGGCCCGTTCCTCAACCCAAGCCCCGGAAATCGATGGAGTCTGCTATATCAACGATTTCGGAGGAGCGGAAGCGCGACCTGGGGAGATCCGGACCTTCCAGGTGACGGAAGCGCATGATCACGACCTCGTCGGCACGCTGACCGACGGTCCGGAGCAGGCATTTAAGCCGCTACACGCCGCGAATCCCTTTCCCATTCTGAAATCGCATCCCGCGCAGACCTACAGCATCCGACAATAGTATCGGTATGCCTGCTACATTTCGCTGTCCCATCTGCGGCAAGCCGGTCGATGCAACCGACCCGAACATGCCGTTCTGCAGTGATCGCTGTCGATTGCTCGATCTCGGCAACTGGGCTTCGGAAAAATACGCGATTCCCGGTAACCTCAGGACCGAGTTGGACGAGGCGGACGAAAACCGAGATCCCGAAGGCCCAGCGCGGTGAATAGCGTCGCTTTGACGCTTTCCACATGGTTCGGTTGCGGCTACTTCCCATGGGGGCCTGGAACGGTGGGATCGCTTGCCGCCGTCCTGATCGGTGCCGCGATCGACCACTGGTTCGGCGGAACCCGGCAATTTCTTTTCGGTGCATTTTTCCTGTTATTAGTGCCCGGGACGTGGGCAGCCACAATCACGGCCCGAGAAAAAGGGCAAGAAGATCCGGGATTTATTGTCGTTGACGAGGTTCTAGGACAATGGCTAACGCTACTGGGAGTAAGCTCATACTCGGTGGGCCGCTTCGCCGCCGGATTCATTTTGTTCCGCGTGTTTGATATCTGGAAGCCTTGGCCAGTGCGGAAGTTTGAGAAACTTCCAGGTGGCTATGGGATTGTGGCGGACGACTTGGCGGCTGGCCTTTATGGGGCACTTATCTTGTACTTAGGCGGATTTTTCGGACTCTATTGAATATGGCGAGCAAACAGACTGCAAGTGACCGGCCGGGCAAGCTACCAACGATCAGTGCGGTGGAGCCTTCTGCCGCGATAGCAGGCGGTGAGTTGCACATCAGGGGGAAGAACCTGACCGCAGGCGGCGGACGCCCGTCAGTTCAGTTAGGCGGGCAACAGGCCCACTTGATCATTGCCGGCGACGCTTACATCATCGCCAAGGTTCCGGATTCAGCAACAGCGGGCGAGATCACTATCAACACCAGAGATGGTGTCAGTGCCAAAGGCGAAACTCACCTTGGGGTACAGATCGCGGACAGCTTACACCCGGTGGCAAATCCTGCGATCGACCGCGAGGGCAACATTTACAGCACCTTCAGTGGCTCTCGCGGCCAAAAATCACCTGTTTCTATCTATAAAATCGACGACAGCTACAATTCCAAGCCGTTCGTCACGGATCTGATGAACCCAACGGGGCTGGCCTTCGACCAGGAAGGATTGCTGTACGTGTCCAGCCGTTACGACGGCATTGTCTATCAAGTGACCCCGACGGGTAATATGTCCGTGTTTGTGGAAGGAATGGGCGTTGCGACGGGCATTGCGTTCGACTCGGAAGGAAATCTGTACGTAGGCGACAGAAGCGGCACCATTTTCAAGATCAGCCGCTCGCGTCAGATCTACGTATTTGCCACGCTCGAACCATCGATCGCGGCCTACCATCTCGCGTTCGGTCCGGATGATGAGCTGTTTGTCTCCGGGCCGACGACCTCGAGTTTCGACTCCATCTACCGGATTTCCAGGGCGGGTGAAGTGGAAACATACTTCCGCGGTGTTGGCAGGCCCCAGGGGCTGGCCTTCGATGCACAGGGACGTCTCTATCTTGCGGCTTCGCTGGAAGGTAGAAGGGGGATCATACGTCTGGACGACAAACGCCACGCGGAACAGTATCTCTCCGGCCCCGGTATTGTTGGTCTGGCGTTCGCCCCGTCCAAAGCAATTATCCTGAGTACTCAAAATGCCTTGTTCCGGGTAGACTCCGACATCGAGGGCCGGCTCTTAAGCTAGGCGTTCGATAGACACAGGCTATGAAAGTCGCTGAGATCATCGCGATCGGCACGGAACTGCTCACCCCTCAGAGGATCGACACCAATTCGCTTGCGGTGACTGAGAGTCTTAACGTGCTGGGCGTTGAGCTCATCAGGAAGCAGGTGCTTGGCGACGACCGTGAGCGGCTTACGGAGGCGATCAGGGCAGCCCTGGAGCGCGCCCACATACTCATCCTGATCGGCGGCCTTGGACCGACAGAAGACGACATTACCCGCGAGGCTGCCGCGGCAGCACTCGGTCGAAGGCTTCAGCTTTCGCTCGAACAGGAATCCGTTCTGATCAACCGCTTCCGCAAGCTCAATCGGCCGATGGCAAAAAACAATTTGCGCCAGGCTTATTTAATCGAAGGTGCAGAGGCTCTCCCCAATGCCAACGGCACAGCGCCGGGGCAGTTCATCTCAACAAACCGGGGGGCGATGGTGCTTTTGCCTGGACCACCCCGGGAACTCAAAGCAATGCTTACGAACGAGGCATTGCCGCGCTTGCGGTCCGTGGTTCCTCCTCAATGCATTCGTGTTCGCAGCTTTCGCATTACGGGTATCGGTGAATCTGATCTCGATACGCTGATTGCGCCCGTTTACACGAAGTACGCCAATCCTGTAACGACAGTGCTCTCGTCCCCTGGGGATTTGTTCGTGCATTTGAGGGCCACCGCAGAAACCGAGGAGAAAGCCGATGCGCTTCTGCGAGAGGTCGGAAATCCCATCGCCACGCTGCTTGGAGACAAGGCCTACACCGAAAATATCAACGAACCCTTGGAAGGGGTGATCGGGCGACTGCTGCGGAAGCATCACGGGACGGTGGCCGTCGCAGAGAGTTGTACGGGCGGAATGGTTTCAGCAAGGCTGACGGAGCAGGGCGGCAGTTCCGACTTTTTCATTGCCGGATACGTTACGTATAGCGAGGCGCAGAAGAGCAAAGTGCTGGGAATCCCGCCCGAGCTCATCGGCAAGCACGGCGTCGTCAGTGAACCCGTGGCAGCAGCCATGGCCGAAGGCGCGAAGCGGCACAGCGGGGCCACGCATGCAATATCTGTGACAGGATATGCGGGACCGACGGGCGGGACTGATTTCGATCCGGTTGGAACGGTGTACATCGGCATCACGGGCCCGGCCGGGACTCGGGTCGTGCGTACCCGGTTCGGTTCCGGGGACCGCCTGCGTACTCGATTGCTAGCAACGCAATCGGCACTGGATCTGCTCAGGAAGACGTTACTGGCCAGCGAGAATGGAGCAGGGAGCGCTCTTTAAACGGAACCGAAATGGCAACCGCCCCTAACACTTCTCTGTCCGTGACTGAATACCTACGGCTTGAAGAAGCCGCGGACTTCCGGAGCGAGTACATCGACGGGCAGATGGTTGCAATGGCGGGTGGAACGCTCAATCACGCGCTCATCAGTTCAAATCTTGTAGGGGAATTTAGGAATAGGCTCCTCGTTTCGGATTGCAAAGTCTTCGGCTCTGACATGCGGATCCGAACTTCGCCATCGGGCATTTACACCTATGCCGATGCAGTGGTGGGCTGCGGGCGATTGGAAGTGGTTGACAACACCTTGACGAACCCCGTGCTGATTGCGGAGGTCTTGTCTGACTCTACTGAAGCTTATGATCGCGGCAGGAAATTCGGCTGGTACCGGCAGATTGGAAGCTTACGAGACTACGTCCTCATCGATCAGAAAAGAACTCTGATCGAACATTTCCGCAAAGAGCGGGAGGGCGATTGGTGGATGCGAGATTACGGTTCTCTCGACGCCGGCGTACGTATCGATTCGCTCGAAATCACCATTCCGGCGTCCGAGATTTATCGTGGCGTAGATCTCAGCACGTAGCCGCTAGTGCGATACGCTGACGCGCGATGCGGAGCTGAGGTCGGGAAATTCCGTCCCGTTCGCTTCCGTGGCCTTCGTCGATTCCGGGATATCGATATTCGAAACGGGGATCTTGCGAGCGGGCTGTTTGGAAAAGTCCCATAAGAAGCCGTTCATAATCGCATAACTCTGGATCGACATGCGCTGTCCGTTCTTAAGAACAACTGCGATGGACGGTTGGGATGTCGCACCCGCGTCTTGAGCCGGCGGAGCGATGGCAGAAGGGGCCTGCGGAACCGGGGGTGGAGGGTAGGGAGCAGGCGGCGCGTTGAGTTGCCGCTTCATAGAATCGACTTCTGCTGTAAGCTGACGTATTTGTTCCCCGAGCGCATCCTGGGCCATCCCGAATGCCTGCGCATTCGGATCGAATGTCTGGTCGTAAGAAGGGAACGTGTTCAGAGATGGATCGTAGCCGAGGTACGGAAGGTACAGCGGCGCACCAACGAACCCGCCAAATCCACCTCGGCCGTAGCGGCCCGCGCCGTTCGCGGATTTGAACGCACCAGGCAAGATACCCGTGTAAGATGCAGCCGGTGGGTTCAGACCTATGGGAGTCGGGATATCAGTTCGGAGCCCATACGGCCCGGCTCCCCTCGGGATAGCGGGGCGAGGTGCAGGGACAGAACCAGGCCCGTGAGTACGATAGGAACCGGAACCAGCGACTCCCGCATGCGGATACTGGGCCTTCAAATCGACAGGCATGGAGAGCACCATCACGGTGATGGCCAGATATGCGGACTTCAAGTTCATTGCCCTGCCCCTCTCTAGCGTAACCCGCTCATTCCAGAACGTGGCGCCCTAGATATTCGACGAAACTGGACGAGCAGTGGTTGCGCGGCTATCCATTACCGAGCGCCGATAGAATGAAGACTCATGCGTGTTGCTATCGCCCAGATTAATAACACAGTTGGAGATCTGGAGAGTAATCGTGCAAAGATCCTGGATTTTGCCCGAAGGGGACAGGAGGCCGGGGCAGAGATCGTCGTCTTTCCGGAACTTGCGTTGACGGGCTATCCGCCTCGCGATCTGGTCGAGAAACAATCGTTCCTCCAACGAACGGAAGCAGCGCTTGAGAGCATTGTTGCCGAATCCGCGGGCCTGAAGCCTGCTTTGGTGGTCGGCTACACAGCTCAATCTCCTGAACATACGGCCATCGGAGCACAAAACTCTGCCGCCGTAATTCAAGGAGGCAAACTGGTGCTTAGGCAGAACAAGATGCTCCTGCCGACCTACGATGTGTTCGATGAAGCACGTTACTTCCTTCCCGGCGAGAAGCAATGTATCTGCCACCTCGGGGGCACGAGGATTGCACTCGGTATTTGCGAAGACGCCTGGAACGATAAGCAATATTGGGAGCGGCGCCGTTACAGCCGGGACCCGATCGAAGAACTTGTGGCGCAAGGCGCGGATCTCATCATCACCATTAACGCCTCGCCCTGGAATTTGGGAAAACGTCGGCTGCGGGAATCGATCTTCCGGGCCACGGCAGCTCGTTTCCGGGTGCCTCAGGTCTACGCGCACATGGTGGGCGGCAACGACCAGCTTGTGTTTGACGGCTCGAGCTTTGCCATGACTGCAGAGGGACAGGTTGCGGCGCAAGCGAAATCATTCGAAGAGGACCTGATTTGCTTCGACTCAGTGACCGGAAAAGGCGAAAACCACACAAATCACGAGAACAATGACGAAGCGGCGTACGAAGCGCTGGTTCTCGGAACGCGCGATTACATCCGGAAATGCGGTTTCCGTACCGTTCTTATCGGCCTGAGCGGAGGAATCGATTCAGCTTTAGTGGCAGCGCTGGCGGTCGAGGCCGTCGGCAAAGAAAACGTCACCGGAATCGGAATGCCCGGTCCGTATTCCTCTGAGCACAGCTTGGATGATGCGCGCGACCTGGCCAGACGGCTTGGGATCCGTTTCGAAGTTGTGGCGATCAAAGACGGTTACGAGACCATGGTGAGGAGCCTAAGTGGTTTGTTCGCCGGCTACAATCCGGACACGACCGAAGAAAACCTGCAGAGCCGTTTGCGCGGCCTGGTTCTTATGGCTCTTTCGAATAAGTTCAACTCTCTCGTGTTGACCACCGGTAACAAGAGCGAAATCGCTGTCGGATACTGTACCTTGTACGGCGACATGTGTGGCGGCCTCGCCGTGATCAGTGACGTGCCGAAAACCATGGTGTACCGGCTGGCAAGACTGGCTAACTCGCGTGCTGAAGCGCGCGGGCTCCCGCCCCCGGTACCCGAGAGTACCCTCACCAAACCGCCCTCGGCGGAACTAAGAGCCGATCAGAGGGATACGGACAGCCTTCCCGAATATGATGTGCTTGACTGCATCCTGGAAGGCTATATCGAACGGTATGAATCTGTACCGCAGATTTCGGAACGGTACGGAATAACCGAAGACCTGGTGCGCGACATTGTGCGGAAGGTTGACCGGAACGAGTACAAACGCCAGCAAGCCGCACCAGGGTTGAGGATTACTGCGAAGGCATTTGGAGTAGGAAGGCGCTTCCCGATTGCGCACAGGTTCACCGAATGAAGATACTTCTTCTACTGTCTCTAACGTCAGCCGGCGCTCTGCTCCTGCAGGATACGCGACCGAAGACTGCTTCGGAGCACGTCGGCAAACTTCCCGACGGCGGGTTCCTGCTGAACAGCGGCTGGACGATCCGGCCGGCGGGCGATCAGGTGCCCGTTTCGACATTTCCCATGAGCATGGCGTTCGCGTCCGGAGGCAAACATCTCCTGGTTCTGAACGCCGGATACGATCCGCCGACGGTTAGCGTGATCGATGTCGCGGCGAAGCGCGAGTTGGGTCGAACCTCCGTGCCGGATGGATGGTTAGGACTCGCTGTCTCGAAGAGTGGCACTACCGTTTACGTGGGCGGAGGCAGCCGGGGAACTGTCTATCAACTGGCACTCGATCCTGCGACGGGATCTTTATCGAGCGGTCGCGAACTTGCGATTTCCAGTTCGGCCGGAAGCAAGGCTGCGGTTTTCATCGGAGATGTCGCGCTTTCGCCGGATGAGCATCTACTTTATGCCGCCGACCTGTACAACGACAACTTAGCGGTCGTCAATCTGCAATCCGGCGAAGTCATCGATCACTGGAAGACCGGACGGCGTCCGTATCGGATTCTTGTGGCGCCCGGCGGACGACGGCTTTTTGTGAGCAGTTGGGCGGACGGTACCGTTCGCCAGCTGGATGCCAGCAACGGCAATGAGTTCTCGGTGACGCGAGTGGGCCCGCACGCGACCGATATGGTTTTGCTGAACAGGCCGGCGCCAAGCGAAGGCGCTCCTTCAAACAACATTGCCCGGCTCTTTGTGGCGGCCTCGAACACGAACAATGTGTATTCTTTCGGGGTCACCAAAGAAGGCGTGCTGTCGCCACTCGAGACCGTGAATCTTTCCTTAACCCCGATGCAGCCTCTGGGAATGACGCCTTCTGCGCTGGCTCTCAACAGAGAGGGCAACCTGCTGTATACCGTTTGTTCTGATGCCAACGCGATCGCGGTAGCTGATGTCTCGCAACCGGTCAGCCGCATCGCGGGATTCATTCCAACTGGCTGGTATCCGACCGCTGTAGCTCCTGCAAACGACGGCGGAACGATCGTCCTGAACGGTAAGGGCCTGGGAAGCCGTGCGAATCCGGATGGTCCGGTCACGACCAAACCCAATCAGCCTCTGTGGCAAGGCGGCCCGGTCGTTTCGCCCGGCTACGTTGGGCATATCCAAACCGGCACTGTCGCGTTCGTCCCGCCACTGACGGACGAGAACCTCCGCCCGTACACGGCCACAGTGCGGCGCAACTCGCCGTATCGGGATGACCTGATCTTCGGGCCCATAGACAACGAGCAGACGGCGTTTTTTGCGAAAACCGAAGATCATGCCTCGCCCATTCAGCATGTGGTTTACATCATCAAAGAAAACCGTACCTACGACCAGGTTTTAGGTGATCTTGAGAAGGGGAACGGCGATAAATCACTGACGCTGTTTGGCGGGAACGT
>Ga0308175_100001336_pt1 | contig 16626 bp, 19 predicted proteins | sample PhyCR1_3_FD_203893 | JGI IMG/M metagenome (GOLD analysis project Ga0308175, IMG submission 203893) | Soil microbial communities from UC Gill Tract Community Farm, Albany, California, United States - DLSLS.C.R1 | ecosystem: Environmental > Terrestrial > Soil > Agricultural land | place: USA...
CGGCACCTGCGCGCCGCGACGGTGCCGCTCGAGCGATGCGAGCAGGGCCTCGCGCGGGCCGCCCGCCCGGCGGCGGTGGGCGCGATGACGGCGCTCGTCCTCCAGCGGATCCGCGTGGCGGGGGCGCACCAGGTCGCACGAGCACGCGCCCACCAGCAGGCCGGCGACCGTCTGGGCGTCGGGGTGAAGGGCCTGCAGCCGGCGATGGACGTGCCGCTCCGCGGGCTGGGCGGTGAGTCCCCGCGGCAGCATGGCCCGCACTTCACTCAGCGTGAGCGGGCTGGCGATGTAGAGGAGGTAGCACAGAGGTCAGATCGGCAGGTCGTCTCGGATCAGAACCAGGATGGCCGCCTGAGGCACCACCAGGTACTTCCGTTCCTCGAACGAGATCTCGACGGCAGCCTTGCGGAAGAAGATCGCGTGGTCGCCGACCCGGGCCTGCATGCCGCGGCTCTTACCTTCCCGCGACTCCAGCTTCCACGGCTCGTCGTCCAGCGCGCTCAGGTCGGCGACGGGTGTTCCCGGCCCGGTGGCGACGATGAGGCCGGTCTGGACCTGCTGGGCGTCGATGGCGGTGGCGGGAAGGTAGAGGCCCACACGGGTGCGGTCGTCGCCATCTTCGGCCGTGAGCAGTACCCGGTCGCCGACGACCAGCAGCTGCTTCCTGGGAAAGTCCGTTTCACCGGTTTCCATTGAGCTCGTTGGCCTCGGCCTGATGCACGGTGATCAGCTCCACGATGCGGAGCTTCCGCATCATGGTGGGCAGGCGCAGGCTGATCTCGTCGCCGACGCGCCCGTTGGACAGGGCCCGCCCCAGGGGCGACGCGAGGGAGATGTGACCGGCATCGATATCCATCATCTCGGCCAGCACTACCATATAGGTGTCGGTATCGTTGGTGTCGAGGTCGAGCACCGTCACCCGGGATCCCAGGCCGACCCGATCGGTCGGCGCCTCGGTGTTGGCGAGCTGGCTGAGCTGGTGCAGGCGCTGGTGCAGCTGGCCCAGGCGGGCCTGCACGAACTGCTGGCGCTCGAGTGCCGCCTTGTATTCGCTGTTCTCGCGCAGGTCGCCCAGCTCGACCGCCTGGGCGATGGCCTGCGGCAGCTGGACGTTCAACTCGTGGCTGAGCTGCTCGATCTCGCGGCCCAACTTCTCCCGCATCTCACGGATCATTGGTGGTCCAACCGGGCGATAAAGAAACGACGGCCCCGAGCGGTGACGCTCAGGGCGAGGGTGGAAAGGACTGACAAAAGATACCACCGCCGACACGAGTGGGGAATGCGCGACCGGCTAAGACCTTGCCGCCTAGCCGCTTGACGTTCAGGCAGGCGACGTCCACCATCCACATCCGGAGACCTATGGCCACCCGACAGACCCGCCCCTTGCTGCTGCTTGGGCTCGCGCTCGCGGGCTGCGGCGGGCACCGAGCGGCACCGACCCAGACGCCGGCCCCCACCGACATCGCGGTGGCCAGAACGGCCACGCCGGTCGAGGCTCCGCCGCTACCCGCGGCGCCGGACTCGGTGGCGGATGCGTTGCTGGTCGATGTCCAGTCGGTCGACTCCACCATCCAGGTGGACGTCCGCTACGCGGGCCCGAACAACTTTACCGGCGCGCCGCTTCCGGGCTACGATGTGCGCCGAGTGCTGCTCCGGCGTGAGGCCGCCCTGGCCCTTGGCCGAGTCCAGCGGCGGCTGGTGAGCGGGGGCCTGGGGCTTCGGGTGTTCGACGGGTACCGACCGGTGCGGGCTACGCTCGCGATGGTGTCCTGGGCGGAGCGAACCGGCCATGTGGCCCTGCTCGACAGTGGCTATATCGCCCGGCGCAGCCGGCACAACATGGGCGTGGCGGTGGACCTGACCTTGGTCGACCTGGAGACCGGGACCGAGGTGCCGATGGGGACGTCGTTCGACACCTTCTCCGAGGCGGCCCACACGGCCAACGCGGAAGGCCGGGTGCGGCGCTATCGGCAGCTGCTGGTGAGCGTGATGGAGGCGGAAGGGTTCGAGAACTACGAACAGGAGTGGTGGCACTTCAGCTATCCCGTGGAGGGCGCGGTCCCGTTCGATCGAGTCGTTGGTGAAGTGCGGCAGCGCCTGGCGCGTTAGTCATTCATGCTACTACTGGCGTCGAGGCGAATGGCGCCGGCAGCGGTCGCAAGGCGCAGCGTTCCTTGACCTTCCGGTATGAAACCCGTAAACTGCGGCGGCTTGCTTCCCCACGGTGTGAATGTCGAGTCTCGCCAACAGGATGGCCGCGTAATGCACCTTCGGATTCGTGCCCTCCGGCTGCTGCGCCGGGTCGCCTTCGCGCTCCCGTTGCTCGTGCTGGTGGCGAGTGCCTGCAACCCGGACCACTATCCGCAAACGGCTCTTCGGCCGCTCTCTGACTACGCCAGGATCGGCGATGACATCCAGACGACCACCTTCAAGTGGGCGCTGGCGGTGTTCGTGCTGGTGGAGGGCGCGCTGATCTACGCCATCTTCCGCTTCAAGGGGAAGCCGGACGATCCGGAGCCCCGCCAGGTGCACGGCAATACGACCATCGAGATCATCTGGACCGTCGTCCCGGCGCTGATCCTGGCGGCCATCGCGGTACCCACGGTGCGCGGGATCTTCGAAACCAACTCCACCCCCACGGGCGATGTGCTCAGGGTCGAGGTCGTCGGCCACCAGTGGTGGTGGGAGTTCCGCTATCCGGAGCTCAACCTGACCACGGCCAACGAAGTGCATATCCCGGTCGGCCAGACGGTGTCGTTCCACATGAGCACGGCGGACGTAGTGCACAGCTTCTGGCCCCCGCGCTTCGCCGGCAAGCGGGACGTGTTCCCCAACCGCGAGACGCGGATGTGGTTCAAGGCCGAGCAGGCGGGAGAGTATCCGGGCCAGTGCGCCGAGTTCTGCGGCATCGAGCATGGACGCATGGCCTTCCGGGTGAGGGCACAGACCCCGGAGGAGTTCCAGGCCTGGGTGTCGCACATGCAGACCCTGGGACCCAAGCCGCAGGCATCCGCCGCGCCGGCCGACTCGATGCGCACGGCGAGCGCCGGAGCCAAGCTCCAGGCATCGCAGCAGCCGGCCAAGCCCGGCGCCAAGCCGACCGCCCCGGACTCGGCGGCCGTCCAGCAGCCGGCCGACCCGGCCTACGCCGCTGGTGAGAAGCTGTTCATGACCAAGGGCTGTGTGGGCTGCCATTCGCTCCAGGCGGTGAACGCGCCCAAAGGCATGATCGGCCCCAACCTGGCCAACGTTGGGGCGCGTTCCTACATCGGGGCGGGCAGCTTCCAGAATACCGATGAGAACCTGAGCCGTTGGATCCAGAACCCGCAGGCGATGAAGAAGGGCGTGCTCATGCCCAACCTCGGTGTCACGCCCGACGAGGCCAAGTCGCTCGTCGCCTACCTCCGCGCTCACAAGTAAGGGCCTATGGCAACTACCGCACTCGACCAACGGGCGCACGCCGCGAGTCACGCCGAGCCGACCGGCCTGTGGAGCTGGATCACCACGGTCGATCACAAGCGCATCGGGATCCTGTACGGCTCGACCGCCTTTCTGTTCTTCCTGATGGGCGGGATCGAGGCGCTCATGCTCCGGATCCAGCTCGGGACGCCCAACAACACGTTCCTCGCGCCCGAGACCTACAACCAGCTGTTCACGATGCACGGCACCACCATGATCTTCCTCGCGATCATGCCGATCAGTGCCGCGTTCTTCAATTTCATGATCCCGCTCCAGATCGGCGCCAGGGACGTGGCCTTCCCGCGGCTCAACGCCTTCAGCTACTGGGTGTTCCTGGCGGGGGGCCTGTTCCTCAACTCGAGCTTTCTGTTCGGCGCCGCACCCGACCAGGGGTGGTTCGGCTACGCCAATCTCACGTCGCGCCAGTATTCGCCGGGCCTGAACGTGGACTTCTGGATGCTGGGTCTCCAGATCCTGGGCGTGGCATCGCTGGCGGCCGCGGTCAACTTCTTCGTCACCATCGTGAACCTGCGCGCGCCCGGCATGAAGCTCATGCGGATGCCGATGTTCACCTGGATGAGCTTCATCACCCAGGTGCTGCTGCTGCTGGCATTCCCGGTCATCACGGTGGCGCTGATCCTGCTCATGTTCGACCGCTTCTTCGGTACCCATTTCTTCGTCCCCTCGGGTGGCGGCGACCCGCTGCTGTGGCAGCACATGTTCTGGATCTTCGGGCACCCCGAGGTCTACATCCTGATCCTGCCGGCGTTCGGCGTGGTGAGCGAGATCCTGCCGGTGTTCTCCCGCAAGCCCCTGTTCGGCTACGCGGCGATGGTGTTCTCCGGCGTGTTCATCGCCTTCCTGGGGTTCGGCGTGTGGGCGCACCACATGTTCGCCACCGGCATGGGTCCGCTTCCCGACACGTTCTTTTCCCTGGCCACGATGCTGATCGCGATCCCCACGGGGGTGAAGATCTTCAACTGGCTGGGCACGGCATGGGGCGGGTCGCTCCAATTCAAGACCCCGATGTACTTCGCACTGGCCTTCATCGCGATGTTCATCATCGGCGGGCTGTCCGGCGTGATGCACGCCTCGCCGCCCGCCGACCTGCAGCAGACCGATACCTACTTCGTAGTGGCGCACTTTCACTACGTGATGTTCGGGGGCAGCATCTTCGGCCTCACGGCGGGCGCCTACTACTGGTGGCCCAAGATGTTCGGTCGCCTGCTGGACGAGGGGCTCGGCAAGGTCCACTTCTGGCTGATGCTGATCGGCTTCAACCTGACCTTCTTCCCGATGCACATCCTGGGGCTCAACGGGATGCCGCGCCGGGTGTACACCTACCCCGAGGTGCTCGGGTTCGAGACGCTCAATCGGATCGAAACGGTCGGATCATTCATCCTGGCCTTCTCGTTCCTGATCTTCCTGATCAACATCATCAAGACCTGGCGCGGTCCGCGGAACGCTCCGGCGGACCCGTGGAACGGCGCCACGCTGGAGTGGGCCATCCCGTCGCCGCCCCAGGAGTGGAACTTCGCCCAGATCCCGGCGGTGCACGGGCGGGACACGCTATGGGAGGAAAAGCGGGCCCGGGGCGGGAAGCTGCCGGAGCCGCCGCGGGTGAGCGGCCAGGGCATCCATCTGCCCAACCCCTCATACTGGCCGCTGGTCTCGGCGCTTGGCCTACTGGGCCTCATGGTCGGCGTGATTCTGGAGCCGCACATCGGCCCGTGGGGCATCATCACGGGCGGCGTGATCCTCTTGTTCGGGGTGTTCAACTGGGCCTTCGAGCCCGCAGGCTGACCCAAGGAGCCGACTTTGTCCGACCACGCCGCCGCCGCGCACCCGGAAACCGCCACCGGACTCGACAGCCGCAAGCTGGCGATCTGGACCTTCATCGGCTCCGAGTGCCTGTTCTTCGCGACGCTGATCTCCAACTATCTGGTGCATAAGGAGACCTGGCTCAGCGGGCCGGGCCCGTTTCCGCACGAGGTGTGGAAGTCGCCCGCCGGCCAGGTGTTCGAGCCGATCATCGAGATCCCGCTGGTCACCCTGGGCACGGCGGTGCTCCTGTTCAGCTCCCTGTTCGTGGTGCTGGCCCTGGCCAGCGCCCAGCGGGGCAACCGGCGCGGCCTCCTGACCTGGCTCGCGGCCACGCTGTTGTGCGGGTTCTTCTTCGTCGGCATGCAGGTCTATGAGTTCACCCACTTCGTGCACAAGGGCCTGACGCTCAAGACCAACCTGTTCGGCGCCAGCTTCTTCGTGTTGACCGGCTTCCACGGCACCCACGTGACGATCGGCGTGATCTGGCTGCTCACCCTCTGGATTCTGGCTCTCCGGGGCAAGCTGCCGGCGGAGAAATCGCTCAATCTCGAGATCGCTGCGCTGTACTGGCACTTCGTCGACGTGGTCTGGGTCGTGATCTTCCCCGTCGTCTACCTGATCAAGTAGAGGAAAGCGCATGGACGCCCACGGTTCCCAGCCCGCCGCCGCCGAGCACGCGCATCCGAGCTCGGGGCTGTACGTCAAGATCGGCCTGGTGCTGTTCGTGCTGACGGCGCTCGAGGTGGGGCTGTACGAGTTCACCTACGGCGAGCACTCCGGCGCGACCGGCCACGCGCTTCAGCCGTTCTTCGTGCCGCTGCTGCTGGCGCTCTCGGCGGCCAAGTTCGCGCTGGTGGCGATGTTCTACATGCACCTCAAGCAGGACTCGCGGCTGTTCAGCGGGGTATTCGTGTTTCCGCTCATCATCGCTACGGTGGTCATCCTGGCCCTCATCGCGCTCGAGGCCTATCACTTCGCGTTCGCCCGAGGCGGATGATCCTGCGGCATCTCGCGCCGCTCCTCGACGAGCGGACGCGCCCGACCGGACCGTACCAACTGGCCTGGTCACTCCATCCCAGCGTACTCGTGGGCACCGGGATCCTCGGTGCCCTCTACGTTTACGGGATCGGGCCCTGGCGCCGGGCTCGCGGCTTGCCGCCGGCGCCGGCCTGGAGGGTGGCCTGCTTCTTCGGCGCGCTCGCCCTGCTGCTCATCGCCCTCAACGGGCCGATCCACGATCTCAGCGACTACTACCTGTTCTCGGTTCACATGGCGCAGCACCTGTTGCTGACGCTGCTGTTTCCGCCGCTGCTGATCCTGGGACTTCCCGGTTGGCTGGTCGAGCCGCTGATACGCCCGCGCGCGGTGTTCCGGGTGGCCCGGATCGTCACCCACCCGGTGGTGGCGGCGGCCATCTTCACGGTCACGATCGCGGTGTGGCACCTGTCGACGTACTACGAGCTCATGATGCGGGACCACGACGTGCACATCGTCACCCACCTCATGTTCATGGCGACGGCGACACTCATGTGGTGGCCGGTGATGAGTCCGGTACCCGAGCTCCTGCCGCGCCTGGGCTATGGGCTCGGCATGCTGTACCTGTTCCTGGTCGGAATTCCGATGCAGATCGTCGCGGCGCTCATCACCCTGAGCGGAACCGTGCTGTATCCGTGGTATTCGGTCGCGCCCCGCACCTGGGGGCTCTCGCCACTCGACGACCAGCAGCTCGGCGGGCTGCTCATGTGGGTGCCGGGCAATCTGTACATGTTTCTGGTGATCGGGCTGTTGTTCCTGCTGTGGTCGAGGGAGAATAGCTGATGGGCCACCCGTGGCCGGCAACTACGCTGGGGCTACCACCGCCCCGGCGATCGTCGTCTCGAACTCCCATTGCTCCGCATTCCCCCAGCGGCGCCTGGCGGCGGCCCTGAGGCACTCCATTTCGCTCTCCTCGAACTTCTCCAGCTCGAACAGCATCGGGGGCAGCTCGGCATAGCCGGGGAAGCGATCCTGAATGGGACACGCATTCTCGATCACGCGGCCCGCCGGCGTCACCATGCTGAGGCCGATCAGGCGGCACACCAGCGGCCGGTCGGCGTAGATGCGGCAGCGGCCGGCGTCGTCAAGCAGCGGACATGGCTCGCTCGCCAGGGCGTCGGAGAGCCGGTCGAACCGATCGTCGCCGATCGCGGCCACCTCGTACGGCGGCGCCCAGCCGGGCTCGATGGCGCGCATCAGGTCCAGCAGCGCCGTTGCGCGATGGACCGCCGCCTCTCGTGCCGCGCTCGGGAGACGCCGGACCGCGTCGCCGATCAGTTCGGCGTCCGCAACCGAGATGTCGAAAGGGCCGTGGCAGCAGGCGGTGCATCCCCCGTGGCAGGGAACCGCGATCGGTGCGGCGCGGCGGCCCTCGGCGAACCACTGGTCGAGCCGTTCGAGCAGCCGGCGATAGTCCTCCATCAGGCGTGCCGCGCCGCCAGCGCGAGACAGATCCATCCTGCCAGAAAGGCCGCACCGCCGAGCGGCGTGACGGCACCGAGCCACCGAACGCCCGACAGCGCGAGCGCGTAGAGGCTCCCCGAAAAGAGCAGCGTGCCCGCCACGAAGAGCCAGCCGGCCCAGTGCGGCAGCGGGCCCGGCCATCTCGCGCCCACCCAGGCGACCGCCAGGAGCGCCAACGCGTGGTACAGCTGATAGCGCGCGGCGGTCTCGAACACCGCCAGCAGGTCGGGCGCCAGCCGCGCCCGAAGCGCGTGGGCCCCGAACGCGCCGGCGGCCACCGCCACGAACCCCGACGCCGCACCCAGCATGACGAAGAGTCGGTCCATGGTGACTACCTGGCCGAATACGGCGCCAGCTCAGCAGCCGAGGCGGGCCGGTCGGCCCAGGCGCCAAGCAGGCCCATGAGGAGGAGAAAGCCCACATCGCTGAGGCCGATCGCCGTGACGCTCGGCGGCGGCGGGCCGAGCAGCGCTGCCGCGTACACGCCGATCAGGAGGAGCAGCACGAGGCCAAGCCGCCACCCGCGCACCGGATGCCGGCGCGACCGGCCCCGGATGTACACCGCCGCCCCGGCGGCGAGCAGTACCAGCTCGACCGCGATGCTGAGCCCCAAGTGGTTCCAGAGCCCCAGGCCCAGCTTCGGCGAATCGTTGCCCGCGATGGGCAGATCGCGGAGGTGAACCAGCAGATCGAGCACCCAATGCGAGGCAACCGCCGCGCCGACCAGCACGGCGGCCTGCCAGTGCCGGCTGGTATCCCGTGTGGGCCAGGAGTAGTAAAGCGCCGCCGCCGCCAGGCTCCAGGCCAGCACCCCCACCAGGCTGTGGGTGATGGGATAGTCGTAGAACTGGAACATCAGGAGCGGATTGTCGCCGGGAAGGATTCGCACGTGTTCCCACCCCAGCATCAGGAACGCGCCCCAGAGGATATCCACCAGCTGGCAGGCCACGAACAGCGTGCCGAGCGAGACCTTGGGCTCCTTCCGCTTGAGCGCGAGCGCCACGCCGTAGTGTCCCAGGAACATCTCAGCTCCTCCCGCCCGCCAGCCACGAGCCGCCGTCCACGACGAAGATGGAGCCGGTGATCCATTCACCCGCCGGGCCGGCGAGAAACGCCACCGTTCGGCCCACGTCCTCAGGCGCGCCCCACCGACCCAGCGGGATCATCTCCTCGACGTACCGGTCCATGCGGAACAGGTCGGGGGCCCGGCCGTCGGGCGGCGTGAAGGCGCGCTGGACGCCTTCGGTGGGGATCGGCCCGGGGGCAACGGCGTTGACCGTGATCCGATCCGGCGCCCACTCGAGCGCCAAGGTCCGGGTCAACGCATCCACCCCGGCCTTGGCCGCGGTGGCGTGCGCCATGAGCGGCCAGCCGCGATAGTGGAGCGTCATCGAGATCGAAATGATCCGGCCGCCTCCTTGCGCCTTCATGGCCGGATAGGCGGCTTGTGCGCAGTAGAAGCTGCCGTAGAGATCGGTCTCGACCACGGCGCGCCAGGCATTGGGGGTAAGGGTCGAGGATGGTGCGTAGAAATTGCCGGCGGCGTTGTTGACCAGGATGTCGAGGCGGCCGTGCGCGGAGGTCACCTGGTCCACCATCCGGGTCACCGCCTCGGGCTCGCGCACGTTGGTCTCAATGGTCGTTATGGTGGCGCCGCGAGCCTTGAGCCGGGCGGCGGCAGTGACCAGGTGCTCGGGCTTTCGGCTGGCGATCGCCACCGTGGCCCCGGCCTCGGCCAGGCAGGCGGCGATGCCGAGCCCGATGCCGGTCCCGCCGCCGGTGACCAGCGCCACTCGCCCGGCGAGCATGTCGGGACGAAAAACGGAGGTTCCACCCACGCCGATCGGATCGGCCGGGCTCACGCTCCCTCCGCGCGGGCCGCGGCCCGGGCCGTGAACGCGGCCAGCCGCCGGCGAAACTCCTGACCCTGGAGAGCCTGGAGCTGGGCCGCGCCTTCCATCGCCAATACCTGCTCGAGCGCCCCCATCTCCTGCGCCCGCACCAGCCGCTTGATGGCGCGGACGCTGGTGGTGGCCCCGGCCGTGAGCCTGGCGGCAAGCGTGGAAATCTCGGCCTCGATCTGCGCCGGTTCCACCACCTCGTCCACCAGGCCGATCGCGCTCGCGCGCGCGGCATCGATCGACTCGCCGGCGAGGAGGAGCCGCAGCGCCGGCCCAATCCCCACCAGCCTCGGCAGCGTGAAGGTCGAGCCCCCGTCGGGAACGAGCCCCATCCGGGCGAACGCCGAGGTGAAGCTGGCGTCGCGGGCGGCCAGGCGCAGGTCGCACGCGAGGGCCAGATCGAGGCCGAACCCCGCCGCGGTGCCCTCCACCGCCGCCAGCACCGGCACCGGGCAACGAACCACGGCGAGGATGGCGGCCTGAAAGTCGCCGAGCCCGTGCTGGAGCTCGGTCACGGCGGGTAGCTCGCCGAGGCTGCGCAGCCAATGGAGGTCGAGGCCAGCGGAAAAGTGGCCGCCGGCCCCGCGCAAGACCACCAGCTCGGCCTCGCCGGCTGTCTCGATGTCGTCCAGCGCCTGGGCCAACGCGCGCGCCAGGCCCGGCGTCAAGGCGTTGCGGCGAGCCGGCCGATTGAGCGTAAGGCGGTGGATGGGCCCATCGATGTATGAGAGGAGCTCGTCGGACATCGGTCGACCCTCGGCGCGCCGAACTACCTGCGGAGACAGATGGGCGTGTATAATATGGCCGCCCCCACCGCCGGAAGCGACCAGCCATGAACCCAGGCAGCCCCGGCCCGCCGCTCGTGCTCATCATCGACGACGAGCGGTCGGTCCGCATGGCGTTGCGGCGCTACTTCGAACGCTGCGGCTGGCAGGTGGAGGAGGCGGAAGACGGCGCGCAGGCGATCGGGCTGCTGGAGCGGGCGTCGGCGTCGGCGTATCGCCTGGTGATCAGCGATCTGCGCATGCCCGGCCGCACCGGCCTCGAAGTCCACGACTGGCTCGCGCGGGAGCGCCCGGAGCTGTTCCGCCGGCTCCTGATCGCCACCGGTGACGTGACCTCGCCCGAGATCCGGGCCTTCGTCGAGCGTACCACTCGACCGGTGCTGGAGAAGCCGTTCGAGCTGAGCACGCTGGCGTCCTTGGTCGAGCGGGTGGCGGAAGGGGGATAGGGGAAAGCAGGCGATTGGCTCATAGGGCGGAAGGCAATCGTCCGCGCTAGACTACCGCCATCCCCATCGCATGGAACCCGTTGTCCACGTACACCACGCTGCCCGTGATGGCGGCGGCGAGCGGGCTCGAGAGAAACGCGGCGGTGTAGCCCACGTCGGACGCGTCGATGGGGTGGGGCAGGGGGGAGTTCGCCGCGGTGTACTTGATCATCGTGTCGATGAAGCCGATGGCGCTTGCGGCGCGCGAGGCCCAGGGGCCCGCGGAGATGGCATTGACTCGGACGCCCCAGCGGCGGCCGGCCTCGAAGGCCAGGGTACGTGTGTCTGCCTCGAGCGCCGCCTTGGCCGAAGACATGCCGCCGCCATATCCCGGAATCACCCGCTCACCCGCCATGTACGTGAGCGAGAGGAAGGCCGCGCCGGGCCGGGCGAGGGGCGCAAGATGGCGCACCAGGCTGATGTTGCTGTACGCGCTCACGCTCACCGCCGCGAGGTAGCCCGCGCGGCTGGTGTCCACCAGCGGTGACTTGACCTCCGGACCATTGGCCAAGCTGTGCACCACGATGTCGAGCGACTGATCGCCGAAGTCCTGCCGGACTCGCTCGGTCATTCCTCGAATGCTGAAGTCGCCCTGCTCTTTGTAGCGCTTGTTCTCGCGGATGTCGGACGGGGCGTCGTCCAGGGTATCGAAGGCCGCGTCGAGCGGATAGACCCGCTCGAACTCGAGCTTGCGGCCGCCGCTCAGCTGCATCGATTGATCCAGCTTCCCCCGCTCGAGCAGCTTGGTGAAGATGCCAAGCGCCGGCGGCCAGCTGCCCAGGCAGATGGTGGCGCCGGCCTCGGCCAGCGCCTTGGCGATGGCAAAGCCGAAGCCGCCGTCGTCGGAGACGCCGGCGACCAAGGCGCGCTTACCGGTGAGGTCGATGGTCAGCATCGGGCTCGCTCGAGAATCGGAAGTTGGGCTCAGGTCGCGTGGGCGTCGGTCACAGGGCCGAAGCCACGCCGGCCGTAAGTCATAGAGCGGGAGCGACAGGTTGTAAAGGCTTGCGCGGGCTACTCGCTCCGGAGCACTTCGAGCGGCGGACGCCGCAGCACGTCGCGGCTGTTGGCCAAACCCACCGCCACCGTGAGCGCCACCACGCACAGCCCCAGGAGCGTGAACGACCCGACGGGCAGCGTGAAGCGGCCATCGAAGACGAACCGGGTCAGGGCCCAGCCCGACACCGTCGCCAGTACCAGCGCCACCAGCGCGGCGAGCGTGCCGAGTGAGAAGTACTCCGCCACGACCACGCGCCAGAGCTGGCCGCGGGTGGCGCCCAGGGTCCGCAGCAGTGCGCCCTCCCGCATGCGCTGGAACCGGCTGGTGGCGAGCGCGCCGATCAACACCAGCGCGCCGGTCCCGAGCGTGAACAGCGCCATGAACCGGATGGCCAGCACCACCCGGTCGATCAACCGCTCGAGCGTGGCCTGCACGTTGGAGAGATCCAGGCTGGTGACGTTGGGCAATCGCTCCGCGATCCGCCGCTGCAGCGCGCCCCGCTCGGCGGCCGAGGGAACCCGCGTCATCAGGAGCGCCGTCTGCGGGGCGGACTCGAGCGTCCCCGGCGAGAACACCACGAAGAAGTTGGGCTCGAAGCGAGCCCAGTCGACCTCGCGGAGGCTGGTGACCCGGGTGCTGACGGGTACCCCCTGCACGTCCCACACGATATGGTCGCCGACGCCCACCCCCAGCTCGCGGGCCACGTCGCGCTCCATCGAGACCTCGTTCCGGGCGCCCGAGGTCCACCGGCGGCCGGCCACCAGCCGCTCGGACGCCACCAGCGTGTCGCGGTAGGTCGAGCGGTACTCACGCCGGACCGCCCAGCCTCCGGGATCCGGGCCGGCGTCGCCCGATGTATCGGCACGGGCCGCCGTAACTGGCCGTCCATTGACCGACTGGATCCGCATCGGCACGATCGGCACCGGTGCTCCGGCCCGATAGCCGCCGGCCCGAACGATCGCTTCGACCTCGGCCACCTGGTCGGTCTGGATGTCGAACAGCACGAGGTTGGGGCGCTCGGGGCCCCCGGTGATCTGGAGGATACGGAGCAAGTTGTATTGCACCAGGAACAGGGTGCCCAGCAGGAACGCGCCGAAGCCGATGGCCAGCACCACCGTGGCCGTCTGGTTGGCGGGCCGGTGCAGGTTGGCCAGGCCCTGCCGCCACGGGTAGGGCCACCCGGCGGGAAGCCAGCGTCGGGCGAGCCGGATGGCGATCCACGACGCACCCCAGAGGACCAGCAGAGCCACCGCGACCGCGCCGGCGAAAGTGGCGCCCTGCCGCCAGCTATCGACCTGATGCGCCGCCAGTGCCACGGTGCTCGCGGCCAGCACGGCCACCGCCCCGAGCTGCAGCAGGTCGAGCCGTCGGCGCTCGGGCTCGACGTTCCGGCGGAGGGCCGCGAGCGGCGGCACCCGGCGGATGGCCAGCAGCGGAATTGCCGCGAAGATGAGGGCCACGCCCAGGCCGGCGCCCACACCGGTGACCACCGCGCCCATCGAGATGGCCGGCCGCACGTCCACCGGCAGCAGACTGTCGAGCAGTGCCGGCAGCAGCCGCTGGGCCAGCAATCCCACGCCGGCCCCGAGCGCGCCGCCCGCAAGCCCCATCGCCGCGGCCTCGGCGGCGTAGACCGCGAACACCGCCCGGGCACTCGCGCCGAGGCAGCGCAGCACCGCGATGGTGTCCAGCCGCTGGCGGATGAACACCACGACCGCGCTTGCCACCCCGATCCCGCCCAGCAGCAGCGCGATGGTTCCGACCAAGCCGAGGTAGCCCGTGAGCCGGCCCAGCGCGTCGTTCAGGTTCTGCTGATCCTCCGACACGGTACGGACGGTGACCCGGTCGGCGCGGAGCGCGGGCCGGTACCGCTGCGCGAGCAGTTGGGGCGACACGCCGGCCGGCAGGCGTACGTAGGCCTCGTACTCGGCCCGCGACCCGAGCCCCAGCAGGCGGGTGGCGGCCAGATCGCGGGCCGCGATGTAGATCCGCGGGCCCAGCGCGGCGCGGAAGCCGACGTTGGCCGGCCCGTTGGTGACGGTCCCGCTGATCACGAGGCGGGTCTCGCCCAGCGCGAGCGTGTCTCCCACCCGCGCACCGAGCGCGGTGAGCAACGACGGGTCCACCACCACGGTGCCGCCGCCTTGGAGCCCGGCCCACGCACCGGCCGGCTCGCTCCGAAGGTCGCCATAGAACGGGTAGCCTGGCTCGACCGCGGCCACCTGCACCAGGCGAGTGCCGCTGGTGCGCGGTACATAGGCCATCCCGCCGAAGTTGGTGAGCTTGGCGACGGTGCCGCCGCGGGCGCGGAGCGTGTCCAGGACCCGCTCCGCCGCCGGGGGCAGCGGCCGGCGGGATGACAGGGCAAAATCGGCGCCCAGCAGGCCGCGCGCCTGATTCCGCACCGAGTCGCGCACGTTGTCGCTGAACGAGCCGATGGCCACCAGGGCAGCGACCCCGATGGCGACTGAGCCGGTGAGCAGAAGGAGCCGGCGGGGCGCCGCGCGGATCTCACGCGCGGCCATCCGGAGAACGAAACCGATCACGCCGCGCTGTCGGCGATGATGGCGCCATCCGCGAGCCGGATGGTGCGCCGCGCGCGCGAGGCGAGGTCGAGATCGTGGGTCACCAGCACCAGCGTGGTGGCGAGATCGCGATTGAGCTCGGTCATGAGATCGATGATGGTGGCGCCGGTGCGAGCGTCGAGGTTGCCGGTGGGCTCATCGGCCAGGAGCACCCGAGGCGCGGTGCTGAAGGCGCGCGCCAGCGCCACGCGCTGCTGCTCGCCGCCCGAAAGCTGGGTCGGATAGTGGTGGCCCCGGTCGCCCAGGCCGACCCGGTCGAGCAGCTCGGCGGCGCGGGCGGCCGAAGGCTCGCCGCGGAGCTCCAGCGGGACCTGCACGTTCTCCAGCGCGGTGAGCGTGGGGATGAGCTGGAAGGACTGGAACACGAAGCCGATCTTTCGGGCGCGGAGCCGCGCGAGGTCGTCTTCGCTCAGCGCGCCCAGCTCCTCGCCATCCAGATGGACCGTGCCTGCCGTGGGCCGGTCCAGCCCCGCGAGCAGGCCCAGCAGCGTGGTCTTGCCGCTGCCCGACGGCCCCACGATGGCCACGAACGCACCCGGCTCGACGCTGAAGTTGATATCCTTCAGCACGGTGAGCCGGCGGCCGCCGGACAGGTAGCTCTTGGTCAGTGAGGCGCAGCGCAGCATGTCGTCAATGATAGTCCGATCGGGGAGCCTGGGTCTCGTGCTCGCCGCGCTGCTGGCGGGATGCGGCCGAGACCCCGATCCGCCAGCGTCGCCGCCGCTGCCAGCGGTGGCGGAAGGCGCCCGCGGCCGGGTGGTCTTCATCGGCACCAGCCTCACGGCCGGTCTGGGCCTCGATCCGTCGGAGGCGTATCCGGCCCTGGTGCAGCAGAAGATCGATTCGGCGGGCCTGCCGTTTACCGCCGTCAATGCCGGCGTAAGCGGCGAAACCTCGGCGGGAGCCAGGCGGCGCATCGACTGGGTGCTCCGGGAGCCGGCATCGGTACTGGTTATCGAGACCGGGGCCAACGACATGCTGCGGGGGCTGGACGCCGACTCGCTCGAGGCCAACATCCAGGCGATCGTCGATCGCGCGCGCCGACAGAACCCGCCGCCACGCATCGTGCTGTTGGGCATGCGGGGGCTTCCCAACTATGGGCTTCAGTACGTCCGGCGATTCAACTCGGTCTATCCCGAGCTGGCGAAGCGGAACGGCCTCCCGCTGGTGCCCTTCCTGCTCGATGGGGTGGCGGGGGTGGACTCGCTCAACCAGGCGGACATGATGCATCCGACCGCCGCGGGCCAGCGGCGGGTGGCCGAAACGGTGTGGCCGGCGGTGCTGAAGGCCATGGAGCGGTGAGAACGCCTATTTCGGTGTCGCGGCCTGACTCTCGGTCCAGTTAACCAGTTCAGCGACACCCTTTTTCCACTGCTGCTCGAATACTGACGCGCCGCTGTCGGGACCAGCGTCCTTGAGGGCTGCCAGGATCTTGGTGTGGGGGAGCGTCGAGAGGCTGAGGCGGCCGGCATCACGCATATACGCGGCGAGGTAGCGGCGCGGGATCTGGCGCAGCGAGGAGATCGAGTCGAGCAACCGACGGTTGGGGCAGGCCTCGAGCAGGGTCCGGTGCCACTCGTCCTCCAGGTCGAGACACCGCGAGAGATCGCCTCTGGTCTGTTCCAGCTGGCGGTCCAGCTCGAGCAGGCGGCGTCGGCGGCCCTCATCGGGGGCTGGGGAGGAGCGGAGGGCCAAGGACGCGAGGACCCCCAGGATCTCACCCACGTCCCGGAGCTCGGTGGGGTCCAGTGCGCGCACCCGAAAGCCGCGGCCCGGGGCCGTATCGAGCACGCCATCACGAACCAAGCGGAGCAGGGCTTCCCGGATCGGCGTGCGGCTCACCCCTAGCTGGGCGGCGAGGGCGACATCCTTAACTCGGCTGCCAGCAGGGAGATCCCCGGTTTGGACCTGGGTGAGGATGCGGTGGTAGACCTGGTCACGAAGCGGGACGCGTGAGATCATGGTCTTCCAGATTGGATGTGATGTTTTGTACTCTGTATACAATACACAAAACTGACATCGTCGCAATACCCCAACCCAGAGGTATCGATGGCCGCCCGATCGCTCATCCTAGTCGCGGGTTTCCTG
>Ga0308175_100001337_pt1 | contig 16619 bp, 17 predicted proteins | sample PhyCR1_3_FD_203893 | JGI IMG/M metagenome (GOLD analysis project Ga0308175, IMG submission 203893) | Soil microbial communities from UC Gill Tract Community Farm, Albany, California, United States - DLSLS.C.R1 | ecosystem: Environmental > Terrestrial > Soil > Agricultural land | place: USA...
TCAAGGCCTCCGGCCACGGCCGGGAGCTGGCCGCGCACGGCATCCGCGAGTTCACGAACGTGAAGACGGTCTGGGTCGGCAAGTAGCCCACCGCTTCGGGTAGTCCGTGACGGTATGGCTGGTTGAAGCGCTTCAGAACAGCCATTTCGTCACGGACTACCCCGAGCGGCCGGTCCAGCGGTGCTCGAGCAGGCCGCGGACGTACGACGCCTGGCCGGCGTGCTGGGTGGTGTCGTTGAGCACGCTCACCAGCCGGACGGCCAGCGTCACCGGCGGGTCCCAGCGCTCGTCGACGACGCGCGGGTAGTCCTCGTCGGTCAGCGTCGCGAGGTAGTCGACGGTGGCCCGGTGCACGGCGTCGTGGTAGCCGGTGAGCATGTCGGCCGACACCTTCAGCGCGGCGACGTCGTCGCTGCTCTGCCCGTAGCCGGTGGCCCCGACGTCGTACGGCAGCCGGAACCGCTCGACCCAGCCGCCGACCGCCCAGATCTGCGCGGCGTCGGCGGCATCGGCGACGTGGTCGTCCTGGACCCGGGTGAGGTGCCAGACCAGCCAGCCGATGGAGTTCCCGTGGTCGTGCGGCCGGAACCCGAGCCGGTCCTCGTCGAGCCCGGACACGACCTCGTGGACGGTCTCGCGGACCCGGTCGAACCCGTCGGCCAGCAGCTCGTTCGCAACAGTCATGCCTCGACGCTACTCGGTCACCGCCGGGGTGGTCCGTGACGAAGTGGCTGGATCCAGACCCTCGGGAGCGTGGAAAACAGCCAGAACGTCACGGACTACCCCGAGGCGGGGGCTAGGTGCGCGGGCCGCCGGCGACGTACAGCACCTGGCCGGAGACGAAGCCGGAGCGCGGGGAGCAGAAGTACGAGACGGCGTCGGCGACGTCCTCGGGCTGGCCGGGGCGGTTCACCGGGATGCCGGCGACCCGGGCGGCGCTGAACTCCTCGAAGGACTGGCCGACGCGCTCGGCGGTCGCCCGGGTCATCTCGGTGACGATGAAGCCCGGCGCGACCGCGTTGCAGGTGACCCCGAACTTGCCGAGCTCGTGGGCGACGGTCTTGGTGAAGCCCTGCAGGCCGGCCTTGGCGGCGGCGTAGTTGGCCTGGCCGCGGTTGCCGAGCGCGGAGGTGGAGGACAGGTTCACCACGCGCCCCCACCGCGCCGCGGTCATGTGCCCCTGGGCCGCCCGGGTCATCAGGAAGGTGCCGCGCAGGTGCACCTGCATCACGGTGTCCCAGTCGGAGCCGGACATCTTGAACAGCAGGTTGTCGCGCAGCACCCCGGCGTTGTTGACGAGCACGGTCGGCGGCCCGAGGGTCCCGGCGACCTCGCCGACGACCCGCTCCACGGCGTCCTCGTCGCTGACGTCGGCGGCGAACGCCGCGGCGCGCACGCCCCGGCCGGTCAGGCGCTCGGCGGTCTCCTTGGCGCTCGACTCGTCGATGTCGAGGCAGGCGACGGCCATCCCGTCGGCGCCGAGGCGCTCGGCGATGGCGGCCCCGATGCCGCGGCCGGCCCCGGTGACGATCGCGACGACGTGCTCGGGCGGGGGGTAGGTGGTGTCGGCAGTCATGCGGCTCTTTCTACCGTCCGGCCGGCCGTCACCGGGCGCCGGCCAGCCGGGCGCGGCCGGCCTCGGTGATCACCCGGTCCTGCTTGTCGGTGGTCAGCAGCTGCGGCTCCTCGGTGTAGAGCCTCGCGAGCGCGGCCCGCTCGAGGCCGACGAGCCGGGCGACCTGGTGCACCTCGAGCTTGTGCATCCGGCCGCCGGGTGCGTCCGCGACGCGCCGGAGCAGCGCGGCGACGGGGTCGCCGTCGGGTACGTCGACCCCCTCGGTCTCCTCGATGCCCTGCCAGGTGCGCTTGGGGAACCGGCGGAGGTACTCCTGCTCGAGCTCGAGCATCCGCGCCGTGTGCGTCTCGAACTGCGCGGCGGAGCCGTGCAGGAACACCCAGTTGCGGCTGTCGTGCAGCTGCTTGCCCTGGGTGGCGAGCTCCTCGTCGGACAGGTCGGCGGCCGGGCGGCCGGCGTGGGTCTCGGTCATCTGGTGCCTCCTGGCAGTCCGGCGTACACGTTCAGCGCGTTGCCGCCGAGCACGAGGGCGGCGGTCTCGTCGTCGAGGCCGAGGCCCACGACGTCGCGGGCGTTGCGCGACGTGCTCGGCACCCCCGGCCAGTCGGTCGCGAAGATCCACTTCCGGGACAGCCGGCCGAGGTCGTAGCGGCGGTAGTAGTCCGGCAGTCGCTTGGGCGGCAGGCCGGAGAGCTCGATCCAGACGGTCGGGTTCGCCAGCGCCATGAACGCGGCCGCGTCGTACCACCAGCCGCGCCCACCGTGCGCGAGCACCACGTCCAGGGTCGGGAAGTCCCGCACGACCGGCAGCAGGTACGCCGGGTCGGCGAGCTCGTTCATCGAGCCCGGGAAGGTGCTGGTGCCGCAGTGCACGACCAGCGGGACGCCGCGCTCGGCCAGCACCTGGTAGGCCGGGTAGAGCATCGCGTCGTCGCAGCGGAAGCCGCCGTGCACGGGGTGCAGCTTGAGCGCGGCGGCGCCGAGGTCGAGCTGGCGGCGCACCTCGTCCGCGAGCGGGAAGTGCAGGTGCGGGTTGACGTTCGCGACCGGCCGGAAGCGGGTCGGGTTCTGCTCGACGATCGGCAGCAGGTCCTCGAAGCGCTGGTAGCCGGTGGCCTTCGGGGAGTACTCGCAGAACAGCAGCGCGTGGTCGACACCCTGCTCCTCGAACAGCGCGTCGAGCCGGTCCGGCCGCGGCACCCCGTCGGCGTCCCACAGCTCCTCGAGGATGCCGTCCGGGCCGAAGTCGCGGGCCCAGTCGATCCACGCCTGCGCCAGCGAGCCCAGCACGGGGACGTGCACGTGCGCGTCGACGAGGAGGTTCCCGTCGAGGGTCATGCCCAGCCCTGGACGAGCGGGGTGTCGGTGCCGAGCTCGCCGACCTTGCGCGCGCCGCCCGGGGCGCCCAGCGGTGCGTCGCGCCCGTCGAGGACCTCGGTGAAGAAGGCCCGGTTGTCGGCCACGAACTGGTCGTCGTCGGGGTCCACCCGCCGGTCCTGGGTGATCGCCTCCACCGGGCAGACCGGCTCGCAGGCACCGCAGTCGATGCACTCCTTGGGGTTGATGTAGCTCTTGCGCTCCCCCTCGTAGATGCAGTCGACCGGGCACTCCTCGACGCAGGACTTGTCGTTGACGTCGATGCAGGCGCTGGCGATGACGTAGGGCATGCGGGCTCCCTCTGTGTCGTGGTGTCAGGCGGGGACGGGGACGGAGTGCGGCAGGTCGGTGGAGTGGCCGGGGAAGACCTGCGCGTCGGGGTCGAGATGCACCGCGGCGTTGTTCACGGCGGTGGCGACCTCGCCGAACCCGACGGAGATCAGCCGGACCTTGCCGTCGTAGTCGGTGATGTCGCCGGCCGCGAAGACCCCCGGCAGGTTCGTGCGCATGGCCGAGTCCACCACGAGGTGCCGGTTGTCGTGCAGGTCGAGGCCCCACTCGCGCATCGGGCCCAGGTTCGCGGTGAACCCGAGGGCCGCGACGACCCGCTGGCACGGGACGACGTACGGCTCCTCGCCCTTGACGGTGACCTCGGCCTTCTCGAGCACCGAGCCGCCGTCGAGCCCGGTGACCTGGGCGTTGACCACGACCTCGACGTTGCTCGCGCGGACCTGGTCGACGGTGGCGCTGTGCGCGCGGAACTGCTCGCGGCGGTGCACCAGCGTCACGCTGGACGCGAGCGGCTCGAGCATCAGCGCCCAGTCGAGCGCGCTGTCCCCGCCGCCGACCACGACGACGTCGCGGCCGACGTACTCCTGGCTGCTGGGCACGAAGTACTCCAGACCCCGGCCGAGGAACTCCTCGCCGGCCGGCAGCGGCCGTGGCGTGAAGGTGCCGATGCCGCCGGTGACGACGAGCGCGCCGCAGGTGACCTCGGTGCCGGTGCTGGTGGTGACCCGGAGCCGGCCGTCGTCGAGGGTGGTCAGCTGCTGGGCCTCCTGGCCGAGGAGGTACGTCGGGTCCATCTGCGCGGCCTGCGCGGTGAGCCCGCGGACCAGGTCGCGCCCGGAGACGGACGGGAACCCGGCGACGTCGTAGATCTGCTTCTCGGGGTACATCGCGGTGACCTGGCCGCCGACCTCGGACAGCGAGTCGACGATCGCGCAGGACAGCCCGCGGACGCCGGCGTAGTAGGCGCCGTAGAGCCCGACCGGCCCGGCCCCGACGATCGCGATGTCGACCTCGGTCACGGGGTCACCCCCGCGGACGTCATCCCTTCCGGCTCCTCGGCCTGCTCGGGCTCGGGTGCGACCGCCGGGTCCGCGGCCACCAGGTCGCGCACCTTGAACCGCTGGAGCTTGCCGGTCGCGGTCTTGGGAAGGTCACGGACGAAGACGACCTTGCGGGGCGCCTTGAAGTGTGCGAGCCCGTCGCGGCACCAGGCGACGAGCTCGTCCTCGTCGGCACCGTCGCCGACGACGACCACCGCGACCGGCTTGTCGAGCCCGTCGGCGTCGGCCACGCCGACCACCGCCGCCTCGCGGACCGCCGGGTGCTCGAGCAGGCGGCTCTCCACCTCGGTGGGCGAGACCCAGATGCCGCCGGCCTTGAGCATGTCGCTGTTGCGGCCCAGGCACGTGTAGTAGCCCTCGTCGTTGCAGACGTAGGTGTCGCCGGTGACCAGCCACTCGCCCTGGAACACCTGACGCGACGCGTCGGTGCGGTGCCAGTAGCCCAGCGCGATCGACTCGCCGCGCACGTGCAGCGCCCCCGGCTCGTTGGGCGGCACGACGTTGCCGAGCGCGTCGCGGACCTCGACGTCGTAGCCCGGCACCGGCACGCCGGTCGTGCCGGGACGGATGTCGCCGGGCCGGTTGGACAGGAAGATGTGCAGCGCCTCGGTGGAGCCGATGCCGTCGAGGATCTCGACGCCGAACTTCCGCGTGAACCGGCTCTGGAGCGGGGCGGGCAGCGGCTCGCCGGCGGACGCGCACATCCGCACGCTCTCGAACGCGGACGCGGGAACGTCGCCGGCGGTGAGCGCTGCGAAGAACGTCGGCACCCCGAAGAACAGCGTGGGCCGGGCCTGCTCCAGCCGCTCGCGTACGACGTCCGGGGTCGGCCGGCGCGGCTCCAGGACGGTGGCGGCCCCGACCGAGAACGGGAAGAACACGGTGTTCCCGATGCCGTAGGCGAAGAACATCTTCGCGATCGAGAACGTCGTGTCCTCGGGGGTGATGCCGAGCACCTGGGCGCCGTACGTCTCGCAGACGTGCCGGATGTTGGCGTGCCGGTGCATCGCCGCCTTGGGCAGCCCGGTGGTGCCCGAGGTGTAGAGCCACAGCGCCCACGAGTCGTCGACGGTAGGTGCGATGCTGCGGTCGCCCTGGTGCCCGAGCGAGACGAGGTCGTCCCAGGTGAGCCCGGTGACGCCGGAGGGCACGGTGAGCGTGCCGTCGCCGGCCAGCACCGCATGCTCGACGTCCGGGGCCATCGCCAAGGCCTGGCCCACGGCGTCGGCGAACTCCGGGGTCGCGAGCACGGTGCGGGCCCCGGAGTCGGCCATGATCTTGCCGAGCTCGACGCCGGTGAACATCGTCGAGACCGGGACCGCGACCAGGCCCGCGCGGAAGGCGCCGAGGATGCCGGTGAGCATCGGCACCTCGTCGCTCATCACCAGCATCACCCGGTCGTCGCGGCGCAGGCCGAGCGCCCGCAGCCCCGCCGCGACCACGCCGACCCGCTCGTCGAGGTCGGCGTAGGTCAGCGTCTCCGAGGCCAGGACGGCGGTCCGGTCGCCGGCGCCCGAGGCGACGTGCCGGGTGACGAGGTACTCCGCGGCGTTGAACGTGTCGGTCATCGCTCAGACCCGCTTGTAGTCGTAGCTGCCGCGCTGCCCGGAGCCGTAGCGGCGCAGGGCGCCGTCCGGACCGGAGGCGTTGGGCCGGATGAAGATCCAGTTCTGCCAGGCGGTCAGCCGGCCGAAGATCTTGGTCTCCATCGACTCGGGGCCGACGAACCGGTGGTTGGCCTCCATGCCGGTCAGCGCGTCGGGGCTGAGCGAGGCGCGCTCCTCGAGGACGATGCGGATCTCGTCCTCGAAGTCGATGTCGTCGAGCGCCATCGTCACCAGCCCGGCGGCGTCCGCGGCCCGCGCGTCGAGCCGCTCGCCGAGCTGCTTGCGCACGGACTCGAGGTCGTCGTCGTGGCCCCAGAAGCGGGACTCCAGCCGGGACAGCTCGTTGGCCATCGGGAAGCGGCCGTCGTTGCTGGCGGTGAGCACGACGACGGCCGGGTCGGCGTCGGGGTCGACGTCCTCGTAGACGCCCTCGAGCATGTACTGCCGGTCGCAGGCCAGCATCGGCTCCGCGAGGAAGCCGGCGAAGCAGCTGCCCGGCTCGACGACCGCGACCAGGCTGCGGCTGGTGACGTCGAGCCGCTTGAAGGTGCGCTTGAGGTACTGCGTGGTCTCGTGCACGAACCAGTCGTCGGCGAGCTCGCCGAGCTGCCCGTCGTACGCGAGGACCCGGTCGACGTCGCCCTGGGTGCGGAACACCCAGGTGCCGAGCTCCTGCTCGTTGGTGCGCAGCCGCAGCACGAGGTCGTCGAGGGCGCGGGCGACGGCGAAGGGGTACCACTCCACGCCCTGCTCGACCGGGCTGGCCGGTGGCTCGCCGGCCGGGCCGGTGATCGTGATGTCGACGCGGCGGGCGTCGCGGACGAGCGTGGCCGTGACGTGTGGGTAGGCGATGGTGTCGCCGTCCTCGGTGCGGTCGAGGGGGGTCAGCGTGATGCCCTCGCCGTCGCGCCGCTGGGAGGCGTCGGCGGCCTCGCGCGCGCGGCGGCCGATCTCCTCGTCCCACGCGTTGCGCGGGACCGTCGCGTCGACGAGCCCCCAGTCGACGGCGGTGCGGCCGCGGTAGCCCTCGGACTTGGTCGCGAACAGGTCCGCGCGGTCCTTGCGGACGTGCCGCTTGTCGACGACCCGGGTGAGACCGCCGGTGCCGGGCAGCACGCCCAGCAGGGGCACCTCGGGCAGCGAGACGGTCGAGGAGCCGTCGTCGATCAGCACGATCTCGTCGCAGGCCAGCGCCAGCTCGTAGCCGCCGCCGGCCGCCGTGCCGTTGAGCGCGGCGATCCAGGTCTGGCCGGACTCGTGCGCCTCCTCGATGGCGTTGCGGGTCTCGTTGGTGAACTTGCAGAAGTTCACCTTCCAGGCGTGGCTGGACCGGGCGAGCATCCGGATGTTCGCGCCGGCGCAGAACATCCTCTCCAGCCCGCCGGTCATCACCACGGCCTTGACCTCGGGGTGCTCGAAGCGGAGGCGCTGCACCGCGTCGTACAGCTCGATGTCCACGCCGAGGTCGTAGGAGTTCATCTTCAGCGCGTAGCCCTCGACCAGGCCCGCGTCCTCGTCGACGGTCAGCGTCACCGTGGCGACGTCCCCGTCGACGGCGAGCCGCCAGTGCCGGTAGCGGTCCGGGTGGGTGTCGAACCCGACGACCGGCACGGCCGGAGCCTCCTGGGATTGCTCGAGCACGGACATGCGGCACCTCTCGTCGCGTCGGGTGATCGGCAACACTCTACGCTTCACTGACAGACCGTCAAGAGTTTGTAGCATGTTGTTGACCGGACGCCGCCTCCGCTGATGGGACACTCGACGCATGTCCGAACAACCCGCCGGCCCCTCGCGCCGCCGCGAGATCGGGTCCGTCAGCGCGCGCTCGCTGCTGCTGACCGTGCTCGGCGAGTTCGTGCACCCGCGCGCGGAGCCGGTGTGGACCGCGACGCTCCTGGAGGCGATGGGCGCCCTCGGCGTGGAGGAGAAGTCCGCCCGCCAGGCGCTGACCCGTACGGCGTCCGAGGACCTGCTCGTCTCGACCCGGCACGGGCGGCGGGTGCTGTGGGAGCTGACCCCGTCCGGCGGGCGGCTGCTCGAGGAGGGCACCCGGCGCATCTACGGGTTCATGCGCGAGCGGCACCCGTGGGACGGCCGCTGGCTGGTGCTCAGCGTGCCCATCCCCGAGACCCAGCGGCAGCTCCGGCACCGGCTGCGCACCCGGCTCACCTGGCTCGGCCTGGGCTCGCCCACCTCCGGCCTGTGGGTGACCCCGGACGCCGCGAAGGCGCAGGACGTGCACGCGGTGGTCCGCGAGCTCGGCCTGGAGGCGCAGGCGTTCGCGTGGGTGGGGCCGGCCAGCGGGATCGGCGACGAGAGCCGGCTGCTCGCGGACGCCTGGGACCTCGCCGACGTCGAGGACCGCTACCTCGCCTTCCTCGCCGACTTCGAGCACCGCCGCGCCGACTCCCCCGCCGAGGCGTTCGCCGCCCAGGTCGAGATGGTCCAGGAGTGGCGCCGCTTCCCGTTCCTCGACCCGGACCTGCCGGCCGAGCTGCTCGACCACGACTGGCCGGGCCCCCGGGCGGCCGCCGCGTTCCACGACCGGCACGCCGCCTGGCACCGGCAGGCGCAGGCCGAGTGGGAGCGGATGGACCGGGCGGCCGGACCGCGGGGCTGAGACCCGGGACAGCGTCTCGGTGGGTGGGGCCCAACGACCCTGCCCGGACCCACCGGGTGGGCACGCGGCCGGCGTATGCCGTGGCTCCGGTCGCACGCCGGCCGGCTCAGGTGGGCGGCCGCCCGGCGGCCCGCAGCGCGCACGACGCATCGCGGATCCCGGACCACGGCGCGGGCACGTCGACCAGCGCCAGCGCGGCGGTCGGCATCCGCACGGCCTCGCCGGTGAGCAGCTCGAGCAGGTCCTCGAGGCCGGGGTTGTGGCCGACGAGGACCACGGTGCCGGCCTCCTCGGGCAGCTCGGCGAGCACCGTCAGCAGCTCGTCCGCGGACGCGGCGTAGACCCGGTCGTCGAGGTCGGTCGGCGGGACGCGGGACAGCTCGGCGCAGACCAGGTCCCAGGTGCTGCGGGCCCTCTCGGCCGGGGAGACCACGGCCCGGTCGAGGGCGGGGCCGTGCTTGCTCAGCCAGCGTCCGGTCTTCGGCGCCTGCTTCCGGCCGCGAACGGCCAGGGGCCGCTGCGCGTCGTCGTCCGCCGTCGACCAGTCGGACTTCGCGTGCCGCAGCAGCACGAGGGTGTGGTCTGGCATCACTGACCTCCGGGCACGTCGTGGGCGTACGTCACGACGATGCCACGCGACAGCCGCGCGCGGCTCTCTTCCACGGATGGGGCGCGGGGCGCCGGCCGGGAGCCGACCTCACGCGTCGCCGGCTGCGTCCTGCGACGGGTGCTCGTCGTCGAGGTGCTGGTCGAGCATCGCCTGCGCCGCCTCCCGGATGATCTCGCGCATCGCCTCCTCGGCCGCCTCCGCGTCCCCGGACTGGATCGCCTGCGCGACGTCCGCGTGCAGCCGGATCGCCGCCGGGTTCGGGCGGGCCGGCATCAGGTGGTGGTGGGTCCGGCCGGCGAGCACCTCGGCCACCACCCCGCCGAGGGCCTGGAGCATCTCGTTGCCGGAGGCCGCCAGCAGGGCCTGGTGGAAGACGGTGTCCGCGGCGAGGTACGCCTCGAGGTCGCCCGACTTTCCGTGCACGGCCATCTGCATGACGGCCCCGGTCATCTCGCCGCACTGCTGGGGCGTGGCCCGGCGGGCGGCCAGCGCGGCGGCGCTCGGCTCGATGCCGCTGCGCAGCTCGCTGAGCGAGAGCAGCTGGTTGGCCCGGTCCTCGCCCGCGAGCCGCCAGCGGATGACCCGCGGGTCGAAGACGTTCCAGTGCGTGCGAGCGAGCACCGTCACGCCCACCCGGCGGCGGGTCTCGACCAGCCCCATCGACTCCAGGACCCGGATGGCCTCGCGCGAGACCGAGCGCGACACGGCGTACTCCTGGTCGATCCGGTCCAGGGTCAGCACGTGGCCGGCGGGCAGCTCGCCCGCCACGATCCGGGCGCCCAGGCGGTCCAGCACGCTCGAGTGCAGGCCGGGGTCTTTCGGGACCGTCACGGTCGAATCGTCGCACGATTGCGCGTCTGCTCTAGACCTTGGAACCAAAAATCTGATTTTTGATCGATTCATCTTGTAAACATCTGCTCAATGCCTCATCGTGTGACGGTCGCTACACGAGAGGAAGCCCGGCGATGACCGTTCAGCCGCTGCCGACCGCCCGGTCGCTCACCGCACCCGGCCCGCGCGTCGTGGTGGTGATGGGCGTGTCCGGGTCCGGGAAGTCGACCGTCGGGGCCGCCCTCGCGGAGCGCCTCGGCGTGCCGTTCGCCGACGGCGACGACCTGCACCCGGACGAGAACATCGCGAAGATGTCGGCCGGCCGGCCGCTCGACGACACCGACCGCCGTCCCTGGCTCGAGGCCGTGGGCCGGTGGCTCGCCGGCCACGCGGGCAGCGGCGGCGTGATCACCTGCTCCGCGCTCAGGCGGTCCTACCGGGACCTGCTGCGCCGCTTCGCACCGGACGCCGAGCTCGTGCACCTGCACGGACGCCACGACGTCATCGCCCGGCGCCAGGCCGACCGGCCCGGCCACGTCATGCCGCCCTCGCTGCTCGCCTCGCAGTTCGCGGCCCTCGAACCCCTCGACACCGTCGAGGCGGGCGTGGTGCTGGACGTCGACGGGGACGTGTCCTCGATCGTCGACCGCTACCTCGCCCTCAACTCCACCCCTCAACCTCTCCTGGAGAACCGCGCATGAGTCCCCTCGCCCTGTCGGCGTCCGACGCGATCCTCGCGGCGACCGACACGACCGCCCCGGTCGCCTCGGCCGGCCGCCTCGTCCCGGCGGCGCTGGTCGGCATCGCCCTGATCGTCGTGCTGATCACCTGGCTGAAGGTGCACCCGTTCCTGGGCCTCACCATCGGCTCTCTGACCGTGGCCGCCATCGCCGGCGAGAACATGACCGAGGCGATCACCAGCTTCAGCACCGGCTTCGGCACGACGGCGGCCGGGGTCGGCACGCTGATCGCGCTCGGCGCCATGTTCGGCAAGCTGCTGGCGGACTCCGGCGGCGCCGACGAGATCGTGGACACGATCGTCGGCCGCGCGAGCACCCGGACGCTGCCGTGGGCGATGGCCGCCGTGGGCGCGCTGATCGGCCTGCCGATGTTCTTCGAGATCGGCCTGGTCCTGCTGATGCCGGTCATCTTCCTGGTGGCCCGCCGCTCCGGCCTGTCCCTGGTGCGCGTGGGCATCCCCGCCCTGGCCGGCCTCTCGGTCATGCACGGCCTGGTGCCCCCGCACCCGGGCCCGCTCGTCGCCATCGACGCCCTCAAGGCGGACCTCGGCCTGACCCTCGGGCTCGGCGTGCTCGTGGCGCTGCCGACCGTCGCGCTGGCGGGACCGGCCTTCGCGCGCCTCGCGGGCCGCTGGGTGGACGTGCCGGCCCCGGCGCTCTTCGAGGGCCAGACCGGTCGCGCCATCCGCCCGTCGTTCGGCACCACGCTGGCGACGGTGCTGCTGCCGGTCGTGCTGATGCTGGGCAAGGCGGTCGCCGACATCCTCGTCCCCGACGACCAGGCCCCGGTCCGCCAGGTGCTCGACGTCCTCGGCACCCCGCTGATCGCGCTGCTGATCGCGGTCGTCGTCGCGATGTTCACCTTCGGTCGTGGCGCCGGCATGGGCCGCGCGGAGCTGTCGAAGTCACTGGAGTCCTCGCTGCCCGCGATCGCCGGCATCCTGCTGATCGTCTCCGCCGGCGGCGGCTTCAAGCAGACCCTGATCGACACCGGCATCGGCCAGGTCGTGGCGGGCTGGGTCTCCGGCAGCGGCCTGTCTGTGCTCTTCCTGGCCTGGCTGGTCGCGGTGCTGATCCGGCTCGCCACCGGCTCGGCCACGGTCGCGACGGTCACCGCCTCCGGGATCCTGGCCCCGCTGGTCACCCACCTCAGCACCGGCGAGACGTCGCTGCTGGTCCTCGCGATCGGCGCCGGATCGCTGTTCTTCTCCCACGTCAACGACGCGGGCTTCTGGCTGGTCAAGGAGTTCTTCGGCCTGTCGGTCGGCCAGACGATCCGGTCCTGGTCGCTGATGGAGACCGTGATCTCGGTCAGCGGGCTGGTCTTCGTGCTGCTGCTGAGCATCGTGGTCTGACGCTCCCCGGCAAGACACCGGCAGGCGCCGGTCGGGCCTCGCGGCCCGGCCGGCGCTTCGTCGTCCGGGCCGCGGCACGCGTGGCCGCCCACAGCGCCGGCCCGGTGGGGGCTGACATGCGGGCGGTGACGCGTCAGTAGCGGTGCTCGTCGACGTCGACGTAGCCGCCGGACTCCTCGTGGCCCGGCCCGCGGTCCCCCTCCCGGCCCGGGTCGTACGTCGACCCGGCCGCGGCCGTGCGGGACGGGACGGGCTCGGCCGGCTCCGAGCCGACCCGCTTGCGCAGCGTGGTGTCCGCGGTGGACCCGCGGTAGCCGCGCACCGCGAGCCAGTCGTGCAGCTCGTCGCGCTGCGGGTGCGTGGCGCGGACCGTGTTGTAGACGTAGTTGAGCCCCCGGGAGGCGGCCTCGCGCTCGAGCTGCGCGATCACGAACGAGCCGACGCCGTGCTGCCGCGACGAGGTCTCCACGGCGAGCAGGATCTCCGCGTCCCCGCCCCAGGTCGCGTCCAGCCAGCCGTAGCCGACGACCGCCCCGTCCGGCGTACGCGCCGCCCACCAGTCGCCGGGCAGCGCGGCGCCGTCCGCGTAGGCGAGGTCGAAGGCCCCCTCGGGTGCCGAGCCGATCACGCGCTGCTTGTCGGCGTCCCAGGTGGGGTTGTCCTCGTGGGTCCAGGTGAGGCCGGTCACGCGACGGCCCCCGTCACGCGAGCCCCTCCTCGGCGAGGTGCACGTAGTCGAACTCGACGGGCTGGTCGTTGATGCCGGTCTGCGGCGGGGCGATCCAGCCGGCGAACTTGCCGTACTCGTACTCCGGGACCATCAGGTCCGCGACCGCCTGGCGGTCCTCGGCCGAGGGCAGCCACCCGTCGACCTGGGCGGCCCACTGCTCGTCGGTGAGCACCTCGCCGGCCGGGCTGACGTGGTGGTTGGCGTAGACGCCGACCCGCCGGTTGAAGCCCTCGTGCGGCAGCACCAGCCGCTCCTCGAGGCCGGCGTCCTCCAGGGCCTGGTTCCAGCGGCGCACGCCGTTGGCGCAGTCCGCGACGTACTCGTCACGCAGGTCGAGGTTCAGCGCCGAGAGGGTCGGCACCTCCTTCTCCCTGATCTCCCCGTCCGCGACGTAGCGCATCGTGCGGGTGTCGTCGAGCAGCACGTGGTCGTCCTTGCGGCGGGTCTCCTGCCACCGGCCCTTGAGGCCCGAGGAGTAGTAGTTGCCGGCGTTCGTGGACTGCTCGGAGCCGAACAGGTCCATGGACACGGAGAACTGGAAGTTGAGGTACTTCTGGATCACCGACAGCGGGATGCCGCCGTGCTGCCAGATGTCGTCGGTGCCGTGCTCCTTCATCAGCTCCGCGGTCCGCTCGACCGTGCGCTGCACGCCGGTCGTGCCGACGAACATGTGGTGCGCCTCCTCCTTGAGCATGAACTCGCAGGTGCGCGCCAGCGGGTCGAACGCCGACTCCTTGAGGGTGCCGAGCTGGTACTTCCCGTCGCGGTCGGTGAAGTAGGTGAACATGAAGAACTGCAGCCAGTCGGTGGTCTCCTCGTTGAACGCGCCGAGGATGCGCGGCGCGTCGAGGTCGCCGCTGTTGCGCTTGAGCAGCTGCTCGGCCTCCTCGCGACCCTCCCGGCCGAAGTAGGCGTGCAGCAGGTAGACCATCGCCCAGAGGTGCCGGCCCTCCTCGACGTTGACCTGGAACAGGTTGCGCAGGTCGTAGATGCTCGGCGCGGTGTTCCCCAGGACCCGCTGCTGCTCGACCGAGGCCGGCTCGGTGTCGCCCTGCACCACGACCAGCCGCATCAGGTCCGCCCGGTGCTCACCGGGCACCTCCTGCCAGACCGGCTCGCCCTTGTGCTTGCCGAAGCTGACCACCCGGTCGGGGTTCTTCTCGGCGAGGAAGATGCCCCAGCGGTACTCCTCCATCGGCACGTGGTCGAAGTGCGCCCACCCGTCGCGGCCCACCGCGATCGCGGTGCGCAGGTAGACGTCCTTGGTCGGCAGCGCCGGGCCGAGCGTCTTCCACCAGTCCAGGAACTTCGGCTGCCACCCCTCGAGCGCCCGCTGGAGCCGACGGTCCTCCGCGAGGTTCACGTTGTTCGGGATCCGCTCGGAGTAGTCGATCTTGCTGAGCGGACCGGTCGGGGTCGGGGCTGCGCCGGTGCGGTCGTCAGTGGTGGTCATGCTCTAAGTTCTACACTTTCATTGCGAACACGACAAGAGTTTGTCGACTATTTCTGGCCCGCCCCGCGTACGACGGACGCGCGCCGCCATACTTCGGGGGTGACCGACTCACTCCTCGACGGCGACATCACCGGCCAGTTCGTGCAGCACCTCGGCGTGGAGCTCTCGGAGGTCAGCGGCGACCGGGTGGTCGCCACCTGGGAGGCCCGCCCCGAGCTGCACCAGCCCTACGGCATCGTGCACGGCGGCGTGCACTGCTCGGTCATCGAGACGCTCGCCTCCATCGGTGCGGCGATGTGGGTCGGCGAGGACGCCAAGGTCGTCGGCGTGAACAACAACACCGACTTCTACCGCGCGGTCCGCGAGGGCACGCTGACCTCGACCGCGACCCCGCTGCACCGCGGCCGCTCGCAGCAGGTGTGGCTCGTCGAGACCGTCGACGCGGCGGGCAAGGTCGCCGCCCGCGGCCAGGTGCGGCTGCAGAACCTGCGCGACTGAGACCGCTGGGGCGAGCGCCTCAGCCTGCGTGCGGCCGGGCGGCCAGCACCCGGTCGACGGCGGCGGAGTCCAGCACCTCGCGGATCGCCATGGCGGCGCAGCCGACGACGCCGGAGAGCTCGCCGTGGGTCACCGGGACGATCGCCAGCGAGCGGGTGGCCAGCGCGGAGGCCTGGGAGTACACCGACTCGCGCAGCCCGGCGACGAACGTGTCGTAGGCCTCGGCGAGGTCGCCGCCGACCACGAGGGCCTCGGGGTTGAGCAGGTTCACCGCGGAGGCGAGCGCCTCGCCGATCCGGCGGCCGGCCTCCCGGACCAGGTGCCGGGCCTCGCTGTCGCCGGCCACGGCGAGCCGGACGACGTCGCGGGTGTGCTCGACCTGGTGGCCGCGCTCGCGGGCGGCCTGGACCAGCGCCCAGCCCGCGGCGACGGCCTCGACGCAGCCGGTGTCCCCGCAGCGGCAGGGCAGCCCCTCGGCCGAGGCGACCTTGGTGTGCCCGATCTCGCCGGCCGCGCCGAGCGCGCCGCGCAGCACCCGGCCGCCGGTCACGATGCCGACCCCGACGCCGGTCGAGGCCTTCACGAACAGCAGGTCGCGGTGCCGCTCGAGGTGGCCGCGCCGCTCGGAGAGCGCCATCACGTTGGCGTCGTTGTCGACGAACACCGGCGCGCCGGTCAGCTCCCGCAGGAACGGCGCCAGCTCGACGCCGTCCCAGCCGGACATGATCGGGGAGTCGAGGCTGGCGCCGCGCTCGAAGTCGACGGTGCCGGGGATCGACAGCCCGACCGCGCGGACGTCGCCCGGGTCGCGCCGGACCTCGTGCAGCAGGCGGCGGAACCCCGCCACGACCTGCGGCATCAGGTCCTGCGCCGCCGGCCCGACCGCCTGGTCGAGGTCGACCGAGACGAGCACCGAGCCGTCGAGGTCGCAGACCCCGAGCTGGGTGCGGCTGCGGCCGAGGGCGCCGGCGAGCACCACCCCGGCGTCGCGGTTGAAGCGCAGGTGCGAGGCGGGGCGTCCCGGCGTGGCGCGCTCCTCGCGCTCGGCGCCCTCGACGACCAGCCCGGAGTCGAGCAAGGAGGCGAGCCGGGCGGCGACCGCGGTGCGCGAGAGCCCGGTCAGCCGGCCGACGTCGCTGCGGGTGAGCACGCGGCCGTCCCGGATCAGGGAGAAGACCTCCCCGGCCGTCGCGGGACCGGTCGGTCCCGGCTGTATGGACATGACGGGCATTGAACCACCTCCGGTCCTCGGGAAACCTTCCGCTCCAGGATAATGCTTGCCGAAATACCTAATGTTGCCTGGACAGCGAGCATATTCATGCCTACCGTGGAGCGCATGCTCGACCACACCGGCCCCGTGCCCGTCGCGCCGTGCGACTTCGTCGTCTTCGGCGGCACCGGCGACCTGGCCGTCCGCAAGCTGCTCCCCGCCCTGTTCCTCCGCGACCGCGACGGCCAGCTGCCGGCCGAGACCCGGATCGTCGCGGTCTCCCGGGCCGGCCTCGACGAGGCCGGCTACCGCGACAAGATCCGCGGCGAGCTGCCGCGCTTCGTGCGCGCCTCGGAGCTCGACGCGGAGACCGTCGACCGGTTCGTCGCCCGGCTCTCCCACGTCAGCCTCGACATCGACGACAACGACTCGTGGCCCCCGCTCGTGGACGTGCTCCGCGACGGCGAGCGGATCCGGGTGTTCTACCTGGCGATCGCCCCCGCGCTGTTCGGCCCGGTCAGCCGCCGGCTCGCCGAGCACGGCCTGGTCACCGAGACCTCGCGGCTGGTGCTCGAGAAGCCGATCGGGCACGACCTCACCTCGGCGCAGGAGGTGAACGACGCGGTCGGCGCGGTGTTCGAGGAGCAGCAGATCTTCCGC
>Ga0308175_100001338_pt1 | contig 16609 bp, 14 predicted proteins | sample PhyCR1_3_FD_203893 | JGI IMG/M metagenome (GOLD analysis project Ga0308175, IMG submission 203893) | Soil microbial communities from UC Gill Tract Community Farm, Albany, California, United States - DLSLS.C.R1 | ecosystem: Environmental > Terrestrial > Soil > Agricultural land | place: USA...
CACCGCCAGCGACGGCGCCGACTACGGATCGCGCGAGGGCAGCGCCGCGCTCGCGCCCCGGCTCGAGGTCTCTGCGCGCTGAGAGGCTCAGCGTGGATCAGGCCGAGCTCGACATGTCCCGGCCGTAGGCGTCGTCCAGCCGGACGATGTCGTCCTCCCCGAGGTAGGACCCCGTCTGCACCTCGATGAGGTGCAGCATCTCGGGACCGGGGTTGGACAGCCGGTGCATGCAGCCGACCGGCACGTCGATGGACTCGCGCTCACGCAGGACGAGCGAGTCCTCGCCACGCACGACCTCGGCCGTCCCCGAGATCACCACCCAGTGCTCGGCCCGCTTCGAGTGCGTCTGCAGCGACAGGCGCTGGCCGGGCTTCACGCTGATGTGCTTGACCTGGTAGCCCGGGCCCGCGTCGACGGCCTCGTAGCAGCCCCAGGGGCGGTAGACCACCGGGTGTGCCTTCGCCTCCGTGCGGTGGGCACGCCGCAGCTGCTCGACGACCAGCTTGACCTGCTGGTCCCGTGCACGGTCCGCGACCAGTACGACGTCCTTGGTGGCGACGACGATCGTGTCCGTCAGCCCGATCGTGCTCACCAGCACCCCGTCGCTGCGGACATAGCAGCCGCTGCTGCCGTCGTCGACCACGTCACCGACCACGACGTTGCCGGCCTTGTCCTTGTCGCCCATCCGCCACAGCGACGACCAGCTGCCCACGTCGTCCCAGCCGAACTCGGCGCGTACGACGGCGGCGCGGTCGGTGTGCTCCATCACGGCGTTGTCGATCGAGACCGTGGGGCAGCGCTCGAACGACGAGGGCGCGAGCCGTACGAAGTCCAGGTCGGGTGCTGCCGCGTTCACCGCCGCCGCGGCGTTGCTCGCCACGTCGGGAGCCAGCCGGGTCAGCTCCTCGAGGAAGAGCCGCGGTGGCAGGACGAACATGCCGCTGTTCCAGGTCCAGCTCCCGTCGGCCACCATCTCCTGGGCACGCGCCAGGCTCGGCTTCTCCACGAACCGGCCGACGCGGGAGGCCCCCTGGTGGGACCCCAGCGGTCCGCCGGCCTGGATGTAGCCGTAGCCGGTCTCCGGGGTCGTCGCCGGGATCCCGAAGGTGACCAGGTGGCCCTCGGCGGCGACCTCGGCGGCCGTCGCGACGGCGGCGCGGAACGCGTCCCGGTCGACGATGTTGTGGTCGGCCGGGCAGACCAGCAGCACGGCGTCCGGGTCGGTGCGCGCGACCATGGTCGCGGCCGCCGCGATGGCCGGCGCCGTGCCCCGGGCGACGGGCTCGATGAGGATGCCACGCGGGTGGACGCCGAGGCTCCTGAGCTGCTCGGCGATGATGAAGCGGTGCGGCTCTCCGCACACCACGACGGGCGGCGCGAAGCCGTGCCCGTGCACGCGCCAGGCGGTCTCTTGCAGCAGGCTGAGCTCGCCGAGCAGGGGAAGCAGCTGCTTCGGGTACAGCTCGCGCGACATCGGCCACAAGCGGGTGCCGTTGCCACCGGACAGGATCACGGGTACGACGGTGCGAACGACAGACTCCATGGGATCCCCCTGCAGAGATGTTTGGTCCCCGACACCACCCGCAGCCCCCACCGCGGCCCGGAAGTGCTCCGGGACCTCGTGGCTCCCACAACGTAGACCGAGGCGCAGACGGGCGATATCCCCCCAAGTGACCATGGGGTCCTGGGACGCCGGGTGGATGCACATCGCTCGAGCGGGTCAGGAACCGTCCACGGCCCCCCGTAGAGTTGAGCGGTGGCCGACCCGTCGACGTACCGCCCGGCGCCGGGCTCCATCCCTACCTCGCCCGGGGTCTACCGCTTCCGTGACGAGCACCGCCGCGTGGTCTACGTCGGCAAGGCGAAGAACCTCCGCTCCCGGCTGACGTCGTACTTCCAGGACATCGTCAACCTGCACCCGCGCACCGCGACCATGGTCACCAGCGCCGCGAGCGTCGAGTGGACCGTCGTGAACACCGAGGTCGAGGCGCTGCAGCTGGAGTACTCCTGGATCAAGGAGTTCGACCCGCGGTTCAACGTGAAGTACCGCGACGACAAGTCCTACCCGTGGCTGGCGGTCACGCTCGGCGAGGAGTACCCGCGGGTGATGGTCGGCCGGGGCGCCAAGAAGCGCGGCACCCGCTACTTCGGCCCGTACTCCCACGCCTGGGCGATCCGCGAGACCGTCGACCTGCTGCTGCGGGTGTTCCCGATGCGCTCGTGCAGCAACGGCGTGTTCAAGCGGTCCGCCCAGATCGGCCGCCCGTGCCTGCTGGGCTACATCGGCAAGTGCTCGGCGCCGTGCGTGGGCCGGGTCAGCGCGGAGGAGCACCGCGAGATCGTCGACGACTTCTGCGACTTCATGGCCGGCCAGACGACGAATTTCGTCAAGCGACTCGAGAAGGAGATGTACGCCGCGTCCGCCGCGATGGACTACGAGCGGGCCGCGCGGCTGCGCGACGACATCGGCGCCCTCAACCGGGCCATGGAGAAGCAGCAGGTCGTGCTCGGCGACGGCACCGACGCGGACGTGGTCGCGTTCTCCGAGGACCCGCTCGAGGTGGCGGTGCAGATCTTCTACGTCCGCGGCGGCCGGATCCGCGGCCAGCGCGGCTGGGTTGCCGACAAGGTCGACGACGCCGACACCGGCGGTCTGGTGGAGCGCTTCCTGCTCCAGCTGTACGACGGTGAGCTCGGCGACGCGATCCCGCGGGAGGTGCTCGTCCCCGCGCTGCCCGAGGACACCGCCGCCCTGGAGCAGTGGCTCTCCGGGCTGCGCGGAGCCCGCGTGTCGATCCGGGTGCCGCAGCGCGGCGACAAGAAGGCGCTGCAGGAGACGGTCGCGCGCAACGCGCTGCAGGCGCTCGGCCTGCACAAGACCAAGCGGGCCAGCGACCTGACCACCCGCAACCGGGCCCTGGAGGAGATCCAGCTGGCCCTCGAGCTGCCGACCGCGCCGCTGCGCATCGAGTGCTACGACATCTCCAACCTCCAGGGCACCGAGGTCGTCGCGTCGATGGTGGTGTTCGAGGACGGGCTGGCGCGCAAGGGGGAGTACCGCCGTTTCGTCATCAGGGGCGTCGAGGGGCAGAACGACGTCGCGTCGATGCACGAGGTGATCACCCGCAGGTTCCGGCGGCTGCTCGACGAGCGGGTCGAGTCCGGCGACTTCGCCGACAGCCCGGACGCCCAGGACGAGACCGGCCCGCTGCTGGTCGACCCGGACACCGGGCGGCCCAAGAAGTTCGCCTACGTCCCCGGGCTGGTCGTCGTCGACGGCGGCCCGCCGCAGGTGGCCGCGGCCCAGCGGGCCCTCGACGAGCTCGGCATCGACGACATCCCCGTCTGCGGGCTGGCCAAGCGGCTCGAGGAGGTGTGGCTGCCCGGGCAGGAGGACCCGGTGATCCTGCCGCGCACCAGCGAGGGGCTCTACCTGCTGCAGCGGATCCGCGACGAGGCGCACCGCTTCGCGATCACCCACCACCGGTCCCGCCGGTCCAAGAGCATGGTCGAGAGCCTGCTCGACGACGTGCCGGGGCTGGGGGAGGTGCGCCGCAAGAGCCTGCTCAAGCGGTTCGGCTCGCTGAAGAGGCTCCGGGCTGCCACAGTGGAGGAGATCGCGGAGGTCCCGGGCATCGGCACCCGGACGGCCGAGGCGATCGTGGCGGCGCTGGCCGAGCAGCGAGGGCGCACCGCCGTGAGCGTGAACACCGCGACCGGAGAGATAGAGGAGTCGTGACCTCAGCAGACCAGGCCGCCCCGGCCACCGAGCAGCTGCCCGACGACCGTGGTGAGCTCGTCATCGTCTCCGGCATGACCGGGGCGGGCCGCAGCACCGCGGCCAAGGAGCTCGAGGACCTCGGGTTCTTCGTGGTGGACAACCTGCCGCCGCAGCTGGTCGCGGACGTGGTCCGGCTCGTCAACGAGACCCGCGGGCCCCGGCAGTCGGTGGCCGTCGTGGTCGACGTACGCTCCGGCTCCTTCTTCGCCGGCCTCCAGGAGATCCTCGCCCGCGGCTCCATCGGCCGGCGCACGACCCTGCTGTTCCTCGAGGCGAGCGACGAGGTGCTGGTGCGCCGCCAGGAGGCCGCCCGGCGCCCGCACCCGCTCCAGGAGGGCGGCCGGCTGCTCGACGGCCTGCGCCGCGAGCGGCTGGTGCTCGACGACCTGCGCGCCGAGGCCGACCTGGTCATCGACACCACCGGGCTCAACGTGCACCAGCTCACCGACCGGGTGGCCCGGGCCTTCGGGACGGAGCAGACCACCTCGCTCAAGGCCACCGTGGTGAGCTTCGGCTTCAAGTACGGCATCCCCGTCGACGCCGACCTGGTCGCGGACATGCGCTTCCTGCCCAACCCGCACTGGGTGCCGGACCTGCGCCCGTTCTCGGGCCGCGACGACGCGGTCGCCCGCTACGTCATGGAGAGCCCGGGGGCCAAGCAGTTCCTGGAGCAGTACCTCCCGGTGCTCCAGACCGTCGCGGCCGGCTACCTGGTGGAGGGCAAGCGGTTCATGACCGTGGCTGTCGGCTGCACCGGGGGCAAGCACCGCAGCGTCGCGATGACCGAGGAGATCGCCCGGCGGCTGTCCCTCGAGGGCATCGACACCCGGCCGATGCACCGCGACCTGGGGCGGGAGTGAGATGGCGGACGCGGCACCGGACAGCATGCTCGACCTGCGGGTTGTGGCCCTCGGCGGCGGGCACGGTCTCGCGGCCAACCTGGCCGCGCTGCGGCACGTCGTCAAGGACCTGACCGCCGTGGTCACGGTCGCGGACAACGGCGGCTCGTCCGGTCGGCTGCGCCGGGAGTTCGGGGTGCTCCCGCCCGGTGACCTGCGCCAGGCCCTGTCCGCGCTGTGCGGCGACGACGACTGGGGCCGCACCTGGGCCCGGGTCCTGCAGCACCGCTTCGCCAGCGCCGGCGAGATGGACAACCACGCGGTCGGCAACCTGCTGATCGTCACGCTCTGGCAGCAGCTCGGCGACCACGTCGCCGGGCTCGACTGGGTCGGCCGGTTGCTGGGTGCCGAGGGGCGGGTGCTGCCGATGGCGGTGACCCCGATCGACATCCTCGCCGAGGTCCGGGGCCTCGACCCCGCCGACCGGGACGCGCTGACCACGGTCCGCGGCCAGGTCGAGGTCGCGTCGACCGACGGGCAGGTGCACGCGGTGCACCTCGACCCCGAGGACCCGCCCGCGTGCCCCGAGGCGATCGCCGCGGTCATGGACGCGGACTGGGTGGTGCTCGGGCCCGGGTCGTGGTTCACCAGCGTGATCCCGCACCTGCTGCTGCCCGAGCTGCGGCGGGCGCTCGTGCAGTCCTCGGCCCGCAAGGTGGTCACCCTCAACCTCGAGCCGCAGGCGGGGGAGACCGACGGGTTCGCGCCGGAGACCCACCTGGAGGTGCTGGCCGAGCACGCCCCCGACCTCAAGGTCGACGTGGTGCTCGCCGACCGGGCCTCGGTGGTCGACCAGGACCAGCTCGCCGAGGTCGCCCGGTCGCTCGGGGCCGAGCTCGTGGTGGCCGACCTGGCCGTCGGCGACGGCACGCCGCGGCACGACCCGGCCAAGCTGGCCCGTGCCTATGCCGGTTTCCTCGCGGAGGCATGAGGGCAGGACATAAGGTGGCCGGGGTCATCGCCGTGTGGGTCGGTGGCGACCGTGTCGCACACATCACCCTCAGGGGGGATCCGGACTTGGGGAAGGTCGAACACGTGGCAGGATCGGACAAATGGCGATGACGGCACAGGTGAAGGCAGAGTTGGCCAGCACGCAGGTGACCAAGGCCTGTTGCCGCAAGTCCGAGGTCTCCTCGATGCTGCGGTTCGCCGGTGGTCTGCACATCGTCAGCGGCCGGATCGTCGTGGAGGCCGAGCTCGACACCGGGGCCGCGGCCCGCCGGCTGCGTCGCGACATCGCCGAGATCTACGGCCATCCGTCCGACGTGGTGATGGTCTCCGGCAACGGCATCCGCAAGGGCAGCCGGTACGTCGTCCGCGTCGTCCGGGACGGCGAGGCACTGGCCCGCCAGACGGGGCTCCTCGACGGCCGCGGGCGTCCGGTCCGCGGGCTGCCGCCGCAGGTCGTCTCCGGTGCCGGCTGCGACGCCGTGGCCGCCTGGCGCGGTGCCTTCCTGGCGCACGGCTCGCTCACCGAGCCCGGTCGCTCGTCCGCGCTCGAGGTCACCTGCCCGGGACCCGAGGCGGCACTCGCCCTGGTCGGCGCCGCCCGCCGGCTCGGCATCCAGGCCAAGGCGCGCGAGGTGCGCGGCGTCGACCGCGTGGTGATCCGCGACGGTGACGCGATCGGCGCGCTGCTGACCCGGCTGGGCGCCCACGAGTCGCTGATGGCCTGGGAGGAGCGGCGGATGCGTCGCGAGGTCCGGGCCACCGCCAACCGGCTCGCGAACTTCGACGACGCCAACCTGCGCCGCTCGGCCCGCGCGGCCGTCGCCGCCGGGGCCCGCGTGGAGCGGGCGCTGGAGATCCTCGCCGACGAGGTCCCCGACCACCTGAAGATGGCCGGCGACCTCCGCCTCGAGCACAAGCAGGCCTCGCTCGAGGAGCTCGGTGCGCTGCACATCCCGCCGCTGACCAAGGACGCCATCGCCGGCCGGATCCGCCGGCTGCTGGCGATGGCGGACAAGCGCGCGCAGGACCTCGGCATCCCCGACACCGAGGCCAGCCTGACCCCGGACATGCTGGCCGACCAGGCCTGAGCCGGTTACTCGCACGTACGCCGGACGAGCGGTTCGACCGCGCTCGCCCAGGCGATAGGGTCGTCGTGACGTCGTTCACGCGGCGTCCCGACCGTGACTTCTGACGAGGAGACCTTCCCGTGACCGTTCGCGTGGGTATCAACGGATTCGGCCGGATCGGCCGCAACTTCTTCCGCGCCGTGCAGGCGTCCGGCGCCGACATCGAGATCGTCGCCGCCAACGACCTCGGCGACCTCAAGACGATGGCGCACCTGCTGAAGTACGACTCCATCCTCGGCCGCTTCCCCGCCGAGGTCTCCGTCACCGACGGCGGCATCAAGGTGGGCGACAAGACCCTGCAGATCCTGGCCGAGAAGGACCCGGCCCAGCTGCCGTGGAAGGACCTCGGCGTCGACGTGGTCGTGGAGTCCACCGGCTTCTTCACCGACGCGACCGCGGCCAAGGCGCACATCGACGGCGGCGCCAAGAAGGTGATCATCTCGGCGCCGGCGAAGAACGAGGACGTCACGATCGTGATGGGCGTCAACCACAAGCAGTACGACGCCGACGCGCACCACATCATCTCGAACGCCTCCTGCACCACGAACTGCCTCGGCCCGATGGCCAAGGCGCTCAACGACGAGTTCGGGATCGTCAAGGGCCTGATGACGACGATCCACGCCTACACGCAGGACCAGAACCTCCAGGACGCCCCGCACAAGGACCTGCGCCGCGCCCGCGCCGCCGCGCTGAGCATCGTGCCCACGTCGACCGGTGCCGCCAAGGCGATCGGCCTGGTGCTGCCGGACCTGAAGGGCAAGCTCGACGGCTACGCCCTGCGCGTGCCGGTGCCGACCGGGTCCGCCACCGACCTGTCCTTCGAGGCCGGCCGCGAGACGTCGGTCGAGGAGGTCAACGCCGCGGTGAAGGCCGCCGCCGAGGGCGAGCTCAAGGGCTTCCTGCGCTACACCGAGGACCCGATCGTGTCCGCCGACATCGTCACCGACCCGGCCTCGTGCATCTTCGACGCGGGCCTGACCAAGGTGATCGGCAACCAGGTCAAGGTCGTCGGCTGGTACGACAACGAGTGGGGCTACTCCAACCGGCTCGCCGACCTGATCACGTTCGTCGGCGAGAGCCTCTGAGGATGTCGGGTCTCGCACGGCTCGGGGACCTGCGCGGCAAGCGCGTCCTGGTCCGGTCCGACCTCAACGTCCCGCTGGAGGACGGCCGGATCACCGACGACGGACGCATCCGCGCCAGCGTCCCCACGATCAAGGAGCTCGCGGACGCGGGTGCGCGGGTCGTCGTGACCGCGCACCTCGGCCGGCCCAAGGGCGCGCCGGACCCGCAGTACTCCCTGCGTCCGGTCGCCGCCCGGCTCGGTGAGCTGCTCGGTGCCGACGTCGCGTTCGCCGAGGACACCGTCGGCGACGCGGCCCGCAAGGTCGTGGACGGTCTCGGGGACGGCCAGGTGGCGGTGCTCGAGAACGTCCGCTTCAACGAGGGCGAGACGAGCAAGGACGACGCGGTGCGCGGTGCCTTCGCCGACCAGCTCGCCGCGCTGGCCGACGTGTTCGTCAGCGACGGGTTCGGGGTGGTGCACCGCAAGCAGGCCTCGGTGTACGACGTCGCGCAGCGGCTGCCGCACGCGATGGGTGGGCTCGTCGCGGCCGAGATCGACGTGCTGCACCGGCTGACCGAGGACCCCGAGCGGCCCTACGTGGTCGTCCTCGGCGGCTCCAAGGTCTCCGACAAGCTCGGCGTCATCGACAACCTGCTCGGCAAGGCGGACACGCTGCTGATCGGCGGCGGGATGGTCTTCACCTTCCTCAAGGCGCAGGGGCACGAGGTCGGCAAGAGCCTGCTCGAGGAGGACCAGCTCGACACCTGCCGTTCCTACCTGCAGCGTGCCGAGGCGTCCGGCGTGCGGATCGTGCTGCCGACGGACATCGTGGTCGCGCCCGAGTTCAAGGCCGACGCCACCCCGTCCGTCGTACCCGCGGACGGGATGCCCGCCGACCAGCTCGGGCTCGACATCGGCCCGGACTCCGCCAAGGCCTTCGCCGACGCGCTGTCCGGCGCGAAGACGGTGTTCTGGAACGGCCCGATGGGCGTGTTCGAGTTCGACGCGTTCGCCGCGGGCACCCGCGCCGTGGCCGAGGCGCTCACCCACGTCGACGGGCTCTCCGTCGTCGGCGGGGGCGACTCCGCGGCCGCCGTACGCCGGCTCGGGTTCGACGAGGCCGCCTTCGGGCACATCTCCACCGGCGGCGGGGCCAGCCTGGAGTACCTCGAGGGCAAGGACCTGCCCGGCATCGACGTCCTCGACGACTGACCACCCACCGGGTGCCTCACCCCCGGCGGGACCACCCCCACACCGAAGGATCCCCCTTGCCGAAGCACAGCCGCGTCCCGTTGATGGCCGGGAACTGGAAGATGAACCTCAACCACCAGGAAGCGGTGGTGCTGGTCCAGAAGCTCGCGTGGACGCTGTCGGACAAGAAGCACGACTACGGCAAGGTCGAGGTGGCGGTGCTGCCGCCGTACACCGACCTCCGCAGCGTGCAGACGCTGGTTGACGGCGACCGGCTGGAGATCAAGTACGGCGCGCAGGACGTGTCCACGCAGGACGACGGGGCGTACACCGGCGACATCTCCGCGGGCATGCTGGCCAAGCTCGGGTGCAGCTACGTCGTCGTCGGGCACTCCGAGCGGCGCGAGCACCACAGCGAGTCCGACGAGACCGTCAACGCCAAGGCCAAGAAGGCGATCGGCGCCGGGATGACCCCGATCGTCTGCGTCGGGGAGGGCCTCGAGGTGCGCCAGGAGGACCGCCACGTCGAGCACACGCTCGCGCAGGTCGACGGGTCGCTGGCCGGTCTGAGCGCCGAGCAGGTCGCTGCGCTCGTGATCGCCTACGAGCCGGTGTGGGCGATCGGCACCGGCGAGGTGGCCACCCCGGACGACGCGCAGGAGGTCTGCGCGGCGATCCGGGCGCGGATCGAGGAGGCGTGGTCGGCGGAGGCGGCGGCCGCCGTACGCATCCTCTACGGCGGCTCCGTGAAGGCGGCCAACATCGCCGGGATCATGGAGAAGGCCGACGTCGACGGGGCGCTCGTCGGCGGCGCGAGCCTGCAGGCCGACGAGTTCGGGGGCGTGTGCCGGTTTTACGACATGCCTGTCATCTGACACCGAACTCGTGAGTTAGGCTTTCCCACCGTGATCATCACCTTCACTGTGCTGCTCATCCTGACCAGCCTGCTGCTCATCCTCCTCGTGCTGCTGCACAAGGGGCGGGGCGGCGGGCTGTCGGACATGTTCGGGGGCGGCGTCTCGAGCGGGCTGGGTGGCTCGTCGGTCGCCGAGCGGAACCTCGACCGGATCACCATCGGAGCCGGTGTGATCTGGTTCGCCTGCATCATCGCGCTGGGCCTGCTGCTGAAGGCGCAGGGCTGAGCGTCCCTTCTCGAACACGATCCAGCATTTCCTGACAGGAGCACGAAGCGTGGCGCAAGGTGGTGGCAACGCGATCCGGGGTAGCCGGGTCGGTGCGGGTCCGATGGGTGAGGCCGAGCGGGGCGAGGCCGCGCCGCGTCAGCGGGTCGTGTACTTCTGTGCGCACGAGCACGAGTCGGTGATCACCTTCGCCGTCGAGGCGCAGATCCCCGACTCCTGGGACTGCCCCCGGTGCGGCCTGCCGGCGAGCCTGGACTCGGACAACCCGCCGCCGCCGCCGAAGATCGAGCCGTACAAGACGCACCTCGCCTACGTGAAGGAGCGCCGCTCCGACAAGGAGGCCGAGGACATCCTCGACGAGGCGATCCAGACGCTGCGCGACCGTCGCAAGCGCGGGGACATAGTCTTCTGAGCCGCTAGGCGAAGAAGGCTATGAGGAGCCGAGGCGTCGCATTCTGCGCCGCCTCTTCTCGTTCGCGCGGAATGCGACGCCTCGGCGACCCCGGGCAGGGTGCGCAGCGACGCACCGAGGGGTGTCTGAGCGTCGCAGAACGGGACGCCTGGGCGGGCCTCGCGTCGCAGAACGGGACGCCTCAGCGTCAGAGGCGCGAGGCCGCACCCTCGTCGAGGAACCACACGGTCTTGTCCTGGCCGGTGACCCCGACGGCGGGGATGTCGTGCCGGTCGGTGCCGTCGGCCAATGCCTTCGCGACGGCGTCGGCCTTGCCCTCGCCGGCCACCACGAACCACACCTCGCTGCTGCGGTTGAGCGCGCCGTAGGTGAGGCTGATCCGCTGCGGCGGCGGCTTGGGGGACTCTGGGACCGGGACCGCCACGGTGTCGTCGATGTCCAGCTGCGGCGAGCCGGGGAACAGCGACGCGACGTGGCCGTCCGGACCGAGGCCGAGCATCAGCACGTCGAACTGGCCGCTGCCGCGCCGCCGGAGCTCCTCGCCGTACGCCTCGGCCGCGTCGTCCAGGCTGTCGTGGGGGCCGTCGCTGGCCGGCATCTCGTGGACCCGGTGCTCGTTGACGTCGAGGTGGTCCAGCATCGCCTCGCGGGCCTGCTTGGCGTTGCGGTCGTCGTCGTCCGCGGGGACGTAGCGCTCGTCGCCCCACCAGAAGTCGACATTGGACCAGTCCACGTCCTCGTGGCCCGCGGTCGCCGCGACCACCGCCTCGTGGATCTTCACCGCGATGCTGCCGCCGGTGAGCCCGACCGTGGGGGTGCGGCCGGCGGCCTGCACGGCGGCGAGCCGAACCACCAGACGTCCGGCGACCGCGGCCGCCAGAGCCTCGGGGGAGGGGAAGGTCTCGATCTCCGGGTTGGTCATGTCAGTCCTTCTTCGTCGGTTTCGGCGCCTCGCGCGACCCGGTCTTCGCCATCCGCTTCACGGTCGCGGCGTACACGTCGTCGGGGTCCAGCCGCCGCAGCTCCTCCGACAGCAGCTCGTCGAGGTTGCGTCGCTTGAGCGCGACCGGGCGGTCCGGCTGGTTGGGGGAGGACAGCGTCGCGAGCCGGCCGTCGTAGCGGGTGAGGCTGACGTCGCCCTGCTTGGTGCTCAGCACCACGTCGGTGATGCCCGGGCCCTTGGAGTTCTTCCGGGTGACGTCGCACTTGAGCCGGTCGCCGAGCCAGGCCCCCAGGAGGTCGGCGCTGGGGCTGATCCGCTCGGCGGTCACCGACGCGGACAGCACCTGGCCGGGATGCTGGTCCAGCGCGGCGGCGAGCAGCGCCCGCCAGCCGGTGATCCGGGTCCAGGCCAGGTCGGTGTTGCCGGGCGCGTAGCTGTGGCACTGCTGGAGCATCGCCTTGGCCCGGCTGGTCGGCACCGACGCGGCATCGGTGATCCGGCGGGTGCCGAGCCGGCCGAGCGGGTCCGAGGCCGGGTCGTCGGGCGCGCTGCCCGGCCACCAGACCACGACGGGGGAGTCCGGCAGGAGCAGTGGCAGCACCACGGAGGCCGGGTGCTTGGTGACCTCCCCGGAGAGCCGGATCTGCGCCCGCTCACCGGACAGGCCGGAGCCGATGCCGACCTGCGCGTCGACGCGGGCGGCGCCGCGCTTGTCGCCGAAGACCACGCCGAGGATCCGCGCCGGGTGCTCACGGGACGCGGACCGGGCCACGGTCATCGCCTTCTCGGAGTCCTTCTCCTCGGCGACGATGACCAGGGTCATGATCATGCCCATCGCCGGGCTGCCGGCCCGGCGCCGGGCGCGGACGAACTCGGCGGCGATCGCGCTGGAGCTGGTGTCGGTGAGCTCGATCATCTCGGGGTCCCTGCGGAGTCGGGAGCGAAGGGAGTGTCTTCGTGGGGTGAGGTCATGGTCTTCTCCAAGTGCGGCCGTCCCGGGCCAGCATCTTGACCGCGGACTCGGGTCCCCAGGTGCCGGCCTCGTAGGTGTCCGGCTTCCCGCGCGAGGCCCAGTAGTCCACGATCGGGTCGAGGATCTTCCAGGACAGCTCGACCTCCTCGTGCTGCGGGAACAGCGGCGGGTCGCCGAGGAGGACGTCGAGGATGAGCCGTTCGTAGGCCTCCGGCGAGGACTCGGTGAACGAGCCGCCGTAGGCGAAGTCCATGTTCACGTCGCGGATCTCCATCGCGCTGCCCGGGACCTTCGAGCCGAACCGCAGCGTGACGCCCTCGTCGGGCTGGATCCGGATCACCAGCGCGTTGTGGGTCAGCTCCTCGGTCGAGGTCTCGTTGAACGGCAGGTGCGGCGCCTGCTTGAAGACCACGGCCACCTCGGTGACCCGGCGTCCCAGCCGCTTGCCGTGCCGCAGGTAGAACGGCACCCCCGCCCAGCGCCGGGTCTCCACACCGAGCTTGATGGCGGCGAAGGTCTCGGTGGTGGAGTCCTTCGGGATGTCCTGCTCCTGGGTGTAGCCGAGCACCTTCTGGCCGCCGGCCCAGCCCTCGGTGTACTGCGCGCGAGCGGTGGACAGGTCCAGCCGCCGGGGGAGTACGACGGAGGACAGCACCTTCTGCTTCTCGAGCCGCAGGCTGTGCGCGTCGAAGGAGGTGGGCTCCTCCATCGCGATCAGCGCCATCAGCTGGAGCTGGTGGTTCTGGATCACGTCCCGGGCCGCGCCGATGCCGTCGTAGTAGCCGGCGCGGCCGCCGATGCCGATGTCCTCGGCCATCGTGATCTGCACGTGGTCGACGTAGTTGGAGTTCCAGATCGGCTCGAACATCGCGTTGGCGAACCGCATCGCGAGGATGTTCTGGACCGTCTCCTTGCCGAGGTAGTGGTCGATCCGGAAGACGGACTCGGGCGGGAACACCTCGGAGATCGTGGCGTTGAGCCGCCGCGCCGACTCCAGGTCGGAGCCGAACGGCTTCTCCACCACGACCCGTCGCCACGAGTCCATCCCCGGGTCGGCCAGCCCGTGCTCCTTGAGCTGGCCGATCACGTCCGGGAAGAACCTCGGCGGGATCGACAGGTAGAACGCGTGGTTGCCGCCGGTGCCGCGGACCCGGTCGAGGTCGAGGATGGTCTGCCGGAGGTTGTCGAAGGCGACGTCGTCGGCGAAGTCGCCCTGCACGAAGCGGAAGCCCTCGGCGAGCTGCTGCCAGACCTCCTCCCGGAACTCGGTGCGGGCGTGCTCTTTGACCGAGTCGTGCACGACTTGCGCGAAGTCCTGGTCGGCCCAGTCCCGCCGGGCGTACCCGACCAGGGAGAAGCCCGGCGGCAGCAGCCCACGGCTGGCGAGGTCGTAGATCGCCGGCATCACCTTCTTGCGGGACAGGTCGCCCGTGACGCCGAAGATCACCATCCCGCAGGGACCGGCGATGCGCGGCAGCCGGCGGTCCTGCGGGTCGCGCAGCGGGTTGACGACCGTGCTCCCCGCGACCCGGTCGACCGGGCTCACTGCAGGGCCGCCCGCACCGCCGCGACGCCGGCGGCCAGGTCCGTCAGGTGCAGCCGGAGCACCGGCCGACCGTGGTCCGCGAGCACGCTGGCGTCACCGGCCGCCTGGGCCGCGATGAGCCGGCCGAACGTGTAGTCCTTGCCGGGCACCGCGAGGTCCTCGGCCGGCTCGGCGGTGACCTGCAGGTAGACGCCCTCGGCCGGGCCGCCCTTGTGGAACTGCCCGGTGGAGTGCAGGAACCGCGGTCCCCAGCCGAAGGTGACGGGACGACGGACCCGGTGCGCGAGGGCGTTGCGTACGTCGGAGAGCTCGGCCTGGTCGAGCCGATCGAGGTAGGCCATCACCGCGACGTACCCCTGCTGGTCGTCGACCTGGCCCAGCAGCGCCGAGACCGCGTCGGAGAGCGTGGCGGCCGAGCCGAGCCAGTCGCCGCCCAGGGCCCGGACCTCGACCGCGCCGTCGGTGAACGCCGGCGGCGTGGTGTCGGGCTCTCCCTCGAGCATCGAGCGGGCCGCGACCTTCGCGCTCTCCACGTCGGGCTGGTCGAAGGGGTTGATCCCCAGCAGCCGGCCGGCGGTGGCCGTCGCCACCTCCCAGAGCAGCAGCTGCGCGCCGAGCGGCCCGGTGACGGCGACGTCCGAGCCGGCCGAACCGTCGGCCGTGTCGTCCGGGTCGTGCTCGGCGTCGGCCGTGTCGGTGTCGCCGACGAGCCGGGCCACGGTCACGTCGTGCGGGGGCAGGGCCACCTCGGGCGCGGAGTCGTCGGGGACGACCACCGGCAGCACGCCGGTGCCTTGCTTGCCGGTGCTCTCCGCGATCAGCTGCTCGGCCCAGTCGGCGAACCCGACCAGCCCTGAGCCCTGGTCGACCAGCACCAGCTTGTTGCGCAGCGGCGAGGTGCCGGCCATCGCGGCGCCCAGGCGCAGCGCGGGGTTGCCCTCGTCGTCGTCGGCCAGCAGGTCCGAGACGGCCTCCGCCTCGTCGAGCAGGGTGGCGATGTCCGCGCCGGCCAGCCCGCTCGGCACCAGGCCGAACGCGGTCAGGGCGGAGTAGCGGCCGCCCACGTCGGGGTCCGCGTTCACGACGCGGTAGCCGGCCTGCCGCGAGGCCTTGTCCAGCGGGCTGCCCGGGTCGGTGACGATCACGATCCGGGTGGCCGGGTCGATGCCGGCGTCGGCGAAGGCCTGCTCGTAGGCGCGCTTCTGGGAGTCGGTCTCGACGGTGGAGCCGGACTTGGAGGAGACGACCACGACCGTGCGGTCGATCCGGTCGCCGAGCGCCGCGCGCACCTGGTCGGGGTTGCTGGAGTCCAGGACGGCGAGCTCCACGTCGTACGTCGCGCAGATCACCTCCGGCGCCAGGGACGAGCCGCCCATGCCGCAGAGCACGACGTGGTCGATGCCGGCGTCGTTGAGCTCGCTGCGCAGCGCGGCGACCTCGCCGACCAGCGGGCGCGACGAGCGCGGCAGCCCGACCCAGGAGAGCCGCTTCCCGGCCTCCTCCTCGGCGTCAGGGCCCCACAGCGTCGCGTCCTGCGCGAACAGCTTCCCGGCGAAGCCGTCCCGGACGAGCGCCGGCACGTGGGCGCGGATCGCGTCGGCCGCGGCGCCGGTCGCCGCGACCTCGAGGGCCTCGCTCACTGCTTCGCGCCCTGGAGCTGACCCTTGACCGTCTCGACCAGCTCGTCCCAGGAGGCGACGAACTTGTCGACACCCTCGCGCTCGAGCGTGGCGATCACGTCGTCGTAGTCGACGCCGAGCTTGGCCAGGTCGGCCATCACCTGGTGGGCCTCGTCGTACTTCGTGGTGACCTGGTCGCCCAGCACCTCGCCGTGGTCGGCGAACGCCTGCATGGTCTTCTCCGGCATGGTGTTCACGATGTTGGCGACCACCAGGTCGGCGACGTACATCGTGTCCCGGTAGTCGGGGTTCTTCACGCCGGTCGACGCCCACAGCGGCCGCTGCGTGTTGGCACCGTCGGCCTTGAGCGCCTGGAACCGCTCGCCGGCGAACTTCTTCTCGTAGGCCTCGTAGGCCAGCCGCGCGTTGGCGATGCCGGCCAGCCCCTTGAGGTTGCCGGCCTGCGGGTCCCCGGAGGCGTCGAGGCGCTTGTCGATCTCGGTGTCCACGCGGGACACGAAGAAGGACGCGACCGAGTGGATCTTGGAGAGGTCCTTGCCGTTCGCCTTGGCCTTCTCCAGACCTTCGAGGTAGGCGTCCATCACGGCGTCGTAGCGGTCGAGGCCGAAGATCAGCGTGACGTTGACGCTGATCCCCTCACCGAGCACGTCGGTGATCGCGGGGGCGCCCTCGGTCGTGGCCGGGATCTTGATGAAGAGGTTCTCGCGGTCGACCTCGGCCCACAGCCGCTTGGCGGCGGCGATGGTCGCGTCGCCGTCGTGCGCGAGCCCGGGGGAGACCTCGATCGAGACCCGGCCGTCGACCCCGCCGCTCGTCTCGAAGGCGTCCTTGAGCACGTCGCAGGCGTTGCGCACGTCCGTGGTGGTGATCGTGAAGATCGCCTCGTCGGCGTCCTTACCCTCGGCGGCGAGCTCGCGGACCTGGTCGTCGTACCGCTC
>Ga0308175_100001339_pt1 | contig 16609 bp, 10 predicted proteins | sample PhyCR1_3_FD_203893 | JGI IMG/M metagenome (GOLD analysis project Ga0308175, IMG submission 203893) | Soil microbial communities from UC Gill Tract Community Farm, Albany, California, United States - DLSLS.C.R1 | ecosystem: Environmental > Terrestrial > Soil > Agricultural land | place: USA...
GAAAACATCTTGGGCTTGCAGTGCGACGGATTGTCTCCGCATATTGATCCCTGCATCCCTAACAGCAGGCCAAGCTTCGAGATAAGGCTTCGACGCCGTTCCGCCCAGCTACACATCAAGATCGAAAATCCGGACGGCGTCACACGTAGCGTCGCGGCAGCCCGGATGGATGGGACCTTGCTAACCAACGTCCTCTGCGTTTTGAGTTGGCCGACGACCGTCTTACACACGAACTATCCATCATGTTAGGCTGAGGTCAGATCGAACGTCAAAGCGAATTGGAGGACCATATGTCGCCAAATGCTTCGGTAGAAAGACGTTACGGAGTTGTGTCTGCCGAGGAGCGACGCGCCTTGGGTGGGCTTGAGTTCGTGCAACGGCTCGTTACCGGCGCATTGCCACTAAACACCATGGCCCGAACGCTAGGCTACGATATCGTTGAAGCGACGGCAGGACGGGTTATCGTAACCGCCGCCCCCTCAGCAGATTATCTCAATCCTGCGGGAACCGTGCATGGGGGCTTCGCGGCAACATTGCTCGATACCTGCATGGGACTCGCAGTTCTTACTACAATTAAAACGGGGTTCAGCTCAACGACACTGGAATTCAAGATCTCACTTGTGCGATCTCTCATGCCAGAGACGGGCCCGATAAGAGCTGAAGGGGTCGTCATTACCAGTGGTAAGCGCATCGGTACCGCTGAAGGGCGTTTGACCGACAGCGAGGGGCGTCTCCTTGCGCACGGAACAACCACCTGCCTCATCTTCGATCGGTAGGGTCAGGAGCTCAACGTCATGACGAAGATTGGTTCCTTGTCGGCGAATATCCCGAGCCTTGCACCTTTCCTGGCTACGGCAAGCCGGGGCGAAACATTGGAGCTCCGTCCCAGTGGATCGGGGGCGGTTTCGGGGCTATCGGTTGGCGCAGCGGTGTTGTTCAACGGAATCCGGGTTGGAGAAGTCACCAATCTGGGCTTGGCCGCCGACAGCCCGCGGCGGGTCGATGCGACCATCGCCGTGGTATCGGGCACGCCGGTGCACGCCGACACCAAGGTTGGTCTCGACTTCCAGGACCTGACGGGTATTCCGGTGATTGCGTTGGAGGGCGGCAAGGAGGTTGGTGCCTCAACGGCTTCACAGACGCTCGTCGCCGATCCGGCAGCCGCGCAAAGCATGACGCAAGCTGCGCGCAATGCGCTCGGACGGGTCGATTCCGTGCTGGAGGAAAATGCAGAGCCGCTGAAGAGCACGATCGCCAATCTGAAGACGTTTACGGAGGGGCTCGCCAAGAATACCGGGGCGCTGGATTCCATCGTGGCCGGTCTCGTCAAGATGACGGGAAGCGGCGGGGCGGCGATCCCAAGACGACCGAACTGATCACCTGGACGGCTGACGCACTCTAGCGCGCTTTGCGAGCGCCTTCCAATCTCAACAATAGGGAGCCCGTCGCCATATGTTTTCTCGACCGACCAAACGAACTACTCTGGGCAGACGCGGGTGCTTCGAGCTTGAGTATAAGTCGTCGGAGCGAGAGTTGTGAACGGGCAGCGCGACATCCGCCTCCTGTTAGCCGACGTTGACGGGACACTGGTTACCCCAGACAAGATGCTCACCGAGGCGACAATGGCAGCTGCTGCGGAGCTGCATGACGCCGGCCTTGTGCTTGCCATCACAAGCGGACGGCCCCCACGCGGCATGAGCATGCTTATCGAACCGCTCAAGCTCCAAGGAGCAATCGCCGGCTTCAACGGTGGCGTGTTTGTCAACCCCGATCTCTCTGTCATCGAGAGCCACACGATCGATCTTGCCACCGCCAGGCGGACCGTAGAAATGATGCTCGAGCACGGGCTCGATGCTTGGATCTACACTGCGGATGACTGGTTCATCCGTGACAAGAACGCTCCTCATGTTGCGCGCGAGACGTCGACGGTAAAGTTCAACGCGAAGGTCGTAGCGTCCTTCACTGATGAACATTTGACCCAGGCGGTGAAGATAGTTGGTGTCTCCGACGATCTTAACCTAGTGGCCGACTGCGAGAAAATGGCTCAACGCATTCTAGGTAAGATTGCAAGCGCGGCTCGCTCGCAACCCTACTATCTTGATGTGACTCACCCCAAGGCCAACAAGGGAACAGTTGTGACCACTTTATCCAAGTTTTTCGATATTCGAACGGACCAGATTGCGACGATTGGGGACATGCCGAATGACGTGTTCATGTTTCGTAAAAGCGGTTTTTCCATTGCCATGGGAAATTCCAGCGACGAAGTGAAAGCTCAAGCGAGCGCAGTAACGGACACCAATGAAAATGAGGGTTTCGCTAAAGCGGTGCGGAAGTTCGTTTTAAGGTCCACCATAATCGGAAGTGGTAGATAGAGTTTCGCGTTCGAATTCGGGCATCTGGACTGATCTCGTCCACGCCCTCGATGGAGATACCGAGGCCATTTTGTAGTCGACTCGAAGTGGCCATTCGGACCGCTCATGCGTTTAATCCCTAACTTGACCGCATAAACGGAGCTGACTTATGCCAGATACTGCCAACGCTCCTCTTTCAGACGAAAACGCGAAGGAATTCAGCCTGCTCGACCGATATTGGTGCGCGGCAAATTATCTGTCGGTCGGTCAGATCTATCTTCTCGGCAATCCATTGCTCCGAGAGCCGCTTCGCCCGGAGCACATCAAGCCGCGATTGCTGGGTCACTGGGGGACAACGCCCGGTCTTAATTTCATCTACGCGCATCTCAATTGCGCAATTCGTAAGCGTGATCTGAATGTAATTTACATATGCGGACCAGGTCACGGCGGGCCCGGGATGATCGCCAATACCTATCTTGAAGGCACCTATAGCGAGATCTATCCAAATATCTCCCGCGACGCCGACGGTATGCGGAAGCTCTTCAGGCAATTTTCATTCCCTGGCGGAATTCCGAGCCATGCCGCTCCGGAAACGCCAGGTTCGATCAACGAGGGCGGCGAGCTGGGCTATGCGCTAGTGCATGCGTATGGCGCTGTCTTTGACAATCCGGACCTCATCGCAGCCTGCGTGGTCGGCGACGGCGAGTCCGAGACCGGACCGCTTGCTGCATCCTGGCATTCCAATAAGTTCCTGAACCCGACGCACGATGGGGCCGTTCTGCCAATCATTCACCTGAACGGCTACAAGATTGCCAATCCCACGGTCCTGGGCCGAATGGGCGACGAGGAGATCAAGCACCTCTTCCTTGGATACGGTCACGAACCGCTTTTCGTTGAGGGCGACGATCCACAAAAGATGCATCGGCTGATGGCGGACTCGCTGGAAACGGCGTTTGACCGCATTCGCGCGATTCAGAAGACTGCCCGCAAAGGTAATGCAATTGGACCGCGGCCGGCGTGGCCAATGATCGTGTTGCGCAGTCCCAAGGGATGGACCGGCCCGAAAGAAGTTGATGGCCTCAAGGTCGAAGGTTTCTGGCGCGCGCACCAAGTCCCGATCACAGACCCGCGCGGTAATCCCGATCATCTGGCGTTGCTTGAGCGATGGATGCGCAGTTATGGACCCGAGACACTCTTTGACGAAGCCGGAAGTCTGCGGCCGGAATTGCAGGAACTGACGCCCAAAGGCGAGCGGCGTATGGGTGCCAATCCTCACGCCAATGGGGGACTTCTGAAGCGCGAACTCAAGTTGCCGGACTATCGCAATTACGCCATCGAGGTGCCGCATGCTGGCGGTGCCATCGGCGAAGCAACACGCGTGATGGGCCAATTTCTCCGGGATGTGGTGAGGCTCAACGAAGAGGCCCGTAACTTCAGGATCATGGGGCCGGACGAGACGGCGTCGAATCGGCTTGATGCAGTGTTCGAGGTCACTGAGCGGATCTGGATGGAAACGATCGAACCCTACGATGTCCATCTCGCTCAGGACGGCCGTGTTATGGAAGTTCTCAGCGAGCACCTCTGCCAGGGCTGGCTCGAGGGTTACCTGCTCACAGGGCGGCACGGTTTCTTCAGTTGCTACGAAGCTTTCGTCCACATCGTCGATTCGATGTTCAACCAGCATGCAAAATGGTTGAAAGTCTCGCGAAGTCTGCCGTGGCGGAGGCCGATCGCTTCGCTCAACTACCTGTTGACCTCGCACGTTTGGCGTCAGGACCATAACGGCTTCAGTCATCAAGATCCCGGTTTCGTTGATCTCGTCGTCAACAAGAAGGCCGACATCGTCCGCGTATATTTCGCGCCTGACGTTAACACACTGCTCTGGATCACCGACCATTGCCTGCGCACGTACGACCGCATCAACGTCATCGTTGCAGGCAAGCAGCCCTCACCGCAATGGTTGACCATGCAGGAAGCAGCGACTCATTGCGACGCGGGCATCGGCATATGGAGGTGGGCCGGCACCGAGGCGAGCGGTGCGGAGCCCGACGCCGTGATGGCCTGCGCCGGCGACGTCCCAACCTTGGAAACACTTGCCGCGGTCGACCTTCTCCGAAAAGCCCTGCCAAATCTCAAGATTCGCGTGGTCAACGTAGTCGACCTCATGACGCTTCAGCCAAAAGATCAGCATCCGCATGGAATTAGCGATAGCGATTTCGACGGCATATTTACGCGGGACAAGCCGGTGATTTTTGCCTATCACGGCTATCCCTACCTGATCCACCGTCTCACCTATAACCGCACCAATCACTCCGAGATGCATGTTCATGGGTTCCAGGAGGAAGGTACGACCACGACGCCCTTCGACATGGTCGTCCTCAACAGGCTCGACCGATACCATCTCGCGATCGACGTCATCGACCGCGTCCCCGGCCTTGCGGTGGCCAATGCACACGTGAAGCAGCAGCTTCGCGACAAGCTGCTCGAGCACACCGCGTACGTGCGGGAGCACGGCGAGGATATGCCCGAGATTCGAGCGTGGAGCTGGCCGTACAAGACGGCTGCCGAAGCCGGCGACTAGCAATTCGCTTCACCAATTTTGACAGCTGCCGGGGATGCAAGCGATGTCAAAAACAGTACTCGTCTTGAATACCGGATCTTCGAGCATCAAGTTTGGTCTGTTCGGTACTGCCGGCACCGAACCCAGGCAACTGTTCGCAGGTGAAGTGGAGAACATCAACGACAACTCTTATCTCACAGTCAGGGACATGCACGACAAGGTAGTCCTGGACCTCTGCTGGACGTCACCTAGGAAGCAGGAAGATATTCTAAAAGACATCCTAGGTTGGACAGAGAAGAATGCGGGAAGCGGCGGTCTATCGGCTGTGGGACATCGCATCGTGCACGGTGGCTCGCATTTTGTTGCCCCCACCCGGTTGACCCGGGAGACGATCGACGAACTTGCCCGCCTGGCACCGATGGCGCCGCTGCATCAAGAAGCATGCCTGTCGCCTGCCAGGACATTGGTCTCGTTACGTCCAGAACTGATGCAGGTCGGATGCTTCGATACGGCCTTTCACGCTTCCCTGGCCCCTCCGGTTAGCCGCTTCGCGATCCCCCGCAACTACGAGGCAAGCGGTATTCGTCGCTACGGTTTCCATGGGCTTTCCTACGAGTTCATTGCGGGAAAACTTCGGGAAATCTCCCCTGCCCTCGTCAACAAGCGCACCGTCGTTGCACATCTCGGCAGCGGCGCAAGCCTGTGTGCAATGCGTGGCGGCCAGAGCGTCGATACGACTATGGGCTTCACGCCCCTCGACGGACTCATGATGGGCACCCGCTGCGGGGCAATCGATCCTGGCATCCTGCTTTATCTTCAGCGCGAGCGAGACATGTCGACGGATAATCTAGAGCAGCTCCTCTACCACAAGTCTGGCTTACTGGGTATCTCAGGCATTTCAGGCGACATGCGTTTGCTTCTGTTGAGCAATGATCGGCGAGCAGCCGAGGCCATCGAACTTTTTACGTTCGAAGTAGCGAAAGCTGTGTGCGGCATGGCCTTCACACTGGGCGGCATTGAGTGCCTTGTGTTCACCGGGGGCATCGGCGAACACGCTGCGAAAGTACGCGCCATGGTCTGCACAAGGCTCCATTGGCTGGGTCTCGAACTCGATCCAAAAGCAAACGACGAAGCTGCCGACCTTGTCAGCCTCGATTCCAGCTCCGCGGAAGTCCGCGTAATTCGCACGAGCGAAGAAACAACTATCGCCCGTCACGTTCTCACCCATATTTCAGCTAGCCACCCCTAAAGTGGACAATTAACTCGGCTCGTCGCTTTCGCTCATATCATCGCCAAGACCGCTGACTGCCCCTGTGACGTGGACTGAAATTTCGAAATGATAGGTCTGGAAACTGTCTGTGATGTTGCAGGGCCGATGCGCAACTGCTGCCATGCCAGCGTCGCCCCGCGCTCACCTGACGCGCGAACGCTCGCCAACTTCTGCGAGGCGCCATAACCGTCGCTCGCATAAATCTCCTGCGCGTGGTGTACTGCGCTGATGTCGAGATAGTTGGCTTGCAGTATTGCTTCGCATCAATTGAAGCGGCCTGCTCGATCGGCCGCGCCCGCGAAGATCGCTTACACGACCTTCAACAGCGCCAGAATCGGCTGGTACTCATGCTTCCATAGGCCTGCCGTTCACGTGCACCAAGGTACGAGTTTGCCGCCAGCATGGAGCCTTACACGACCCGCTACAATCGCTTCGCTGGCGGCGTGGTGTCAATGTAACTTGGTCCTTTAGACCGGAATGTCTGTGATGGCGCTAATGTTACGGAGCGAACATGATGAGGCTGGCCAAGTTAAAGAGGAAACAGGCAAGTTTAAAGAAGCAACAGATCTGAACGATCAAGGTGGCCGAAAGCGCGATAAGCACAACCAGAGATTTGGGATCCCGCACCCTATTGGACTAGTTCGCCGGCGGTTGCCTGAGGGCTTTGGGCAGCAAGCTGACTGGAATGGCATTGTGAGCGAGTTTCTCAATGCGCTTCGACCACGACCGATAGTAAGCGACAGCCGTCATGATAGAGATGCCAGCAGCTCCAATCAGGAGTTGGACCACGATCCCATTGGACGTCGTCTCCAGCACGAAATACCCGATGAACGAAAGGTAGATTCCGACGGAAAACACTTCGAGGGACTGCTGGCCGCATTTGACTACCGGTTTCCAGAGGGTTGCCTGCAGCCTTGGCGCATCGATTGGTATGAACCGCGCGCCCAGAATGATCAGAGTCGCCAGATGCAGGAACCGATAGGGCGCTAGATTGGTCTTGTCATTCGGGTTAAATGCCTCGAACAGGACCCGCGGGAACAATTGCTGAAGTTCCGATATTTGGCCAGCTAACGTCACGACGGCCGCGAACAGCAAGTAAGTCAACGCGAAGACCAGAACGATCCTCGAGCGCACCAAGAAACGCAACGTATCAGCTCCCCCCAACGCCAGCCATGCGCCCAGCACAAAAAGAAGCTGCCATGCGAACGGGTTGAAGTACCAACTACCAGAGGGATAGGAGGACAGGTTCCAGCCGAATTGCCGAGCGCTGAAATAGAGCAATATGGATCCCAGGATGACCCAATTCCGGTGCCTGAGCATCAGCCAGAGCACCGGCGGAAACGAGCCCATCAAGACGACGTAAAGCGGCAGCACGTCCAGATTCAGTGGCTTATACCGGAGCAATAGGCCCTGCGTTATGGTTTCGACCGGCGCGTTCAACAAGGGAGCGACATTAAACCGGTCGATAAAGTGAGGAGCATTGACACTACTGGATAGGAAATGGACGGCGGACAGGTAGAATACGAAAAGCAAAACGTGAGCGACGTAGATTTGCCAAACGCGCCTCAAAAGTCTCGTTGTTCCTAAGATAAAGCCGCCCTCGATCATTCTTCGCCCGAAGACGAGAGCCGAGGTGTAGCCGGATATGAACACGAACAGATCGGCGCCGTCGCTAAAGCCGTAATTTCGGAACGAAAACCAAGCCAGCAAGCTGCTGGGAACATGGCCAAGAAACATCGCCCAGTTGGCGAGGCCGCGAAACAGGTCTAACCGAAGATCCCGCTTCGACGGTGGAAGCGCAAGCTCTACCTTCATTTATTCCCAACCCACATGCGGAAAGCGTCGGGCTTCTGCGGTATCGATGCCGGTCGGTATGCCTCTTACCATGCGGTTAGCATGACTATCACCGGAAGTCTTTCCGTAGTCATAGCGGCAATCACAACGGCATCCATCACACCTTCGCCGATCCGCAGTGGGCGCTCGCTTCAACTCATCCATTCAGCGCAATGCAACCCGGCCTACCGTGTTCGCGGTCTGAGACAGGGTCGGATCATAGCTGTAGGACATATGCACCAGCGCGTCAGGATAGCCGGCCTCGTTTGCACCCTGTGCGCGGTCGTCGCGTGCACTATGCGACCGAAGACAGATTCGACATTCTTGCAGCCGCTCTTATTACCTGATGTAGCAACGTTACTCTTGCTTCGGGTTGCCGGTATATTCAAAGCACTCGGGGCTGGTGCAATAGCTAATCCTCACTGCGGCTCGATCGTTTGGGCATATAGAAGGAACTCGATGAAGCTGACAATCCACCGTCCGCCGCTCGATTAGCTTCGGCCGCAAATCGGCAGCCAATCACGCGTCTGACTTTATCGTACGGCTGGCCTCCGTGTTCAGAACTTGTCTTTGATTGCGTCACTTTGCCAAAAGCGATGTGCGGTAGCATTTGCGCAATTGAGACCGCTTAAGGTAGATGAAGCCGCCCAAAAAAAAGCGCGTGGTCTTACGCCGCCCGGCTATCTAATCTCGGATCGTGTTCACAACGCCAATCACCTGCATGGGCGGCCCCTCTTCAATGCGAAGAGACCAGCTTCGGCTCTTGTGCGCTCCCCGGCATGAACTCCGATCGGAGTCTACCTCCAAACCGGCGATGAGGAAGTTTCAGAGTCGTGATGCGACAAGCAATCATGCGTCGCACCTGCGGCGCAAGCTTGGTGAGCGCCTTGGGCCAGGTTGCGGTTGATTGATCCGATAGCAAGCTTCCGACGAAATAGCCCACCTTGTGGTCATCTGCATTTCTACTGAACACGGGCCATTGTAGCAACGCAGTGGTTTACCCAAACCACCGCTACCTGTTGCCCGTGAACCATCTCCTCACCGCAACGTTCCTTTCAGCAAGATCACCTTCCTCTGAGAGATTACAACACATGGCTTCGCTCGATCTCAACATTCGGGCACGCCTTCCTAGGTCTTTTGATCCGAACGCATTCAGAAAAGTGGCTCGGCGTCGCTTTGAAAACATTGCCATTTTGACGAATCGAGACGCCGAGCGCAAACGGCCGGAACGCCGGAGCGAAGACCGCAGTCATCTTGCGCTGACATCGTAGAGTTCGATGCGATCATCCATTATGACCACAATGTCAGGGCGCGTCGTCTGAGCGCACGGTTCCGCCTTCGCTTTCCAGTCGATTAATCTGTTTCACGTCCTGGCGCGTGAATTTCAAGCGAACACCAGCTCCCATGCTGCCATCCTCTTCGATAACGACGACTCCAAATTTCTCAAAAGCGCGGCCCGCAGCTTCGGCATCGCGTTCCGAATGGAGCCGGGCGCTGCCGCTTGCCTCCATCAAAGCTAACGTGTCGGCTGGAATTCCGGCAGCTGCCGCGAAATCCTCCCGACTGATTCCAGTTAAGGCGCGCGCGGCAGCAATCAAACGCCCGGTCATTTTAATCTTGGAGCTCATGTTACATCTCTTTGCTGGGTGAAGTGATGCGTTGTTTGCCTTTAGGTCGACCTTACCGCATTCCCAACAAACCATGTCGGTAACGCCTCGGACCACCGCGCAATTGGTACCCTGCACTCAAGGATCTTTTTCGAAGTGCTTGCGCGGACGGGCAATTGGGAGTTGCCAACCACGGCGGATAGCCATCAGGCGAAGTCCAAAACACAGTGCTACCCCGGCAATCGTCGTCGCGATCGAGGGAACGTGCAGCAGACTTCCTGCAACCACCACCGCCGCACCGGCCAACGCGGCGACGGCGTAAAGATCGGCGCGCAGCACGGTTGGAATCTCGGCGACAAGGACATCGCGCACCATGCCTCCGCCTATTCCCGTCACCATGCCGAGCAGCGCCGCCATCACTGGATTCAGGCCAAAGGCCAGAGCCTTTTGGGTGCCGGACACGGCGAACAGCGCCAGTCCCGCAGCGTCGAACAGGAGGACGGAGTAGCGCCACCGGTCGACGCCAGGAAACCAGAAGGTGAGCACGCCCGCGAGAAGAGAAACGGCGAGATATCGCCAGTCGCTCATCGCTGCCGGCGGAACCGCGCCAATCATCAGGTCTCGGGTGATACCTCCGAAGTTCCCCGCCACGAACGACAGCACCAGAACACCGAACAGGTCGAGCTGGCGTTTGACGGCAGCGGTGGACCCGCTAAGTGCGAATACAAAGGTTCCGATGAGGTCGAGCACCAAAAGCAGCATGTTCATCGCGGTCGACCGCCCCAAGCGAGGTGAAGTCGTACTCTACACCTCCGCGCCGATCAGACATAACGAATGCCGCTTCTGAGCCGCCATGCAAGCCCGGGCTGCGACAACCTTCCGCGCCCGTCTCAAGGGTTGGATGAAGAAATCGTTGCAAACTGCGGACTGTGGTACCGGAATTTCGTTGAGACGACACGCTTCCGTCGCTTTTGCGTACGTGGCGTTGGCGTGGGTGTCAGTCTCGGGGCACTCTTGGAGATACGGCCTGCACAATGGCTCCGCGATAGCTGCGGAGTGGTTTGGCCTCGGCCACGGTCACTGCGACTATCCTGGCGGCCATAGCGCCTTCCCGACCGATGAAGCGTGATCTCGGCTTGTCAGCGCCACCGCGCTCGCCTCGATCATGATCCCGATCATCATCGCGGTGCTTCAGCAACCTCCGGTGTGAACGTGGTCATGATGACGGTCCTCCTCTCCATTCGCAGTTTGCTTCGGCTTCATCCTTCCGGTGAACCTGCCACCAACGGAACCAACGCGCGGTGCGCGACTTCGTCTGGACGAGCCTCGAGTTGACGCTCCACCTACGGTCCGACGCTGATTTTCGGCGCGACCTACTGGCGCTGGCTGGGCCACATCTGACGAGTGACGCGACGCTCCTGCTGTCGTAACGTCTTGGCCATAAAGGCCCCGCAACAGAACGGGCAGAAACAAGGTCGTCCGAACCATGGACATCAACGTCGACCAATCCCCCAGGGGGGAGCCTCACCAGCAGACCATGGAGCAGGTGTTGGCGGCGCTCGACACCAATGCTGATGTCGGCCTGACCGGTGCCGAAGCCCGTTCGCGGCTCGACCGCTTCGGCAGGAACGAGCTCACCGCCGAAGAGCCCGTGCCTGCGTGGCGAAAATTTCTCGCCCAGTTCACCGACGTCCTCGTCATCCTATTGCTCATTGCGACACTCGTCTCCGCCGTGCTTTGGCTCTATGAGCGTGAATCCGCCTTGCCGTACGAGGCGATGGCAATCTCCGCGATCGTGCTTCTCAATGGCGTGATGGGCTATATCCAGCAGGCCCGAGCGGAGCAGGCCGTAGCCGCCTTGCAGCAGATTTCGGCGGCACACGCTAAAGTTGTTCGAGACGGCGCCCCGCATAGCATTGCGGCAGCCGAGATCGTGCCCGGCGACATCATCCTCATCGAGGAAGGCGACACGGTCCCGGCCGATGCCCGGCTGCTCCAAACCGTCGTCCTGCAAACGGCGGAGGCGGCGCTCACCGGCGAGAGTCTGCCGATGTCGAAGAACAGCGCGCCGGTGGCCGGAGAGGCGGGACTTGGCGATCGTCGCAACATGGTTTTCAGCGGTACGACGGCGACCTACGGGCGCGGGCGCGCGGTGGTCACCGCCACGGGTATGCAGACCGCGATGGGCCGTATCGCGGGCATGCTGAAGGCGGCGCAGCAGGAGACGACGCCGCTGCAAAAGGAGCTTGACCGCGTCGGCAAGCTGCTCGGACTTATCGTAGTCGTCATCGCGGTGGTGATGATTGCCACGATCCTTCTTGTCGAGGACGTAACTGGGATCGCGGCCATCTTCGACGTCCTCATCCTTGGCGTCGCGCTCGCGGTGGCCGCGGTCCCGGAGGGCCTGCCCGCGATAGTGACAGCGGTGCTCTCGCTCGGCGTGCAGCGGATGGCCAAACGTAACGCCATCGTGCGCCATCTCGCGGCCGTAGAGACGCTTGGCTCCGCCAACGTGATCGCTTCCGACAAGACCGGAACGCTCACCAAGAACGAGATGACCGTGCGCGTGATCGCCACCGCTAGCGGACGCGTGACCCTCGGTGGCACCGGCTATGCGCCGGAAGGGCCACTCAGCCGGGACGGCGGCGGAGAGATCGTCGGCGCGCAGCGCTCGGAATTGGTGCGGACGCTCTCCGCCGCCGACCGCGCCAACAATGCCGTCCTGCAGGAATGCGAGGGTCGCTGGGCGGTTCAAGGCGATCCGACAGAAGGCGCGCTGATCGTCGCCGCCCGTAAGGCGGGCTTGGAGGCAGAGGCGCTCGACGCCCGCTTCACGCGTCTCGGCGAGGTGCCATTCTCCTCCGAGCGCAAGCTGATGAGCACGGTCCACAGCGACGCCGAACACCAGGAGCGCCTGCTTGCCTTTACCAAGGGCGCGCCCGACGTCCTTTTGGCGCGTTGCTCCCACGAGTTCGCGGGAGTTGAAGCGCGTCCGCTGACGGAGAGCCGCCGTTCGGAGATCCTCGCGGCCAATGAGACGCTGGCCGGCGAGGCGCTGCGTACGCTAGGCGTCGCCTTCCGCTCGCTGCCTAAGGAGGCCACCGGGCCGAAAGCGATCGATGAAGGGCTCGAGCAGGACCTCGTTTTTCTCGGACTGATCGGCATGATCGACCCGCCTCGGCAAGAAGCGAAGGATGCGGTCGCGCGCGCGAAAGGCGCCGGCATTCGTCCAATCATGATTACCGGCGACCATCCGAAGACCGCTTCGGTCATCGCCGCCGAGCTCGGCATCGCGACCGACCACCGCGCTGTCACGGGTGTGGAGATCGGGAAGCTGTCAGAAGAGGCGCTGGAGCAGACGGTCCGCGAGGTGTCGGTCTACGCCCGCGTCAACCCCGAGCACAAGCTGCGTATCGTCAAAGCTCTACAGCGCGACGGCATGACGGTGGCCATGACCGGGGACGGCGTCAACGACGCTCCCGCGCTCAAGACCGCAGACATTGGGATCGCCATGGGCATTACCGGGACCGACGTCTCGAAGGAGGCCGCCGACATGGTGCTTGCCGACGACAACTTTGCCACGATCGTTGCGGCCGTTGAGGAGGGGCGAGCGATCTTCGCCAATATCCGGAAGTTCCTCCGCTATCTCCTGTCGTCGAACATCGGCGAGGTCATGACCATGTTCTTCGGAGTGCTGCTGATCGACCTGATCGGGCTGTCGCAGGCGGATGGCGGGGTCGTACTCCCGCTCTTGGCGACACAGATCCTTTGGATCAACCTGGTTACCGACGGCGCGCCAGCGCTCGCCCTTGGCGTCGATCCAGTTGATACGACCGTCATGAATCAGCCGCCCCGGCCGCGCGGCGAAGGCGTGATCACACGTCGCATGTGGGTCGGAATCCTCTTCGTCGGCCTTGTGATGGCGGCCGGGACCTTGCTCGTCCTCGATGCTTCGTTGCCGGGTGGTCTCATTGAAGGGACCGGCACGATGCGCTACGGCCAGACGATGACCTTTACGACCCTGATGATGTTCCAGCTCTTCAATGCCTTGAACGCCCGTTCGGACGAGGAAAGCGCCTTTTGCGGCCTTTTCCGGAACCGCTGGCTCTGGGCGGCCATCGCCTTATCGCTTTTTCTGCACGCGGCCGTTGTCTACGTACCCTTCCTGCAGGAAGCGTTCTCGACTAGCGGCCTCGACGCCGGCGATTGGATTCTCTGCGCGGCGGTCGCAAGTTCTGTACTGTGGCTCCGCGAACTGAGCAAGCTCATCACACGCGCGATGGGCGGTGACCGACGCCGCACCGCGTCGTAACGTCCAAGCGCCATGGCGCGGGCCGACAACGCGCGAGCATACGACCGCAGGTGACGGGAGCGGCAATGAAGCCCATCAAGTCCTCGTCGCAAGACAGCGGAAAAGCCTGTCGCTTGGCGTCGCGACAGATTTAATCAGGGGCGACATTTTCTTCTGGGCGAGATCATGGAAGGCGCATTGATCGCCAGCATTCCGATGGCGATCGCCTAGAACTCGTTCCTGGACCGTTTCATCGAGGGGATAACGGGCCGCACCGTCAAGTAGCATAGCGCGCCGTCGCCCCTGTCGGGAAATCGGCAACGCCATCTTTGTCCTGAGCACGGCCTGACGGCGCGTCTATTGACCATCAAGCGTTCTGCACATTCACTGACAAACCAGTACGGGAGTTTTCGCGTGCGCCAGCACCTTGTTCGTCACGCTGCCGACCAGCAGCTTGGAAAGCCCGCTTCGTCCGTGCGAGGACATGACAATGAGATCGCATCCTTTTTCCTCGGCTGCTGCGATGATGCCTTGATGAGGCTGCTCGTTCTCCACTTGAATCGTCTCGCAGGAAACACCAGCCTCCTTGGCCGCATTTGCCACGCGATTCAAAACGCTCGCGGCCTGTTCCCTGCGTAGTTGAGCATATGTTGCGACGGCTTCAAGGAACCGGCCTGTCAATTCTGAGAACGGCTCCACAACGAAGATTACAGACACCTTCGCTGCTAGAGACTTCGCCAGCGCCAACCCATGCGCCACCCCATGCTCCGCTAGCTCCGACCCATCTGTCGGAATGAGAATATGTCGGTACATATTACCTCCCTTGTCTGACGTATCGCTGCCTTACCAAAGGTAAGGCAGGGCCGGCGTTTCGGACAGTGTCTTGAGGCCGAATCAAACCTCTCATCGAGCTGCCCCAGTCGCCGCCGTAAGATCGTGTAGCCGATCCACTGAAAGGCGATGCGGTCATTCTGACGACCGGTGGATCCCCGGCCCGAAGCACAGTAAATGCAGCGGGCTACCAACGCAGTTCAGACGCCAACGCACTACACTCGCGTGCTTCCCGTATACAAAGCTGGATCGCTCGCGGGGAAAGACTGGATCGAGCCCTCGTCCACGGCCCGGGCTTGGTCCCCTTCAGCCACGTGTGAGTGCGGTTTGCGGGCGGGGGTCGCAGCTACTTCCGACGGATATCCAAGCAGTTGACGCAGAACGTACTGGAGGATGCCGCCATGGCGGATATAGAGCACCTCTTGGGGAGTCTCAATTCGCGCGCTGACCTCGAACTCTATTGTGCTACCACCCTGGCGGCGGGCGCGCACCATCAAACGGCGTGATTCCGCAAAGCCGCTCGCTACACCGGCGGCGATCCCATCGATATCGAAAATCTCTCGCCCGCTTAAGGCGAGGCTAGTAACCGAGGAGCCGTCCACGAACTGGAGCGGCAATATTCCCATGCCGACGAGGTTCGACCGATGAATCCGCTCGAAGCTTTCGGCGATAACCGCTCGCACTCCCTGGAGATAGGGCCCCTTCGCCGCCCAGTCACGGCTGGAGCCCGACCCATAGTCCTTGCCAGCCAGGATGAGAAGAGGAATACCTTCCGCCAAATAGCGCTGGCTCGCCTCATAAATTGACGTCACTCTATCGCCCGGCAGATAGGTCGTGTAGCCGCCTTCGGTTCCCGGAGCGAGCCGATTGCGGATGCGAACGTTCGCAAAGGTGCCGCGGACCATCACCTCATGATTGCCGCGTCGTGCCCCATAAGAGTTGAAATCCTTCGACGCGATGGCTTTCGAAACCAGATACTCTCCGGCAGGCGACTGCACCTGGATCGTCCCCGCGGGAGAGATGTGATCTGTGGTGATGCTGTCCCCGAATACCGCGAGAGCACGAGCGCCCTGAATATTCTCGACCTTGGGAGGTTTGCGCGGCATATCCGAGAAGAACGGTGGGCTCCGGACGTAGCTGGAGGTCGCGTCCCAATTATAGATGTTTCCCGCGGGTGCTTGCAACGAGCGCCACTGTTCATCGCCCGCGAAAATGTCGCGATAGACATTGCGATATAGCTCCGAACCGGTCGCCTCACGCACGGCTCGCTGGATCTCCTCTTGGCTCGGCCAGATGTCACGCAGGAACACGGGGCTTCCCTCCTCGTCATGCCCCAGCGGTTCGGTTTCGAAATCGATTGTGATCCGTCCGGCTAGCGCGAACGCCACGACGAGCGGCGGTGACATCAGATAATTGGCACGAACCTCCGAATGGATGCGACCCTCGAAGTTGCGGTTTCCAGACAAGGCCGCCGCAACGACGAGGTTCCTGCGCCTGATCTCCTCGGATATCTCGGCCGGAAGGGGGCCGGAATTCCCGATGCAGGTGGTGCAGCCGTAGCCGACTAGGTTGAAGCCGATTTGGTCGAGGTAGGGCGTCAGTCCGGCGCGCTTGTAATAAGCCGTGACCACCCGTGACCCGGGAGCGAGGGACGTCTTGACCCAGGGTTGCCGCGTCAATCCACGTTCGACCGCGCGCTTGGCAAGCAGGCCCGCTGCCAACATGACTGATGGATTTGACGTGTTGGTGCAGCTCGTAATGGCCGCGATAACGACCGATCCGTGTTCCAGGACGTCGGCCCCGCCCACCACTGGATGAGTCGGGCTCGCCTCAGAAGACCCGGCCGTCGATTCACCCCACACCTCC
>Ga0308175_100001340_pt1 | contig 16595 bp, 15 predicted proteins | sample PhyCR1_3_FD_203893 | JGI IMG/M metagenome (GOLD analysis project Ga0308175, IMG submission 203893) | Soil microbial communities from UC Gill Tract Community Farm, Albany, California, United States - DLSLS.C.R1 | ecosystem: Environmental > Terrestrial > Soil > Agricultural land | place: USA...
CTCCCCCGCCCCCGGCGGGGGGCCCCCGGCGGGCCCGCCCCTACACAGGAATGCCGATTGCAGACCGTTTCCCCTGAACGCGCTTCAACTACCCAGGAGGATGACCATGGCACGAAGCGACAATCAGGGAAAATCGGGCGGCACCGCGACGCTGGAGGAACAACCGCAGGTCCAATCCGAGCCCAAGCCGCCGTACCCGAAGCAGAAGCTGGAGAAGCCGGGCCTCGAGGCGGACATGCAACAGAAGCCGCAATGGCGGGCCCCGAAGTACAAGCCGGCCGGCAAGCTGGAGGGGAAGGTGGCGCTGGTGACCGGCGGCGACAGCGGCATCGGCCGCGCCGTGGCCTACCTCTACGCCCGCGAGGGGGCGGACGTGGCCATCGTCCACCTGCCCGAGGAGCAGCAAGACGCGGACGTGACGCGCCAGGCCATCGAGGAGGAGGGGCGGAAATGCCTGGACCTGCCCGGCGACCTGCGCGATCCGAAATTCTGCCGCGACGTCGTCGAGCGGACCGTGCGCGAGCTCGGCCGCCTGGACATCCTGGTCTCCAACGCCGCCTGGCAGAACCGCAAGGCGAGCCTGGAGGAGGTCACCGAGGAGGAGTGGGACCGCACCTTCCGCACCAACATCGACGCCTACTTCCATCTCACCAAGGCCGCCCTCAAGCACATGAAGCCGGGCAGCGCGATCATTGCCACCAGCTCCGAGACCGGCATCATGGGCGCCAAGGAGCTGCCGGACTACTCGGCGACCAAGGGGGCCATCAACGCGTATACCAAGACGTTGGCCCAGCAACTGATCGAGAAAGGGATCCGCGTCAACGCGGTGGCCCCCGGGCCGGTCTGGACGCCGTTGAATCCCGCCGACGAGGGGCAGAAGCCCGAGGAGGTGGAGAAGTTCGGCCAGAAGCAGCCGATGAAGCGCGCCGCCCAGCCGGAGGAGATCGCCCCCGCCTACGTCTTCCTGGCCAGCGACGCCGACTCCTCCTACATCACCGGGATCGTGCTCCAGGAGATGGGTGGGGAGACGACGGGGGGATGAGCCGGCCGAAGCAGCGGCGAAGGGAGAGAACCGTAGGCGCGTATAGTATCGCTCCGTGACCACCCCCTCCTCCCTTCATCTATCCGACGTGCGCGGCCTCGCCCGGCTGGCGGCCGAGGCCACCACGGGCGTGACGGATCTGGTGGAGGCCGTGCACCAGGGGATCGCCCGTCCCTTGGGCGCGCCGCGGCGGGGGATCGCGGGGCTGGTCTACGGCAGCGTCCGCGGGGTCACGCGCCTGGTGGGGGGCGGTCTCGACGCCCTGCTCGCGCCGCTCGTTCCGAGGCTCGCGGGACGGCGCTCGTCACGGCGGCGCGAGGCCTGGCTGGCGGCGCTGAACGGCGTGCTGGGGGACCATCTGGCGGCCAGCGGCAATCCGCTGGCGATCCCCATGTCCCTGCGGCGGGACGGCCAGCCCCTCGTCCTGGAGAAAGCGGCGCTGGAGGCGGCGATCCCCGAGGCCGGCGGCCGGATCGTCGTGCTGGCGCACGGCCTCTGCCTGAACGATCTGCAATGGCACCGCCAGGGGCACGATCATGGCGCGGCGCTGGCCCGCGATCTGGGATATACGCCGCTCTATCTCCACTACAACAGCGGCCTGCACGCATCGATCAATGGGCGCACCTTCGCCGGCCTGCTCGAAAATCTGATCCATGGCTGGCCGCGGCCGGTGGAGGAGCTGGCGATCGTCGGCCACAGCCTCGGGGGGCTGATCTCCCGCGGCGCCCTCCAATACGGAGAGCGCGCGGAGCACGAGTGGCCGCGGCGTCTGCGGAAGCTCGTGTTCCTGGGCACGCCTCACCATGGGGCGGCGCTGGAGCGCGGCGGCAACCGGGTGGACGCCGTCCTGGAAGCGGCCCCCTACGCCGCGCCCTTCGCCCGCCTGGGAAAGATCCGCAGCGCGGGCATCACCGATCTGCGCTACGGCAACCTGCTGGACGAGGACTGGGAAGGCCGCGACCGGTTCGCGCCCGGGCGCGACGCCCGCCGGCCCGTGCCCCTGCCGGAGGGCGTGCGGTGCTACGCGGCCGCGGCGACGACGGGAAAAAAGCCGGGCGATCTGAACGACCGGCTCCTCGGAGACGGCCTCGTCTCCCTGAGCAGCGCGCTGGGCCGCCATGACGATCCCGGCCGGTCTCTCTCGATTCCAGAATCCCGGCAGTGGGTGGGCCACGGCATGAGCCACATGGATCTGCTCAGCCGGCCCGAGGTCTACGAGCAGCTCCGGGACTGGCTCTCGGAGTAACTCCACTTGTCAGATTCCGAGCGCCCGCCCCGCCCGGGCATGAATGCCCGGGCTACGCTTCAACCGAAAGCCGGGTGAACCCGGCTCCTGGAGGAGCGGCTCTGACTTCGGAGCCGGCTTCAGCCGGCTTTTCGTTTCCCACGTAGCCCGGGCATTCATGCCCGGACGGGCGCCTGCGCGCCCGTTTCGGATAAGCTCCCCCGCATGCGCACCGCCGACGTCGTTATCTGCGGCGCGGGGATCGCCGGCGTCTCCGCCGCCTACCACCTTGCCGTGCGCCACGGCCTGCGGGACGTGGTGCTCGTCGACGATCAGCCCCCGCTCTCGGTCACCAGCGACAAGTCCACCGAGTGCTACCGCAACTGGTGGCCGGGCCCGGGGGACACGATGATCCGCTTCATGAACCGCAGCATCGACCTGCTGGAGGAGCTGGCGGCCGAGAGCGGCGACCGTTTCGTGATGAACCGCCGGGGCTATGCCTACCTGACGGCCGATCCCGCGCAGGCCGCGGCCCTGGAGCGCGGCGCCCGCGAGGTCTCGGCGCTGGGGGCCGGCGAGCTCCGCGTTCATCGGGGTGATCCCGGCGATCCGCCCTTCCCGGAGGAGCGGGCCGAGGGGCTCGCCCCGGATCTCACGGGCGCCGACCTCGTGCTCGACCGCCAGCGCATCCTCCGGCGTTTCCCCTTTCTGACGCCGGACACCCTCGCCCTCCTGCACGTGCGCCGCTGCGGCTGGCTCTCCGCCCAGCAGCTCGGCATGTACCTGCTGGAGCGGGCGCGCGAGCACGGGCTCCGAGTCGTCCCGGGGCGGATCACCGAGGTGACGGCGCGCGACGGCCGGATCGAGGGGGTCCGATTGAGCGACGGGGAGACGATCGCCACCCGCTGCTTCGTCAACGCGGCCGGCCCGCTCTCACCCGTGGTGGGGCGGATGAGCGGGGTCGAGCTCCCCCTGTTTAACGAGCTGCACGGCAAGATCATGTTCGAGGACTACCTGGGGCTGATCCCGCGGGACCTGCCGCTGATGATCTGGACCGATCCCGTGACCCTCGCCTGGAGCGATGAGGAGCGGGAGGAGCTCGCGCGGGACCCCGAGCTGGCCTGGCTGCTGGGCGAGCTGCCGGCCGGGGTCCACTTCCGTCCCGAGGGCGGAGCGGACAGCCGCTGGCACCTGCTCCTCTGGACCTATCACCTGGAGCCCATGGAGCCCGTCTTCCCGCCGAAATTCGATCCGTTCTATCCGGAGGTCGTGGTGCGGGGCCTCGCCCGCATGGTGCCGGCCTTCGCCGAGTACCTGGGGCCGCGCATGCGCCGCCCCTACGTCGACGGCGGCTACTACTGCAAGACGCAGGAGAACCGGCTGCTCGTCGGCCCCACGGCGGTCGAAGGAAACTATCTCCTCTGCGGCATGTCGGGCTACGGCATCATGGCCTCCCAGGCCGCGGCCGAGCTCCTGGCGGCCTACATCGTGGGATCGGACCTGCCCGACTACGCTCCCGAATTCGCCCTCAGCCGCTACCAGGACCCCGCCTATCTCGCGAAGATGGAGGCGATGACGTCGGGGCAGCTGTGAGCGGGGCTTCAGCGAGCCGGCTTTGATTTTTTCTGCTAAAATGCCGTAGTGAGAAGAGAGATCGGTCCTTTTCTCCCCCTCGCGGTCCGGTTGGGCCTCACCCTGGCCCCGTTCCTCGCCAGTGGAGCCCTGGCCGCCACGTTCACGGTCGCGAATCTGAACGACTCCGGGCCGGGCAGCCTCCGCCAGGCCGCCCTCGACGCCAACGCCTCTCCGGGGGCCGACGACGTCGTCTTCAGCCCGGGGCTCACCGGCACCATCATGCTCACCTCGGGGAGGATCCTGATCGCGGGCTCTCTCACCGTCCACGGCCCCGGGGCGGGCGCGCTCACGGTGAGCGGCAACGATCAATCCCCAATCTTCGAGATCATCAACCCTGAGATCGCAAACCCTGCGCTCTCGCCCGTCAGCGTGACCCTGTCAGGCCTGACGTTGACCCACGGCTTTGCGGCGGCCACGCTCTTTGGTGGAGCGATCTTCGCGCGCGACGTAAGCCTCACGATTCTCGACAGCGTGATCTCCAACAGTGTGGCCGGATTCGTGGGAGCCCCGGTGCCCGGATCTGGCGGCAACATCTTTTTCCTCAGCTTTGACAGGGACACTCTCCGGATCGCAAACAGCACGTTGACCGGCGGCACCACCGTGGAGCTCGGCTCTTTCGGAGGCAATCTCTGCGTGTTCGGGGGAAGGCTCATCCTGGAGCGGAGCACCCTTTCCGGTGGCTTCGCCTATACCGGCGGCGGTCTCTACATCCAACCGAATCTGGACAGCACGATCTTCGCCTCGACGATCTCCGGCAACCAGGGCTTCTTCGGAGGAGGGATCTACTCCGTCGGAGGAGGGATCTATCCTTTTTCAGGGGCGTCCCTGACCATCGACTCGAGCACGCTCGCTGGAAACGTCGCCGGGCTTCCGGCCTCAGACGGCGGGGCTGGCGGAGGACTGTACGTAGAAGGTGAGAACGTGCAGATCGTCAATAGCACGATCTCGGGGAACCATTTGAATGGTGACGGTGGCGGAATCGCCTTCCCTGGAGGCCCAGGCAGCTCTCTGCTCCTGCGCCTGACGACGGTTTCGAGCAACACGGCCAGCGGAAGAGGCGGGAGCCTTCTGATCGGTACCTCAGACGAGGTCGAGCTCGATCATTCGATCGTGGCGAACGGAGCCCCTGAGGATCTGGCCGCCTCCGATCCGAACGGTCCCCCGGTGACCGTCGCGGCCAACTACAGCCTGATCGAAAACCCCGGCGATGTGGTCCTGGTAGGGGCCCACAACCTCGTTGGAGCAGATCCCCTCCTCGGGCCGCTCGCATACAACGGCGGCCCGACGCTGACGCACCTGCTGCTCCCCGGCAGCCCGGCGATCGACGCCGGCGATCCCGCGATCCCGAGCCCGCCGCCGGCCGATCAGCGCGGCTTGGCGAGGATCGCCGGCGCGGCGGTCGATCTGGGCTCGGTCGAGACGAGGCAGGCTCTCATCGCCGTGCCGGTGCTGTCGCCGCTGGGGCTCGCCCTCCTCGCCGCGCTGCTCTTGGCCGCGGGCCTCTGGATTCAGACAGGAAGACGGACACGGCAGGGACACCCGGGCAGGTGATCCCGCCGCCTCAGGAAGCAGCCGGCTTGCGAGTCAGAGCTCCGGAGCGTGTGATTGGAGCGAGCATCCGTCAGGAGGTACGAGGTGCGGGCGTGGACGGAGCAGGGGCTCGTTCGCGCCCCCAAATCGCGCGCGTTGACGGTCGAGGGGGCGCCGTGGACGGAGCCCTTCGCCGGGAGGACGGTCGAGGGGGGGCGGTGCGCCCCCGGCTTTTCCGTCTGGACGGAGCAGGGGGCGCCGGGGTCCCTCGACTTTCTTGCGCGCGCCCTCGAGAGGGACGGCACCATCCCCTTGAGGGAAGGCTGCGTCCCCGCGAGGGACGGCAGGGTCCCCCCCGAGCGTCCACCGGGATGGGAAGAGGTACGGTACCCTCCCCCTCGGGGACGGAGGCATCCCTCTCGGGGATGGCGGCGTCCCCCTCGAGGGTCCGCGGAAAATTCGCGGGGGCGCCGGCGTACCTCCAGGGGATGACGCGCGCCCCCTCGACGGTCCTCGGCGCCCCCTCGAGGGAGGGCGCCCGTCAGTCCGTGTTGCCCGCGCTGGTATATTTCCCTCGATGAGGCCGGGGCCGGTGAAAAGCGTTCTTTTTGTATGCAGCCAGAACGAGCTGCGGAGCCCGACCGCGGAACGGGTGTTCTCCGGACGGCGGGACATCGAGGTGGCCTCGGCGGGGCTGAATCACGACGCGCCGCAGCCCGTGACGCCGGATCTGCTCGCCTGGGCGGACGTCATCTGCGTGATGGAGAGGGCCCACCTGAGCCGGCTGCGCAGACGGTTCCGCAAGTATCTCAACCGCCAGCGCCTCGTCTGCCTGGACATTCCGGACCTGTACGGCTACATGGACCCGGAATTGGTTGAGCTGCTGGAGGCGAAGGTTCCGAGGTATCTGGGGCTGGCGAAGTGATCCGTCGTAAGAGGCCTGCTTTCAGCCTACAGCACCCGCCCCTCCAGAGCCCGCAGCACCGCCTGCGTCCGGTCCCGCGCTCCCAGCTTCGCGAGGATGTTCGAGACGTGGATCTTCACCGTCCCCTCGGCGGTGCCCAGGGCTTCGGCGATCTCGCGGTTGGTGCAGGCGGCGGCCATCAGGCGGAGGACCTCGGTCTCGCGCGGGGTCAGGGGCTCGACGAGCACCGCCTGCGGCGCGGAGGGCAGCGGATGCGCCCGGGCGCCCTCGATCAGCGCCGCGGTGAGGGCCGGCTGGAGGTGGGTGCCGCCCGCGGCGAGGGTCTCGACCGCGGTGACGAGCTCGGCCAGAGTGACGTCCTTGCGGAGATAGCCGCGCGCTCCCTCGCGGATCGCCTCCAGAGCGAGGGCGCGATCGTCGAAGGTGGTCAGCACCAGGCAGGGGGGCGCGCCGGGACGGTCCCGCAAAGCTCGCAGAACGCCGAGGCCGTCGAGCTTCGGCATGCGGACGTCCAGAAGGACCACGTCCGGACGGTCCTCGCTGATCCGGCGCAGGGCCTCCTCGCCGTCGGCCGCCTCGGCGGCGATCTCGATGCGGGGATCGAGCTCCAGCAGCTTGCGGATCCCCTGGCGGACCAGGGTCTCGTCCTCCACCAGGAGCGCGCGGATGGGGGCGCTCCTCACGCTCCTCTCCGCAGCGGCACCAGCGCCTCGACGGCGAAGCCCATCCCCGGCCGCGTCGCCACCTCCAGACGTCCGCCGGCCCGCTCCAGCCGCTCGCGCATGCCGGCGAGGCCGCGGCCGGCCGCCACCTCGGCGGCGCCCCGGCCGTCGTCGCGGGCGCGCACCTCGATCGTCCCCTCCTCCTGGACGACGTCGAGCCAGAGGTTCTCGGCCTGGGCGTGCTTGGCCGCGTTGGTGACGATCTCCTGGCAGCAGCGCAGGAGCAGATGGGCCAGCTCCGGGTCCTCGACCGCCAGCCCCGCCGGCAGGCCGAGGTGGACCCGCGGGCGCGGGATCTCCTCGATCAGCCCTTCGAGCGAGCGCCGGAGATCGAGCCGCTCCGTCCGGCCGAGGGTGTCCACGATCTCGCCGAGATCCGTGAGCAGGCGCCGGGCGAGCGACTGGGCCATGGCGATCGCCTCGCGATTTTCCTCGCCTGCCTGATGGCCGGCCCGCTCCAGGTTGAGGCTCAGGGCGACCAGCCGGTGCCCCACGGCGTCGTGGAGCTCGCGGGCGATGCGCAATCGCTCGGCCATCCGGCTGCCGTGGGCGAGGATCTCGCGGGCGGCCCGCAGCTCGGCGTTGGCGCGCGCCTCGCGATGCAGCGCCTCGATGGCGAGGAAGACCAGGATCTGGAATCCGAGGTAGGGGGAAATAAGCATCAGCGCCGGCTTCAGGGACCAGTGGATGGTGATCGCGATCCCCAGCAGGAGCGACTGGACGGCGATCCAGAGCAGCCCCGTCCGTCCGGAGACCCGGGGCGCGAGCTGCATGGCGACCAGCACCAGGAGCGCCCCCTCGAAGCCGTCGCAGAGGAAGAGGACGAGCGTCATCACGCACGCGGCTTGGAGGGTGAGCAGGGAGAGATCGAGCCGCCGGCTCCGCTCCCGGCCGGCCGAGGTGATCCAGAAGGCGGCGGCGAAGAGGAGCCACGCCGCGAGCCAGACGGCGAAGGCGCCGGGCTTCACCTGATCGCGCTGCAGCCAGATCGGCACGCCCACGCCGAGCCAGACGGCGAGCCCTCCCCAGCGCTGCGGGCGGTGCGACGAGGTCATGGGCTGATCTTACGCCCCGCCGGCTGAGCGCGCATCGGCCGAAAGACATAGGCGGCGGCTACTCCTCGCGCCAGATGCGGGAGATGAGAGGGCTTTCTAGGATGGGCCAGAAGGAGGAAGACCGATGCCCTTTTCCCGGAGAGACCTGATCCAAGGAGGATTGCTCATGACCGCCGGAGCCCTTGCCGCGAACGCCGCCGGAGCTCAAGCCCCCACCCAACCCTCGGCCCAGACGTCGATCCCCGATCGCGGGCCCCGCCTCGATCCCGATCTGGTGCGCGAATTCGTGATCGCCGGCCACCACGATCTCAACCGCGTCCGCGAGCTGCTCACTCAGCATCCCACCCTGATCAACGCCGCCTGGGACTGGGGCGGCGGCGACTGGGAGACCGCCCTCGGCGGCGCCTCGCACATGGGGAACGTGCCGATCGCGGAATTCCTGCTCTCGCGGGGGGCCCGCATGGACGTCTTCTGCGCCGCCGCCACGGGGAAGATCGAGATCGTCCGCGCCTTCCTGGCGGACGATCCCAAGGTGATCGACCTCAAGGGGCCGCATGGGATCCCGCTGCTGCGGCATGCGCAGATGGGGAAGCAGGAGAAGGTGGTGGAGATGCTGGTGGGGCAGGGGGCGAGGTAGGCTTGGCCCCGCCCGGGCATTCATGCCCGGGCGGGAGGAGTGCGATACCATCCCCCTCCCATGAAAGTCATCTCCCTGAACGTAGGGCTTCCCCGGCCGGTGAGCTGGAAGGGCCGGCGGATCATGACGGGCATCTTCAAGGAGCCGGTCGCGGGGCGGGTGCGCCTGCGCCGGGACAACCTGGCGGGCGACGGCCAGGCGGACCTCTCGGTCCACGGCGGGCCGGAGAAGGCGGTCTATGCCTACCCTTCCGAGCACTATCCGTACTGGCGGCGCGAGCTGGAGCTGGAGACCCTCCCCTGGGGGGCCTTCGGCGAGAACCTCACCACCGAGGGGTGGTGGGAGGACCAGGTCCACGTCGGCGACCGCTTCCGGATCGGCACCGCGGAGCTCGTCGTCACCCAGCCGCGCACCCCCTGCTTCAAGCTGGCCCTGAAATTCGACCGCGACGACATCGTCGAGCGCTTCCTGGCCAGCGAGCGTCCGGGGATCTACTTCGGGATCGTCCGGGAGGGGGAGATCGGCGCCGGCGACGCCATGGAGCGCGTTCACGAGGACGAGAACCGCGTCACGGTGGTGGACGTCATCCGCCTGTATCTGGAGCGGAAGGGGCAGAGCGATCCGGAGCTGCTGCGGCGGGCGGTGCGGGTCGAGGCGCTGGCGGAGGGGTGGCGGGAGCACTTCCGGAAGCGGTTATAGGCCCTACTGCCGCCTGGGGTTGAAACCCCAGGCTGAGCAAAGCCCGCTCTTGCAGAGCGATCCCCCTCCCTCTTCTCCCGGTTGGTGGGAGGGCGATGGGAGAAGAGGGCCGGGGTGATGAGGGGTTTTGGGAGGGCGCCGGCCGGCCGGGCCGCCCCTACTGCACCTGCTCCTTCGTCTTCAGAAACTTCAGGTTCGGCCACTCCTCGCCGGTCGTCTTCAGGTGCCAGGCGTTTCTTGCCAGGAAGACGGGGGAGCCGTTGTGGTCCTCGGCCATGGCGGCGTGGTTGGCGTTGGTGAAGCGCTTGAGGAGCTGGTGGTCCTCGGTGTCGATCCAGCGCGCGGTGAACAGGGTCGTCCCCTCGAAATGGACCGGGATGTTGTACTCCGTGCGGATGCGGTCCGCCAGCACGTCGAACTGCAGGGCGCCGGCCACGCCGACGATCCACTCGTTGCCGAAGGTGGGGCGGAAGACCTGCGCGGCCCCCTCCTCGGCGAGCTGGAGCAGGGCGCGCCCCAGGTGCTTGGAGCGCATCGGGTCCTCGGCGCGGACCTTCTTCAGCAGCTCGGGCGCGAAGCTCGGGATGCCGGTGAAACGCAGCTCCTCCCCCTCGGTCAGCGCGTCGCCGATCCGCAGGTTGCCGTGGTTCGGGATGCCCAGGATGTCCCCCGCCCAGGCCTCCTCCGCCAGCTCGCGGTCGCGGGCCAGGAAGAGCACGGGATTGTGGATCGACATCGTCTTGCCCGAGCGCACGTGGAGCAGCTTCATGCCGCGCTCGAAGCGGCCGGAGACCAGGCGCACGAAGGCGATGCGGTCCCGGTGCTTGGGGTCCATGTTCGCCTGGATCTTGAACACGAAGCCGGTGACCTTCTCCTCGTGCGGATCGACGAGCCTCGTCTCGGTGGCCGCCGGGCGCGGCGGCGGCGCCAGCTCCACCAGCCCCTGGAGCAGCTCGCGGACGCCGAAATTATTGACCGCGCTGCCGAAGAAGACCGGCGTCAGATGCCCCTCGCGGTAGGAGTCGAGGTCGAGCGGCGGGCAGAGGCCGCGCGCCATCTCGACCCCCTCCCGCAGCCGCTCCACGGCATAGCCCGGAAGCAGCCTGACGAGCTTGGGATCGTCCAGCCCCTCGACCACCTCCCCCTCGCGGACCACGTCACGGCGCGAGCGGTCCATCAGCACCAGGCGCTCGTGGCGGAGATCGTAGGCGCCGAGGAAATCCTGCCCCATGCCGATCGGCCAGGCGGCGGGGGTGACGTGGAGCTGGAGGTCCTGCTCGATCTCGCTCATCAGATCGAAGGGATCGCGCCCCTCGCGGTCGAGCTTGTTGATGAAGGTGACGATGGGGACGTTGCGCAGCCGGCAGACCTCGAACAGCTTGCGGGTCTGCGCCTCGATCCCCTTGGCGGCGTCGATCACCATCACGGCCGAGTCGACGGCGGTGAGGGTGCGGTAGGTGTCCTCGCTGAAGTCCTCGTGGCCGGGGGTGTCGAGCAGGTTGAAGGTGCAGCCGCCGTACTCGAAGGTCATCACCGAGGAGGTCACGGAGATGCCGCGCTCCTGCTCGACCTTCATCCAGTCGGAGCGGGCGCGCCGGGCCTCGCCGCGCGCCTTGACGGCGCCGGCCATCTGGATAGCGCCACCGAACAGCAGCAGCTTCTCCGTGAGCGTGGTCTTGCCCGCGTCGGGGTGCGAGATGATGGCGAAGGTTCGCCGCTGGGAAACCGGATCGTTCGTCGTGTCCATGGATTGTGCGCTCCGCGCTCGGCCGGGCGAGTATCTGAAGGGGCCGGGCCGGGAGGTCCATTGGGATAACACGGGCCGGGCCCGCGGCCTTCCCTGGAGCGGGCGGGGGATCTTACCATGGGCGACTCCTACCCGCTCCGGTCCTTCCCTGGGACCGCCGGCGTCCTCGCCGGCTCCCAAGGACATTCAGCGTGTCTACGAGGCCAGCTCCTGCAGGATCTCAGGATGAAGTCTGGCGACCTTGATGAGTGTTTTCGCTGCTCCCGACGGCTCCCGCCTTCCTTGCTCCCAGTCCTGCAGCGTGCGAACGGACACTCCCAGCAGCGCGGCGAACGACGTTTGCGAAAGTCCCGAGATCAGGCGGGCCTCGACGAGGCTGGACACTTCGGGCGTATGCACGCGGCCGCGCAATCCGGCCTTCATTTCGCGAACCGATTGCAAGAGCTGCTCCCCGAGCTCTTCGCCGGACTTGGCAAGCTGAAGTTTCTGGATACCCTTAGCCATGCTCAATTTCCTCCTTGATCTGGCGCAGGACGTGAGCGGGAATATTCTCGGCCTCGGACTTTGCGTACAGAACGAGGAGCCAGACTTCGCCAGCAGAGAGCCGGTTGAAGTAGATGACGCGCACACCGCCTCGCTTGCCACGTCCAGCCACGCTCCAGCGCACCTTGCGTACGCCACCAGAGCCCGGGACCACGTCCCCGGCCTCCGGGTGGGCTGCGATGAAAGATACGAACGAGCTACGCTCCTCCTCAGTCCAGTAGGTGTCGGCGAGCCGCTGGAAGAGAGGCGTTTCGACGACGGTGTACACAAGAAAGACTCTACGGCTTTGCCGTATGTCTGTCAAGCGGCCACAGCGCCACGGCGGAACAGCGTATGCCCGCCCGCTCCAGCTTGGCCCCCACCTTGCAACCCCTCTCGTTCGTCAACCCCAGAAGTAAAGAAGGACGGAGGCGAGAACGGCGCGCGCCCGGGGAAGGAGGCGATTCATGAGCTTTAGGACGGACGATCTGACTGACCAAAATTGGCAGCCGGGTAACAAATTTTCGCCTCTCGGCTATCTGAAGCACTGGTGCTATAGGGCGCTCTACACGGCTCTGGTGGGCAGGTCCAGCGCGGCTGAGGCCATACCGATTCCGGTCCGCTCCGGGACGCCTGGCGCTCCGTCCCCGCGGTGACTCGACTCGGGAGGTACTTCCCTGAACGCGGCCGACACAGTATTGGCCGTCATCTGGTCCGGCTGACACTTGTTCGTATGCGTCGGCGTCGTTCGTTGGATTCGGACCCCCGGCGGTCGCCTACGCCACCCGGGTCCGTAACTCGGTGACGCGGCTCTCGAAGTCGGCGCGCTCCTCCGCCGTCGTGGCCAATCGCAAGCAGGTGTCCAGGTCCGCGAGCGCATCGCCGGCCCGGTCGAGATCGGCCAACACCACGGATCGGTTGAAACGCAACTCGATCTTGTCGGGCGCGAGCTCGACCGCGCGGTCGAGGTCGGTGAGCGAGCGCTCCAACTCGCCCTTCTGGTAGAGGAGCACCGCGCGGCAGCCCAGGGTGTCCCAGCGATCCGGCCGCACCTCGAGGGCCCGGTCGTAGTCCGTCAGCGCCTCCGCCTCGCGGCCGAGGGCCTCCAGCACCTGTCCGCGACCGAACAGGGCGACCGGGCTCTGCGGCTGTAGATCGATCGCAACGGAGTAGGCGCGCAACGCCTCACCCCACTCCTCCGTCAGCCGGTGGCATTGCCCCAGATTCGTCCAGACCTCCGGGTACGGGGGGCTCAGATCGATGGCCCGCAGGTAGTCGGCCTTCGCCTCGGCCAGCCAGCCCATTTTGAGATACAGAGAGCCGCGGTCGTTGTAATACTCAGAATAGGCCGGGTCCATCTCGATGGCGGCCGAATAGTAGGCGACCGAGTCCGCCAGCGAGCCGATGACCCCGTAGACTTGGGCGATGTTATAGAGGAGCACGGAGCGATGGAGCTTGTGCGTCTCTCCTTGGAGGTGACGCTCGAGCCGCTCGAACCCCTCCCGGCAGAGGTCGATCGCCTCCTGGTAGCGCCCCTGGAGATGGCGCACGAGGGCAAGGCCGTTGCGATTGAACACCCGATAAAAGTGATACTCCTCTTCCGGCATTTCGGGGCGGGCCTGCTCGAGATCGGCAAGGGCCCGCTCGAGATATTCCTCCCCCTTCACCAAGTCACGCTCCGGCAGATAGCGGGTGTAGAGCATCGAGACCAGGTAGAGGAGCTGCGCCCGTCGCGCCAAGGACATGGGCTCTTCCAGGATGCCGCTGCTCTCGACAAGCCGCTCGGCCTCGACGCCGCGTTGCAACCCCACGGTCGACATGAAGAGCTTCACGAAGAGGGCCCACCGCAAGTCCTGGCGCTCGACACGGTACTCGCCGCAGAGCCGCCAGGCTTCGCGCCCATATTCCAGAGCGTCTTCATAGAAACCGAGCGAGTTATAGACCTCCAGAGCCCGGCACTGCCACCGGAAGACCTTCTGTGGCTCGCCAGCGAGGCGAAAACAGCGGAGGATCTCAGCGATGTGGGCTTCGGTTAAGTCGACATCCTGGTCCACCAGGGCCTCGAGCTCGAGGGCGCGGGCACGCAGGGTCCCGCGGTCCACCTCCTCCTCGTCGCCTGGAAGGTCGAGGAGGGTCTTCTCCAGCCCGTTGGGGAACCAAGACGTTTCAACCGCCGTCCCGGGGGCCACAGCCAGCAGGAGGCTCGTCCGCATCGCTTTTCCCTTGCGGCGCAGGAGCTCTTGGAAGAAACGCCGGCCGATGTGGCTGACGTCGTCGAAATCGTCACCGATGATCAACCAGCTCCGCTCGGCTTCAAGGCTCCCCTTGAGCTCGGCGAGCAGGCCGACCAGGCCGTGCACTACCCGATAAGCCCGGTCTGCCGGATAGTTGCGCACCTTCTCCTCCGGCGGCGCGAGGTCGGTCAGGGTCTGCGGGCGGTCGAGCGCGCTCTTGAGGGCAGGCAGGACATAGCACAACTCCGCCCCATGCAGGGCCAGGAGGTCGGGACGGATCGCCCGGATCTCGGGTAGGAGCTCGCCGAAGAGGTCGCGCAGCCCCGCCCACGGACCGCCGTCCGCGAAGCTGACGTCGAGCAGGAAGACGCGGGCGCCCTCCTGCCGTGCCGCCACCGCGGCCTCCTCCAGCCGGCGCCTGCGGCTCGCCCCCGCCGTGGCTTCGAGGACGCGGACCGCCCCGGCCCCCCGGGGGTCCTTGATCCAGAGGGATGTCCAGAGGGGCGTCTGAGATGACGGGTCTACGCCAAGGCTCGCGGTTTCCATTGCCGGATCAAGCTCCTTATCCAGAGTCCCATCCCCACTCCGAAGAGAGTCATGGAGAGGACTGTCATCATCAGGGCGTCGAGATAGGCGAGGCCGTCCTCGCCGAAGCCGTGACGCAGGGTGCCGCCGATTTTCTCGAGGTAGGCGACCGTCAAGGGGAGAGTCACCGTGAACAGCAGGAAGAAGGCGACCCCCCGCCCCAACAGCCAGACCGCCGAGTAGGCCCGGATCACCCGGCGCTCCGCCGCGGGGATGTGGCTCTGGTCCACCGGCCGCACCGACGGGAGCGCCCGCGCCAGTTGGTTCTTCAGGAACTGCTCGGTGTCTCCCAGCAGGTTCTTGCAGTTGAAGAAGGTCGCGACGGCGAAGTAGAGGTCCGTACGGACGAAGAAGAAGAGCTGCCAGGAGAGCTGGAGCACGTAGGAGAAGAACACCGCCCGGGTCATCTCGCGGGCGAGCGGCGGAAGGTGGATCCATCCGCGGTCCGCGGCATCGAGGGTGCACAGGAGGAGCGACGCAGTCACCAGATCGGTGAGCGGACCGGCCAGGATCGGCAGGTACCGCTTGTTCCTCGGCACCGACCAGAGGTCGGTCAAGTCGGTCTCGGCGACCAGGATCCACAGACGGTGCCCGATCCCCAGGCGTGACTTGACCCCGACGGCGCGGGCCGCCAGCAGGTGGGACATCTCATGGAGGAACAGGGTGACGCAGCTCAGACCGACCACCGCCAGGATCTTCAGGGTGTGGAAGCGCTGGAAATAGAGCGCACCGCGCCCGGGAACGAGGTCCGGCCGCCGCAGGACGATCCCGGTGCCGAGGGCGATCAACAGCCCATAAACGCAGAGAGCGGGTCTGCCGAAGAAGAGGCGGGGGAGCCATTCGGGCAGGTTCTCGAAGTGGTACTTGCGAGAAGCGGCAGCGGTTGGGGCGACAGCGACAAGGTTCCCAGCCACGGCCACAAAACCCTTTTCCTGCATCAGCCCGAGGAAATCTTCCAGGTCCGGGATCTCGCCGTGGCGCTGGTGGTAGAGGTCACGGGCTTCTCCTACGGTGCACCCCGCGGCCAGATCGTCCAGGACCTCGACGGCTTCCCGCGGCAGGGCAAGGAAGGTGCCGACGTCGGTCCGCCCGACGACCACCTGCTCGCCCTCGTCCTGACGGCTGAAGGGAACGATCTCGACACGGCTATCTTCTGCGAACGATGGAATCGATGTCATAACCCTTCTCTCGCAAGAGGTCTCCTGAGCGGACGCAAAGAACGGCGTGCCGCCGCATGGAGCGACGGCGGCACACAAATCGACTGCTAGGAGATGACCGGGCAAGAGGTGGGGTCATCCGGGTCGAGACAAGGGGGAAAACCAGGACAACCACAGCAATAAGCGGCCGCGGTCGTCTTCACCGTCTCAACTTCCCTGATCATGAGCCTTCTCATTCGCTTTCACCTCCTCTCGTTTTGTTCCCCTGAGCGACTGCGGTGCTCCAGGCATCTGCCCTTCACCAGTCGCACAAGCCATACGAAAGTAAAGGTGCGAGCAAAATCAGAAGCGGGACAAAGCGACAATCAGGTGCTCGCATACCCGGTGTTTCCCTTCAGGACGAGCCACCCCGGCTCAGGTCCCCGTCCTCACCCACTGCGCCAGCGCGTCCGCCGAGCCGTTGAAGACGTCGAGGTCCACCGGCGTCGTGATCCCAGGGACCTGCACGTAGTCGGTGGCGCCCGAGGGCGGGCCGCCGTAGTACTGCCAGAAATCCCAACCCGTCCAGCCCGCGGGGAGCGTGGGGGTGTAGACCCCGGCGGACGGATAGTCGGCGACCCAGAGGGGATAGTCGCCGAAGTTGTCGGCTCCCAATCCGTTCCAGAATCCGGGATCGGTATAGATCATCGGCCTTTTTCCGGAGAGCTGCTGGAGCAGCTCGAGAAGCTGTGTAAGGTTCGAGATCAGGGTGGCCGTGGTCTGACTCATGCTCTCCTCGACGTCGATCACCAGCGGCAGATCGCCGTTCCCGCCCACGGTCTGCCAGAAGAATTCGGCCTGGGCCTGCGGGGAATCCTCGGCGCGGAAAAAGTGATAGGCG
>Ga0308175_100001341_pt1 | contig 16592 bp, 16 predicted proteins | sample PhyCR1_3_FD_203893 | JGI IMG/M metagenome (GOLD analysis project Ga0308175, IMG submission 203893) | Soil microbial communities from UC Gill Tract Community Farm, Albany, California, United States - DLSLS.C.R1 | ecosystem: Environmental > Terrestrial > Soil > Agricultural land | place: USA...
TTGTAGTGACACCATTGTGACTCACGAACCGACCCAGGCGCCACATTTGCATCAATTTTACCTGGCGTCACGACGGACGTCGTTCTCGGTGGGCTCAGGAGGAGCGGCCGCGCGGCTTGAGCCGGGTGTTCGGCATCGGCGGCGCGAGCAGCCGGTCGCCGTCGAAGCCGCGGACCACCCCGAACCGCTCCGGCTCGTGGTCGACGCCGTCGCCGTTCCAGGCCGTCCGCTGCTCGACGATCTCCTCGTGGCTGCGGCCGATGAAGTTCCACCACATGACGATCTCCTCGTCGAACGGCTCGCCGCCGAGCAGCATCAGGATCGTCGGCTCGCCGTCCGCGGCGGCCCGGAACGTCAGCTCCCCGCGGCCCAGCCCCAGGTAGCTCATCGCGTTGCGCTCCACGGTCACCCCGTCGACCTCCACGGCGCCCTGGGCGACCAGCACGCCGTACTCGAAGCCGGTCTCCAGCGGCAACGTCGCCTCCGCGCCCGGGTCGAGGGTCAGCTCCGCCCCCACGAGCGGCGAGTACGTCGGGGCCGGAGACGTCTCCCCCGCCAGCGAGCCGGTCAGCACGCGCAGGGTGGCGCCGTGCTCGGTGTACGTCGGCAGGTCGGCCAGGTGCGTGAACGCCGCAGGGGCGCTGTCCCGGTCCGAGTCGGGCAGGCACACCCACAGCTGGACGCCGTGCAGCAGCGTGGGGGCGTCCTCGGGCGAGACCTCGGCATGGCAGATGCCGTGCCCGGCGGTCATCACGTTCAGCTGGCCGGGCCGAATCAGCTGGTGCGACCCGAGGCTGTCGGTGTGCAGGCCCAGGCCCTCGAACAGCCAGGTCACGGTCTGCAGCCCGGTGTGCGGGTGCGGCGGCACCCACATGCCCCCGGTGCTCTTGATGTCGTCGGGCCCGTAGTGGTCCAGGAAGCACCAGGCACCGATCATCCGGCGGGTCTTGTTCGGCACCAGCCGACGCACGTGGGTGGTGCGGCCCAGCAGCACGTCGCGCGCGGCGAGCGGCTCGTGGACGGCCTCGAACGTGCTCACCTCGTCAGTCTGGCACCCGGGTCAACCGCACCAGCCGCACCTCCGCCCGAGACTTCGCACCCGCGAAACATCGTGGTGGCCGGCCGGAAACCTCCGTGGCCCACGCTGGGAGCGCACCCACGAGACCGCACTGGACGGAGAACCATGACCACCGCGCTGGTCCGCACCCGGACCGCGACCCTCGACGACCTCGGGGCCGTCGTCGCGATGCACGCCCGCTGCTCCCCCACGACCCTGCACCGCCGCTTCCACGTCCCGCTGCCGCGGGTCCCCGACCGGGTGGTCCGCCGCCTGCTCGATCCGCCCCGCGGCTGGAGCGTGCTGGCCGAGCAGTGCGGCCAGGTCATCGGCCTGGGCTGCGCGGGGCCGCTGTCCGGCACCGAGCTCGAGCTCGGCCTCCTCGTCGAGGACGCCCACCAGGGCAGCGGGGTCGGGTCGCGGATGCTGCGCGACCTGGCCGGCGAGGCGCGGCTGCGCGGCTACCGCACCCTCGTCTGCCTCGCCGAGCCCGACAACGAGTCCGTGCTCCCGACCGTGCGCCGGGCCGGCCTCGACGGGGTCACCGCCGTCGTCGACGGCCTGCTGGAGGTCGTGGTGCCGCTGCCGGCGCGCCGGAGCGGGCTGTCCCGGCCGGCCTAGGTCGCTCGCGGGCGGTCGCTGCCCACCTTCACGCAGCAGAGCCCTTCCTCGGGGTCCAGCCGCGCGGCGAGACCGACGCAGCCGAGACCGTCGACCACCCCGCCCACGAACGACTCGTTCATGCCGCAGACGAGCTCGGTGTGCTCGCGGGCCAGCGCGTCGAAGGGGCAGTTCGCGAGGAGCAGGTCGTCCTCGCGCCGGGTCGGCTCGTAGCCCTGCTCGGCGAGCACCGACGCCACCCGCTCCAGCCCCGAGCCGGTGGCCTTCGTCGCGCGCGCGACGCGGCGCCCCTCTTCGGCCGCGACCTCCGTGACCGCGGCCCCGACCTCGACGTCGCCGCGACCGGCCCGGTCCACCCCGGCCGCCAGGATCCGGCCGACCACGTCGTAGCGCCGCTGCGGGAGGGACACGGACAGCTCGCGGGCCGAGCGGCGGTACAGCTTCGACGGACGGCCGGCGCCGGGACCCGTGCGGCCGGTGAGCCGGCGGAACTCCACCTCCAGCAGCCCTTCCTCGACCAGCTTGTCGAGGTGGAACTTCGCCGTGTGCAGGGGTACGTCGACCCCGGCGGCGGCCCGCTCCCGGCTGACCGGGTCGCGCTGGGCGACCACGAAGACGTAGAGGGCGCGGCGTACCGGCTCGGCCAGCGCACCGATCCTCGCGGCCTGCTCGGAGAGTCGGTCGGTCATCGCCCACCTTCTTGAAGACAAAGTTATTGACGAAAGAGATCCGGCAGTTCTAAAGTCGATCTCACTATCTTATACATGTCTCGGGCTCACCAGGAGGTTGTCATGACCCACATTCCCCTCACCCGCGGACGCACCGGCCCGGTCCTGTCGCGCACGGCCGAGCACCAGGCCTTCCTCATGCTGCGCACGGTGTTCACGGTCGCGCCGATCGTGTTCGGCCTGGACAAGTTCCTCAACCTGCTCACCCACTGGGAGGCCTACCTCGCGCCCTGGATCGACCACCTGGTGCCCGGCAGCGCGCACACCGCGATGCTGCTCGTCGGGGTCGTGGAGATCGTCGCGGGCGTCGTGGTGGCGGTCCGGCCGCAGATCGGCGGGTACGTCGTCGCCGCCTGGCTGGCCGGGATCATCGTGGACCTGGTCTCGCAGGGCCGCTACTACGACATCGCCCTGCGGGACTTCGGTCTGCTCGTCGCGGCACTGGCGCTGGCCAGGCTGGCGGCGTCACCGGCGGCGTCGAGAACCGCAACAGCCCACTGACCTCGACGCTGCAGGGGCACCTGGGCAAGACTGCAGCGAGAGCGCCTATCCCCACCGTCGAGCACGCGTACAGGAGTCGTGATGAGCCAGACCTTCGTCGTCGTCGGAGCGGGTCTCACCGCCGCCAAGGCCGTGGAGGAGCTGCGGTCCGCGGGCTTCGAGGGGGAGGTGGTCGTGTACGGCGAGGAGCACCACCTGCCCTACGAACGGCCGCCGCTGTCGAAGGGCTACCTCCTCGGCGACGACGAGCTCGAGTCGGCCTTCGTGCACGACCCGGACTGGTACGACGCGAACGACGTCGACCTGCGGCTCGGGCAACGGGTCACCGGCCTGGACACCGCCGCGAAGGTGGTGCGCACCGAGACCGGTGAGCAGGGCTACGACCGGCTGCTGCTCGCGACCGGCTCCTCGCCGCGGCACCTGGCGCTGGCCGACGACTCCGGGACACCGGTGGCCTACCTGCGCACGATCGAGGACAGCCAGCGGCTCAAGGAGGCGTTCGCCCCGGGCGTGTCCGTCGCGATCGTCGGCGCGGGCTGGATCGGGCTCGAGGTCGCGGCGGCGGCCCGCAAGGCGGGGGCCGACGTGACCGTCCTGGAGTACCTCGACCTGCCGCTGCTGCGGGTGCTCGGCCCCGAGGTCGCCCAGGTGTTCGCGGACCTGCACACCGAGCACGGCGTCGACCTTCGGCTCGGCGTCGAGGTCACCGCCGTCGAGCAGGACGGCGCCCGGTCCGTCGTACGCACGAAGGACGGCGGGTCCGTCACCGCGGACCTGCTCGTGGTCGGCGTCGGCGTCATGCCGAACGTCGAGCTCGCCGAGGCGGCGGGGCTGGAGACCGACAACGGCGTCCTGGTCGACGAGCACCTCGGCACCTCGCAGCCCGACGTGTTCGCCGCCGGCGACGTCGCCAACGCGCTGCACCCGGTGCTCGGCCGGCGGATCCGCGTGGAGCACTGGGACACCGCGATCGAGCAGGGGAAGACCGCCGCGCACGCGATGCTCGGGCACGAGCCGACCTACGACCGGCTGCCGTACTTCTTCACCGACCAGTACGACCTCGGCATGGAGTACGTCGGCAGCGTCGGCCCCGACGGCTACGACGAGGTCGTGCTGCGCGGCGACACCACCGCGGCCGGTGGCCGCACGTTCACCGCGTTCTGGCTGAAGGGCGACCAGGTGCTCGCGGGCATGCACGCCAACGACTGGGACGCCGCCGACCACCTGCGCGCGATCGTCGGCCGGCGGGTCGAGGCGGTGCGGCTGCGCGACGAGTCCACGCCGCTGGAGGACCTGGCCAAGGACCTCGCGGGCTGACCGACGGCGAGCCGGGCAGCCGCCGCGCTGGCTACGGTGGGCGGATGGCCGTGCGGGTGGGGATCTCGGGGTGGCGCTATCCGGCGTGGCGCGGCGACTTCTACCCGAAGGGCCTGGTCCAGCGGCGCGAGCTCGAGTACGCCTCCTCGCAGCTCACCTCGATCGAGGTGAACGGCTCCTTCTACTCGCTGCAGCGACCGTCGTCGTACCGCACCTGGCGCGAGCAGACACCCGACGACTTCGTGTTCGCGGTGAAGGGGCCGCGCTACGTCACGCACCTGAAGCGGCTCGTCGACGTGGAGACCCCGCTGGCGAACTTCTTCGCCTCCGGGGTGCTCGCCCTGGGCCCGAAGCTCGGTCCGGTGCTGTGGCAGCTGCCGGAGAACCTGCGCTTCGACGCGGACGTGCTCGACGCGTTCCTGGCCCTGCTGCCGCGCACGACCGGCGCGGCCGCCGCGCTGTCCGAGCGGCACGACGACAAGGTCAAGGAGGGCCGGTCGCTCACCGTCGCCGAGACCGCCGACCAGCCGGTCAGGTACGCGCTGGAGTTCCGCAGCCCGACGTTCGTCTCGCCCGAGGCGACCGCCCTGCTCCGGCGTCACGACGTGGCCTGCGTGCTCGCCGACACCGCCGGCCGGTGGCCCCGGGTGGACGAGGTGACCAGCGACTTCGCCTACGTCCGGCTGCACGGCGACAAGGAGCTCTACGCCAGCGGCTACACGGACGCCGCCCTCGGCGACTGGACCGCGAAGTGCCGCGGGTGGTCGGCCGAGGGGCTCGACGTGTTCGTGTACTTCGACAACGACATCAAGGGCTACGCGCCGCACGACGCGATGCGGCTGATCGAGCTCCTCGGACACCGGACGCAGGGGTGACGGTAGCGTCACCGCCATGGCGGGTGCCCGCGTCGTGGTCGTGGACCACCACGACTCCTACACGTGGAACCTCGTCCACCTCGTCGCGGCGGTCACCGGCGAGCTGCCGGCGGTCGTCGAGCACGACGAGGTGACGCCGGAGGACCTGGCCGGGTTCTCCCACGTCGTGCTCTCCCCCGGCCCCGGGAACCCCACGGAGCCGGGCGACTTCGCGGTCGGCCGGGAGGTGCTGCTCGCGGCCACTGTGCCGGTGCTGGGCGTCTGCCTCGGGATGCAGGGCCTGGTCTCCGTGTACGGCGGCCGGGTCCGCCAGGTCGCCCCAGCGCACGGCGACACCGCCCTCGTGGAGCACGACGGGTCGCTGCTCTTCGCTGGGATCCCGTCGCCGTTCACGGCGGTCCGCTACCACTCGCTGGCGGCCGTGTCCCTGCCCGACGTGCTCGTGGAGACGGCGTGGTGCACCGGCGAGCATGGCCGGGTCGTGATGGGTGTCGCGCACCGCGAGAAGCCGTTGTGGGGCGTGCAGTTCCACCCCGAGTCGGTGCTCACCGAGCACGGCGAGCGGCTGGTCCGCAACTTCCTGGAGGGCGCGTGAGCGTCGACCCGGTGGCGCGGTTCAAGGCACTGGCGGCGCGGCACGAGCGGATGTTCTGGCTCGACGGCGGCGGCGCCCGCGCCTGGTCGGGACGCCGGTCCATCCTGGGGTTCCTGCGCGACGACGACGTCTCGCTGACCTACGACGCGGCCGCCCGGCGGGTCCAGCGGCACCATCACGGCCGCACCGAGGTGGCCGGCGACGACGTGTTCGCGGTGCTCGCCGACGAGGTCGCTCGGGACCAGGGCGACCCGGCGGTGAGCTGGGTGGGCTACCTCGGCTACGCGTGCCGGCCGGACCTGCCCGCCCGCACCGGCGGCGGCGTCCCGGACGCGGTCTGGATGCGCGTGCGGGAGCCGCTGTTCGTGGAGCACCCCGACCCGGGTCACGCGGCGGCGACTGTGCTGCCACGGCCGGGCGACCGCGCGACCCCCGACGGCTACGCCCGCGCTTTCGACGAGGTGCAGCGGCAGCTGCGGCTCGGCAACTCCTACGAGGTGAACCTGACCTACCGGGAGGAGGTCGCCTCCGCGGTGGACCCGGTGACGGCCTACCTCCGGCTGCGCGCGGCGAGCCCGGCGCCGTACGCGGGCTACCTGCAGCACGACGGGGTCGCCGTGCTCAGCTCCAGCCCGGAGCGCTTCGCCCTCGTCGACCGCGACCGGTGGCTGGAGACCAAGCCGATCAAGGGCACCACGCCGCGCGGCACGACGTCGGAGGAGGACGAGCGGCTGCGCGTCTCGCTCGCGACCGACGCGCGGTTCCGCGCCGAGAACCTGATGATCGTGGACCTGCTGCGCAACGACCTCTCGATGGTGTGCAGCCCGGGCACGGTGACGGTCCCCGAGCTGATGGCGGTGGAGTCCTACGCGTCCGTGCACCAGCTGGTGTCGACGGTCCGCGGCCGGCTGCGGACCGGGGTCGGGACGGTCGAGGCGCTGCGCGCGCTGTTCCCGGCCGGCTCGATGACCGGCGCCCCCAAGCTGCGGACGATGTCGATCATCGAGGACGTCGAGGACTCCCCGCGCGGTGTGTACGCCGGGGCGTTCGGCTGGGTCGGCACCGACGGGCGCGCCGACCTCGGCGTGGTGATCCGGACACTGGTGGCGCAGCCGGCGGCGCGGGGCTGGGCCTACACCCTCGGCACCGGGGGCGGCATCACCGTCCGCTCCGACGTCGACGAGGAGTACGCCGAGACCCGGTGGAAGGCCGAGCGGCTGTTGGCGGTGCTCAATGCCTGAGCCGCCGCCGGAGCTGGTCGGCCGGCTGCGCGCCGCGGGCTGCGTGTTCGCCGAGCAGGAGGCCGTCCTGCTGCTCGATGCCGCCGGCTCGGCCGAGCGGCTCGAGACGCTGGTGGCGCGCCGGGTGGCCGGCGAGCCGCTGGAGTACGTCGTCGGCTGGGCTGCGTTCTGCGGGCTCCGGCTGGTCGTCGAGCCGGGCGTGTTCGTGCCGCGGCACCGCACCGAGCTGCTGGTGGACGAGGCGGCCCGGCTGCTCGACGGGCCGGGCCGGCCGGTGGTGCTGGACCTGTGCTGCGGCTCGGGTGCGCTGGGGGCGGCGCTCGCGGCGCGGCAGGAGGTCGAGGTGTATGCCGCGGACGTCGACCCGGCCGCCGTACGCTGTGCGCGCGTCAATCTCGCGAAGGTCGGTGGCAGGGTGTTCGAGGGCGACCTGTTCGCGCCGCTCCCCCGCGACCTGCGCGGCCGCGTCGACGTGCTGCTCGCGAACGTGCCCTACGTCCCCACCGAGGCCATCGCGCTGATGCCGCCCGAGGCGCGCGACCACGAGCTGCGGCGGACGCTCGACGGCGGGGCGGACGGGCTCGACCTGATGCGCCGGGTCAGCGCCGGGGCCTCGGCCTGGCTCGCGGCGGGCGGGCACGTGCTCGTGGAGTCGAGCGCGCGGCAGGCCGAGGCGATGTGCGCGGTGCTCGCCGCCTACGGCCTGGTGCCGCGCGTGGTCACGGACGACGAGTGGGGGGCCACCGTCGTGGTCGGCACCTTGGATCGGCGCTGACCGGGGCGCGCAGATTCCCAGGGTCCCCTGGGAATCTGGCACACCCCTGCCGTTGCAACGCCGGGGGTGTGCCGGTTCTGCTGGGGGTGTCGGGGTCGGAGCCCACCTCAGGACACCGGGTGGTAGCCGCAGGCGTCCGCGGCATCGGTCGCGTCCGCCGGGTCCGCGGTCGGGGTCGCGCTCGGTGAGGGGGCCGGGGTCGGCGTGCCCGTCCCGCCGCTGCCGCGGTGGGCCGGGGTGCCCGTCCGCAGCGCCGTGCGGACCTTCTGGTGCATCCAGGCATAGTCGGGGTCGGCGGGTGTGAACTGCGGGGAGGCGCGGAAGACGACGGAGCGGACCTGGCTGCCCTTGACCGTGGTGGCGAGGTCGACGAACGCCGAGAGCAGGTCGCTGGGGATGTCGGTGCGTACGATCTGCTGCCCGACCGCGGCGAGCTTCTCGTAGCGGCGCAGCAGGTTCAGCGGCTGCGCCTCGTTGATGATCGCGTCGATCATGCAGCGCTGCCGCTCCATCCGCTGATAGTCGTCGGAGCCGTAGCGGCCGCGCGCGAACCACAGCGCCTGGAAGCCGTTGAGGCGCCGGTGCGGCCCGGGCTGGAGGTAGGCGTCGGGAGGGATCCCGAGGTCGGTGTTGCCGCCGATCGGGATCGGCTGGTTGATGTTCACCGTCACCCCGCCGATCGCCTGCACGATGCTGCGGAAGCCGGCCAGGTTCACCAGCAGGTAGTAGTCGACGTGGAGACCCAGCGCGCCCGCGACGGCCTGCTTGACCGCGTCGGCGCCCTCGTTGTCGCTGCGGCCGAGCACGCCCGGGTGCAGCGCGGGCACGTTGCGGTAGACCGCGTTGAGCAGCCACTCGGCCGGGTCACCCGGCCCGGTGAACCCGTCGGGGTAGAGCGCGTGCAACGGCGAGCGCCGCGGGAACGGCACCCGCTCCAGGTTGCGGGGCAGGCTGAACAGCACGGTCCGTCCGGTGTGCACGTCGATGCTCGCCAGCACCACGGAGTCGGTGCGGACGCCCGGGCGGTGCACGTCGCCGTCGCCGCCGAGCAGCAGCACGGTGACCCGGTCGCGGCCGCCCCACGGGTCCTCCTGCGTGACGTCGACCGGCGCGGTCGCGCTCCTGTTGTGCTGGAAGACGTGCTGCACGACCTGCTTCTGCACCATCGAGTAGCGCGCGACGACCCCGAGCGGTGCGGCGACCGCCACGCACATCAGCAGCACGAACGCGCCGCCGAGCAGGGTCTCCCCGCGGCGGCGCTCACCGGGACGGACCATCACGTAGGTGAGCACGACGTTGAGCACCCACACCAGCAGCACCGCGACAGCGACGGTCGTCACCGCGGTGAGCCGGCCGGGGTCGAACGCCACGGCCATCGCGGCCTGCGGGTCGCGGACGACGTACCAGACCAGGTAGCCGGACAGCGCCAGCGCGGGCCCCAGCAGCAGGACGCCGAGCACGCGGCGACCGGCGTAGAGCATGCCGCTGCCCGGCAGCACCGTGCTGGCCAGGGTGAGCCCGAGCGTGCCGGCCAGGCCGCGGGCACGACGGTGCCGGCTGCGTCGCCGCGGCTCGTTCCTGCTGGTCATGCTGGGTCTCCGTGCACCTCGGATGGCGCTCGGGCCTCGGGCGCGGGGTCACCTTAACCCGCGGCGGGCGCCCTCGGAGGCATGTCGGCTACTCGGGCAGCGGGACAGCCGGGAGCGGGCCGAGAGCGGCGAACGCGTCGAGGTACGGCGCGACGTCGCCCCGTCGTGCCCACGCCCGGAGCTGGTCCGCGGTGCGCCGGCTGGTCAGCGCCCGGGCTAGGTCGAACGCGTCGGCCTCGAGCACCACCGCGGCCCCGGAGACCTCGCCCCGCGAGCACCACGTCCACTCCTGCGACACGAGCGCGATCGGCGGCAGCGCGTCCAGGCGCGCGGAGAACCGGTCGGCCATCCGGTTCCGGACGATCCACATCCCCGCGCTGTCCCGACCGCCGGTCGCGCCCACGGCGCCGCGCAGGTCCTGCTCGTGGATGACCACGTCGTTGAGCGGGCGGCTGCCGTGCTCGCGCATCCAGGCCATCAGGTCGTCGGCGAAGCCCCGCCACTCGGCGAGCAGGTCGGCCGCCGACCGGTCCCGGCGGGCCTCGACCTGTCGCTGCGTCCAGGCACTGTTGTGGTCGTCGGGCTCGTCCCCGGCGAGCACGTCCACCCCGAGGCCCACCATGTGCGCGAGCAGGTCGCGGGTCGTCCACTCCGGGCAGGCCGGCACCGGCACCTCGAGCTCCGCGACGTCGAGCCGCTCGACCAGCGCGCACACGCGGTCGTAGGCGTCCCGCCAGGCCAGCACGGGGTCCACGGTCGGCTCGGGCACGCCGCCATCGTAGGCGGCGGACGTGCGGTCGCCGGCTCGCCCCGCGATGCCCGCCGCTCGCCCGGCGGGCCGGGGGAACCGGCTGGCTAGCATGACCGGATGGGAGCCGGGGGTCGCCGTCCGAGGACGGTCGCCGTCCTCCTCGCGGCCGTCCTGGCCGCGGCGGTCGCGACCGTGTCCTGGGCGTGGTTCGCGTGGTACCCGCACCACCGGCCCGCGCTGCGGACCGGGGAGTCGCTCGGCATCGACGTCCGCCACCACCAGGGTCGGATCGACTGGGCTCGCGTGGCTGCCGACGGCGTGGCGTTCGCCTACGTCAAGGCCAGCGAGGGCGGCACGGTCGTCGACGACCGGTTCCGGGAGAACTGGGCCGGGTCGCGCGCGGCCGGGGTGCGCCGGGGTGCCTACCACTTCTTCACCCTGTGCCGGTCGGGCACCGAACAGGCTCGGCTCTTCCTGCGGACCGTGCCGCGGGACCCGGCGGCCCTGCCGCCGGCCGTCGACCTGGAGCTGGCCGGGAACTGCGCGAGCCGGCCGAGCCGCGCCTCGGTCCGTCGGGAGCTGGACGCCTTCCTCACGGCTGTCGAGCGGTCGTCGGGGCGCGACACGGTGCTGTACGTCGGCGAGGACTGGCAGGACCGCTATCCCGTGCTGGGCCGGTCGGCGCGGCCGGCCTGGCTGGTCAGCTTCCTCGGCCGGCCCGACACGTCGTGGTCGGTGTGGCAGGTCAGCTGGAGGGCGCGGGTGGACGGCGTGCCCGGCCCCGTCGACCTCGACGTCGGTCGGCTCGGCGACCTGGCGTCCCGTGAGGCCGTGTTGGGAGAGGCTGCATCCGTGGCGGGCGTGGCATCCGCGCCCGGTCCGGCAAGGCCGAGCCGCGAGAGCGCAGCGTGCTGCGCCGAGCGGTGAGAACGCCGCCGGTCGGGATGCGGGGCCGCGGGCGCGGACGCAGAGTCGACCAACACGGCCTTGGCGTGGGCGGTCGGTCACCCCTCCGCGGCGAGGGTGACGTGGATCAGCTGCGCGGTCTCCGGTGGCCGCCGGGGCATCCAGAGCCCGAGGTCGGCCAGCTGCCGGCCGGTGACCGCGGCGCCGCCGGTGGGCCCGCCGGACGGCAGCGCGGGGCTCATGGAGGTGGCCCGCGGGTTCGTGGGGCCGAGCCACGCCAGGCGGTACGACGCGTCCGGCCGGAGTCCCGGCACCCGCAGGGTGCAGCCGCGGTTGTGCGTGGACTCGTCGAGCTGCACGTGGCAGAGCACCGCGCTGTCCCGGTCCTGCGCGACCACTCCGTGCGCGAGGACGGCCGGGTCGGTGGCCTCGACCCGAAGGGCAGAGCCGGAGTGCAGCAGGGGCCGGAGCTGCTTGTGCAGCGCGCACCAGCCGGCCAGCTCGTCGAGCTCGGCGGGCGTCGCCTTCGTCAGGTCCCACTCGATGCCGAAGGCGAGGAAGAACGCCGTCGCCGCACGGAAGTCCAGGGAGAACGTCCGGCCGGTCTGGTGGGAGCGCGGGGCGGAGATGTGGGCGCCGAGGTACTCGGGCGCGATCAGCTGGCCGGTCCAGCGCTGGATGTGCTGGCGGGCCATCGCGTCGGTCATGTCCGACGTCCAGAACCGCTGCACGCGCTCGACCACCCCGAGGTCGACGCGCCCTCCCCCGCCGGCGCAGGACTCCCAGGCCACCTCGGGGTGCCGTGCGCGCAGGTTGTCGAGCAGCGCGTAGAACGCGGCGTTCTGAGCGTGCGAGGCGGGGGCGGCACCGTGCCTCGCGCTGCCGGCCTCCAGCAGGTCCCGGTTGTGGTCCCACTTGACGTAGTCGACCGCGTGCTCGGAGAGGATCTTGTCGACCCGGTCCCGGACGTAGTGCCACACCTCCGGGTTGGTCAGGTCCAGCACGTGCTGGTTGCGGTGCATCAGCGGCTCCCGCCCCTCGACGGCGAGGATCCAGTCCGGGTGCTCGCGGTAGAGGTTCGAGTCGGGGTTGACCATCTCCGGCTCGAACCACAGCCCGAACTCCATCCCGAGCCCACGCACGTGGTCGATCAGCCGGCCGAGCCCCTGCGGCCACACGGCCTCGTCGACCCACCAGTCGCCGAGCCCCGCCGTGTCGTCCCGGCGGCCGAGGAACCACCCGTCGTCCAGGACGAACCGCTCCACGCCCACCTGCGCCGCCAGGTCGGCGAGCCGCTCGAGCCGGACGGCGTCGTGGTCGAAGTACACCGCCTCCCACACGTTCAGGGTCACCGGCTGCGTCCGCGGGTGCGCCGGGAGCGTGCGCTGCCAGGTGTGCAGCGCGTGCGCCGCGGGGTCCAGTCCCTCGCGGGAGCCGACGAAGTAGACCCACGGCATCGTGTAGCGCTCACCCGAGAGCAGCACGACCTCGCCGGGCAGCAGCAGCTCCCCGGCGCTCAGGGTGGCCTCGGTGGCCGCGCTCCGCTCGACCGCCAGCACGCAGTTGCCGCTGTGGCCGACGGACACCGCCATCAGCTCGCCGTGGGCGAAGCCGAAGCCGGCGGTGCCGGCGACCAGGACGCCGGCCGCGTCGTGGCCGGTCTTGCCGCGGCGCGACTCGCGCAGCCACAGACCGTCGGTGACCCGGTGCCGCTGCGGGGCCCGCTCCCCCTCGTGGCGCCCGGTGAAGTCCAGCACCTCGGTCGCCGTGGCCGGGAGCGGCAGCGACACCTCCAGCCCCTCCAGCAGGTACGGCGATGCCGCGTCGTTCGTCAGGACGTGCCGTGCCCGCAGCGCACCGCCCGGGAGGGACTCGACCTCCGTTCGCAGCGACAGCCCCGCCCGGACGTCACGAGCGGTGACGACCAGCGTGCGCTCGGACTCCTGGACGTCGACCGGCTCGAACCGGGTGCTCCAGGCCCGGCCCGCGACGTCTCGGGCGCCGCCCGGGTGGTCGGCCAGCCGGTGCCCGCGCAGCCCCGGCCGCTCGTACGCGCCGTGCGCCTGCTCGACGAGCAACGGGACGCCGCGGTGGTCGCCGAGCAGCTCGACGAGACCCACGGCCCGGTCGAGCTCCGGTCCACCCGCGCCGGCCCAGCGCACGACCGGAAGCCGGCTGGGGTCCTGCACAGGGTCGATGACCAGCCGGGTGGCCGGTCCCGTCGTCGGGCCGAGAGCCGGGAAAAGCATGGTGGGTGATGCTCCTCGAGAGTGGGTGGGGCGGGCGCCCCGCGGGACGGACGGGTGGGGGCGCAGCACCGGCGACGCGGGGACGAGCACATCCGCGTCGCCGGTGGGCTGGGCCGCGGAGGCTACTTGACGGCGCCTTGGGTGACGCCGGAGATGACCCACCGCTGGGCGAACACGTACACGAGCAGCAGGGGCGCCATCGCCATCAGGTAGCTTGCGAACGCGGTCGGGTAGTTCGTCTGGAACTGGCTCTGGAAGACGTACTGCACCAGCGGCAGGGTCGCCGAGCCCGGGTCGGACAGGATCACCAGCGGCAGCAGGAAGTCGTTCCAGGCCCACAGGCAGGTGAGGATGCCGACCGTCGCGTTCATCGGGGCCAGCAGCGGGAAGATCACCTTCCAGAAGATCCCCCAGGTGGAGGCCCCGTCCATGGCCGCCGCCTCCTCCAGCTCCCGCGGGATGGACTGGATGTAGGCGGTGAAGATGAAGATGTTGAACGCCAGCCCGTACACGACGTACAGCAGGATCAGGCCGAGCCGGTTGTCGAGGTGCAGCAGCGCGGTCTCCTTCGCGACCGGCAGCATGATGATCGGGAACGGCACGAACAGCGCGGAGACGAAGTAGAAGTACAAGCCCTTGAACAGCTTGCGCTCCAGGTTCCGGGCGATCGCGTAGGCCACCATCGAGTTGGTCAGCAGGGTGAGCACGACCGCGCCGACGGTGATGATCGCGCTGTTGAGCGCGGTCCTGGGGAAGTCCGTCAGCCGCCACGCATCGGCGAAGTTGGACCACCGCACGCTGGTGGGGAGACCGAAGCCGGTGCCGCCGAGCTGGTCGGTGGTCTTGAGCGCGGTCACCACTGCGAAGTACAGCGGGACGGCGATGGTCAGCGCGAGCACGATGAGCAGCGCGGTGAGCCACCAGTTGACCGGGTCGTGGCTCTCGCCGCGGCGGCGCTTGCGGGTGGTGCGTGCGCCGGGTGCGACGGCGGCCTCGCTGGCTTGTGTGGACATCAGGCGGACATCTCCCTGCGCTGGAGGAACCGGAGCTGGACGATCGAGAACACGACGATGACGATGAAGAAGACGACGGAGTTCGCGCTCTGGTAGCCGTACTCCCCGCCCTGGAAGCCGCCCTTGTAGATCAGCAGGGCCACCGACTCGGTGTCCGTGCCGGGACCACCGTTGGTGAGGGCGACGATGTGGTCGAAGATCTGCAGGAACGACTTGAGCGACAGCACCATGTTGATCGTGAAGAAGCCGGCGATCATCGGGAACGTGATGCTGCGGAAGCTCCGCCAGGCGCCGGCACCGTCGATGGACGCCGCCTCGTAGATCTCCTGCGGGACGGTCTGCAGGCCGGCGATGTAGATGATGATGTTGAACGCGGCCGCCTGCCAGACGGCGAGGATGACGATCCCGATCCAGGCGGTGCTCGCCTGGGTGAGCAGCGACGTGGACAGGAAGTCGATGCCGAGCTTCTGGCCGAGCGCGGGCAGCGAGTTCGAGAACAGGTAGTTGAAGATGTACCCGACGACCAGGATCGCCAGGATGTTGGGGACGAAGTACACCCCGCGCAGGGTCGTCTTGAACTTGATCTTGCCGTTGAGCCCGACCGCGATCGCCAGCGACACGATGTTGACCAGGATGGTCGCCACGCCGGCGATCAGGAACGTGAACCAGTAGGCGTGCAGCACCCGCGGGTCGCTGAACAGCGCGATGTAGTTGCGGAAGCCCACCAGGTTGGACGGGCCGTAGCCCGGCGAGTCGGTGAAGCTGTAGTAGACGCCCTGGATCACCGGGATGGTGTGGAAGATGACGAACAGCACCAGCGCCGGGAGCACCATCAGGTAGAAGGTCCGCGGGAGCTGGGTCGCCGACTTCCGGGGCCGTCCCGGCCCCGCGGCCGGGCTCGACGTGCGGCTCGTGGTCGCGCCGGCGTCGGAGGCCGGCAGGTTGGTGGCGGTCATGAGTTCACGGCTCCGATTCCCCAGGTACGACGTTGGGCGACCTTGTCCCAGTCCGAGTCCAGGTCGCTGAGGAACCGGGACTCGTTGCCGCTCAGCAGGAACGTCTGCAGCAGCGGGGCGAGCGGGATGGCCGCGATGAACTGGTGGTCGGTGAAGCCCACGATCTTCCCCGCGTTGATGTAGCTCTGGACGCCCTTCAGCGCGGGGTCGTCGTTGCGCAGGCCCTGGAGGGTCGGGATCGCGACCTGGGCCTTGCAGTAGGCGGTCATCACCTTCGGCTGCATCAGGAAGTCGATGAACTTGCTGACCTCCTTCTGGTGGGCACCGTGCCGGGCGGCGGTGATCACCACGTCGACTCCCGAGACCAGCGTCGTCTTCGCGGGGTCGTTGGTCGCCGGCAGCGCCATGCTGCCGACCGTGAACTTCGGCTTGCTCGCCCGGATCTGCGGCACGGCGTAGCTGCCGAGCAGCAGCATCGCCGACTGGCCCTTGGCGAACGCCGCGGTGCCGTCCTCGTAGCCCTTGGACAGCGGGTCGGGCTGCGTGTACTTGTACAGCTGCGCGAGCTCGCTCGCGGTGCTGCGCCAGCCCTGCGCGAACGTGGTCCGGTCGGCGAAGCGCTCCGGGAAGAAGTCGCTGGGCTGCAGCTGCGAGGACAGCGGCGCCAGCGGCGACTGGGCGGTCCACGCGTCGGCGAGCATGCCGTAGAACGGCGTGACCCCGGCCGCCTTGAACTTCCTGGCCGCGGCGATGAGCTGGTCGAACGTCCTCGGCACCGCCACGTGGTACTTCGCGAACAGGTCCTCGTTGTAGAGCAGGCCGCTCGCGTTCGCCGCGAACGGGACGCCGTTGACCTCGCCCTTCCCGCCGCTGCCCAGCGCGCCGATGACCTTCAGGTAGGCCGGGTTGACGTGGTCGAGGACCGGGTCGGACCTGAAGTCCCGGAAGATCTTCGCGCTCGCGAACTCGCCGAAGGTGCCGTTGGCGTTGAGCGTCATCACGTCCGGCACGTCGTTCTTGACCAACCGGGTCCGCAGCGCGGTCTCCGGGTCGGCGGGGTTGTCGACGACGACGCGGATCCCCGGGTTGGCCTTCTCGAACTGGCTCGCGAGGTCCTGGAAGTACTGCTGGGCCTCGGGCTTGAACTGGAAGAAGGTGATGACGGTCCGGCCGTCCCCTCCGGAGCAGCCGGAGAGCAGCGAGGCGACCAGCACGAGGACCCCGGCGATGGTGGTGGCCCGCAGCGGCCGGAGGACCGGACGGCGGCGGGGTGGTGAGCTCGACTGTGACAACGGGTGCTCCCAAGGGCGAGACCGACTAATTTTCAAGCAGAATGAAACTAATCGATGAAACGGCCTTGTGGCAAGCGTCACTTCAGTAGTCTGGACCACGTGACCGCTCCCCCACCGCCGCCGGAG
>Ga0308175_100001343_pt1 | contig 16579 bp, 16 predicted proteins | sample PhyCR1_3_FD_203893 | JGI IMG/M metagenome (GOLD analysis project Ga0308175, IMG submission 203893) | Soil microbial communities from UC Gill Tract Community Farm, Albany, California, United States - DLSLS.C.R1 | ecosystem: Environmental > Terrestrial > Soil > Agricultural land | place: USA...
AAGACTCACAAAATCGATCCCCCGCAATCTGGTAAATATACCTCTGCTCCTGGGGCCGATGCTGCCCCTTGTTCGGCCCCCCAATCACTTCCAGGTTGTAATAGGTAAAAATCTTCACCGGCCCATACCGCTCCAGCTTAAACTCCACCTTGTGCGCATTAAGCACCTTGTCCCCCTCCCCATAAAACGTCACCGTCTCCCTATTCCCCTCGATCACCTTCACCGCCCGCCGCATCGCCTCCGCCTGCCCCGCCGCTTGCCCCGCCGCCGGCGTCCCCGTCCTCTCCCACGTCCCCTGCATCCGCGCCAAATCCTCCTCCGGCGTCGAAACCCCCTGCGCCTTGGACGCCTCCTGCCGCCCGTTCGCCCCGATCCGATCCGTCCGGCCGACATTCGGCTCCGCCCCCCGCACTCCCGCCGCCCACACGGCCACCCCCACGCCCAGAGCCAACACCGACCACGACGTCCGGCTAAGCATGACAATCTCCTTCCACCAACCGCAATCCCGCCCGCCCGATCGGCCCAACAGTGCGGACCCCCACCATACCCCCCCGCGCAAAATCCCCGCAACGCACTTTTCCTCATCCGCGCGACAACCGTTAAGCCGCCACCCCGCCGAGTTCGCGATCCCAAACCTCACCTCACCGCCCCGACCAATTGACACCCACGGCCCGAGTGGACACAACTTCCCCCGACGCCCATCCCCCCGCAAAGAGGACCCCATGCCCACCCCACTCCGCCTCACCATCACCCTCACCCTGACTCTCCTCCCCCTTCCCGCGCTCGCCGAAAACTGGCCCCGCTTCCGCGGCCCCACCGGCCAAGGCCTCTCCTCCGAAACCAACCTCCCCACCCGCTGGTCCCCCGCCGAAAACATCGCCTGGAAAACCGAAATCCCCGGCCAGGCCTGGTCCTCCCCCATCGTCTGGGACAACCGCGTCTTCCTCACCACCGCCACCGACGAAGGCGCCGCCTGCCACGTCCTCTGCCTCGACGCCGACTCCGGCAAAATCCTCTGGGACAAAGAAGTCTTCCGCCAATCCCCCGGCCGCAAGGAGAACCGCAACTCCTACGCCACCCCCACCCCCGTCACCGACGGCCGGCACGTCTACGCCGTCTTCGCCGGCGGCTCCATCGCCTGCCTCGATTTCTCCGGCAACGTCACCTGGACCAACCACGACGTGGACTTCTACTCCAAGCACGGCCTGGGCGCCTCCCCCATCCTCTATAATGACCTGCTCATCATGCCCTTCGACGGCTCCGCCCGCACCGGCGAGCTCAAAATCGGCTGGCTCATCCCCTGGGACGGCGCCTTCATCCTCGCCCTCGACAAATCCACCGGCAAGCAAAAATGGAAAGCCACCCGCGGCCTCTCCCGCCAGGCCCACGTCACCCCGCAGGTCGTCGATCTCGACGGCCACCCCCAGCTCATCAGCGCCGCCGGCGACGTCGTCCAAGGCCACAACCCGACGACCGGCGACCAGCTCTGGACCTTCCACAGCACCGGCGAAGGCGTAGTCCCCTCCCTCGTCACCGCCGATTTACCCAACATCGGCAAAGTCGCCTTCACCGCCTCCGGCTTCATCCCCTCCCCCGACCGCACCCACATCCGCGCCATCCGCCTCGACCCCAACGCCAAAGGCGACATCACCCCCACCCACCTCCTCTGGGAATACGACCAGGACATCACCCACATCCCCTCCTTCCTCTACGCTCACAATTTACTCTTCACCGTTTCCGAATCAGGCATCGCCCAATGCCTCGACGCGAAAACCGGTCATCAACTCTGGCGCAACCGCCTCCCCGGCACCTACGCCGCCTCCCCCGTCGCCGCCAATGGCAAAATTTATTTCCTCAACACCAATGGCGACACCACCATCATCGGCGTCTCTCCCACCTTCAACGTCCTCGCCAGAAACTCCCTCGAAGAGCATTGCGAATCCTCCCCCGCCCCCTCCAACAACCGCATCTTCATCCGCGGCCAAAGCCACCTCTTCTGCATCTCGGACCAAGCCCGAAATTGATACCGCGCCGCCACAAAGGGGATAAAATGAAATCATGCGCTGGGTCCAACTCCTCGCCCTCATCCTCCTCGCCGCCGCCCTCACCGGCGGCTCCTTCACCTGCCGCAGCGACAACAACGACAAGGACGACGACACCCACGTCTCCGTCTCCGGCCACTTCTAATTCCAACCCTCTATCTTCCACCCTCACTCTGCGCTCCCTCCTTCACCCCCGCGATCGCATAAAACGGCCTCCCCTCCCGCCGATACTTCCTCTCGAAATTCGTCCCCACAAACTCCCCCTCCCCCGCCGACCCCGGCCGGTTGTAGTCCACCACCTTGAGCTTCGATCCCCGCACCACCGCCTCAATCTGCTCGAAATACTCCTGGTAGTCCGTCACGATCTGGAGCCTTCCCCCCGAAGACAGAATCCTCTCCACCTCCGGCAAGAACGGCTCCTGCACCAGCCGCCGCTTATGATGCCGCTTCTTCGGCCAAGGGTCGGGAAAGTACACGTGCAACACCGCCACGCTCCCCGCGGACACGTACTCGCGTAAAAAAAACATCGCCTCCGCCCGCACCGTGCGCGCGTTCAAACACCCGTTCCGCCGCAGCCGATCGCTCGCATACCGCCAGAACCATCGCGCCCACTCAATGCCGAAAAAGTTCACCCCAAGCCGCGCCTTCGCCTGCTCCGTGATGAAAGTCCCCTTCCCCATCCCAATCTCCATCTCCACCGGGTGATCGTTCCCAAACATCGCCTCCCAATCGATCGGCCGCGGAAGCGTCTCCACGTCCAGCCCGATCGGCTCCACGATCATGTCGTGATTCGTCTGCATGCGTCGCCCATTCTAGCGCCACGCCCCGCCCGCCTTATAATGCCCCGCATGTCGCGAATCATTCTACTCTGCGTTATCTTCTGCCCCCCAGCCATCGCTTTCGCCGAAGGCCCGGCGCAACCGTCGGACCCCAAACTTCTCGAGGTCCGCAAGATCTGGGACCAGGCCCCCCACAATGCCTTCACCGGCCTGATCCGCTTCCACGACCGCTGGTACTGCGCCTTCCGCGAAGGCACCACGCACCTCACCGAAGACGGCGCCATCCGCGTCATCACTTCGCCGGATGCCGTCCAGTGGACCTCCGCCGCCCACTTCACCCACCCCGAAAAGCCCCTCACCGACCTGCGCGACGCCAAGATCTGCACCACCCCCGACGGCCGGCTCATGCTTCTGATCACCGCCTCCCGCCGCACGCCAAAAGCCGGCGCCGCCCCCGGCCCCACGATCACCGGCCCCGCCGGCAAGCCCGAACCGCTCACCCACCAGTCCCTCGTCTGCCTCTCCGACGACGGCCAGCACTGGACCCCGCCCGCCCCCGTCGGCGACGAAAATTTCTGGCTCTGGCGCATCACCTGGCACAAAGACAGCGGCTACGGCATCGCCTACCACACCGACGCCCCCTACGGCCTGCGACTCTACTCGACCAAGGACGGACTTCATTACGACCGTATCAATGCCAACCTCTTCGACAAGGACTACCCCGGCGAGCACGCGCTGGCCTTCCTCCCCGACGACACCTGCGTCTGCCTCCTCCGCCGCGAAAAAGGCGCCGCCAATCCCAAGGGCTCCTCCTCCGGCGTGCTCGGCACCGCCAAACCCCCTTACACCCAGTGGTCCTGGAAAGACCTCGGCCCCCACATCGGCGGCCCCGACCTCCTCCTCCTCAATGACGGCCGCCTCCTCGCCGCCACCCGCCTCGACAAGCCCAAAGTCCACACCGGCCTCGCCTGGCTCGACCCCGACCGCGCCACCCTCACCGAGTGCCTCCCCCTCCCCTCCGCCGGCGACTGCTCCTACCCCGGCATGGTCCTCCTCGACAAAACCCTCTACCTCTCCTACTACTCCTCCCACGAAGGCAAGACCTCGATCTACCTGGCTAAGATCGCCATCCCCTGAATCCGGCGGACGACTCACCCTTTTTAGGATCGCGCATGGAAGCATTGATGATCGGCGTTTCCGGCATGCGGGGCACCATCGGCGGCACGCTCACGCCGCCCGTGGTCAACCAGATGGCCGCGGCGTTTGCGGCGTGGCTGAAGCAGACGCAGAAGCCCGCCGACGGCGCCCGCTTCCGCGTCGTCTTCGGCCGCGACTCCCGCCCCAGCGGCTACTGGGTCCGCGACGCGGCGGTCTCGGCGCTCGTCGCCTGCGGGATCGAGGTGACCGACCTGGACGTAGTGACGACGCCCGGCGTCGCCATGATGGTCAAGCACCTCGCCGCCGACGCCGGCATGATCGCCACGGCCTCGCACAATCCGATCGAGTGGAACGGCCTGAAGACGCTCAGCCGCGAAGCCGTCGCGCTGCCGCCGGCCGAGGCGGAGCGGATCAAGCAGCTTTATCACGCCGGTGCCGCCGGCTACGTCCGCGTGCAGGACCTCGTTCCGCCCAGGCGCAACAGCGAGACGCACGCGCTGCACGTGAAGCGCGTGCTCGAGCGCGTGGACGTGCTGGGCATCTCCACCAAGCGATACAAGGTCGTCCTCGACAGCGTGAACGGCGCCGGCTGCGTGACTTCGGCAACCATGCTCAACAAGCTCGGCTGTCAGCTCGTCCACATGAACGCGTCGCCCGACGGCCAATTCCCGCACGAACCCGAACCGACCGAGAAAAACCTGACCGCCCTCGCCGCCGAGGTCCGCCGGCAGAAGGCCCACGTGGGCTTCGCCCAGGACCCCGACGCCGACCGGCTCGCCGTCGTGGACGAGAACGGCACGTACATCGGCGAGGAGTATTCGCTCGCTCTGGCGGCGCGGCTGATCATGTCGAAAAAACCCGGGACCGTCGGCGTCGCCAACTTGTCCACCAGCCGCATGATCGACGACGTCGCCGCCCAGTTCGGCGGCCGCGTCGTCCGCACCCCCGTCGGCGAGGCCAACGTCATCCAGGCCATGCTCCAGAACCAATCGATCATCGGCGGCGAGGGAAACGGCGGGGTGATCGACCCGAGGATCGTCCCCGGCCGCGACAGCCTCGTCGGCATGGCCTACGTCCTCCAGCTCATGGCCGACACCGGCAAAACCATCAGCCAACTCGTGGCCGAGCTCCCGCGCTACGAGATCGTCAAAACAAAATTCGACTGCCGCCGCGAGGACGCCAACCGCGCCGTCGACGCGCTGAAGAAGGAGTTCGCGTCGGAAAAAGTGGACACGCAGGACGGCCTGCGCATCGACTGGGAAGCCGACCGCACGTGGGTCCACGCCCGCCCGAGCAACACCGAGCCGATCATGCGGATCATCGCCGAAGCCCCCAGCCGTGCCGCGGCGGAGGAGAAAATCCACCGCGTACGGGCGGTCGTGGATCGGGTACTGAAGGGCCGAGATGAGTGACGAGCGGGATCAACGTAAAAGCAACATTCACCCGCTCTTTCGCCAGGCACGCGAGATCGCGGCCCAAGGCGGCTACGAGTACGCAATCGACCTGTACCTCGACGGTCTGGCGATCACGCCGGCGGACGTCGAAATGCACCAGGAACTGCGGGAGGTGTCGCTCCGGCGAAAGGCGGGCGGGGGTAAAGCGATGGCGATTGCGGCGGCGCTGAAACTCCGCCGGCCGACGCAGGATCCGAAGCAGACCATGCTCAACGCCGAAAAGCTCCTGGCGTACGACCCGGGGAATACCGAGCACATGTTGACCATGCTTCAGTGGGCGAAAAGGGGAGGCCTGAATGAGATCGCAGAATGGATGGCTTCGATTCTGCAGATGTCCAATTCGAAGTCGTTGTAATCCGACTTCACCACCCCGCGAAATTCGCCAGAATCCCGAGACCCACCTTCTGGCTCTTTTCGGGGTGGAATTGCGTGGCCACGACGTTGTCGCGCCAGATGCTGCTGACGAACGGCCGGCCGTAATCCGTCGTCGTGGCCACCACCGCCTCGTCCTTCGGCACGACGTGATAGCCGTGCACGAAGTACACGCCGGCCCCTGCGGGCAGGTCGCGGAACAGCGGCGAGCGGCGGCGTACCTCGAGCTGGTTCCAGCCCATGTGCGGCACCTTCAAGCCAAGTTTTTCGTCCACGTCGAAGCGCACGCACGCGCCCTTGAGCACGCCCAGTCCCTGGTGCTCGCCGGCCTCGTAGCCGACGTCGAAGAGCATCTGCAGGCCCAGGCAGATGCCGAGGAATGGACGGCCGCTATCGATGTGCCGCAGGATCGGCTCGGCAAGTCCGCTGTCCCGCAGCGTACGGATGGCGTCCTTGAACGCGCCGACGCCGGGGAGAACGATGCGGTCGAACTTCGAGACTTCGTCCGGCTTCGAGATGATCTGCGCGCCGACGCCAACCTGCTCGAATGCCTTCTGCACCGAGCGTAGATTCGCCATGCCGTAATCGATGATCGCGATAGACATCGTGCGACCGCTTCAGAGTTCCGACGTTTCGCTTGCGGCAGGCGCTGGGGCGACGGTCGCCTCCGGAATGACCGAACTTGGCTTGGTCTGGAGCCGCTCGGCTTTGGACTTCATCTCGGCCATTTCGCGCGCCATCCGCTCCGTGCGCCCGCGGTCGCGGATGTCGCGGATCTGGCGGATCGTCTTGACCGTCGTCCGCACCAGCAGCGTTCCGACGACGCCGATCACGAACGAGAAGAAGATCACCGGCAGCAGGCTGGTCTGCGGCTCTTTTCCGAACCACAGCCACACCGTCATGGGCTTGTTGACGTTGTTAAAGACGAAGCACAGCGCGTAGATCACCAGCAGCGAGAACAGCGCGATCTTCGTCCAGACCTTGATCTTCAGCCACAGCGTGCCCATGCGGCTCCTTTTTACCGTTTTCCCGGCGAACCATGATTCTACGGCAGTTCGCCCCGATCGCCCACTCCCGCGTCATGGCCGCAGATTCCCTCGGTTTTCAATTCCACACCGCTTTAGCTATCTTGCACGCCGACGTATGACCACCTCCACGCCCGCCCAGCACCGCCCCCGCCCCGACGACGGTACCGCGCTGATCGAGCTCGATCCCTGGCTCGAACCCTTCGCCAACCAGCTCCGCGACCGCTACGGCTACTACAAGCGCGTCCTGTCGCGCATCGACCAGGCCGGCGGGCTGCTTGGACAGATCTCGCAGGGTCACCATTATTTCGGGCTAAACCGCGGCCAGGACCAGGGCGGCCGGCCGGGCGTGTGGTACCGCGAGTGGGCGCCCGAAGCGATCCAGCTCCGCCTCATCGGCGACTTCAACGGCTGGGACCGCATGGCCAACCCGATGGCCCGCGACCAATGGGGCGTGTGGTCGCTGTTCCTGGCGGACGAGCAGTACAAGGACCGCCTCACCCACGCCAGCCGTGTGAAGGTGCACGTCATCGCCGAGAAGGAAAAGCTAGACCGCATCCCCGCATACATCCGCCGGGTCGTGCAGGAGCCGGACAAAAGCTTCACCGGGCAATACTGGTCGCCGCCGCAGCCGTACGAGTGGCGCAACCGCACGCCGTCGTTGCCGGAAATGAAAGGCGGCCTCCGCGTATACGAGGCCCACGTCGGCATGGCCAGCGAGGAGCCGCGCGTCGGCACCTATAACGAGTTCACCGACAAGATCCTGCCCCGAATCGCCGGCCTCGGCTACAACGCCGTGCAGCTCATGGCCGTGATGGAGCACCCGTACTACGGCTCCTTCGGCTACCACGTCTCCAGCTTCTTCGCCCCGTCGTCGCGCTTCGGCACCCCCGAAGACCTCAAGCGCCTGATCGACACCGCCCACGGCCTCGGCCTGGTCGTCCTCCTCGACATCATCCACTCCCACGCCATCAAGAACCTGAACGAAGGCCTGATCCGTTTCGACGGCAGCGATTACCAGTACTTCCACGCCGGCCCGCGCGGCCAGCACCCGGCGTGGGATTCGCTCCTGTTTGACTATTCCAAATACGAGGTCCAGCGCTTCCTGCTCTCCAACGTCCGCTACTGGCTCGAGGAGTTCCGCTTCGACGGCTTCCGCTTCGACGGCGTCACCAGCATGCTCTACCTCGACCACGGGCTGGGCAAGGCGTTCCAGAGCTACGACGACTATTTTTCCGCCAACGTGGACCGCGACGCCCTGGTTTACCTGCAACTGGCCAACCAGTTGGCGCACGCCGTGAAGCCCGATTGCGTCACGGTGGCCGAAGACGTTTCGGGTATGGTCGGCCTCGCCCGGCCGGTCGATGAGGGTGGCCTCGGCTTCGATTACCGCCTGGCGATGGGCGTGCCCGACTACTGGATCAAGCTCCTGAAGGAGCGCAAGGACGAGGAGTGGAACCTGAATGAATTGTGGCACGTGCTGATGAACCGCCGCTACGGCGAGAAGCACATCGCCTACGCCGAGTCGCACGACCAGGCGCTGGTCGGCGACAAGACCATCGCCTTCTGGCTGATGGACAAGGAAATGTACTGGCACATGGACAAGGCCGGCCAGAACATCGTCATCGACCGCGGCGTCGCCTTGCACAAAATGATCCGGCTCATCACCTTCTCCCTGGCCGGCGAAGGCTACCTCACCTTCATGGGCAACGAGTTCGGCCACCCGGAGTGGGTCGATTTCCCCCGCGAAGGAAACAACTGGTCCTACCACTACGCCCGGCGGCAGTGGTCGCTGCCCGACAACCCGCAGCTCCGCTACAAGGGCCTTCTCAACTTCGACCGCGCGATGATGGGGCTCGACCAGAACTGGTCGCTGCTGACCGATCCGTTCATCGAGCAGTTAGCACTGCACGACGACACCAAACAGCTCGTCTTCCGCCGCGGGCCGCTCGTTTTCGTGTTCAATTTCCACCCGACCAATTCGTACACCGACCTGCGCATCCCGGTGCCGGACCCTAAGGACTACCGCATCATTCTCAACACGGATGAAAAGCAGTTCGCCGGCTTCGGCCTCGTAGCGGAAAACGTCGTCTATCCCCGCCAGGATCTGCCGATGTACGGCCGGAACCAGTCGATTCAGATTTACATCCCGTCCCGTACGGCTCAGGTCCTCGCCCCCGTGTAAAGCGCGCCCTTGGTCGTGCGGACAATGCCCGGCCGATCCCACCAGCGGCGATTCGCGGGCTTGACCAGCGCCGCCAGTTCGCGCGTCCGGCCGAGGACGTACGAATCACGGCCGGCCAGTTCGTCGTCCCTCTCGCCGGGATGAACGACCCATTCGACCACCCCGTGCAACGGCAGGTTCTCAAAATACGCCGACCACGGCCACTCCCGCGACAACTCCGCTGCGCCGATCATCCCAAAGTAATGGCGACTGGCGACAATGCCGGCGTGCCCGAAGCGCCCCGCCGCGGACTTCCCCAGGAAATCCGCCGCCGCGCGCTTGATCCTCACCCCCGCGACCCGCCGCAGCATTCCCGGCGGCTCGATCGTCAGGCGCGTCACCGCCGGCAGCACGCCGGCGCCGGTCAATTCCACCAGCGCCTCGCGAATGATCGGCAACTGGTGCGCGTGGTGATGGGCATCCACGTACGCGGGCGGGCGCCCCAGGAGTTTCTCAAACGCCTCGGCCTGCGCCGCCATCTCGTCGGCCACCGCCGCCCGTGACAGTTTGCCGGTCCACGCCTTCGCCCACATCCGGCCGTTCGACAGGAACTGTCCGTCGCGCCCCACCAGCCCCGAAGCAAGCCCCAGTCCCGCCAGCGGCCGCTCCCCCGACCCCGTCAGCACCAGGTGCAGCCCGACTTCCAAATCTGGCGCGCCTTCCAGCAGCGGCAGCGACGCCTTGATCCGGTCCCCCGTAACAACCATCGCGCTCGTTGCCGTCACCGGCCCTTCGCGGTGCGCGCGAACGATCCCCTCGCTGGTGCTGCGGCCAATGCCGAAATCGTCCGCCGTGACGACGAGCGACAAGCCGTGCGGTTCGTCGAACATGCCGCGCTACTTCGCGATCCCCACGGCCGGCTCGTCCCCTTCCCCGAGGCCCGCCGGCCGTTTGGCCCCTTGCTTCGCCTCGCTCCCAAGCCGCCGCCGCAGCCGCCACGTGTCCTTCAGCATCGACCAGCCGTGCGAAATGAGCCGCACGGTGCTCGGGTCCACGTACCGGAACTCCACCGGCGCCTCGGCCACCGTCATCCCCACCTGCCCCGCGCGTGCCAGCAGTTCCACGTCGAAGAAAAAACCGTCCGTCGTGATCCGCGGCCCCAGCCGCTCCCAAGCCGCCGCCGTCACGCCCTTCAATCCCGCCTGCGTGTCGTGGATCGCGATCGGCAACATCGCCCGCAGCCACAGGTTCAGCCCGCGGCTGCTCAGGTGCCGGCGATAAATCCGGGGGAAGTCCCTAGGGCTGACGAGAAAGCGCGACTCCGGATTCGCGCGGTTCGCGACCGCCAGATCCGCGCCGCCTTCGAGGAGCCGCAGCAGCCCGACGGCGGAATCGGGGTCGTACGCGAGATCCACGTCCGTGTAGAAACGGTACGGCGTGACCGCAAGCGACAGCCCCCGCCGCAACGCGTACCCCTTGCCGCGATTTGCCGAATACGCCTCCACCCGAATCGCCGGCCCGTCCGCCGCCGTAAGCGCGCCCAGTTTGTCCGCAGTCCCGTCCGTACACCCGTCGCAGACGAACAGCACGCACCACCCCGGCTGCTCCGCGGCGAACCGCCGCAGGCGATCGACCGTGTTTTCGATGAAATCCGCCGCGTTGTATGTCGGGATCACCAGCGTGCAGCGGAAGCGGTCGTGCGTCGGCTCGGCCATTGGGATCGAGTATCGCGGCGGTCCGGCGGTTGTCCAGTTATTCCGGCGGACGCGCCCGCCGCAAGGCCGCCAGCGCCAGCAATCCCCCCAACGCCGCGGCCGCGATGCCGCTGACGGCGGCGCCGGCCGCGAAATGCGTCGGCCGAAACTCCAGCCGCACCCGGTGCTCGCCCGCCGGCACCGCGACCCCGCGCAGCAGGTAATCCGTCGTCAGAACCGCCGCCGGCCTGCCGTCCACCGCCGCGCCCCAGCCGGGATAGGCAACGTCGGCCAGCACCACCAGCGCCTCCTGCGAAGCCGACGTCGTCACTTCAACCCAATCGGCTCCTTCGCCGGCAATTTCGGCTTTACCCGTGAACCGAAGCGACGGCCCGCTTTCAACCGCTGGCGCACCTTCCACCACCGCCACGGCCGCCGGATCAAATGCCCGCCCGTCCGGCAGCCTCCCCGCCGAGACCGCCTGCTTCGCCGCCTCTGCCGTGACCGGCACCGCCGTCGGCACCAGCCACGCGCGCGGCAGGGCGCGCCGATTCTCGTACACGATCGTCTTCTGGAGCTCATCCACCTTCCGCCAGCGATCCTGATTCGCCAGCGCATCCAGCAGAGGGTTGATCGGATACGACCTGCCGCCGGCGGCATCTTTCAACGTGATCTTGTGAACATACACGCGCACGCCACACGGCGCGGCGTAGCGGATTCGCAAGCGCCGGACCTCTCGTTCCCCGCCGAGCGGCACCGCGCCGAGATACCAGTGCCCGGCAAACGAACCCTGAAGATCATGCACCTCGTAACTGGCAAACACCGGCGCGCGCTCGTGCGCCACGCCGCGGCGGGGTGAAAACAGTTCCCACGCCCATTCCGACGTCTCGCTGCCGGCCCTCACTTGCCCGCTCGTCCTCCCCCCCGCCGGGTCTTCGGTGACGACCTCCAGGACCGGCGTGCCCTGCGGCACCTTGACCCCGTCCCCGAGCATCGTGACCAGGTCCACCTCCGTCGCGCGCACACCCGCGGGCAGGTCGAACGTCATCTCCGCCGGCGGCCCTTCGCCGCACTTCTGCAATAATTCGATCCCCAGGTCCTCCGCCGCCCAGGCCACGCCGTCTTTCATCACCTGCCGCCGCTCGCCCAAGCGCTCCTTGGGCATCATGAGGTATTTGGCCGAGAGGATATCCAGGGCGCAGTTGCTCGACGCCAGCACCTTCGCATCCAGCTCCCCCGACGGCGACATCGACAGCAGCTCCGCGTAGCGCCCGAGGATCAGCGCGTTGTACCCGCTGACGTTCGACAGTCCCCAGAGCATCGACAGGTTCGGCACCCCCTGCTCCGCGGCAGCCGTCCCGCCGGCGTAGGTCGCCAACCGCCGGTGCGAACCGGCCAGTTCATCGCGATACGCCCGCAGTCCCGCGGGACATTCCACCGCCGCCCGCCGGTCCGGAGCGCTCGCCCGCCACTCGCGGGACCATCCGAAGACCCCCAAGTCCACGGCAACCACCGCCGCCAATACCGCCGCCCCCCGCACCGACCGGGACCAGAACAGCATCGCCAGGGCGCCAGCCATCGCAACCACGAGCGGCACGCCGACGGCCGCGTTCCTCCACGGCACCGCCGACCACGCGAGCCCCTTCGCCGCCGCCGCCGCCGCGACGTTCGCCCGCGTCAACGCCAGCCAGGCCAGACCGATTCCGATCATCATGGCGATCGCCGCGGCCGCGCCCCACTTCGCCCGCCGCGACGGCGTCATCTGCTCCATCGCACTCGCCCCCGCCCCCGCGAGCACCGCCACGGCCAGCGAAAACTCCAGGAAATGCCGCGAAGGCGCGCGGAAGTTGTGATACCCGGGCGTGTGGTACAGGACCCACGCCAGCGGCGTCGCCGGCCCCGCCACCAGGACCAGGCACGCGCCCGCCACGACCGCCCAGAACCACGCCTCCCTCACCCGCCGCCAGTTCGCGGCGCCGATCGCCGCCAGCGCCAGCGGCAAAAGCCCCACGTACCCAACCAGTTCCGTATGATTCGGCGCCCCGAAGTACGGCAAGTACCAGCCCCCCGCCGGCTCCGTCGCGTTGTTCCCATATGCGGCCGGGAACACCAGCGTGACGAGCTGCCCCACCGGCACCGAGAACTCGTTGAAAAAATCAAACGTCATCCGCACCCGCACGCTGTGGCGCTCCAGCTCAATCCCCGGTACCACCGCCACCGCCGTCAACACCCCGCCGCCCGCGACGGCCGCGACGCTCAAGACCCAATACCGCCACCACCCCGCGGCGGCATTCCACCCCGTCAGCAGCACGTACCCCGCCGCAAGCCCCATCGAGTAGATCCAGATTTGCGGATGCCCCGCCAGGAATGACATCGCGATCGCCGCCGCCGCCGCGACCAACCACCGCGCGTCGTAGCCGCCTTTCAACTTGCGCAGCGCCAGAATGATCACCGGCAGCCAAGCCGCCGACTGCACCATGTTCGCGTGGCCCAGGTGCGAGATCAGGAACCCGCTCATCCCGTACGTCAGCCCCGCGACGAGTCCGCCCAGCCGAGAGCGGGTGAGGTCCTTCACCAGCCAATACGCTCCGCAACTCGCCAGCACGTACCCGAACAGCACCAGCCCGTTCCACCAGTGCCCGAGGAGTGCAAACACGATTGCCGGCGGATACCACCGCATTCCCTCGGGGTCCGCACCCACCGGATAGCCACTGAACAACTGCGGCGTCCACGCCGTGCGCGGCCCGTAAAACGCCGGAATCGCGTACGCCGCCCCGTCCCCCGGCGCCAGCAGCTTTCCCCCAAACAGCACCGGCGAAAACAAAAGCACGTACCACGCCGCAAATCCACCGACCACCGCCAGCAGATCCCGCCCCCGCGGCGCGCCGCGGTCCCCCTCACCACCGCCATGCTCCGCTGTGACGTCCATCCTGGTCCCGCGAGATTACCAATCGCCGTCGTCCGACTTCTGCAGATACGTGAAGAAGCACATCCGCTCCACGTCCCCCTTCATGCCGCGCAGCGAGAACAGCTTGAAGAACCACGCCCGGTCTCGCTCCGTCGGCTCCTCCGGCGGCGCCGACGCCGCCCCGACCACCTCTTCCGCCGGAACGCCGATCAAGTAGTCGCACAGGTGCAGGATGTCCATCTCGTCCGCCGCCTGCGTCGAGAGCACGAAGAGCTTGTGCGTGCGGATCGGCTCCCGCAGGTACGCGTCGGCCATCTTCAAGTCGATGGCGTCCAGCGCTTCCAGATACGCCAGCGTCGCCGGGTCCTGCTTCCACCCGTGCGATTGCCTCTCCTCTTCGCGGTAATGGCCCAGCGCCGCGTCGAAGTGCGCCTGGAAGCGCTGATAGTACGTATCCACCTGCTCGCCCGAAAGCCACCGGACGATCATCACCTCGCCCGGCCGGCGGTGGATGTGGTAGTCGTTGCTCGAGAGCTGGTGCGTATCGCCGAAATCCAGAATCGCCGCCGCGCCGTCGGCGGCCTCCGGCGGCAGGACCGGACTCTCCGGCGACTTGGCCTTCTCCAGCTTGGCCACGCCACGCTGCACGTCCCGCGCGAGCTGCGCGTCCAGCCCCGCCAGCAGCCGCGCGTCGAACTTCCTGTGCCCCTCAAAAACGGCCGCCAGCTCCGCGTGCATGCGGAACTCGGTCGTCTTTTCCCGCGCACGGTCCGCCGGATCGGACGGCACCTCCGCCGGGCTCTCGTTCGATTCGTCCTCGAACATCGCAGCACGCCGCCGGGGTGGCTACGGCCCCCCGGCCTTGAAGAACACCGCCCACCCGCGCCACGCCGCCATCTCCACCAGCCCCCCCACGATCGCCATGATGTTGATAAAGATCGCCGCCAGTACGTGCGTGTCTTCCATCCCCACGTCCTTCTGGATAACGCCGCCGACGATCGCCAGGACGAAACCGACCAGCCCAAGGCCGAAGGGGATCAAGGAGAAGGGCATGACCCCGCTGAAGCCGGCGCACGCCACCAGGAAGATCAGCAGCCCGATGCACGCGCCGGCGATCCCCAACGCCCCGCCCAGCCGCGCCAGCCCCGTCTTGCGCGGCAAAGGCGAGGCGTACGACAACGGCCTCGCGCCTTCTTCCGAACCAGCCGAATGTGTCTCACTCATAGGACCGGGGACTATACGGGATGGCCTTTCCCCGTTCCACCTCACGCCCCGTACAAACCGGCGACCTCGCCGGCATTCCCCAACCCCGTCGCCCCGTCCAGCCACTTCACCCCGGGGAACCGCCGCAGCCATTTCATCTGCCGGCGCGCCAGTTGCCTCGTCGCGATTTTCACGCGCTCCACGGCCTCGTCCAACGCGATGTTCCCCCGCACGTGACCGATCATCTCCGCGTACCCGGTCGCCTCGCCGGCCGTTTTGGACAGTGCTCCATACTCCCCCAGCAGCCGCCGCACCTCCTCCACCCAACCGCCGGCCACCATGTCCCTCACCCGCGCGTTGATCCGTCGATTCAGCGCCTCTTTTTCCCACGACAGGCCCACCCAAACCGCCGGGTGGCGCAACATCCCCCCTGCGTCCCAGGCCGTCTGAAACGCTGAGATCGGCCGGCCGGTCAGCTCGTACACCTCCAGCGCCCGCACCAGCCGCTTGTGGTCGTTGACGTGGATCCGCGCCGCAGCCGCCGCGTCCACCGCGCTCAGCCTCCGGTGCAGCTCGTCGTTCGCCATCGCACTCAGCCTCTCCCGAACCCCCGCATCCGCCCCAGGCCCCTCGAACAGCCCCTGGAACAGCGCCTTGTAATACAGCGGCGTCCCCCCCGTCGCGACCAGCGCCACGCCACGCCGCTTTGCGTCGGCAATCACCGCGTCCGCCATTTCCACAAACCGCGCGACCGTAAACGCCTGGTCCGGCTCAACCACGTCGATCAAATGATGCGGCACCTCCGCCCGCTCGGCCGCGCTCGGCTTGGCCGTCCCCACGTCCATCCCCCGATACACCTGCATCGAATCGACACTGAGGATTTCCCCGCCCAGGCGGCGCGCCACCTCCATCGCCAGCGCCGATTTTCCCGACGCCGTCGGTCCCACAATGACCAGGATTTTTCCGCCGACTGCCATCCCGACACCCGCCGTTCCGCAACTGCCATTCTTGCAGAAGCGCGCCACACCCCCCCTCCCATAAACCACCAACAATCAACCACTAACAACTACCCGCTTTTGGCACACATTTTGAAAATGCCCCTTCCGAAGGTATTTCGAAAGGAGACCACCATGGCACTACCAACACGTGTTCAACGTGGACAGTATTACGACCCCTTCGAGGCGGTCCAGAGCGAGTTCAACAACCTGCTCGGCCGGGTTTACGGCAATCAGCGCAACGACGGCGGCCATCTCGCCCCCTATGCGGTGGACGTCCGCGAGGACGCCGACCACATCTACGTCGAGGCCGAGCTGCCCGGCTTTAAGAAGGATGATGTTGACATCACCCTCGAAAACCAGACCCTGACCATCTCCGCCGAGCGCAAGGAGGAGACAAAAAAGGACGAGCAGGATAAAGGCGACTGGCTGCTCAACGAGCGCCGCTACACCAAGTTCTTGCGCTCCTTCACGCTCCCGCCGACCGTGGATGAATCGACCGTAAACGCCAAGCTCAACGACGGCGTTCTCACCATCACCCTCAACAAGCGCGAGGAAACCAAGCCCCGCAAGATCCAGGTGAGCTAACCCGATTTTCCCCTCTCCCCATTTTCCGAACGGAAGGGCGCACCCGCTGGTGCGCCCTTTTCGTTTCGCCAAAACCCGGCGTTGCCTTCCCCGCTGCCCGCCGTCAACATACCCGCATGTCAGAGCCACCCAGCCCCACCCGCCAATGCACCGGAGGCGGGTACATCGTCGGCCCCCACCATCGCATACCCGACGAC
>Ga0308175_100001345_pt1 | contig 16571 bp, 11 predicted proteins | sample PhyCR1_3_FD_203893 | JGI IMG/M metagenome (GOLD analysis project Ga0308175, IMG submission 203893) | Soil microbial communities from UC Gill Tract Community Farm, Albany, California, United States - DLSLS.C.R1 | ecosystem: Environmental > Terrestrial > Soil > Agricultural land | place: USA...
TCTCGGCCGGCTGCAGCAGCGGCGCCGGGGCGGGCTCGCCCTTGAACTTCTGCCAGTCGCCGGTCTTCTTCAGGATGGCGAGCACGGGCTCGGTCGGCTGGGCGCCGACACCGAGCCAGTACGCCACGCGCTCGGCGTCGACCTCCATCACCGACGGGTTGTACGTCGGGTGGTACTTGCCGATCTCCTCGATGGCCCGGCCGTCACGGCGGGTACGGGAGTCGGCGACGACGATGCGGTAGTGAGGCGAACGGATCTTGCCCAGACGCTTCAGCTTGATCTTGACTGCCACGGGAGTGGATTCTCCTGGTTTTGACGTGGTTGGGCACGGCGAGTTGCCGCGTGGGGTTGCGGCACCCGAATGCCCGATGGACGCGTCAGCCGGAGGAGAGAGGGGTCCTGTGCGGCTGTCGAGTGCAGCTAGCCATTCTGCCATACCCATCGGGTCACTCTTCGCCACGGGGTACGGACTGATCCTGGGCATGCCCGAGCGGCACCCGGCGCGGGGGTGAGGCCACGTCGGGTGCGCCGCTCGGCGCCGCGAGGCGCCGACAGCAGCCACGCGGGGACGAGCCCGCGTCCGGCACCCACGAGATGCCGGTACTCGCGGCTCGCGACTACGCCACTCCCACGACCTCCGGGATCCGGAACGGCTTGCCGCAGCCGCCGCACACGATGGGGGCCTGGGCCAGGACCGAGGGCACCACCCGGACGTTGCGGCCGCAGTCGCAGACCGCCTTGACGCGGACGCCGCCGCCGGAGGAGCCGTGGCGCGCCGCCGGGCCGCGGAAGGTGCGTGCGGTGTCGGCGGAGGTGGCTGCCGTGTGGGCCTTCAGGGCGCGCTGGAGGCGTTCGATGGTCGGACGGTAGCGCCGCTTCGCCTCGGGATTGAGCGTGACCAGCGAGAAGCCGCTGCTGGGATGCGGCTCCTCGGGGTGGTCCAGGCCCAGTTCCTCGGCGATGGCCAGGAAGCGGCGGTTGTGGTAGCGGCCGGCGCGCGAGGTGTCGCGGACACCGCGGGCGGCGGCGATGCCGTGGACGGCCTCGTGGAGCAGGCGCTCGAAGGAGAGTTCGTGACCGCACGCGGACGACGACTCCCCGATCAGGGACTCTGGCGCGGCAAGGTCCGGCAGCTCGGGGTGGTACCGCTGAATGTCGGCCCACGCCTGTGCCAGCTCTGCGGCGAGAACAGGTGGTGTCTGTGTCGTGCTCACGTAATGACAACGAGCGTGGGTGCCACTCTGTTCCTATTCCGGGCCATCCCAAATAATTTGCACGTACCCGTCAGTTGCCGCTGATGCGTCCTGACGAGGGCGGGTGCGCTGATCTGCGGAGAAGCCTCACAGCTCGTACCAAGCCGGTGCGTAGTCCGACGTACGACGCGGCATGTAAGCGGTGCTGTGGCGGTGGGCGGCGGATGCGCAAGGTGCGTTTCGGTCGCTCTCGCGTGTGGCCGTCACCTCTGTCAGCGTCCGCGCCGATCGTGACGTTACCGGGTGGGTCCGCACCCCTCGTCACCGGCCCGTCCCTCCCGAGAGCGGACACCGTACGGTCGCCCGGGTTGCGTGGATGTGAAATCTCGCCACTTGTGCGCTCAGTCCCCAAGCAGGGCCCCACGACCCCTGGACGGCATCGCGAGCCGGGAGTTACCTGACATAGGTGGAGGGTGCGAGCGATCGGCACGGGGGCCTCGCAATCGGGCACTGCGACGAACTGTCGGCGGATTGGGGCGCTTACCTATGACACCTACGCTCGTGCGTGAGCGCTTGTCTCACGCGGGTTCCGTACCACCCGGGGTGAACCCGTGCGCACGCGCGCGTGACTGGTCCGAGATCCAGGAGCGGATGCTGGTCCCGCTCTACGAGGCCGTCTACGAGCGGCTCGAGGTGGGGCCGGCGACACGGCTGCTGGGCCTGCACTGCGGTTCCGGTCTCGCCCTGCTGATGGCGTCCTCCAGAGGGGCCGCCGTGACCGGCGTCGACTCCTGCCGGGAACTGCTCGCCCTCGCGCGCGAGCGCCTGTCGCCGGACGCCACGCGGGGCACGCGCGCGCGTACGCGTCCGGGCACGGAAACGGCCACGGGCAGAGGAGGTGGCACGGGACCTGGCGCGGGCAGGGAAACGGGCACGAGGCTCGTCGAGGACTTACCGGGCCACGGGGCGGCCGCGGAGACTCCTGCGTACACCCTGATGACCGTCTTCGAGCCGATCGGCTGTCTGGCGGGCGACTCCGAGGGCCTGGGCGGCCTGCTGGCGGGCGCGCTGCCGCTGGCCGCGCGCGGGGCGGCCGTGGTGCTGGCCGGCTGGGGCCCGCCGGAGCGCTGCGCCACCTCCTCCGTGCTGCGGGTGGCGACGAAGCTCGCCGATCCGCTGCGCAGCCCGGGCAGTTGGCGGCCCGCCCGCCGCGACGACCTGGAAGAGGTCGCCCAGCGGGCCGGGCTGAAGCCGGACGGCTCGGGACGGGTGACCTGCCCGTTCGGGTACGCCGATGTCGACAGCGCGGTACGCGGCCTGCTGTCGACCGGACTCTTCGACGCGGCGATCGCGGCCACCGACGGCAAGCAGGTGGACAAGGAGCTGGCGGAGGCGCTGCATCCGTACCGGCGCGCGGACGGGACGGTCTGGATGCCGAACGTCTTCCGCTATCTGATCGCCCGCGTGCCGTAGACGCGCTCCCCGCCCGGTATCGCAGGCCTGTCCCCCTAGGCTTCCGCGTCCTTGGCGAGGCGGGTGATGCCGGCGATCCGGTAGGCGTCCGCCTCCTCCAGCGTCTCGTTCTCCAGCAGCGCCTGTGCCAGTGCGTCCAGCCGGCCGCGGTGGTCGCGCAGCTTCTGGCAGGCCTCCTCGTAGCACTCGTCGACGATCCGGCGCATCTCGGCGTCGATCACGTCGAGGGTCTGCGGGGCGGCCGACAGTCCGTACGCCTGCTGGGCGTCGCTGGGGAGCGCGGAGAGCCGGCCGACACGCTCGCTCATGCCCCAGCGGGCCACCATCCCGCGCGCGATGTTGGTGACCTGCTCGAGGTCGCTCTCGGCGCCGGTGGTGACGACTCCGTAGACGACCTCCTCCGCGGCCATGCCGCCGAGCGCGCCGATGATGCGGCCGCGCAGATAGCCCTCCGAGTGCGCGTACCGCTCCACCTCGGGCGTGGACATGGTCACCCCGAGCGCCCGGCCGCGCGGCACGATGGTGATCTTTCGGACCGGGTCGGCGCCGGTCTGCAGCATGCCGAGCAGGGCGTGACCGCTCTCGTGGTAAGCGGTGCGGCGGCGGTCCTCCTCGGGCATCACCAGGGTGCGCTCGGCGCCCAGTTGCACCTTCTCCAGTGCCTCGGACAGGTCCGCCCGCGTCACCTGCTCCTGTTTGCCCTTGACCGCGAGCAGCGCGGCCTCGTTGGCGAGATTGGCCAGATCCGCACCCGTCATTCCGGGTGTCACCCGCGCCAGCCGGGCCAGGTCCACATCGTCGGCGAGCGGCATCTCCCGGGTGTGGATGCGCAGGATCGCCTCGCGTCCGCCGCGGTCCGGCGGGGCCACGCTGACCACCCGGTCGAAGCGGCCGGGCCGGGTCAGCGCCGGGTCGAGGATGTCCGCGCGGTTGGTCGCCGCGATGACGATCACGCCCTCGGAGCCGGAGAAGCCGTCCATCTCGGTGAGGATCTGGTTCAGGGTCTGCTCGCGCTCGTCATGGCCGCTCATCGAGGCGCCGCCGCCGCGCACCCGTCCGATGGTGTCGATCTCGTCGATGAAGATGATCGACGGTGCCACCTTGCGGGCCTCGGCGAACAGCTCACGGACCCGGGACGCGCCGACGCCGACGATCATCTCGATGAACTCGGACGCCGAGGCCGAGAAGAACGGCACGCCGGCCTCGCCCGCGACGGCGCGCGCGAGCAGGGTCTTGCCGGTGCCCGGGGATCCCGCGAGCAGGACTCCACGGGGCAGCTTGGCGCCCATTTTGCGGTAGGTGTCGGGGTGCTTGAGGAAGTCGACGACGTCGTCCAGCTCGCCCTTGACCTCGTCGATGCCGGCCACGTCGGCGAAGGTGGTGCGCCCGTTGCCGGGCCGCAGCTCGACCGGTCTGGGCGGTGCCTTGCGCCCGAACATGCCGCCCGCGCCGCCCAGCCCCGTGCCGACCCGCCGGGCGATGAAGATCCACACCGCGGCCAGCAGCACAATCGGGATCAGCGAGATCAGCAGGTTGGAGAGGAGTCCGCGCTCCTGTACGACCGGACGTGCCGTCACCGTGATGCCGTGGCTGCTCAGGTTCTGCCACAGCTTGTCGTCGGCGAAGGCGGGCCGCTGTGTCCGGAACTTGGTGTAGTCGCCGCCGCCGTCGGGGTTGGCTCGGGGGCTCTTGAGCTGGCCCTGGATCGCGTCGCCCTTGGAGTAGATCTTGGCGACGTTGCCGGCGCCGACCTCGCGGCTGAACTCCGTGTAGGAGATCGTCGGCTCGTTTCCCTGGCCCAGGTAGTTGAGGCCGACGTACGCCAGCAGGAAGACGATCACCGCGGTGACGAGCAGGCCCCACCACTTGCCGCCGCGCAGTCCGCCGCCGGACGGCCGAGGCGTCTCGTCCGGGGTGCCCTCGGCGCGCCACGGCTGGTCAGGGGCCTTGCGGGGTGGCGCCGCATTGCTCATACCTGGACGTTACGGCACCACGCCTGCCTCGGCATGCGCTGAGGGCGCCCCCTGACTCAGGGGGCGCCCTCAAGGACGTACCGGCGGGACTCAGCCCATGAACTTCTTGAACTCGTCCGGCAGCTCGAACTCCTGGCCGCCCTGCTGCGGCAGCCCGAAGGCGCCGCCCTCAGCGGCCGCCGCGCGGCGGGCCGCCTCCTCCTGCTCCTGCTGCTTGCGCTTCATCGGGTTGCCGGAGCGCTGCTTGCCCTTGGCCTTCTTCGGCTGCTTCTTGGTCCGGCCGGGGCCACCGCCCATGCCCGGAATCCCCGGCATGCCCGGCATACCGCCGCCCTGCGCCATGCGGGACATCATCTTGCGGGCCTCGAAGAACCGCTCGACGAGGTTCTTCACCGCGCTGACGTCGACGCCGGAACCCTTGGCGATACGGGCGCGACGGGAGCCGTTGATGATCGTCGGCTCCTGGCGCTCGACCGGGGTCATCGACTTGATGATCGCGGCGGTGCGGTCGACGTCCCGCTCGTCCAGGTTGTTGATCTGGTCCTTGATCTGGCCCATGCCCGGGAGCATGCCGAGCAGCTTGGAGATGGAGCCCATCTTCCTGACCTGCTCCATCTGGGCCAGGAAGTCGTCCAGGGTGAAGTCCTGGCCCTTCTTCGACGCCAGCTTGGAGGCCATCTTGGCGGCCTCTTCCTGGCTGAAGGTCTTCTCCGCCTGCTCGATCAGGGTGAGCAGGTCACCCAGGTCGAGGATGCGGGAGGCCATCCGGTCCGGGTGGAACGCGTCGAAGTCGTCGAGCTTCTCGCCGTTCGACGCGAACATGATCGGCTTGCCGGTGATCTGCCGGATCGACAGGGCGGCACCACCGCGGGCGTCACCGTCGAGCTTGGAGAGCACCACGCCGTCGAAGCCGACGCCGTCGCTGAAGGCCTCGGCGGTGTTGACGGCGTCCTGACCGATCATCGCGTCGACGACGAACAGGATCTCGTCCGGGGAGACGGCGTCGCGGATGTCCGCGGCCTGCTGCATCATCTCCTGGTCGATACCGAGACGGCCGGCGGTGTCCACGATCACGATGTCGTGGACCTTGGTCCGCGCGTGCTCGATGGAGTCCTTGGCGACCTTGACCGGGTCGCCGACACCGTTGCCCGGCTCCGGGGCGTAGACGGCGATACCGGCGCGCTCGGCGACGACGCTCAGCTGGTTGACGGCGTTCGGGCGCTGGAGGTCGGCGGCGACGAGCAGCGGCGAGTGGCCCTGCTCCTTGAGCCACTTGCCGAGCTTGCCCGCGAGGGTGGTCTTACCGGCACCCTGCAGACCCGCGAGCATGATCACGGTGGGGGGCTGCTTGGCGAAGCGGAGCCGGCGGGTCTCGCCGCCGAGGATGGTCACCAATTCGTCGTTGACGATCTTGAGGACCTGCTGGGCGGGGTTCAGCGCCTTGGAAACCTCGGCGCCGAGCGCGCGTTCCTTGACGTTCTTGATGAACGACCGGACGACGGGCAGGGCCACGTCGGCTTCGAGAAGTGCGATGCGGATCTCGCGCGCCGTGGCGTCGATGTCCGCTTCGCTCAGTCGGCCTTTCCCACGGAGGTTCTTGAAGGTCGCACTGAGGCGGTCGGAGAGGGTATCGAACACGGCGGCGTCGGTCCTCGGAAGTCGGGGGCGTTCTGGGCTGTCCTCCAGGGTATCCGCCCGGAGAGCGGATATCCCCCGCCCGCCCCACGCAGCGGACGGGAACGGCTCCTCACGTCATCCGCGCAACGTCTCCTCCAGCACCTTGGCCGTCGACGCCGCGTCCTCCGGCGGCAGCGGCGCCCCGGTGCCCGTCGTCACGTAGAAGGCGTCGACCGCGTTGGAGCCCAGGGTGCTGACGTGCATGCTGCGCACCCGCACCGCCGCCTTCTCCAGGGCCATCCCGATCCGGAACAGCAGCCCGGGGGCGTCCTGCGCGCGTACCTCGATCACCGTGGCGTGGTGGGAGGCCGCCGGGGCCACCGTCACCCGGGGCGGCGGGGCCACCCAGCCGCGGCGGCGCGGGTAGGCCGCGTCCCGCTCGGCGAGGCGGCCGGCGATGTCGAGGGAGCCGTCGAGGGCCCGGACCAGGTCGGCGCGCAGCCGGGTGGCCTGCGGCAGGGAGCCGTACTCGGCGGCGACCCGCCAGTTCAGCAGCAGGACCGACGCGTCTTCGACGTCGTGGGGCAGGCGCAGGGCGCGCAGCCCGGCCGTGCGGACGGTCAGCCGGTGCACGGCGAGGACGCCGGCGACCGCCGGCAGCACGCCCGGCTGGTCCGGTACGGCGATGAGCAGTTCGACGCCGAGCGGTTCGGGCTCGCCCTGGGCCTCCTCCTCGGGCGCCGGTTCGGGCTGCGTGCGCAGCGCGAGGACGGGGCTGCCGGTGCGGAAGGCCTCGATGGCGAGGCGTTCCTGCTCGGCGGTGGGCGCGGCGGGCTCGGGTTCCTCGACCGCGTCGCCGGCCAGGACCGCGGCCACGCGCCGCACCAGGTCGGCGACGAGGGAGCCGCGCCAGGAGGACCAGGCGGCGGGGCCGGTCGCGAGCGCGTCGGCCTCGGTGAGGGCGTGCAGCAGTTCCAGGGTGCTCTGGCTGCCGACGGCCTCGGCGACCGAGTGGACGGTGGCGGGGTCGTCCAGGTCGCGCCGGGTGGCCGTCTCGATCAGCAGCAGATGGTGCCGGACGAGCGTGGACAGCACCGTGACGTCGGCGCGGTCGAAGCCGATCCGCGTGGCCACGTCCTTGGCGATGATCTCGCCGGCCACGGAGTGGTCGCCGGGCCAGCCCTTGCCGATGTCGTGCAGCAGGGCGGAGACGAGGAGCAGGTCGGGGCGGCTGACGCGGCGGGTCAGCTCGGAGGCGCGGACCGCGGTCTCGATCAGATGCCGGTCCACCGTCCAGATGTGGACGGCGTTGCGCTGCGGCCGGCAGCGGACCCGTTCCCAGTCGGGCAGGAGCCGGCTGATCAGGCCCTCCGCCTCCAGTGCCTCCCAGACGTCGATGGTCGGGCGGCCGGAGCCGAGCAGTGTGACCAGTTGTTCGCGGGCCTCGGCGGGCCAGGGCGTGGGCAGCGGGCGTGTGGTGGCGGCCATGCGCCGTACGGCGTGCAGCGAGAGCGGAAGGCCGGCCTGGGCCGCTGCGGCCGCGGCGCGCAGCGGCAGCACGGGGTCGCGTTCGGGGCGTGCGGCGCGGGCGAGCACCACCTCGCCGTCCTGCTCGACCACGCCCTCGGCCAGCGGCGAGCGCTCGGTGACCGGTTTTCCGCCGCCCAGCATGGCGCGTAGGCGCGGGCGGACGGCGCGCGAGCGAAGCACGCGCCCCACCTCGCGCCAGGTGACGTCGCTGGCGTACGAGATCACCCGCGCCGCCTCGTACACCTGGCGCAGCAGGGTGTCGGCGTCCAGCAGGCCCAGCCCGGCCGCGACCTGGTCCTGTTCCTGGAGTGCCAGCCGGTCGGTGGCGCGGCCGGTGGCCAGGTGCAGGGCGTCCCGGACGTCGAGCAGGTGCCGGCGGGCGTCCGCGAGACCCTCGCGCGGGGCGTCGGCCAGCCAGGAGGCGGCGACGGCGCGCAGGGCGGTGGCGTCCCGGAGGCCGCCGCGGGCCTCCTTGAGATCGGGTTCCAGCAGGTACTGCAGCTCACCCTGCCGTTCGGCGCGCTCGGCGCAGAGTTCCTGCAGCTCGGGGAGGCGTTTGGGGGCCTGGTTGCGCCAGTCGGCCAGGACGGTGGTGCGCAGTCCCGCGGTGAGGCCGAGGTCGCCGGCGAGGTGCCGGGCGTCCAGCAGGCCGAGCTGGACCTTCAGGTCCTCGCCGGCCGTTCTGCGGGCCTCGGCCGGGGTGCGCACCGAGTGGTCGAGGGCGAGGCCGAGGTCCCAGACCGGGTACCAGAGGCGGTCGGCCAGGGCGGCGACCGCGCCGGGGTCACCGCCGTCGTGCAGCAGCAGGAGGTCGAGGTCGCTGCGCGGGGACAGCTCCCCGCGGCCGTAGCCGCCGACGGCGACGAGCGAGACGCCCCTCAGTCCCCCGGCGGCGGCCGTGAAGAGGCCGGAGAGCCAGTCGTCGGTCAGCTCGGCGAGCGCGGAACGGCGCGGCGGCCCGGACCGCGTCTCCTCGGTGAGGAGGCGCAGCCGGGCCGCCGCGTAGCCGCCGGGTCCCGAGTCGTCCGTCTCTTTGCGCACATTCGTACCCGTCACCCAGCGACTCCTGTCCTAGCGTCGTGTCAGAGCGCGTCCGGGCCGCGCTCGCCGGTGCGGACGCGTACGGCCGTCTCCACCGGCAGCGACCAGACCTTGCCGTCACCGATCTTGCCGGTGCGGGCCGCCTTGACGATGACCTCGACCAGCTGCTCGGCGTCGTCGTCCTCGGCCAGTACCTCGATGCGGATCTTCGGAACCAGGTCGACGGTGTACTCGGCACCGCGGTAGACCTCGGTGTGGCCCCGCTGACGACCGTAACCGCTGGCCTCGGTGACCGTCAGTCCGTGGACGCCGAAGGCCTGAAGGGCCTCCTTGATCTCATCCAGCCGGTGTGGCTTGACGACGGCGGTGATGAGCTTCATGCGTCCACCTTCTTGGAGGGCTTGGCGGCCGGGGCCGGACCGGGGGCGGCAGAGCCGATGACACCGCCGCCGGTGCCGCTGAAGTCGTAGGCGCTCTCGGCGTGCTCGGCCTGGTCGATGCCGGAGATCTCCTCGTCCTCGGTGACCCGCATGCCGATCGTCCGGTCGATCAGGAAGGCGAGGACGGCGGAGGCGACCAGGGAGTAGGCGAGGACCGCGAAGACGCCGGCGCACTGCTTCCACAGCTGGTCGAAGGAGTGGTCGCCGTAGAAGACGCCGGTGGCGTCGGACTGACCCTTTCCGGTGGCGAAGAAGCCGATGAGCAGCGAGCCGATGATGCCGCCGACCATGTGGACGCCGACGACGTCGAGGGAGTCGTCGTAACCCCACTTGAACTTCAGGCCGACGGCCGCGGCGCAGGCGACACCGGCGATGGCGCCGACGGCGATCGCGCCGAGCGGGGAGACCGCGCCGCCCGACGGGGTGATCGCGACCAGGCCGGCGACCGCGCCGGAGGCGGCGCCCAGCGTGGTGAACGCGCCGTGGCGGATCTTCTCGTAGGCGAGCCAGGCGAGCATGGCGGCGGCGGTGGCGACCTGCGTGTTCACGAACATCAGCGCGCCTACGCCGTCGTCGTTCCCGAGCCAGGAGCCGGCGTTGAACCCGAACCAGCCGAACCACAGCAGACCGGCGCCGAGCATGACCAGCGGAAGGCTGTGCGGTCGCATCGGGTCCCTCTTGAAGCCGACCCGCTTGCCGATGACCAGGATGACGCCGAGGGCCGCGGCACCGGCGTTGATGTGGACCGCGGTACCACCGGCGAAGTCGATCACGCCGAGCTTGTAGGCCCAGCCGTCGGCGCCCCACACCCAGTGGGCGACCGGGACGTAGACGATCGTGGCCCACAGCGCGATGAACAGCGACCAGGCCGAGAACTTGACGCGGTCGGCCAGGGCACCGCTTATCAGGGCCGGCGTGATGATGGCGAACATCATCTGGAAGACCATGAAGACGTAGACCGGGATCGTGTAGCCGTCCCAGAGCTCCGTCAGCCCGATGTTGCTGAGGCCGAGCCAGTCGGCGTTCCACCCGAGCAGGCCGGATCCCGAGCCGAAGGCGAGGGAGAAGCCGTAGAGCACCCAGAGGATGGTGATGATGCCCATGCTGATGAAGCTCATCATCAGCATGTTCAGGGTGCTCTTGACGCGGACCATGCCTCCGTAGAAGAAGGCCAGGCCCGGGGTCATGATCAGCACCAGGGCGGAACAGATGAGCATGAAGCCTGTGTTCGCGGCGGACAACTTGGGTGCCTCCGCGGCAAGCGTGATGGCTGGTGCCATCGGCGTCTCCTCGTCGGTTGGTACGGCCCCGTGCGGGCGGTGCCTGAGCGGTCCGGTCGGGTGAGGGGCGGGCCGGTTATGCGCCATGAGACTGGCGCAGCGCGGTTTCGGTGGAAGCCCCTCGTTGTTTCGCCGGGGTGACGAAGGCGCCCTGCGTGTTACGCGTCGATGAAGAGCGAGATGTCGGGCTGCGGGATCGTTATCGTGGCGCAACCTTCGCGGAGGAAGAAAACCGGCCGCGGCGGGCCTCTCCGATGACCTGGCGCGGGGGAGCCGAGTCGGGCGGTTCGGGAGGACCGGCCGCGGCCGGCGCATGGGTGTCCTGCGGGGTCAGACGGCCTCTGCGGCCTCCGGCAGGTCCACGGCGAGCTGGTCGGAGAGGTCGACGACGGCGGTGAGGTCGCCGAAGTCGCGCACGGCGGTGTCGACCGTCTTGCGGATCCGGGTGTTCACCCGCTCGGAACGCACCTTCTTGGCGACCCGCATGGCGTCGGAGGCGTACTGGGTGCTCTGCTCGGGCTCGCGCCGCAGCAGGTGCACGGTGGCCATGCCGATCAGGTTCAGCGCGTACGACCGCTGGTGCTCCTGGTCCTTGGCGAACAGCTCCACCGCCCGCTCCATCAGCGGCTGGGCCAGGGAGGCGTAGGTGGGGCTGCGGCCGGCCACGTAGGCGAGGTCGCGGTAGGAGTGCGAGTTCTCCGCGAACAGTTCGGCCTCGGAGAAGAAGCGGATCCAGTCGGGGTCCGGCTCGTCCCACTCGTCGGCATCGGCGAAGGTGTCCTCGGCCATGCGGACCGCCCGCTTGCACTTCCCGGGCTGGCCCATGTTGGCGTAGGCGCGGGCCTCCATCGCATACAGCATGGCCTCGGTGCGCGGGCTGGCGCAGTCGCGGCTGCCGTACTGGGCGAGATGGATCAGCTCCAGGGCGTCGTCGGGCCGGCCGAGATGGATCATCTGGCGGCTCATGTTGGACAGGACGTAGGAGCCGAGCGGTTTGTCGCCGGCCTCCTTCGCGGCGTGCAGGGCGAGGACGAAGTACTTCTGCGCGGTGGGCTGGAGACCCACGTCGTACGACATCCAGCCCGCGAGTTCGGCGAGTTCGGCGGCGACCTTGAAGAGCTTGCGGCTGGTGGCCTCGGGCTGGGGCTCCTGGAGCAGGTCGGTGACCTCGTGCAGCTGACCGACGACCGCCTTGCGGCGCAGGCCGCCACCGCACTGGGCGTCCCACTGGCGGAACATCCGCGTGGTGGACTCCAGCAGCTCGAGCTCGGGCTTGGAGAGCCGGCCCGGCCTGCGCGAGTCGAGGGCGGTCTCGGGCTCCGGCGCGTGTGGCGAGGAGGGAGCCGGCACGAGCCAGCGCTGCAGGGGCTCGACCAGGGACGGGCCGGCGGCCAGGGCCAGCGAGGTGCCGAGGAAGCCGCGCCGCGCCAGCATCAGGTCGCTGCGCGAGAACTCGCTGAGCAGGGCCACCGCCTGCGGGCCCGTCCAGGGCAGGTCGACGCCGGACGCGGAGGGTGCCTGGCGGGCGGCGCGCAGGCCGAGGTCCTCGATGGAGACGACACAGCCGAAGCGCTCGGACAACAGCTCGGAGAGGATCCGCGGGATCGGCTCGCGCGGGTTCTCGCCGTCCAGCCAGCGACGCACCCGCGAGGTGTCCGTGGAGATGTGGTTGGCACCCAACTGGCGTGCCCTGCGGTTCACTTGGCGGGCCAGCTCACCCTTGGACCAGCCGCTGCGCACGAACCACGAACCGAGCAGCTCGTTGGGGCGCTTGTCAGCGTTCGTCCCGCTTCCGCCGTTGCCGCCCACTGGCACGCCCCCATCCCTGAGACCACTTGCCGCCGAGTGCGCCAAGCCCTATCAGAATGCCGGTAAATAGGGCCTCCCGTCCGCCGGTTCTCACCCTTCGAACGAACCGACGGCTTGCCTCCGGCATACCCGCGAGAGCATGTGCCCCCAGGCCTCACACACTCACAGTAATCCCACGATCACCCGTCCAGCCATGGCGAACCTGGAAACGCCACCATTCGCCACCCCTTCGAATGAACTCCCGGTCGGCACAACGCGATTCACTTGACATAGGACGACAGGACGTCGGCGGGGTGATGCACGCGGGGGCGCACGATCCTCCTCACGCCACCCACGACGCTTCGACGCGCCGCCTCGGCCTCACGGAGCGAGCGGAACCGCAGCCGTAGCGTCACGTTCCGCTTCCGTCTCGTTCCGCGTCGTAACCACCGACGCGCCGGACCCGTTGGAGGGGGCATGGGCTTCACGATCGGCGGTATGCGCGAGATCCGCTCCGGCACACGTCGGCGCGGCCGTTCGTCGGAGTGCACCGCCGTCGCGGCGTTCACCGGACTGTGGGGCTGGGACGTGGTGCCGGGCGCGCGGGCCGCGGCGGGCGTCTGCTCCTGCGGGCGCGCCGGCTGCCGGGCCCCGGGCGCGCATCCGCTCGGCTTCGCGCCGCCGGTGCCGGCCGGCGCCACGCTCGACGAGGTGACCAGGGCCTGGGCCGGGTTCCCGGGCGCCTCCGTGATGCTCGCGGTCGGCCGCGCGTTCGACGTCATCGAGGTGGCCGAGCCCGCCGGGCGCCGCGCCCTGGTCCGGCTCGAGCGCATGGGCCTCCCGCTCGGCCCGGTCACCGCGACCCCCGACGGACGCGCTCACTTCTTCGTCACCCCGGGCGGCGCCGCCGACCTCCCCCAGCTCCTCTACCGCATGGGCTGGGACGACCCGTCCACGCTGGACCTGCGCGGCCTCGGCCCGGGGACGTACATCACCGCGCCGCCCTCCGACCGGAGCGGCCTCGGCCCGGTGCGCTGGCTGCGCCCGCCCGCACTGGACTCGGTGACCAGGCTCCCGGCCGCCCGGCTGCTGCTGGGCACGCTGGCCTATGTGGCCCACCGGTCGCGGGCGCGGGCCTGAGCGCCCTGCGCGTGAGGACCTTCCGCGTGAGCGTCGTCCGCGCGACCGCCTCGTGGCGGCGTGCCGGAAAGGGCGAAGCGCCCGCCCCACTGTCCTGGGGGCGGGCGCTTCTTGGATCCGGCGGGTGAACACACCCCGTCGTCAGTCACCGATGAGCGCATCCACGAACGCCTCCGGCTCGAACGGCGCCAGGTCGTCCGCGCCCTCACCGAGGCCGATCAGCTTGACCGGGACGCCCAGCTCGCGCTGGACCGCGACCACGATGCCGCCCTTGGCGGTTCCGTCGAGCTTGGTCAGCACGATGCCGGTGATGTTCACGACCTCGGCGAACACGCGGGCCTGCACCAGACCGTTCTGGCCGGTGGTGGCGTCCAGGACGAGCAGCACCTCGTCCAGCGGCGCGTGCTTCTCGACCACGCGCTTGACCTTGCCCAGCTCGTCCATGAGGCCGGTCTTGGTGTGCAGTCGGCCGGCGGTGTCGATGAGGACCACGTCGACCCCCATCTCCTTGCCCTCCTTGACCGCGTCGAAGGCGACGGAGGCGGGGTCACCGGCCTCGGGGCCGCGCACGGTGTAGGCACCGACGCGCTCGCCCCAGGTCTGGAGCTGGTCGGCGGCGGCGGCCCGGAAGGTGTCGGCGGCGCCCAGCACGACGGTGCGGCCGTCGGCCACGAGCACCCGGGCGAGCTTGCCGGTGGTGGTGGTCTTTCCGGTGCCGTTGACCCCGACGACCATCACGATGCCGGGCTTGCGGTCCTCGGGCTCGGTCCTGACCGAGCGGTCGACCTCGGTGCCGACCAGCTTGAGCAGTTCCTCGCGCAGCAGGCTGCGCAGCTCCTGCGGGGTGCGGGTGCCGAGCACCTTCACCCGCTCGCGCAGCCGCTCGACCAGTTCCTGGGTGGGCTGCACACCGACGTCGGCGGTGATCAGCGTGTCCTCGACCTCCTCCCAGGTGTCCTCGTCGAGGTGCTCGCGGGACAGCAGCGTGAGCAGGCCCTTGCCCAGGGCGTTCTGCGAGCGGGAGAGACGGGTGCGCAGGCGGACCAGCCGCCCCGCGGTGGGCTCCGGGATCTCGATCTCGAAAGCCTCGACGGTGGGCGGCTCCTCGACGACGACCGGGGCGGGGCCGCCGGGAAGATCCACCTCCTCGATCGTCCGGCGCGGTTCGTCGCGCGGGGTCTCGGCCTCTTCGCCGACGTGCGGCTCGGCCGGTGGCGCGGTGATGTCGGGCGTGCTGGGCGGCGGCGGGGGCAGCGGCTTGCGGCGCCGGCTGCCGACGATGAGCCCGCCGAGCGCGCCGAGGACGACCACGGCGATGACTACAGCAAGGATGATGGTTTCCATAACGCGTCCAGTATCGGCCATGGGTACGCCGCCGCCGGGTTCGTGGCTTCCTCCGAGAGACAAAAGCCACTGGAAGGCAGGAGTCGGATCAAAGTACGATGGTATTGACTCCGTCCACGCGCGTAGAGTCCCCGACGTCCCGTCCCCCCACCCCGAGGCACCCTCTTTCATGAGCAAGACAGCCGAGGCCGAAGGCGCTCTCGAGACCCGTGGCATCGAGCAGGTACCCGACCACGAGCGGACCGCGAGAACCCGTGAACTGTTCCCGACCTGGGTCGGCGCCAACATCAGCGTGCTGCTGCTCACCATGGGCGCGAGCCTGGTGGTGGCGTACGGCCTGAACATCTGGCAGGCCCTCGTCGTCGCGGCCGCCGCACCGGTCGTGGCGTACGGGCTGGTCGGACTGATCGGCATCGCCGGCAAGCGGGGCGGCGCCCCGGGCATGGCACTGTCGCGCGCGGTGTTCGGCCAGCGCGGCAATCTGCTGCCCGGTTCGCTGATCTGGGTCGCCCGCTGGGGCTGGGAGACGATCAACGCGGTGACCGGCGCGTACGCGATGCTCACCATCGTGGACATCGTGTTCGGCATCAGGGCGAACAGCGTGCTGGACATGGTGATGCTGCTGGCCTTCGTCGTCGCGACCTTCGCGATCTCCGGTCTCGGTATCAACGCCGTGCAGAAGTGCAACAAGTACGCGACCTACGTGTTCGGCGTCTTCTCCGTGCTGGTCCTGGGCTACCTGGCCGTGAACACGGACTGGTCGAAGGTGATGCACCACGGCGCCGGCTCCACGGCCGCCGTGATCACCGGCATCGGGATGATCGCGGCGGGCGGGGTCAGCTGGATCCCGTCCGCGCCGGACTTCACCCGTTACCTGCCGCGTACCGCGTCGTCGAAGGCGATCGTGGGCACGGCGGTGGGCGGCGCCGGGATCGTCGTACTGCCGATGGTGCTGATGGGCGCGGTCATGGCGGTCTCGACGCCGGACCTGGCCTCGGCGGCGGACCCGGTCTCCTTCCTGGGCGAGATCCTGCCGACGTGGATCGCGGTGCCGTACCTGCTCATCGCGCTGATCGGCATGCTGCTGATCAACTCCATGTCGATGTACTCGGCGGGCTTCACCGCGCAGACCCTGGGCTTCAAGGTGCCGCGCCACTGGGCGGTCTCGGTGAACGCCGTGATCTCACTGGTCCTCGGCGGGGTGCTGATGCTGGTGGCGACGAGCTTCATGGGCTCGTTCATCGCCTTCCTCTCCCTGCTGGCGGTCGCCTTCTCGGCCTGGGTGGGCGTGTTCGGCGCGGACATGCTGCGGCGCACGGAGTACGACGGCCGGGCCATGGCCGACACCACGCGCACCAGCGCCTACTGGTACCGGGGCGGCTTCTCCCCCGCCGCGGTGGCGGCCTGGGCGGTCGGTCTCGTCGCGGGCCTGCTGTTCACCACCTCGGACTGGTTCACCGGCCCGCTGGCGAAGAACAACGTCATCGGCGAGTACGGCCTCGGCTGGGTCGCCACGGTCGTGATCTCCGGGCTGCTGTACACGGCCCTGCCGAAGCCGGCGGTGGCGCCCCCGGCGGAGGCCGGCGAACCCGCCGCCGGATCCGGCGAGCCCGCCGAGGAGCCCGCGACCGCCGCCGTCTGACCGGGCCCGCCCGCGGGGCCGCGATGGCCGTCTGACGCTCCGCCGGCCGGCGTCCCCCTGCACATCCGCAGGGGGACGCAGCCATGCCCGGCACGGTCGTACGTTTCGAT
>Ga0308175_100001348_pt1 | contig 16549 bp, 16 predicted proteins | sample PhyCR1_3_FD_203893 | JGI IMG/M metagenome (GOLD analysis project Ga0308175, IMG submission 203893) | Soil microbial communities from UC Gill Tract Community Farm, Albany, California, United States - DLSLS.C.R1 | ecosystem: Environmental > Terrestrial > Soil > Agricultural land | place: USA...
GCGGGACGTGGCCGCGGTCGCAGCCCTGACCCTCTACCAGGACGGGCATGCCGGCGGTGACTACGTCCTCACCGGCCTCGAGTCGCTGAGTCAGACCGAGCAGGTGCGCATCATCGGCGACGTCGTGGGGCGCCCGATCGAGTTCGTGGAACTGTCGCCGGACGAGTTTCGACGTGCGACGGAGGGAAGCTGGCCCCGGCCTGCCGTGGACATGCTGCTCGCCGCGTGGGGCGCGACGATGGGGACGCCGGCGCTCGTCACCTCCACCGTGTCCGACGTGCTCGGATCGCCGGCAAGATCGTTCCGCCAGTGGGCCACCGACCACGCGGACGCCTTCAGAGCCGGCCCGAGCCTATAGTTCCGGCGTGGCCTTCGAGGTCGAGGCGGACGCATATTCGGCGTTCATGGGGCGGTATTCGGAGCCGCTCGCGGACCTGTTCGTGCAGTGGGCCGGCGTCGGTCCGGGGCGGCATGCGCTCGACGTCGGCTGCGGGCCGGGGGCGCTGACCGCCCGTCTGGTCGGGCGGCTCGGTGCGGCGCGGGTGATCGCGGTCGACCCGTCGGCGTCGTTCGTGGCGGCGGTGCGGCGCCGGTGTCCGGGCGTGATCGTCCACCAGGCGGCGGCCGAGCGGCTGCCGCTGCCGGACGGCAGTGTCGACGCGACGCTGGCCCAGCTGGTCGTGCACTTCATGACCGACCCGGTGGCCGGCCTCGCCGAGATGGCCCGGGTGACCCGGCCGGGCGGGGTGGTCGCGGCCTGCGTCTGGGACTTCGCGAACGGCGGCGGCCCGCTCGCCGCGTTCTGGTCCGCGGTGCGGGATCTCGACCCCGGCGCGGAGGACGAGTCCGGCCGCGCCGGCACCAGCGAGGGGCACCTGGTGGAGCTGTTCGGGACGGCCGGGCTGAGCTCGGTGGTGCCGGGGAAGCTCACGGTGACCGTCCCGTACGCGTCCTTCGACGAGTGGTGGCACCCGTACACGCTCGGGGTCGGGCCGGCCGGTGACTACGTGGCCAATCTCGATCCGCCGGCCCGGGACGCTCTCGAGGCTCACTGCCGGGGACGGCTCCCGGACGGTCCGTTCGAGATCCACGCCGCCGCGTGGGCGGCCCGCGCCCACGTCACGTGACCGGCGTGGCCGGCGCCAAGGGCGGCGACCGCTGGCTGGCGGACCTGCCGGCGACCATTGCCGCGCTGGAGCGCCGGTGGGGGATCACGGTCGGCGAGCAGCTGGCCGGCGGCACGGCCTCGTACGTCGCGGCCGCGGTGACGGCGACCGGCGAGCCGGCGGTGGTCAAGATCTCCGTGCCGGTGGTCGACTTCGACCGGCAGGTACGGACGCTGCGCGTCGCCGCCGGCCGCGGGTACGTCCGGCTGCTCGCCGCCGACCTCGACCGCAACGCCGCCCTGCTGGAGCCGCTCGGCGGCTCGCTCGCCCGGTCCGGCCTCCCGCCGGAGGGCCAGCTCGCCGTGATCGCCGACCTGCTGCCGCTCGCCTGGGCGGTCCCGCGCGACGCTCTCGTGCCCACCGACAAGGCGGCCGACCTGGTCGAGTTCATCGGCACCCTCGGGTCGTCGGCCGTCGGGTCGTCGGCCGTCGTCGACGAGGCGCTCCGGTGCGCCGAACGCCGTTCCGCTGCGTACGACCCGGACCGGTGCGTTGTAGTGCACGGTGACGCGGCAGCTGCCAACGTGCTCCGACGCCCCGGCGACGGGTGGGTGTTCGTCGACCCGGACGGGTTCGTCGGTGACCCGGCGTACGACCGGGGCGTGGCGGTCCGGGACTGGTGCGCGGAACTGCTCGCCGCCGCGGATCCCCGCGCGCTGCTGCGCTCGTACTGCGTCCTGCTCGGCGGTGATCCCGACGCCACCTGGGACTGGGGTTTCCTGGAGCGAGTCTCCACCGGCCTCTACCTCGCCTCGCTCGGCGGCGACGGCGGCCCCCACCTCGCCTCGGCGGCAACGCTGCTCGCCTAGGGCGTCGTCCGGCGCCGCCAGGCAGTGGGGAGAGACGCCCTAAGCTGGACCGGTGGCTCCGGTCGTCGCTGTTGCGAGTGGCAAGAGCGGCGTCGGCAAGACCAGCGTCGCCGTCGCGCTGGCCCGGGAGCTGGTCCGGCGCGGCCGGAAGACCGGCCTGCTCGACGCCGACCTGCACGGACCTGATGTGCCGCGCATGCTCGGCCTTCGCCGTGACCGCACAGCCCGCAGCGTGACGCTGACCGCGGTGAAGGGCGCGCGTAACGCCGAGCTGGAAGCGGTCGAGGTCGACGGGCTCAAGGTCGCGTCGGTGGGGTTCCTGCTCGGTGGCCAGCAGGGGTTGACGATGACCGGACAGTTCGCCGAACTGATGCTCGGCCGGCTGGTCAAGCAGACGGTGTGGGGCGAGCTCGACGTGCTGATCGCCGACCTCCCGCCGGGCACCGGCGAGGTGCAGCAGGGACTGGTGGCACTGTCCGACGACGTGAGCGCGATCCTCGTGGTGACCCCGGCCGAGGTGTCGCATCTGGACACGAGCCGGGCGATCGCCGTGCTCCGGCAGGCTGAGGTGCCCCTGCTCGGCGCCGTCGAGAACATGGCGTACGTCGTGTGCCCGCACTGCGGCGATCGCACGGCGCTGCACACGCCGGCCCCGGAGGACCGCACGATCTGGGCACTCGGTGTACCGAAGCTCGCGGGGATCCCGTTCCGGACCGACGCAGTGGTCACTCCGGAGGACGTAGGACCGGTCGCCGACGCGGTCGAAGCCCAGCTCGGCGGCTGAGCCCGAGCACGGAACGTGGTCATTGCCGTGGATGGGGAACAGTTGACCCGACTTCGCAGCGTGGCCACCTAACGGTGGGCGGCCGGGCTGCGCCGAGATCGCCGCCCGTCGGAACGCCGGCGTACCAGGCGGTCGTCCCCGGTAACGTCCGGGCAGTTCAGCGGCATTGCGGCGGGCTCGGGACGCTGGTCCACCGGCACTAATCCTAGGTATATCAAAGGACCAACTTTGGGGGGGTTGACGCTTTCTTCTCTTGGTATTTACTCTCTGTGCACAAGCTGTCTGCCGCCGGCACCGGGCACCGCCAGGTGCCGCGTTCGCGATCAAGGAAATTTGATGACCCAAGGTGACCACGTCGGGGAAACGCGGTCCGCGTACCAGCCGGGTGACGCCGTCTGGGTCTTCGTGCATGGCGCCTGGCAACCGGCGGTCGTGATCGACACGGTCGACGCGGGCCGCGTGCTGGCCCGCTACCAGCGCGTAGACGGCAAGCTGGCCGAGCGCGCGTTCACCCGCTCGTCCGTGGTCGCGTCCGACGCCCTCTGAGCGCGGCCAGGGGAGCCCGACCCCGTCGGCTCAGAGCGCGAGCTCGAGGTCGAGCCAGCGGGCCAGGTCGTCGAGCTCCCCGCGTACCTCGCCGGTCATGCGCTTCGTGAACGGGACGTCCTCGTGGATCGCGTCGACCCGCAGCATGGCGGCCTTGCGGTCGGCGGTGGCGTCGACCTTCCCGACCAGCCGGTCGCCGTGCAGGATCGGCAGCGCGAAGTAGCCCCAGCGCCGCTTGGCGGCCGGCTTGTACATCTCCAGCGCGTAGTCGAACTCGAACAGCTCGACCATCCGCTTCCGATCGTGCACCAGCCGGTCGAACGGCGACAGCAGTGCGGTGCGCCCCTCGAACGGCTGGCCGAGCTGGGCCGGGTCGACCCGCCAGGTGCCGCGGACGCCCTCGACGGTGGCCGGTTCGCCGACCTCGCCGACGTCCAGCGGCTCGACGGGACATTCCGGCCCGCGGACCCGCGCGATGCCGAGCGCGCTAAGCCTGCGCTCGTTGCGGATCCGCAGCGCGTCGTCCGCGGGGACGACCGGGTCGTCGGGATAGACGCGGCTGGCCAGATCCCACATCCGGTCGCCGCGGATCCGCCCGGCGACCGCAACCTCGCCCCGCAGCACCATCATCTCCAGCAGCTGCGTGACGTTGCGGTCGTCGGTCCAGCCGCTCGACTTCCACGGCCGTACGCAGGTGTCGGGCAGCGCCCGGGACGGCAGCGGCCCGGACTCGGTGAGCCGCTCGATGATGTCGCGCCGGCAGCCGTCGTTGTCTCGCACCCAGTCGCGCAGCGAGGCGCGCCAGCCCATCTGCTCGCCCGGCTTCGCGGTGTCCCAGCTCGCCATGTCCGCCCGGTAGAGCGCGATGTCCTCGGCCGGCCGGATCATCGACCGCAACTCGATCAGGTCGCGCTTGTCCAGGGCGGCGTCCAGCTCCACCGGCGAGTACGCGGAGCCGAGCCGGCTCCAGGCGACGAGGTGCGCGTTCGGCGCGACGGCGGCGGTCGGGTCGATCTGCAGCAAGGTCAGCCCACGTACCACGTCCCGCAGCCCGTCCGGCCGCGCGCGGTCCAGCAGTTGCGCCCGCACGGCGATCCGCCGCGCGTCGACCCGGGAGAGCTGGTGCACGGTCACCGCCCGAGGCTATCTCCGGACCATGGGGTCGTCCGCCCCGCAGTATGTGGTCGGAGGTGCGCAGGACGAAGGGAATTCGTTCGCGGTAGCGAGGCGCGCTCGCAATGATCCGCGGTGTTCGACGTACCGGCGGAGAGGACACTGTGATGGCGGCTGCCGAGCCGCGGGTGCGCGTGACCGCCGGGGGCCTGCGCGGCCGGCTGGAGTCGGGCGTGGCGGTCTTCAAGGGCATCCCGTTCGCCGAACCACCGGCGCGGTTCGCCGCACCCGGGCCTGTCGAGGGGTGGGACGGGACGCGGGACGCGCTGTCGTACGGGCCGCCGCCCCCGCAGTCCGGCCTGCTCGGGACCGACGCGGTGACCGAGTCCGCCAGCGGCTGGCTGACGGTCAACGTGTGGACCCCCGATCCGGTCGCGAGCCTGCCGGTCATGGTGTGGATCCAGGGCGGCGGCTACGTCTTCGGCACCTCGGGCCGGCCCGAGTACGACGGCGGCAGGCTGGCGTGCGACGGCGGTGTCGTCGTGGTCACCTTCAACTACCGGCTGGGCATCGAGGGGTTCGCCCGGATCGACGGGGCGCCCGCGAACCGCGGCCTGCTCGACCAGGTCGCCGCGCTGGAATGGGTCCGGGACAACATCAGCGCGTTCGGCGGCGATCCCGCCCAGGTCACCGTGTTCGGCCAGTCGGCCGGCGGCGGGTCGGTGGCCGCGCTGCTGGCGATGCCACGGGCGGCCGGTCTGTTCCGCCGCGCGATCGTGCAGAGCATGCCGATCGTGTTCGTCACTCCGGAGCTGGCGGCCGACGTCGCCCGCGTTCTCGCCGCCGAACTGGGCCTTTCGCCCGCCGATCTGGACACCGTGCCGCCGGGAGAGCTGCCGGCGGTCGGTGACGCGCTCATGGCGAAGATCGGCGGGTACGCGGACCGTTGGGGCGTCGTGGCGCACCGCAGGGTCCCGCTCGGGCCGGTCGTCGACGGCGCCACGCTGCCCACCGATCCCTGGCGGGCGCTGGCCGGCGGCGCCGCCCGGAACGTCGACCTGATCGCCGGGCACGTGCGGCACGAGCAGCGGCTGTTCTCCCTGATCGAGGGCACCCTGGGCCGGATCACCGAGGACCAGGCGGCGACCGCGCTGGACCTGTTCGCCCCCGGCCCGGACGGCGTCGCCGGCTACCGGGCGGCCGGCGGCAGCCCGGAGGAGCTGTACGACCGGGTCCACTCCGACTGGCTGTTCCGGATGCCGTCGCTGTATCTCGCCGAGGCGCACACCGGCCGCACGTACGTCTACGAGCTGACCTGGCCGGCACCGGGCATGGGTGGCGTGCTGGGAGCCTGCCACGGGCTCGACGTGCCACTCGTCTTCGGCAACCTCACCAGCGGCCAGCCGGCCATGCTGATCGGCGACGACCTGACCGAAGCGGAGGCCGTGTCGGCGCAGATGCGGGACGCGTGGACGAGGTTCGCCGCCGACGGGGAACCCGGCTGGCCTTCGTACGACCGCGCCGAGCGCCTGACCCGGGTCTTCGACACGGAACCTGCCGTCGTCCCGTACCCGGAGGAGGTCTCCCGCCGGATCTGGCAGGACCATGTCTTCTCAGCCCTGCCGCTGCTGCAGAGCGGAGGATGAGGAACCCTCGACGGGTCGCCCCTGAGGGTCCCTCGAAGCCTGCTGGGTCTGCTCGTTCTACTGCCGTGCGGGGGCATCGTGGTGGGGGTTGGCCGGTGGCAGCAGCCGCTCCGCCTCGGTGACCGGATCCGCCGTGAGCAGTCGGGTGCCGACGGGCAGTGCCATCGTCTGAGCAGCACCGGCCCCCGCCAGCGCGAGCGGGACGATGCTGGCGAGTCGCGTGAGGTCCTCGGTCAATCCCGCGAACCGCTCCGGCGTCGCTGCGGCGACGACGACCAGGTCGGCCGAGGTGTCGACGGCGGTGTTGATCAGCTCCTCGAGCGGGGTGTCGGCACCGAGGTAGCCGACGCGCCAGCCGTTGCGGTTCAGCGCGATGCCGAACACCAGTAGTGCGAGGTCATGCCGCTCGCCGGGTGGGCAGGCGAGGACAGCCCGCGGTCCATGGCCGTGACCCCAACCGCGGGCCAGGCTGGCCAGCCGTCCGCGGAGCAGGTTGCTGGCGAAGTGTTCCTGGGCGACGGTGACCGACCCCCGCTGCCACCGCTCACCCAGCTCCTGCAGGTATGGCATCACCACGTCCCGCAGCACGGTCTCGACCGTGAAGTCGGACAGCAGCCGGTCGAACACCGCCTGCGCTGCCGGCTCGTCGAGCTCATCCAGGGCCAGAGCGAGCGCGCTGGCCCTGTCGGCCAGCCCCTCGTGACGTTCGACCGCCACGGATGCCGATCCGCCGGCGGCGGAGGCAGTGCCGGCCCCATCCTCGCCGAGCGCGGCCCGGGCGGCCTCCGCGGCGGACAGACCGCCGGCGAGGTGGGCCTGCATGCGGCGGACCCGACCCTCGTCGGCCTCCGAGTAGAGCCGGAACCCGCCCGCTGATCGCACCGGCTTCAGCAGGCCGTACCGGCGCTCCCAGGCACGCAGGACATGGTCGCTGACCCCCACCCGACGGCTGAGCTCGCCGATCCGCAGCAGGCCGTCTCCTGGCTCTGTGCCCACGAACAACACTCTACAACTCTTGAACAGACCCTTGACAAGTCTCGATGGATCGCCTCTACTTTGGCCAAGAGCTAGACGAACCCTAGACGGAGGTAAGACAGGTGAACAAGCTACGCGGCTTCGCCGCCGCCGCCGCCGTGATCGCCGGCGTCACTCTCGCTGCCGGCTGCTCCGGCAGCGACACAGCCAGCCAAGCCGGCAGCGGCACCACCGGCGCCAGCCCGAGCGGAAGCCCGAGTGCGACCGCCGGTGCTGCCGAGGCCGCCGGTCCCTTCGGCCCCAGCTGCCCGAAGCTCCCTGCCAGCGGACCGGGAAGTGCGGCGTCGCTGGCTTCCGCGCCCGTCGCAACTGCCGCCGCCCAGACGCCGGCACTGTCCACCCTGGTCACCGCGGTGACCAGCGCCGGTCTCGCCGACACGCTGAACAGCGCCGGTGCGATCACCCTGTTCGCCCCCACCAACGACGCATTCTCGAAGATTCCGAAGGCCACCCTCGCGAAGGTCCTCGCCGACAAGAAGACGCTGTCGGAGATCCTGACCTACCACGTGGTCGGAGAGCGTCGTGCCCCCACCACCCAGCTCGCCGCCGGCACCCTCCCCACGCTGGAGGGCGGCAACGTCGCCATCGAGAAGACCGGCGACGCATACACCGTGAACGACGCCCGCGTCCTGTGCGGCAACCTCCAGACCCGCAACGCCACCGTGTACCTCATCGACACCGTGCTCATGCCCACCGCCTGATCGGGATACCGCGGCGGTTGCGGCGGACCGGCAGGGCGAGGGGGCTGCCGGTCCGCCGCCCGTTCACGGCGCCGGCACCATCCGGCCGCCGAGGACGCAGACGAACGAGACGGGGTTGGCGGCCCGCTACGAACGGAGCGGTTCCGGCGGGTCGCCGTCGGCGGGGAGTGGATCGTGGGAGACGAGGCGGACCTCGACCCGGGCCGCCGGGATGCGCTCTTGCCCGCGGGCGAGGAGGGTGATGGCCCGGACGTCGGCGACGGTGGGCCGGTTCTGGTCCAGGGCCCGCGGCCACAGGCCGGCGTAGCGAACCGCCGCGACCTCGGCCGAGTAGACCAGCGCCTGACTGACCAGGTAGAGCAGGGCAAACATGCCCGCCACCGTGGCAAAGCTGCCGTAGACGGGCCCGGACCTGCTCACCAGCCTCGCCAGCAACGGTGGCCCGACGCTGAGTACCAGGCTCACAGCCGCGGCGCCTAGCGCGGCACTCGGCCAGAGGGCACGCAACGGCGCGGGTCGCGACAGCAGCAGCCTGGCGCCGAGCAGCAGGACGGCGAAGATGATCAGCGCCGATCCGACCGCCGCGAGCGCGCGTCCCGTTCCCGGCAGGCCGGGCAGCGCCGTGACCGCCACCGTGAGCGTGCCGACCGCCAGCGCGCCGAGCAGTAGCGTCGTCAGCATCACGAAGACCCGGATGTAGCGGAGGAAGAACCCGGTACGACTCCGCCGCGGGACGGCGGCGACGTTGTTCAGCGTTTGGTAGGCGGAGAACACGACGCCGGTCCCCGCAAACAGCAAGCCGATCAGGCCGGCGATGAACGGAACGGTCGACGTCGGCAGGCTGGACACCGCCTGCTCGACCGTGGACCGCAGCACGGGCGGCACGATCTCGTCGAAGAGGCGCTGCCGCAGCTCAGGATTCGCTGTCAGCACCCGCGAGAGGATCGCCACCCCGAGCAGCAGGAGCGGGAAGATGCTGAGGAACCCGTAGTAGGTGATAAGCGCGGCCTCGCGCCCGCCATCGTCATCCCCGTATTTCTTGACCACCGCGTAGGGAAATCCCAGCACCCCGTGCCGGCGCTGCACGCCGTCCGCCCAGCCGAAGACCCGGTTCACCAGTGCGGTCAGCCTCCCGAAGCGCATGCCCAAGTTTCCCAATCGGCCTGCTGCCGGGTTGGGTACCCGCCACCACACCGCCAGCGGCGCCCCCGCCGCCCGCGTGCCCAACCTCTCCGGGCACAACACTCAAGGCGGCCCGGCGGCCCGGTAGTTCGCGTAGGTGAGCATCTTCTCGAAGGCCAGCCGTGCCTGTCCGGGCCGCCCCGCCCGGGCGCGCACGAGGTCCCGCGCCCTTGGCGAGCGTTTCTTCGGTTCACGGAACGAGCACGAGTTTCCCCTTCGCCGCCGAGCTTTCGAGCAGCTCGTGGGCGTGGCGCGCCTCGGCGAGCGGCAGGCGCTCCGCGACGACCGGATGGATCTCGCCACGACGAAGCAGTTCGATCAGCGTGCCGAAGTCCTCTCGGAACCACGCCGGGTCCATCGGCTCCCCGCCCACTGCTCCGGGTCGCCTTGTGGCCCGGTCGCGGTACTTCTGGACGTGGTAGGCGAGCACCTTTCGGCGGGGCGACAGCTTGTCCCAGATCCACACGGCGGCGATCGCCGCGTACCACTCGATCACCGCTCGCCGGTCCTTGCGCCCGTGCGAGAGCGTGGAGTAGCGGCCGAAAACGACGAGCCTTCCGCCCGGCCGCAGCGCACGGAACGAGCGCAGCGAGATCGGGCCACCCAGGCTGTCGACAACGACGTCCACACCGCCGGCCTCCTCGCGCACGCGGGCCAGGAAGTCCTCGTTGCGGTAGTCGATGGCCACCGCGCCGAGCGCCTCGATCTTGGCGCGGTCGCGAGCTGAAGCGGTCCCGTAGAGGCGCAGCCCGGCCAAGGCTCCCAGCTCGAGAGCCGCGATGCCGACCCTGCCGGCGGCGCCGTGCACGAGCACCGACTCCCGGCTCTTCGCCTTGGCCGTGCGGTGGAGCACCTGGTAGGCGGTCATGTAGGGAAAGAGGAGGCTGAGGATCTCCCCGGGGTCGAGGTCCTCGGGAACGTCGACTGCGCCGGACTCCGGCACGCAGACGCGGTCCGCGTCCGCGCCCCACACCGTCAGTGCGCCGATGCGATCGCCCACGCGCAGCCTCGAGCAGTCCGGACCGAGCTCTTCGACGACGCCGACGAGCTCGTAGCCAGGCGTGAACGGCGGCTTCGGGGCGCCTGGGAGGTACGTGCCGGCGCGCAGCTGGGCATCGGTGAACGACACGCCCGCGGCCAGAACCCTGACCCGCACCTCGCCCGGACCCGGTCGGGGATCGTCCTCCTCAACTACCTTCAAGACTTCTGGGCCGCCGAAGTGGTCGACGACTACGCGCTTCATAGTCCTCATCTCCTCGCCTGCAGCGTCCCGTCTAGCCGCTGCCGCTCACCAGATGCGCGTCGTTGCCGGTGGGTGCTCGCACCACATCGTCGGACCCGACCAGGGACGCGAGCACCGGCGTCTCAAGCGTGATGTTGCCCCTGGCGCTGGCGGTAGGCATCGATGGCCACCAGGACGATTCCGATTGTGATCACAGCGATCCAGAGACCGGCTACGCCGACGTCGGCTAAGAGCATGACCGCGCCGATGAGCATGAGGGCCACGGCGATCCAGGTCACGGAGTGCCTCATGGCCGATGCCTCCTCAGGTCCTTCGCATGGTTCTCTTCTCATGTTGTTGCTCACGGTCGTTGGCCACCAGAGGCCTTCGTCCTGCACCGACACCGTCGGTACGGCGCTCCGGTGGCCACAGAGCCGACAGGCACCGGCGGGGACAGCCGCCAATTGAGACGAACTGAGACGGGGAGCCAGCGAAGAACGACGGCGGGGCGGACGTCTGGCACATCGCTGCAGGTCAGAGGCGCGGAGGATAAGGGATTCGAACCCTTGAGGGGTCTCCCCCAACACGCTTTCCAAGCGTGCGCCCTAGGCCACTAGGCGAATCCTCCGGCGGGGAGTCTACCGGGGGGCGGCGCGGCCGGCGGGCCGGGTAGGGTGGTGGCCGACCCCTCGTGCGGCGTCCACCTCGTGAACCTCCCCAGGGCCGGAAGGCAGCAAGGATAAGCGAGCTCTGACGGGTGCGCGGGGGGTCCTGTCGTTCCTGTCCGGGCCGGTCAGGGCGTCGGGGCCGGGGTGGAGGCGTGCCACTGCGGGACCAGACGGGACAGTTGGGCGCTGGTCGCGCCGACCGCCTCGAAGCCGGGGCGGATGCGGCGGAGGTATTCGTCCGGGTCGCCGGTCTCGGTCATCACCTCCGCCGCCACGGTGACCGCGGGATCGAGCGGGTGGCCACCCGCGGCCAGCGCGTACGCCCAGCGGAGGGTGGCCTCGGCCAGCAGCAGCGGGCCGGCACCGACCGCGCGGGCGCGGCGCACGGCGCCCTCCCAGGTCTCCGGCCGGGTCGGCTGGATCGCGACCGTGTCCGGCAGCGGGTCGGAGCGCGCATCGCCCGGGGTCCGGGCCGGCAGCGCGGCCGCGTCGAGGGCCCAGCGGGCGGCCGACTCGCGGGCCGGCGGGTCGTCGCGCAGCTCGGCGCACGCGGCCAGGGCGGACAGCCAGCGGGTCCGGCGCGCGCCGTCCCGCTCGGCCGCCCGGTTGAGGTCCGCGACCGCCGCCGCCCAGGAGTCGTCGTCCACCGGTCCGGTGAGCGCCATCGGGGTCAGCGCCCGCACGCCGTCGGCGTACCCGTCGGGCGGGCGGACCGCGATGCCGGCCAGGTCGACGGGCACGGCGCGGCTGAGCGCGGCCAGCGTCCGGGACCGGCGGGCGGTGGCCCGGGCGACCGCGCGGTGCCGCCAGCGGGCCAGCTGCGGTGCGAACGGGTATGTCGCCGAGCGGGTGCGCAGCCAGGTGCGGTTGGCCGCCGCCAGATCCGCCGTCGCACGTTCCAGCTGGACCAGCGCGTCCTCCAGCCGGCGCACGCCGCCGAGCGCCGAGCGCCGGCCGGCCGCCTGCAGCAGCCGCTCGAACCGCCGTCCCTCGAGCAGGCACAGGCCGGTGACCACCAGCATCAGCACCAGCAGGACCACCGCGGTCGCCACCGACAGCGCCGGCGGCCGGACCGTGAACGTCCACACGGCCAGCACGACCACGCCCACGCACGCCCCGACCACGACGGCGGCCGCGTACCGCCAGCCCGAGTCCCGGCCGGCCGCGGTGACGTCCGCGTACCAGCGCAGCTCGTCCTCCAGCCGCCGCCCGGGGCCGGCGCCCGGCTCCAACCGGCGGTCCCCGTCGCGCAGCTCCCGCAATGCTTCCCGGTAAGCAGAGTGCAGCCGGAGCGCACTCCCTGCGCTCAACACCGCCGCGGCGAGCAGCAACGCGCCCATTCCCACGAGCGCACTGGCGACCACGGCCCCAGCGTGGCAGACCAATGATCTCCACCGCTAGAACGGGTGTTCGGCCTCCGTCGCACCAGAGCACTAGAGTCGCGGCGTGGCTCTCGCGCTCTACCGGAAATACCGTCCGGCCACCTTCTCCGAGGTGGTCGGTCAGGAGCACGTGACCGAGCCGCTGATGCACGCACTGGCCAGCGGTCGGATCAACCATGCGTACCTGTTCTCCGGTCCGCGTGGCTGCGGCAAGACCTCGAGCGCCCGGATCCTGGCGCGCTCGCTCAACTGCGAGACCCGCGGCCCGACGCCGGACCCGTGCGGCAAGTGCGACTCCTGCGTCGCGCTCGCCCCGGACGGTCCGGGCAGCCTCGACGTGATCGAGATCGACGCCGCCTCGCACGGTGGCGTCGACGATGCCCGCGACCTGCGCGAGCGGGCCTTCTTTGCGCCGGTGAGCTCGCGCTACAAGGTCTACATCGTCGACGAGGCGCACATGGTGAGCCCGCAGGGCTTCAACGCACTGCTCAAGCTCGTCGAGGAGCCGCCGGAGTTCCTCATCTTCGTGTTCGCGACGACCGAGCCGGAGAAGGTGCTGACCACGATCCGGTCGCGGACGCACCACTACCCGTTCCGGCTGATCCCGCCGGGCGTGATGCGCGGGCTGCTGTCGTCGATCTGCACGGCGGAGGGGATCGCCGTCGAGCCGACCGTGCTGCCGCTCGTGGTCCGGGCCGGCGGTGGCTCGGCGCGGGACGCGCTGTCCGTGCTCGACCAGCTCATCGCCGGGTCCGGGCCGGAGGGCGTGACGTACGCGCATGCGATCGGGCTGCTCGGTGTCACCGACGGCGCGCTGCTGGACGAGATGGTGGACGCGCTGGCGGCCGGTGACTCGGCCGCCGTGTACGAGACGGTCGACCGGGTGGTCGAGGCCGGGCACGACCCGCGCCGGTTCGCCACCGACCTGCTGGAGCGGCTGCGCGACCTGGTCGTGCTCGACGCGGTGCCGGACGCGAACGCCAAGGGCCTCATCGACTACCCGCCCGACGAGGTAGAGCGGATGACCGATCAGGCCGCCCGGCTCGGGACCGCGACGCTGTCCCGGATGGCGGACATCGTGCACACCGGGCTGATCGAGATGCGCGGGACGACGTCGCCCCGGTTGCTGCTCGAACTCGTGTCGGCGCGGATGCTGCTGCCCTCTGCCGCGGCCGACGGAGGTGCGCTGCTGCAGCGGCTGGAGCGGATGGAGCGCCGGCTCTCGGTGAGCGGCGGCGCGGTCGAGCCCGCTCCGGCGGTGCGGGACGCATCGGTACGGGAGGCGCCGGGACGGGACGCGCCGGGACGGGACGCGCCGGGACGGCAGGCGCCGGGACGGGACGCCCCGACACCGGAGGCGCCGGCTCCCGAGACGGCGAAAGCCGAGCAGACCCCGGCGGCGCGATCGAGGCGCTCCCGGCAGGACCAGCCCGAACCCGCTGCTGCCGCGCCTGCGCCGCACACGCCGGTGGGCGAGCTGGACGCCGCCGCCGTACGGCGGATCTGGCCGGAGGTGCTCGACAACGTCAAGCGCCGCCGCCGCACCGCCCACGCCCTGCTGATGAACGTCTCCGTGCACTCCGTCGACGACGGCGTGCTCACGCTGACGATCTCGTCGATCCCGCTGTCCCGCCTGCTCGCCCAGGACGCCAACACCGAGGTGGTCAGCAGCGCGCTGAAGGACGTGCTCGGCGTCGACTGGCGGGTCGCCGTGGTGGTCGACGGCGACGGCGGGCCGGCCGGAGGCGCGAATCCTCCGGGCGCCTCCGGCGGCACCGCGCCACCCCTGCCGGACGACGACCCCCGCGACGACGAGCCGTCCCCGCCGACCGCGGACGGCTCGCCGGCGAGGGTCGACCCCGAGGAAGCCGCGATCTCGCTGCTGCAGTCCACCCTCGGCGCCAAGCGCATGGACGGCTGAGTCAGCCCCTGGCCAGGCCCCGGGTGAAGAAGGCCAGCAGCAGCTGGTTCACCGCGTCCGGGCGATCGGGCTGCGTCCGGTGCCCGGCGCCGTCCGCCCGGGCGTACCTCCACGGCCCGGCCACGTACGTCCCGACGCGATCATCGGCTCTTCGAGCAGCCTCCAGCCCGACGCCGTCCACGTCGATACGCATCACCGGCTCCCCGCCGCGCCGCGCACGGCGGCGAGCAGCTCGGCCCGGGACGCGCCGGGCGCGTAGTGCGGCCGGCCCAGGAACGCGGCCACGTGCCCGAGCACGGCGGGATCGCCCAGCACGTCGGCCGGCAGCGCCTGCGCGGACGCGATCGCGGCCAGCGCCCGCGCCACGACCGGGTCCGCCCGCCCGCCGGCGCCCAGCGCGCGGGTCATCGCCCAGGCCGGGTCCTCCGGCTCGTACGGCACGCCGGCGACGTCCGCCTCGATCTCGGCCAGCCGGTGCCGGTCGAACGACAGGGTCGAGTCCAGGTAGGGCGCGACCGTCGCCGCGGTCTCCGCGGCGAACCGCAGCACCAGCGTGTCCGGGTCGTCCGTGCCCTCCTTGGCGACGACGTCCCGCAGCACGCAGGCGTGCAGGGCGCCGATCGAGGCACCCCGGCCGAGCGACGGGTTGGTGCTGGCCCAGGCGTCGCCGACGGCGACCAGGCCCGTCACCACCGGCGCCGAGTCGACGACCAGCTCCCGCCGGCGGTCCTCGATCCCGGCCATCACCGCGATCCCGGTGATCGGCTCCGCGTCGATCCACCCCGCGGTGGCCGGGTAGCAGCGGATTGCCGCCTCCCAGCACGGCACGTGGCGCAGCTCCCGCAGCGCCCGATCCCGCGAGCTCGTGGTGATGCCGACGCCCCAGGTACCGTTGTCCGCCGGCAGCGTGAGCAGCGACACCGACTCGTTGTGGCTCAGCATCGAGTCGACACCGGCCGGCATGGCACCGCGGTAGTGCCGCGCGTAGTAGACGAACCCGCAGTCGGCCCGCTCGTCGACCGGAGCCCGGCCGCCGACCTCGACGACCCACCGGCTGGCGGCCGAGCGCCGGCCGCCCGCGTCGACGACCAGCGACGCCCGCACGTCACCGGCGTCCGTGCGGACCCCGACCACCTGCGGCACCGCGCCGCCGTCGGACGTCAGCAGCCCGGTCACCGCCACGCCACGGCGGATCCGCAGGCCGGGACACCGCGCCGCCGCCGTCGCCACGGCCGTCTCGAGCACCGGCCGCCGGGCGGTGACCAGCCCGAACCGCTCGTCCCCCGGCTGCCAGCCGCCGGTCTGCGCCACCGGGCGGTGGTGCAGCGCGTTGTGGTCGAGACCGCCGGCCGCCCGCAGCGCGTCGAGCACGCCCGGCAGCTCGGTCTCCATCACCTCCCGCCACCGCGGCAGCATGAGGTGCAGCTGGTGGAACTGGGCGACACCGCCGCGGTCCCAGCCGGTCCAGGCCGCCGCCGGCGCGTCGCCCGGCGGATCGGCGGCGTCCCGCTCCAGCACGGTCACGTCGTGACCGTCCCGGGCGAGCAGCATCGCAGTGGTCAGGCCGGTCAGGCCGGCCCCGAGGACGAGGATCTCTGCCATGCTGCGGACCGTCGCGCGATCCGCTGCTCACCCACCAGGCCAGAACCTGCTCAGTCGATGCCCACTTCGGTGCCCACTTCGACTGCCCAGAGCAGGTCGACCAGCCGGGCGGTGGCCCTGGCCAGATACCGCCGGTAGGTGCTGAACGGCAGGCCGAGCACCTCGGCCGCCGCCTCCTGGCTCGGCGTCCCGCACAGGTACGTACGGTCCAGCACCCGGCACAGCGGCTCGCCCTTCGGCTCCTCCGCGAGCCGGGCGATCCCGGCCAGCAGCGACGCGCGCAGGTCCGGACCCAGCGCGGTGCCGGCGAGCGGGCTCGAGGCCAGCCGGTCCGGCCGGGCGACGTCGCGCAGCGCGGCCCGTACCGCCTCCTCGAACGCCTCCCGACCGATCGGTGCCGGCCGGAGCAGCTCGGCCGGGGGCGGCCCGGTCTCGCCGGTCAGCTCGCGCCGCCCGGTGAGTTCCAGGAACTCCGCCAGCGGTAGCCGTCGCCGGTCCCAGCCGTACGCGGTCACGTCACCGGAGTCGGACCCCACCCGGGCCAGCACGCCGAAGCCGAGGTATTCGAAGAACGGCCGCCAGAAGTCCTCGTGCGATGCGGCGACGACGGTCCAGGCGACCGGCCGGGACAGCCACTCGACCAGGGAGGACACCGAACCGGCGAGTACGGCCATGGCATCGCGCTGGTACACGCCGTGGTTGCCGAGGGCGCGGCAGATGCCGACCCGCTCGCCCGGCCGCAGCGGCGACCGGCGCGCGATAGCGTCCAGCA
>Ga0308175_100001349_pt1 | contig 16546 bp, 17 predicted proteins | sample PhyCR1_3_FD_203893 | JGI IMG/M metagenome (GOLD analysis project Ga0308175, IMG submission 203893) | Soil microbial communities from UC Gill Tract Community Farm, Albany, California, United States - DLSLS.C.R1 | ecosystem: Environmental > Terrestrial > Soil > Agricultural land | place: USA...
GCGTACGTCGCCGTGGTCGTCGTCCCCGTGATCGTCGCGCTGCTGCTCTCCGCGCTGCTCCAGCCGGGTGCGGCCGCCCTCGTCCGACGCAGCTGGCCGCGCTCGCTGGCCGCGTTCACCATGCTGATCGTCGGCCTGGCCGTCGTCGCCGGGATCATCACCCTCGTCGTCGAACGGTTCTCGGCGGGCTTCTCCGACCTCGCCGAGCAGGTCAGTGAGGGCCTCGGGCAGGTGCAGAGCTTCGTCGTCCGCACGTTCCCGATCACCCAGGGGCAGCTCCAGGACGCGGTGACCCAGTTCCAGAAGGCGCTGGTCGACAACCGGGACACGCTGGCCTCCGGTGCGCTGACCACGGCCGCCACCGTGGGCGAGGTGATCACCGGCTTCTTCCTGGCGCTGTTCACGCTGTTCTTCTTCCTGAAGGACGGCCGCTCGATCTGGCTGTGGCTCGTCGGGCTGTTCCCGGGCGAGTCCCGCGCCTACATCGACGAGGCGGCCCGACGCGCCTGGCGCACGCTGGTGTCCTACGTGCGGGCGACTGCCGCCGTGGCGCTGATCGACGCCATCGGCATCGGCATCGGCCTGGCCGTGCTGGGCGTGCCTCTCGTCGTTCCGCTGGCCGCGCTGGTGTTCCTCGGCGCGTTCATCCCGATTCTGGGATCGTTCCTCGCCGGTTCGGTCGCCGTCCTGGTGGCGCTGGTGTCGAAGGGCCCGATCACGGCATTGATCACCCTGGCGATCGTGGTCTTCGTCATGCAGATCGAGGGGCACATCCTCCAGCCGCTGCTGCTGGGCCGGGCCGTGCGGGTGCACCCGCTCGCCGTGGTGCTGTCGATCGCCGCGGGCCTGCTCGTCGGCGGCATCTTCGGCGCGCTGATCGCCGTACCGATCGTGGCCTGCGCGAACGTCGCCGGCACGTACCTCAGCCGGCGGCACGACGGGCCGCGACCACCCGAACCGCGGCCCGACCGGGCGCGGCCGGCGGTCACCGCCGACTGAAAGAGGACCCCCTGCCCCCCACCGCTCGCGGGCTCGCGGCGGGACCCTGCAGGAGGCCGAAGGCCAGACGATCAATCGACCCTGATGCGCCCCTCGACGGCGGCCAGTGCGATGTCGGTGCGCCAGTGCGCGTCGGCCAGCCGGACGCCGGCGACGCGGGCGTACGCGGCCTGCCGCGCGGCGGCCAGGTCCTCGCCCAGACCGACGACCGACAGCACCCGGCCACCGGCGGAGACCACCGACCCGTCGGCGGCCACGGCGGTGCCGGCGTGCAGGACGCCGTCGCCGTCCGCGCCGGTGATCGGTGACCCCGTGCGCGGCGACTCCGGGTAGCCCGGCGCGGCGACGACGACGGTCACCGCTGCCCCGGCGCGCCAGCGCAGCGGCGGGTGGTCGGCGAGCGTGCCGGTGGCGGCGGCGTGCAGCAGCCCGGCCAGCGGCGTCTCCAGCAGCGGCAGCACGACCTGGGTCTCGGGATCACCGAAGCGGGCGTTGAACTCCACGACCCGGAGGCCGCGCGAGGTGAGGGCGAGCCCGGCGTAGAGCAGGCCGCTGAACGTCTCACCGCGGCGCGCCATCTCGTCGACGGTCGGCTGCAGCACGGTGGCCAGCACCTCGTCGACCAGGCCCGCCGGCGCCCACGGCAGCGGGGCGTAGGCCCCCATCCCGCCGGTGTTCGGCCCGCCGTCGCCGTCGTCCCGTCGCTTGAAGTCCTGCGCGGGCACCAGCGGCAGCACCGTCGTCCCGTCGGTGACGGCGAACAGCGACACCTCGGGGCCGTCGAGGTACTCCTCGACCAACACCGCACCGCCGGCGTCGAGCACCCGGTGGCCGTGCGCGACCGCGGCGGCCCGGTCGTCGGTGACCAGCACGCCCTTGCCCGCGGCCAGCCCGTCGTCCTTGACCACGTAGGGGGCTCCACCGCTCAGCTGCCGGGCCTCGTCCAGCGCCGTCTCCAGCTCCGCCGGCCCCCCGACCGGCCACGAGCGGGCGGTCGGCACGCCGGCGGCGGTCATCACGTGCTTGGCGAAGGACTTGCTGCCCTCGAGCTGCGCGGCCTCCTCCGAGGGTCCGAAGCAGGGGATGCCGGCATCTCGGACGGCGTCGGCCGCGCCCGCGACCAGCGGCACCTCGGGCCCGACGACGACGAGGTCCGCGCCCCAGTCGACCGCCAGGCGGGCCACCGCGTCCGGGTCGGCCGCATCGACCGCCAGCGGTTCGGCGAGCGCTCGGCTGCCCGCGTTGCCGGGCGCGCACGCGAGCGCGGTCACCGCGGGATCGGAGGACAGAGCCACGCACAGGGCGTGCTCCCGGGCACCGGAGCCGATCACCAGCACGCGCACGGACGCCGAATCTACGACCCGGTCACCGCAGCCGGTTCGGCTGGTCCCTGACCGCCCGGTGGAAGGAACGCATCCGGGCCTTCTCCGCGACCCGCGCGCGAGCGTCGACGCGGAGCAGCTGCCGGTGCGCCTCGGCCTGCAGCTTGCGCCACGCGGTGTACCGCGCGGGGTCGAGTTGCCCGTCGTCGATCGCAGCGGCCACCGCGCAGCCGGGCTCGGTTCGGTGCTGGCAGTCGCGGAACCGGCAGTCGGCCGCCAGCAGGGCCACGTCGGCGTAGGCGGTGTCGACGCCGTCCGCGTCGTCGTACAGCGAGAGCTCGCGCATGCCCGGGGTATCGACCAGCAGGCCACCACCGGGGAGCAGGTGCAGCTCTCGTGCTGTCGTCGTGTGCCGGCCCCGCCCGTCGCTCTCCCGGATCGCCCCGGTGTCCGCGGTGCCGTCGCCGGACAGCGCGTTCACCAGGCTGGACTTGCCCACACCGGACGGGCCGACCATCGCGCCGGTTCGTCCCGGCGGGAGGAGGGCCCGGACGCCGTCCAGGCCTTCCCCGGTGACCGAGCTGACCGCCAGCACGGCGACGCCTAGCGCGTCCTCACGCACCTGCTCCACCACCGCGCGGACGTCGTCGCACAGGTCGGCCTTCGTCAGCACCACCACTGGGGTCGCCCCGCTGCTCCAGGCGACGGCGAGGTAGCGCTCGACCCGACGCAGCCGGGTGTCGCCGGTGAGCGCGTCCACCACCAGCACGGTGTCGAGGTTGGCCGCGACCACCTGCGCCGCCGACGTCCGGCCGGCGACCGTGCGCACGAACGCAGTCGTCCGGGGAAGGACGGAGACGGCGAGCTCGCCGCGCAGCGCCACCCAGTCCCCCACCGCCGGGCCGGACAGCCCGCTCGCGTCGTAGAGGCCGGCGCCCGGGTGCACGCGGAGCTCCCCGTCGGCGGTGAGCACGGTCAGCCGTCCGCGGTCCACGCGGGACACCCGGGCGGGTTCGCTGCCGGGCGGCAGCGCCGCGGCACGGGCAACGGTCCAGCCCAGTTCGGAAAGATCGGTCACGGCGTGCATGCTCGTGCCCTGCTCAGCGCTCTGTCTTCCGAATTTGTTCTCGACACGTTTTCTTCAGTTACCGGGCGCGCCATCCGATTCATGTGTCGTGAGGGACATGCGCGCGACCGCGTCGCTGGCAGTGCGACCAGCAACCCGCTTTGCCCAGCCCGTGGTCATCGGCCACCGGGGCGCTCCGGCCTACCGACCGGAGCACACCGCCGCCAGCTACCAGCTGGCCATCGACCTGGGCGCCGAACTGATCGAGCCCGACGTCGTCGTCAGCCGCGACGGCGTCCTCGTCGTCCGGCACGAGAGCGAGCTCTCGCTGACCACCGACGTCGCCGGCCACGCCGAGTTCGCCGCCCGCCGCACCACCAAGGAGGTGGACGGCGCGGTTCGCACCGGCTGGTTCGCCGAGGACTTCACCCTCGCCGAGCTGCGCACCCTGCGGGCCGTCGAGCGGATGCCCGAGCTGCGGCCGATGAACACCGCCTACGACGGGCATTTCGGCATCCTCACCCTCGGCGAGGTCATCTCGCTGGCTCGCAGCCGCTCGACCGACGACCGCCCGATCCGGGTGCTCGCCGAGCTCAAGCACGCCGACTGGATGACCGAGCAGGGCCTCCCCATGGCCGAGCTGGTCGCCGCCGAGCTGTGCCGCCTCGACGCGGCCGGCACCGGCGGACCCGTGGTCGTGCAGTCGTTCGACCCCGCGGTGCTGCGCGATGTGCGCGCGCTGCTCGGGGACGACGGCCCGCACATGGTCCAGCTGGTCGACGACAACGCCGTGGGCGACCGCATGGTCAGCCGGGCAGGACTGCGCGAGATCTCCACCTACGCGCAGGGCATCGGGCCCAGCCGCGACCGCATCCTCGGCAGAGAGGGGCGACGCCCCTCGACGCTGGTCGCCGAGGCGCACCGGGCCGCGCTCTCGGTCTTCTGCTGGACGCTGCGCGCGGAGAACGCCTTCCTGCCCGCGCACCTGCGCGTGGGCGATGCCCCGGGCGGTCTGGGCGACGCGCTCGCCGAGGCCCGCCTCCTGCTCGCCCTCGGCGTCGACGGCCTGATCACCGACTCCCCCGACCACGCGGTCCAGGCGATCGCCGAGCTCTGTGATCTGCGCTCCTCCGGAGCGCACCGCGGCCAGGAGCCACTGCAGCTGCGCTGAGCGCGTCCATCACGGCTGCGCGGGACCCTCAGGGCCCCACTCGCCGTGATCAGTCGATCAGGTCGTGGATCACGACGTTCTCGTCGCGGCCGGGGCCGACGCCGATCACGCTCATCCGCGCGCCCGACAGCTTCTCCAGCCGCTGCACATAGGCCTGCGCGTTCGGCGGCAGCTCGTCGAACGTGCGGCAGTGCCGGATGTCCTCGAACCAGCCGGGCATCTCCTCGTAGACCGGCGTGGCGTGGTGGAAGTCGGTCTGGGTCATCGGCATCTCGTCGTGCCGGACGCCGTCGACGTCGTAGGCCACGCAGATCGGAACCGTCTCCAGGCCCGACAGGACGTCGAGCTTGGTGAGGAAGTAGTCGGTGATGCCGTTGACCCGGCTGGCGTACCGGGCGACCACGGCGTCGAACCAGCCGCAGCGCCGGTCGCGGCCGGTGGTGACGCCCACCTCGCCGCCCTGCTTGCGCAGGTACTCGCCGTTCGCGTCGAACAGCTCCGTCGGGAACGGCCCGGAGCCGACCCGCGTCGTGTACGCCTTGAGGATCCCCACAACACGCTCGATGCGGGTAGGGCCGATGCCAGAGCCCGTCGCGGCGCCACCGGCGGTCGGGTTGGACGACGTGACGAACGGATAGGTGCCGTGGTCGACGTCGAGCAGCGTCCCCTGCGAGCCCTCCAGCAGGACCCAGTCGCCGGCGTCGAGGGCGTTGCCCAGCAGCAGCCGGGTGTCGACGATCCGGTGCTTGAGCTGCTCGGCGTACGCGGAGTACTCCTCCACGACCTCGTCGACGTCGATCGCCTTGCGGTTGTAGACCTTGACCAGGATCTGGTTCTTCTCCTCGAGCGTCCCCTCGAGCTTCTGCCGGAGGATCGAGAGGTCGAGCAGGTCCTGCACGCGGATGCCCGCGCGGGCGACCTTGTCGCCGTAGGCCGGGCCGATGCCGCGACCGGTGGTGCCGATCCGGCGCTTGCCCAGGAAGCGTTCGGTGACCTTATCGAGGGCCCGGTGGTGCGGCATGATCAAGTGCGCGTCGGAGGAGATCACCAGGCGCGAGGTGTCCACGCCCCGCTCCTCGAGGCCCGCGAGCTCACCGATCAGCACCTCGGGGTCGATGACCACCCCGTTGCCGATCACCGGCGTGCAGCCCGGGGTGAGGATGCCCGACGGGATCAGGTGCAGCGCGTACTTCTCGCCGTCCGGCGTGATCACCGTGTGCCCGGCGTTGTTGCCCCCCTGGTAGCGGACCACGTAGGGGACGTGGCCGCCGAGCAGGTCGGTGGCCTTTCCCTTCCCCTCGTCGCCCCACTGGGCACCGATCAGCACGACAGCGGGCATCGGGTCCTGGGTCTCCTCGGTCGTCGGGCGGTTGCTCAGGGCGGTGCGGTGGGTCGGATGGCAGGGTATCCGCATGGCCTCGCTGCGTCTGGATCTCCGCCGCCTGGAGCCCGGTCGGGCCCCGCGGCCGGGGGACGTCGCGGCCGTCGGGAATGCCGAGTCCGTCGCCGTCCGGGGTCCGGTCGCGGCGCTCGCCGCGGTGCTGACGGTGTTGCTCAAGGCCGACCGCTGCGCGCAGGTGCCGGTGTCCTGGGAGCCGTCCGGCGACAAGTACTCCGTCGCCCTGGCGCGCGACATCGGCGTCGGCACCGGGGAGCAACGCGAGCTCGGCCTGGTCCGGGACGACCACGGCGGGGTCCTGCTCCACCACGGCCGGATCGAGGCCGACGGGGACGGACGACGCTCGCTGAGCCGCCGCCTCGGTCTGCAGGCCCACCATGACGACATCAAGGTGGCCGACGGCGAGATCACCCGCATCGACGTCCGGCCGGACTGGCGGGCGGTCGACACCATCGGGGTCACGGTGATGCTGCAGCCGCTGCGGCCGACCCGGCAGACGAGCGGGCGCGCCCTCCAGATCGCCTCGGACCCTGCCCGGATCGTCCGGGACGGCGTCCCGTACCCCCGCCCGGTCACCCGCTGGACCTGGTACGCCGACCACCGGGTGCGCTGGCTGCTCGAACCGTGATGCGGCGGGCGCTGCCCGCAGCTTGATCGTCATGGACACTGGACCGCACCCGCTCCCGAGGAGGTCCCGCTGCAGCTGTCCTGCGCCCCGACCGCGCGGCCCTCCCGGTGATCAGCGATCGCCTGCCCACGCTGGGCGCATCGCCAGTTGCGCTGCCCCGCGGGCGGCGGCTGCTCGGCCAGGCGCTGGCCCGGCCGAGCCTGCCCGCGCTGCTGGGCCTGGTCGTGGTCGTCGTCTTCTTCGGGATCCAGGCACCGGAGCTGCTCACCGTCGGCGGGCTGGCCAGCGTGCTCGATCCCGCCGCGCTGCTCGGCATCGGCGGGGTGGCGGTCGCGCTGCTGCTCATCGCCGGTCAGTTCGACCTGTCGATCGGCGTCACCGCCGTCTTCACGTCCCTGGTGACGGCGCTGCTGATCGAGCACGCGGGGTGGAACACGTGGGCCGCCCTGCTCGGTTCCCTGGCCGCCGCGCTGCTCGTGGGCCTGGTCAATGGCTTCCTGGTGGTGAACACCGGGCTGCCCAGCTTCCTGGTGACGCTCGCGACCTTCCTCGTCCTGCAGGGCACCTCACAGGCCGGCGTCCAGGCCTTCACCGGCTCGGCGCGGGTGACCGGGCTGGAGGGGAAACCCGGCTGGAGCCTGGCCGAAGCGGTGTTCGGCTCGACCCTGCACCTCGGCGAGGGCCTGTTCCGTGTCTCGCTCCTGTGGTGGCTGGGACTCACGGCCGCGGCCACGTGGGGACTGTGGCGGACCCGGTTCGGCAACGCCGTCTTCGCCAGCGGCGGCGCCCGGAAAGCCGCGCGTCAGCTGGGCGTCCCGGTGCGCCGGACGACGCTGACGCTGTTCTGCCTGACCGCGGCGGCGGGGTGGTTGATCGGCACCTTCGCGCTCGTCCGGCTCGACGGGGTCCAGGTCGGCGCACCCGGCCTCGGCGCCGCCGTCGACTTCGTCGTCATCGCCGTCATCGGGGGCTGCCTGCTCACCGGCGGGTACGGGTCCACCGTGGGCGCCGCCATCGGCGCGCTCGTCTACGCCGTGACCCGGGAGGGCATCGCGCTGGCGGGCTGGGACGCTCCCTGGTTCCAGGCCTTCCTCGGCGTGCTCCTGCTGCTCGCGCTGCTGACGAACGGGATCGTGCGCTACCGGCTGAAGGCGGTGCCGCGCTCATGAGCGACCCCGTCCCCGACCCCGCTCCTCCCAGCGTGCCCGAGCTCGAACTGCAGCGGCTGAGCGTGCGGTACGGCAGCGTGCACGCTCTGTCCCGCGTCAGCGCCGCCCTGCCGGCCGGTCAGATCACCTGCGTGCTCGGCGAGAACGGCTCGGGGAAGTCGACGCTGGTGGCCGTGGTCTCCGGGCTGCGCCGGCACGACGAGGGGCTGCTGCTGATGCGCGGCGAACCGGTGCGCTTCCGCTCCCCGCGGCAGGCCCGCGCGGCCGGGATCGCGACGGTCTGGCAGGACCTCGCCGTCGCCCCGCTGCTGTCGATCTGGCGGAACTTCTTCCTCGGCGCGGAACCCACGCGCGGGATCTGGCCGTTGCGGCGCCTCGACGTCGAGGAGGCCCGCGAGATCACCGTGCGGGCGATGGAACGGGTGGGCGTGCTCGGGCTGGATCCCGACCAGCCCGCGAGCACCCTGCAGGCGGGTGCGCGGCAGAGCCTGGCGATCGCCCGCGCCCGGCACTTCGGCGCCCGGGTCCTCGTCGTCGACGAGCCGACGGCGCCGCTCACGGTCGGGCAGCAGACGTTGCTGCTCCAGGCGATCGTGGCGGCCCGCAGTTCCGGCCTCGCGGTGCTCCTGGTGACGAACAATCCGCGCTACGCCCACCTCGTCGGGGATCGTTTCCTGCTGCTGGCCCACGGTCAGGTCGCCGGTTCGCTCACCCGTGACGACGTCGACGCGGCGGACCTCATGCGGCTGATGGCCGGCGGGGAGGAGTTCAGCGCCCTGACCTCGGCGCTGACCGATCTGCATTCGGAGCTGGGCGACCGCTGATCGCCCCCGCTCGGGCGGCGTCCTCGCCGACGTGCGCGACGGACGCCGCCCCCGCCCGTCGTCAGGTGAAGATGCTGACTCCACCGGGGCCGACGAGCAGACCCACGATGATCAGCACGATCCCCCAGAGCATCTGCCCCCGGAAGATCGCGAAGATCCCGGCGATCACGAGGACGACCGCGAGAATCCACAGAAGAGTGACCATGACGGCACTTCCCATCGTGCGGGCGCCGGAGTGGCGCCATGCACAGTGATTAATGATCATGGCGACGCCTCGGCAAACCTCAGTCCGTGGCGTGCCGAGTGGGGCCCGGAGGGTCCCCAGGGAGGCAGCGGCGGTCGGGGCTCCACGCACCAGGGGACGGGCACGTGGACGCGGTGCGACCCGGAGGGTCGCAGTGTCAGGGCGCCAGCGAGGGATCGCAGTCGCGCAACAACTGGATGCACCGCTCCTGCTCGTCGACCTCCCCGATCGCCTCCGCGGCCTTCGCGAGCTCGGTGACGCAGCGCAGGAAACCCCGGTTGGGCTCGTGCGACCAGGGCACCGGGCCGAAGCCCTTCCAGCCGTTGCGCCGCAGGGCATCGAGGCCGCGGTGGTAGCCGGTGCGGGCGTAGGCGTAGCCCTCGATGGTGTCGCTGAGCACCCGCTCGGGCCGCCCCAGCGCCTCCTCGGCCAGCGCCGCCCAGGCCGCGCTCACCGTCGGATGCCGCGACGCGACCTCCGCAGGCGGCGTGCCCTCGGCCAGCTCGCCGTCGGCCTCGGGGTTGGCCGGCAGCAGCGTGGCCGGCGGCTCGCCCAGCAGGTTCCCGTGCGCGTGCGTCACAGGGTCAGCCCGCCGTCGACTGGCCGGCGGACAGCAGGTCCTCGCACGCGGTGACGATGCGCTCGGCCATGCCGGTCTCGGCGGCCTTCATGTAGCTGCGCGGGTCGTAGACCTTCTTGTTGCCGACCTCGCCGTCGACCTTCAGCACGCCGTCGTAGTTGCTGAACATGTGGCCCACGATCGGCCGGGTGAAGGCGTACTGGGTGTCGGTGTCGACGTTCATCTTGACGACGCCGTAGGACAGCGCCTCGCGGATCTCCGACTGCGCCGAGCCGGAGCCGCCGTGGAACACCAGGTTGAACGGCTTGTCCTCGGAGAGACCGAACTCCTTGGCGACGACGTCCTGACCCTGCTTGAGGATCTCCGGGCGCAGCTTCACGTTGCCCGGCTTGTAGACGCCGTGCACGTTGCCGAAGGTCGCCGCCAGCAGGTAGATGCCCTTCTCGCCGAGGCCGAGGGCCTTGGCCGTGGCCACGAAGTCACCGGGGGCGGTGTAGAGCTTCTCGTTGATCTCGTGGGCGACGCCGTCCTCCTCGCCGCCGACGACGCCGATCTCGACCTCGAGCACGATCTTGGCGGCCGAGGCCTTGCCGATCAGGTCCTCGGCGATCTGCAGGTTCTCGTTCAGGTCGATGGCCGACCCGTCCCACATGTGCGACTGGAACAGCGGCTCCTGGCCGGCGTTCACCCGGTCCTGCGAGAGCGCGATCAGCGGGCGGACATAGCCGTCCAGCTTGTCCTTCGGGCAGTGGTCGGTGTGCAGCGCGACGTTCACCGGGTACTTCTCGGCGACGACGTGCGCGAACTCGGCCAGGGCGACCGCGCCCGTGACCATGTCCTTCACCTTGGTGCCGGAGGCGAACTCCGCGCCGCCGGTGGAGAACTGGATGATCCCGTCGCTGCCGGCGTCGGCGAACCCGCGCAGGGCGGCGTTCACCGTCTCCGAGGAGGTGCAGTTGATCGCCGGGTAGGCGAACCCGCCCTCCTTGGCCCGGCGGATCATGTCGGCGTAGACCTCGGGGGTCGCGATAGGCATGCGGGGCACTCCTGACGTGGGAACTCTCGCTGGCTCGGGGTCAGTATCCGCTGCGGGGCTCCCCGCGGGGAGTCGGGGCCGGGCGAGATCTCAGCCGTGCTCGACGCGGCTGGCCACCCGGGCCGCCACCACCACCGGGTCGTAGACGGGTGAGAACGGCGGCGCGTAGGACAGGTCGGAGCCGGACAGCTCCTCGGCGGTCATCCGCGCCCAGATCGCGGTGGCGAACACGTCGATCCGCTTGCCGCTGCCGGGGCCGCCCACGACCTGGGCGCCGAGCAGCAGCCCCGATCCGCGCTCGCTGATCAGCTTCACCGCGATCGGCGCCGACCCGGGAAAGTAGCCGGCCTTCGTCGTCGACTCGATCAGCTCGCTGCGGAAGTCGTAGCCGCTGTCCTCGGCCTGGGTCGTGCACAGCCCGGTGCGCGCCACCTCCAGGTCGCCGACCTTCGTCATCGCCGTCCCCAGGACGCCGTCGAACCGGGCCGGCCGCCCGCCGATCACCGAGCCGGCCACCCGGCCCTGCTTGTTGGCGTGCGTGCCCAGCGCGACGTGGATCGCCTCGCCGGTGAGCCGGTGCACCGTCTGGGCGCAGTCACCCGCGGCGAACACCTCCGGGTGCGAGCGGCTGCGCTGGGTCTGCCGGACGTCGATCGCGCCGGTGGCACCCAGCTGCAGCCCGGCCTCGCGGGCCAGCTCCACCTCCGGGCCCATCCCGAGCCCGAGGACGACGAGATCGGCCTCGTAGCTGCCCTCGCCGGTGCGCACCGCCCGCACCACCCCGTCGGCGTCCGCCTCGATCTCGCGGACCGGCTGCCCGGTCTGCACGGCGATGCCCATGTCCCACATGGCCGCGCAGACGCGCTCCCCCATGTCGTCGTCCAGCTGGGCCATCGGCAGCGGGTCGGCGAGGACGACGGTGACGTCGAGACCGCGCGCCTGCAGCACCTCGGCCATCTCCAGGCCGATGTAGCCGCCGCCGAGGACGACGGCCCGCTTCGCCCCCGCCGCGATCGCCGCCCGGATGTCGGCGCCGTCGGCCAGCCGGTGCACGCCGTGCACGCCGTCGGCATCCAGGCCGGACACCTTGGGGCGCAGCGGCCGGCCGCCGGTGGCGACGACCAGGTTGTCGTAGCCGATGGCCTCCCCGCCGGACGCGACGACCTTGCCGGCGTCGAGGTCGATCGACTCGGCCCGGGTGTCGGTGCGCACGGTGATGTCCTGCGCGGCGAACGACGCGGGCGTGCGCGCGAGCAGCTTGTCGCGGTCGGAGACCAGATCGCCGACCCAGTAGGGGATGCCGCAGGCGGAGTAGGAGATCTCCGGGCCCTGCTCGAGGACGACGATCTCCAGGTCCGACGCTCCCCGCAGCCGCCGGGCCTGCGCCGCCGCCGACAACCCCGCGGCGTCCCCGCCGATGACGACCAGCCGGTCGGTGCTCACGGCGCCGTCACGCCCGCCAGGTCGCGGACCCCTGCCATGCGGAACACCTTGCCCGGGTTGAGCAGGCCCTGCGGGTCGAGGGCGTCCTTGATCGCGCGGTGCACGTCGAGGGCCACCGGGCCGATCTCGCGCTCCAGCCAGTCGAGCTTGATGACGCCGATGCCGTGCTCCCCGGTGATCGTGCCGCCCAGGGAGAGGCCCAGCTCGAGGATGTCGTCGAACGCCGCGTAGGCCCGGGTGCGCTGGTCGTCGTCGGTGGGGTCGAACACGATCGTCGGGTGCATGTTGCCGTCGCCGGCGTGCCCGACCACCCCCACGACCAGGCCGCGCTCGGTGGCGATGGCGTCGCAGCCGTCCAGGAACGCGGCGATCCGCGACCGCGGCACCGCGACGTCGTCGATCAGCGTGGAGCCCAGCTGCTCGAGGGCCGGCAGCGCCATCCGCCGCGCGGCCAGCAGAAGGTCGCCCTCGGCCGGGTCGTCGGTCGTGTGCACGAAGTCGGCGCCCGCCTCCTCGCAGATGGCCGCGAGCGCGGCGATCTCCGCCCGCGCTGCTTCGTCGCCGGAGTCGGACTGCGCCACGAGCAGCGCGTGCGCGCCGCGGTCCAGATCTGCCTTCAACAGGTCGTCGACCGCGCAGATGCACGTGTTGTCCATGACCTCGAGCAGGCTCGGCACCAGCCCGGCGGTCACCACGCGCTCCACCACCTGGCCGGTCTGCGCGGTCGTCGCGAAGGTCGCGACCAGGGTGACCGGCCGCTTCGGCGCCGGGCGGAGCGCCAGGGTCGCCTCGGTGATCACGCCGAGCGTGCCCTCCGATCCGACGAACAGGCGGGCCAGGTCGTAGCCGGCGACACCCTTGACCGTCCGTCGTCCGGTGCGCAGGACCCGCCCGTCGGCGAGAACGACCTCGAGCCCGAGCACGTAGTCGGTGGTGACCCCGTACTTGACGCAGCACAGGCCGCCGGAGTTCTGCGAGAGATTGCCGCCGATCGTGCACCAGTCGTAGCTGGAGGGGTCCGGCGGATAGAACAGCCCCGAGCCGGCGACGGCGTCCCGGAGCGCCTTGTTCACCACGCCCGGCTGGACGACGGCGAGCCGGTCGGCCGGCGAGACCTCGAGGACGGCGTCCATGCGGGTCATGACCAGCGTGATCGCGCCGTCGACGGCGTTGCTGGCTCCCGCGAGGCCGGATCCGGCGCCGCGGGGCACGACCGGGATGCCGTGCCGGGTGGCGACCGTCATGACCGCGACGACCTCCGCCGTGCTGCGCGGCAGCACGACCGCCGCGGGAGTGCCGGCGGGCGCGAGCATGGCCTGGTCGCGGGCGTAGGCCGCGGTCACGTCGGGATCGAGGAGGACGCCGTCGGAACCGAGCGCGTCCTGCAGCTCGGCCACCCACGCCGCTGTGGTCACCGTCACCTTTCCACGGTAGCGGGCGTCGGCCGGGACCGGATCGCGATCGCTGTTGATTGAATGCCGGCATGGCCGGGCGACGATGGAGCGAGCTCAGCGAGCGCAACCGCAGGCTGCTGGTGGCGGGCGCCGCCGTCGAGGGCGTCCTGAAGATCGCCGCGCTGGTCGATCTGAGGCGCCGTCCCGCCGCGGAGGTCCACGGCCGGAAGTGGGTGTGGGCCACCGCGATCACGCTGGCCAACTCGGTCGGCGTCGTCCCGGTCAGCTACTTCCTGTTCGGACGGCGCCGCTAGGCCAGCCCGAGGTCGTCGAGGGTGAAGGCCGCGCGGTACTCGAAGCCGGCCTTCTCCACGGCCTCCCGGCCGCCCCGGTCGACGATGACGGCGATCGCGATGACCTCCGCTCCGGCCTCCTGCAGCGCCTCGGCCGCGGTGAGCGGGCTGCCGCCGGTGGTGGAGACGTCTTCGACCACGAGCACCGAACGACCCTCGACGTCCGGTCCCTCGATCCGCCGCTGCAGCCCGTGCGCCTTGCCGGCCTTGCGGACGACGCAGGCATCCAGCCAGCCCTCGCCGTCCGAGGCCGCGTGCAGCATCGCCGTCGCCACTGGGTCCGCTCCCAGGGTCAGCCCGCCGACGACGTCGTAGCGCAGGTCGCCGGTCAGCTGGCGCATCACGCGGCCCACCAGCGGAGCGCCCTCGTGGTGCAGGGTCAGCCGGCGCATGTCGATGTACCAGTCCGCCTCACGCCCTGAGGAGAGCGTCACCCTCCCGTGCACCACGGCGAGCTCGACGATGAGCTCGAGCAGCCGGTCGCGGTCGGGCAGGCTGGCCCCGGTCCAGGGGCCCGCGCCGAGGGACGAGGTGTGGGGAGGGGCGGGGTCCTTATCCATGCAGGGGACCCTACTGAGGCGCAGGATCGGACCATGTCGACGCGGCGGACCCGCCTCCTCGCGGCCGCGGGCCCGCTGGCGGCCGCCGCTCTGGGCGGGCTGGCGACCGATCCGGACAGCCGGTGGTTCCGGGAGCTGGACAAGCCGGCCTGGTACCCGCCGCCGCAGGCGTTCGGCCTCGTCTGGACGGCGCTGTACTCGGGTCTCGCCTGGGCGGGCGGTGACGTGCTCGCCGGAGGTGGCGGGGCGTCGTTCGCTCGCGCCTACGCCGCGAACCTCGCCCTCAACACCGCCTGGACGCCGCTGTTCTTCCGCGCCCGGCGGCCGTGGCTGGCGGCTGCCGAGAGCGCGGTCCTCACCGCATCGACGGTCGACCTGGTGCGTCGGGCGGCCCAGGTCTCCCCCGCGGCGGCTGCCGTCCTGGCGCCCTACGCCGCCTGGACGGCGTTCGCGACGGCACTGACCGCCGCGATCGCGCGGCGGAACTGAGCCGCCGGGTCAGGGTGCGTGGGGCTTGAGCACCTGGTCGAGGACGTAGACGGTCGCGTTCGCCGTCGGCACGTTGCCGCAGATCACCGACGCCGCGGTGCCCACGACGGTGCCCTCTCCGGCGATCGTGAAGCTGTCGCCGGATCCCGAGATGGTGACCTCGTCGTTGTTGAGGGTCGTGTGCGTACCGGCCAGCTGGTCCGGTGTCAGGCGGCCCTGGATGACGTGGTGCAGGAGCAGCGCCGTCAGCTGGGCGTTGTCGGCCATGAGGGCCTTCAGCTTGTCCGGCGGGACCGCCTCGAACGCCGGGTTGGCGGGAGCCAGCACCGTGAGTTCGGGTGTCGTGTTGAGCGAGTCCACCAGGTTGGCGGTGGTCACCGCCTGCACCAGAGTCGACAGCGCCGGGTTGCCGCTCGCCGCGGTCACGACCGGGACCCCCGCCATCGCGGCGAGGCTGCCCGGTCCCTCGGCCGGGACCGCGGCACATCCGGGGCCGAAGGGCACACCAGCGCTCGCCGTGGCGGTGCCGGCCGCACTCTCGCTCGCACTGCCGGCCGTGGTCGACGACGCCGCACCCGAGCCGTTCGAGTCGCCCGAACTGCACGCGGACAGGGCGAGGGCGAGGCCGGCGAGGGCGGCGACGAGCACGCCGCGGTGGCGGAGGGGGCGCTTCACGGGAATGGGGCTCCTTGTCCTGTCCGGTCGAGGCATTGTCGCGGAGGGGTGGCGATCCGCACGTCCGGCGGGTCCGGCGACCCGGTCTGTCACGCTTGCCGGGTGTCGACCCCGCTCCCCGAGTCCGCGCCGGGTACGCCGTCGGTCATGCCCACGTCCGTGCGCGTCGCCGCGATCGCCATGGGTGTGCTCGCCGCGCTGCTGCTCACCTACGCCGGGCTGCTCTGGTACAGCTTCGCCGACACTGTCGCGCGGATCGCGGACGCGAGCAGGGGCGTCTCCGAGGACGCCGCCCGCCGGTTCGTGCTGACCCTGCTGATCCCCTGCCTGCTCCTCGGGGTCCTGCTCGGGCTGGCCGCCTGGTTCCTGCCGCGCCGGCAGGCGTGGGCCCGATGGATCGGCGTGGCGGCGAGCGTGGTGCTCGCGCTGATGATGCTGTTCTCGATGGTGGCGGGCGGGGGGATCTCCGTCCTGCCGCTGCTGCTGTTCGTGCTCGCCGCGGTCGCCGTCCGGAGCCTTCTCGCCCGCTCGACCGGCACCTGGGTGCCGCCGCTGCGCGCCCGCGACTGAGCCGCTCTCACCCCTGGCCGTTCGCCCGCTGCCACTTGCGGAAGCGGTACCACTCGTTCGACGGCTTGAGCGCGAGCAGCACGATGCCGGCGGCACTGAGCAGGAAGCCGAAGAGCCTCAGCCCGACGAGGAAGCCCGGCTCCCCCACCTGTGGCGACGCGACACCGACCAACCCGCTGAGCACACCGACCCCGCCGAGCACCCACAGCACGATGCGCGCCCAGTTCCGCCCGTTCCAGGCGAACCAGATGAACATGACCTGCAGCGCCGCGAAGACCAGGCCGAGCACCACGCCGGCGATCAGCACGGTTCGGATGAACGCGTCCTGGTCGACACCGAGGTCCTCGGCGCTCGTCCCCTGCGCGGCCAGCGCCGCGTCGAGGATGGTGTCGAACTGCGAGAACACGACGATCGACGAGATGAGACCCAGGATCAGCGTGGCCATGAAAGCGCCCAGTCCCGCGCGGACCGTGGCCGGCCGCTCCATCGACCGCGGGGCGCCGTAGCCCGTGGGTGCCGACGGCGCCGGGGCGTAGCCCGGGTACTGCGGGCCCGGAGCGGGCGGCGCGTTCCAGCCCTCCGGGGGGCCGTACGGGCCACCGGGTGAGTTCCCACCCTGTCCTG
>Ga0308175_100001351_pt1 | contig 16541 bp, 11 predicted proteins | sample PhyCR1_3_FD_203893 | JGI IMG/M metagenome (GOLD analysis project Ga0308175, IMG submission 203893) | Soil microbial communities from UC Gill Tract Community Farm, Albany, California, United States - DLSLS.C.R1 | ecosystem: Environmental > Terrestrial > Soil > Agricultural land | place: USA...
GTGCTGATCGGCGAGGAGACCGAGCGGCCCTACGAACGGCCGCCGCTCTCGAAGGAGTACCTGCGCGGCGAGAGCCCGCGCGAGGAGCTCCACGTGCACGCGGCCTCCCTCTACCAGGAGCAGGAGATCGAGCTGCGCCTGGGCGAGGCGGTCGCCGCTCTGGACACCGGGGCGCGCGAGGTCGAGCTGAGCGGCGGCGAGCGGCTTGCCTTCGACCGGCTGCTGCTCGCCACCGGCGCCGAGCCTCGCAGGCTGCCGGTTCCGGGGGCCGACCTCGATGGCGTCCATTACCTGCGAAGCGTGGAGAGCTCCGACGCGATCCGCGAGCGGCTGGAGAAGGGCGGCCGGGTCGTGGTGATCGGCGGCGGCTGGATCGGCAGCGAGGCGGCCGCATCCGCGCGCCAGCGGGGGTTGGAGGTGACGCTGATCGAGCCGGCCGGGGCGCTGCTGGAAAGGGTTCTGGGCGCCGAGCTCGGCGCGGTCTACGGCCAGGTGCACGAGGAGCACGGGGTCGAGCTGGTGCTGGGCACCGGCGTCGAGGCGCTCGAGGGCGCCGGGAAGGTCGAGCGGGTGCGGACGAGCGACGGGCGCAGCTTCGACTGCGACTTCGCGATCGTCGGCATCGGCGTCGTGCCGAGGACGGAGCTCGCCGAGGCGGCCGGGCTCGACGTCGACAACGGGGTCGTCGTCGACGCCAACCTCGAGACCAGCGCAGTGGGCGTCTTCGCCGCCGGCGACATCGCCCGCCACCGGCATCCCAGCTTCGGGCCCCTGCGGGTCGAGCACTGGGCCAACGCCCTCAACCAGGGGCCGGCCGCCGCCCGCAACATGCTCGGCCGCGGGGAGCCCTACGACCGGGTGCCCTACTTCTTCTCCGACCAGTACGACGTCGGCATGGAGTACTGCGGCTACGCGACGAGCTGGGACCGGGTGGTCTTCCGCGGCGACCCCGCCAGCCGCGAGTTCATCGCCTTCTGGCAGCGGGAGGAGCGCCTGCTCGCGGCGATGAACGTGAACGTGTGGGACGTCAACGAGACGCTGCAGTCGATCGTCGCCGACCGGCCGGCGATCGACGTCGCCACGCTGGAAGACCCCGAGGCCCCGCTCGAGAGCCTGCTCAGCGGCAGGGCCTAGGCCCCGCTACTGCCCGGCGAGGGCGGAGCCGAGCACGACCAGCGCCAGGGTGAGCGCGGCGATCGCTCCGCGCAGGGCGGCCGCCAGCCTGGCGCCGCTCCTGACCCGGGCCTCGAGGTCGGCGCCGCCGCTGGCGGCGACCAGGCGCCGGCGCAGTCGCGTCATCGCCCGCGCCTGGGCCATGCCCGTGGCGGTCGCGGCCAGCAGCGCCACCGCGACCAGCGCGCTGGCCAGTAGGAGGCCGTCCCAGGGGTGGCCGCCGAGCAGGGCGGCTCCGCTCGCCAGCGAGACGACGAGCGCGACGCAGCCGACGATTCCGTAGGCGCGGCCGAGCGCGCGGAAGAAGGCGACCCGCTGGGCGGGCTCGAGGGTCGCCGAGGCGGCGCGGGCGACGACGAAGATCGCCACCAGCCCGCCGACCCAGATCGCGGAGGCGAGCGCGTTCAGCGCGATCAGGGGGACCGAGGCGGCGGCGAGGGTCACCCCTGCTCCCGGTAGTGGGCGGCGTTGATCTCGACGTACTTCTTCCACTCGGGCGGCACCATGTCCTCGGGGTAGATCGCGTCCACCGGGCAGGCCTCGACGCAGGCGTCGCAGTCGATGCACTCGTCGGGGTCGATGTAGAGCATCTCGTGCTGCTCGTAGTCGGGCTCCTCGGGCGTCGGGTGGATGCAGTCGACGGGGCAGACCTCGACGCAGGAGTTGTCCTTGGTGCCGATGCAGGGCTCGGTGATCACGTATGCCATCGCGTCCTCCTGGTTTTCACATCAGAGGTGGGAAAATTACCAGGTTGGGCATTTTGCCTTGCTTTACACAGGTTTACTGTGTAAAACTTGGCCCAATGGATCTGCCGCTTCCCGCAGAGGGCCCACTGGCGCAGCCGACGCGCGCCCGGATCTTCGCCTTCCTTGTCAACCGCCGCGGGCCGGCCGGCACCGAGGAGGTGGCGGCGGAGCTGAAGCTTCACCCGAACGGGGTGCGCCGGCACCTGGAGCGGCTGGAGGAGGGCGGCCTCGTCACCCGCGGCCAGGTGCGCGAAGGCCACGGCCGGCCGCGCGACAGCTGGGCGGTCTCCGCCGAGGCGCAGCCCGGCGGCGAGAGCCCCCGCGCTTACTCCGACCTGGCGCGCTGGCTGGCGCGGGCGATGCCCGCCGGCGCCGGCCCGGGCATCGAGCTGGAGCGGACCGGCCGCGAGATCGGCCGCGAGCTGGCGCCGCCGCCCGGCGGCGATCCGGTGGAGTCCTTCTACGACGCCCTCGTCGCCCTCGGCTTCCAGCCGACCCTCGACTTCAAAGCCGAAGGCGGGTTCACCTGCACCCTGGGCAACTGCCCCTACCGCGACTCGGTGCACGAGAGCGCCGAGGTCGTCTGCACCCTGCATCGCGGGATCACCGCCGGGATCCTCGCCGAGGTCGACCCCGGGGCGAGCCTGGTCGGCTTCGAGCCGCATGACCCCGATCGTGCCGGCTGCGTGGTCGAGGTGAGCGGCGGGGCCTCGTCGGCATAGCCGGGGTCGTCGACCAAAGTGTCAGTGTGCTGACACTTGGGTCGCCTGCACCGGCCAATGGCTCTAGCCTCGGCGGCCGCCCGGGGCGGCCGATCAGGGGGCGGCCCAGGCGGGAAACCGCGCGCTAGGAAACGGGGAAATCACGATGAGGACGATTCGATGGGCCGCGACGATGGCCGGGGTGATCGCGGCGCTGCTGTCGCTGGCGGGCGTCGCCACGGCTGCGACGATCACCTACAGCGGAGACAACACTGTGGTGTATACGGCCGACCCCGGTGAGCAGCTGGAAACGAACGTCGGCTACGAAGCCGGCTGCCTCGTCGAACCCGGGACCGTCTACGACTGTGTGATCTTCTCGGGCGATCCGATCAGCTCGGCGCCCGGTCCGTGTGTGCCGGAATCGAGCGGCGAGTCCTGCCTGCTCGACCCCCACCACAGCGGCATCCATATCGTCGGCGGCTCCGGCGCGGACGACGTCAGCGTGCTCGACGCCGACATCGAAGGCTTCCCCGCCGACACGCCCTACCCGATCGAGGTCGACGGGAACGGCGGCAACGACCACCTGCTCGGGGGGAGCTCCGGGGAGACGCTGACCGGTGGCCCCGGCGCCGACGCGATCGCCGGCATGGGCGGCGGCGACGTGATCGAAGGGGGCGAAGGCAACGACACCCTCGGCGGCGACTCCGACGAACAGCACGACAACGTCAGCGAAGGCGGCAGCGACGTCATCCGCGGCGGCGAAGGCGACGACCGGCTGACCGGCGACGCCACCAGCGCCAACGCGGTGGTCGGCCAGGACGTGCTCGACGGCGGGCCGGGGACCGACACCGTCTACGACGACTGGTACCGCGAGGACGGCAACGGCAACCCCGAGGACCCGGCGCCGAGCGTCAGCTTCGACGGCGTCGCCAACGACGGCCGCCCGGGCGAGAACGACGACGTGATCGGGATCGAGCGCGTCGACACCGGCTACCAGCCCGCGACCGCGACGCCCGGCACCTACGTCGGCGACGAAGGCCCGGACACCTTCAACCTGATCTTCACCAACGGCAACGTCCGGGCGGGCGGCGGAGACGACGTCGTCACCGGCGGCGACGCGGCCGACGCGATCGACGGCGGGCCCGGCAACGACAGCCTCTCGGGCGGCTTCGGCAACGACACCATCACCGGCGGCCCGGGACAGGACGACATCGGCGGCGACCGCACCGCGGCCTGCTTCTACGGCCCTGTCTTCGGGGTCTGCACGATCGGCACCGGCAACGACACGATCTACGCCCAGGACGGGGAGCACGACACGATCGACTGCGGCCCCGGCGCCGACGTCGCCTACGTGGACTCGATCGACACGGTAACGGCCTGCGAGACCGTCTACGCGGCCTCGGCTCCGCCTCCGCCGCCGGTCAAGCCGAAGAAGAAAGGCCCCTCGGCGACCGATCCAGCCAAGGTGGGCAAGATCCCGCCGCAGCGCTTCGGGCGCCTCGTCTCCCGCGGCCTGCGGGTCCCGGTGCGCTGCAGCGCGGCCTGCGGACTGAGCCTGAAGCTCACCGCGAGCCGCTCGACGGCGAAGCACCTGCATCTGCCCGGCCATGCGAAGGCCACCACGCTCGCCCAGGGCAAGGCCAACCTCGCCAGGCCCGGCAAGAGGACGATCAAGCTGACCCTCCGACGCGCCATCCGCAACCGGCTGAAGCACCAGCGGCCGCGTCCGTTCAAGCTCACGCTCGCGATCGAGGTGAGCGACGGCGCCGGCGGCTCCTGGCTGGTTCGGCGCAGCGTGAAAGTGACGCGCTGAGCGGCAGCCGCCAGGGCTCCGTCGGTGCTCGGCCAGTTGCTGATCAATCTGCTGCGGCTCTTCAGGACCGAGGCCGCGGGCTTTACGAGCTGTAGCGGCGCCGGTAGAGGATGTAGGGGCGGCCGAGGTACTGGAGGGGGATCGACCAGGCGTGGACGAGGCGGCTGAAGGGGAAGAGCGCCCAGAAGGACCAGGCGATGATCGCGTGCAGCTGGTAGAGCAGCGGCGCCCCTTCGATCGCGTCGACCTTGGGGTTGAGGTAGAAGATCGAGCGCCACCACTCGCCGATCGAGGGGCGGTAGTTGTATGGGCTGTGGGCGGCGAGGTTGTAGCCGAAGGTCATCGCGCAGCCCATCAGGATCAGCACCGTCAGCAGCAGGTAGGTGGCGATGTCGATCCTGGTCGTCGCCCGCCGCACCCGCGGGCTGGCCGCGCGCCGGTAGACCAGGCCGACGAAGCCGACCAGCGTCACCGCGCCGGCGATGCCGCCGGCGATCGCCGAGAACCAGCGGTAGGCGCTCTCGGAGATCCCAAGCGCGTCGGTCAGCCCCTGGGGGATGCAGAGGCCGACGACGTGGCCGCCGACCGCGGCGAGGGCGCCGTAGTGGAAGGCGGGGCTGGCCCAGCCGAGGACGCTGCGGTCCAGGAGCTGGGTCGAGCGGCTGGTCCAGGCGAACTGGTCGGTGCGGTAGCGCCACCAGTGGCCAACGACGAAGGTGGTGATCGCGACGTAGGGGAGGATGATCCAGAGCAGGACCTCGCCGGCGCTCATCGCCTCGCCTCCGCGCTCGGCATCACCTCGGGCGGGGCGAAGGGCTCGAGGCCGACCAGCTCCTGCGGCGGCCCGCCTGCCGCCAGGCGGCTGACCTGCGCCCGCTCGGCGGCCGAGGGAGCGCCCACCGTCTCGCAGACCGCCTCCAGCAGGTGCGCGTAGGGGCTGCCGAGGTCGTGCATGCTGAGCCGAACCAGCTCCAGGGCGGCGCGGTTCTCGCGCAGGACGATCTCGCCCCGCCCGTCCGGCGCCGCGGCGGCGAACTCGAGCATCACCGGCAGGTAGTCGGGCAGCTCGGTCCCCTCCAGCGGCAGGCCGGCGGCGCGGTAGAGGCGCTTCAGCCGCAGCAGGGCGCTGCCGCGCTCGCGCTTGTCGCCGTCGGAGTAGAAGGTCAGGTAGAGGCCCGAGCGCTTGTTGAGGTCGATCGATTCGACGTAGTGCTGGGCGGCCTCGTCGGGCCCCGTCGCCTCCCACCAGGCGAGGAATCGCTCGAGCGCCGCCGAGGCCCGACCCCGCGGCAGCTCCTCGACGGCCGCGCGCAGCTGCGGGCGGGCGGCCGTCAGCTCCTCGTCGGGGTAGAGCAGCAGCAGCGAGCAGAGCTTGTAGACGCTGGCCGCCTGCTCGCGGCGCCGCGCCCGGGCCATCAGGCCCTTCCCCCGTCGCGGCGCCGGCGGCCGCCGGCCAACTTGATCAGGTCGATCTGGGCCGATTCCTCGGACTCGAGCATGAAGCCCTCGGTGTCGGCTTCGGATTCGGGCACGACCATGCCGCAGTTGCCGGGCCCGCCCTCGAAGTCCAGGCCGCAGGTTCCCTGCTGTTCCATCAGCCGATCGGCCAGCTCGGTGTGGGCTTCGGGGATCACGTAGCGATCGTCGTAGTCGGCGATGGCCAGCAGCCGGTACATGTCCTCCACGTCCTCCACGTCCATTCCCACCGCCGCCGGCATCTCCGCGTCGTGCTCGCCCAGCACCTCGCGCTTTCGCATGTGCCCGCGCATGGCCGCGAGGCGGCGCAGGACGCCGCGGATCACCTCGGGGTCGCCGGCGCTGAGCAGGTTGGCGAGGTAGTCGACCGGGATCCGCATCTGCTCGATCGCCGGGAAGACCGCGTCGGGGTCGGCCTCATAGCCGTCGGTCTCCATCGAGTTGACGATCGGCGAGAGCGGCGGCACGTACCAGACCATCGGCAGCGTGCGGTACTCGGGGTGCAGCGGCAGCGCCACCCGGTAGCGGTGGGCGAGCGCGTAGACGGGCGAGCGGCGGGCGGCCTCGATCCAGTCGTCGGGGATGCCGTCGGCGCTCGCCTGCGCCCGCACCGCCGGATCCTCGGGGTCCAGGAAGACGTCGCGCTGGGCGTCGAGCAGGTCGTGCTCGTCGGGCACGGAGGCGGCCGCCTCGACCCGGTCGACGTCGTAGAGGACGAGGCCGATGTAGCGGATCCGCCCGACGCAGGTCTCCGAGCAGATCGTCGGCAGGCCGGCCTCGATCCGCGGGTAGCAGAGGGTGCACTTCTCGGCCTTGCCGGTGCGGTGGTTGAAGTACACCTTCTTGTAGGGGCAGCCGGAGACGCAGAAGCGCCAGCCGCGGCACTTCGCCTGGTCGACGAGGACGATCCCGTCCTCCTCGCGCTTGTACATCGCCCCCGAGGGGCAGGAGGCGACGCAGGAGGGGTTCAGGCAGTGCTCGCAGATCCGCGGCAGGTAGAACATGAACGCCTGCTCGTAGGTCGCCTTGACCTGCTCCTGGATCCCCTCGGTCAGCGGGTCCTGGTGGATCCGCTCCGGCGTGCCGGCGAGGTTGTCGTCCCAGTTGGGCCCCCACTCGATCTCCTCCAGCTCCTTGCCCGTCAGCTGCGAGCGGGCGCGGGCCACCGGGTCGTGCTTGGAGAGCGGCGCCGTGATCAGCTTCTCGTAGTCGTAGGTCCAGGGCTCGTAGTAGTCGTCGATCTGCGGCAGGTCGGGGTTGGAGAAGATCGAGAGCAGCTTCTTGACCCTGCCGCCGGCCTTGAGCCGCAGCCGGCCCTTGCCGTCGAGCTCCCAGCCGCCCTTCCATTTCTCCTGGTCCTCCCAGCGCTTGGGGTAGCCGAGGCCCGGCTTCGTCTCGACGTCGTTGAACCACATGTACTCGGCCCCCGGGCGGTTCGTCCAGACCTGCTTGCAGGTGACCGAGCAGGTGTGGCAGCCGATGCACTTGTCGAGGTTCATGACCATCCCGACCTGGGCGCGGATCTTCATTCGAACGTCACCTCCGCCTGGCGCTTGCGCAGCACGGTCACCTCGTCGCGCTGTGAACCCGTCGGGCCGTAGTAGTTGAAGCCGAAGCTGAGCTGGGCGTAGGCGCCGATGAAATGCGTCGGCTTCATCACGATCCGGGTCAGCGAGTTGTCCGTCCCCCCGCGCTTGCCTTCCAGTTCGGTCAGGGGGACGTTGAGGTGGCGGTCCTTGGCGTGGTACATCAGGCAGGTCCCCTCGGGGATGCGGTGGGAGACCGTCGCCCGGCAGGAGACGACGCCGTTGCGGTTGTAGGCCTCGACCCAGTCGTTGTCGCGGATCTCGAGCTCCGCGGCGTCCTCGCGGCTGATCCAGAGCATGCCGCCGCCCCGGAACAGCGTCAGCATGTGCAGGTTGTCCTGGTACTCGGAGTGGATCGACCACTTCGAGTGCGGGGTCAGGTAGCGCAGGGTCAGCTCCTTGCCCCCGGAGCCTTTTTCGTCGCGCTGGTCGCCGAAGATCGCCCGGTGGTGCAGCGGCGGCCGGAACACCGGCAGGCCCTCGCCCAGCTCCAGCATCCAGGCGTGGTCGAGGTAGAGGTGCATGCGCCCCGAGAGGGTGTGCCACGGCTTCTCGCGCTCAACGTTCATCGTGAACGGCGCGTAGCGGCGCCCGTGGGCCTCGATCCCGGACCACTCCGGCGAGGTGATCACCGTGCGCGGCTGCACCCGCGCGTCGGCGAGCGTGATGCGGTCGCCGGCGCGGCTGCCGGCGAGGTCGGCCAGCTCCAGGCCGGTCGTCTCCTCGAGCGAGCGGAAGCCCTCCACCGCGAGCCGCCCGTTGGTGGTCCCGGAGAGGGTGAGGATCGCCTCGCAGGCCTGCTCGACCCGCTCCAGCGACGGGCGCCCGTCGGCGCGGCCGCCGCGCACCGCGCCGTTCTTGGCGGCGAGCTCGGCGACCTCCTCGTCGGCGATCCAGCTCGCCCCCTTCACGGCCGTGCCCTGCTCCTCGACCAGCGGCCCCAGCGCCCGCCAGCGCTCGGCGACGCCGGCGTAGTCGCGCTCGACCACGATCAGCTTCGGCATCGTCTGGCCGGGGATCGGCTCGCACTCTCCGGCGCGCCAGTCGCGGACCTCGCCCAGCGGCTGGGCGATCTCGTCGGGGGTGTCGTGCAGCAGCGGTGCGGCGATCAGGTCGCGGCGGCTGCCCAGGTGCGTCTCGGCCAGCTCCGAGAAGCGCTCGGCGATGCGCCGGAAGGCGTCCCAGTCGGTCTTCGACTCCCAGGGCGGCGGCACCGCCTGGTTGAAGGTGTGGACGAACGGGTGCAGATCGGTGCTGGAGAGGTCGACCTTCTCGTACCAGGTCGCCGCCGGCAGCACCACGTCGGAGAACAGCGCGTTGCTGGTCATCCGGAAGTCGATCGTGCTCAGCAGGTCGAGCTTGCCCTCGGGCGCCTCCTCGCGCCAGGTGACCTCGCTCGGTCGCAGCTCCGGCGGGGACTCCTCGGCCCGCACCGCCTCATCCGTCGTGCCCAGCAGGTGCTTGAGGAAGTACTCGTGGCCCTTGCCGGAGGAGCCGAGCAGGTTCGAGCGCCAGACCGTCATCACCTTGGGATGGTTCTCGGGCGCGTCCGGGTCCTCGCAGGCGAAGTTGAGCCGCCCCTCCTTCAGCTCGCGGACCACGTACTCGGCCGGATCGACCCCCTCGCGCTCGGCCTCGTCGACCAGGTCCAGGGTCGAGCGGTCGAAGCTCGGGTAGGACGGCAGCCAGCCGAGCCGCGCCCCGAGCGCGTTGACGTCGACCACGTGCTTGCCCTCGAGCAGGCCGCGCCCCAGGGGCGAAGCCAGGGCCTCGGGTTGGTGGCGCTCGTAGCGCCACTGGTCGGTGGCGAGGTAGAAGAACGGGGTCCCCGACTGGTGGCGCGGCGGCCGGGTCCAGTCGAGGGCGAATGCGAGCGTCTGCCAGCCGGCCAGGGGGCGGACCTTCTCCTGGCCGACGTAGTGGGCCCAGCCGCCGCCGTTGCGGCCCTCGCAGCCGCAGAGCTGGACCAGCGCCAGGAAGGTGCGGTAGACCTGGTCGGAGTGGAACCAGTGGTTGGTGCCGGCGCCCATCGCGATCATCGAGCGCCCTTCGGTCACCTCGGCGTTGCGGGCGAACTCGCGCGCGACCCGCGCCACCAGCTCGCCGTCGACGCCGGTGATCGGCTGCTGCCAGGCGGGCGTGCAGGGGAGGGGGTCCTCGTAGCCGCTCGGCCACTCGCCCGGCAGCCCCTCGCGGCCGACGCCGTAGTGGGCGAGGCTGAGGTCGAGGACGGTGGTGACCAGCTGGCCGCCGACGCGGATCGCCGGCACGCCGCGCCGCACCGCGTCCCCGCCCTCCCCCTCGCCGACGTCGAAGCGGGGCAGGTCGACCGCGACCCGGTCCTCGGCCCGGTCGATCAGGGTCAGCACCGGCTCGACCCCGTCCAGCTTCAGGTTCCAGTTCCCCGGCTCGCCGTAGCGGTGGCCGACCGAGCCCTTGGGCACCACGGGCTCGCCGCTGCGGGCGTCGAACAGGACCGGCTTCCATTCGGCGTTCTCCTCCTCTGAGCCGTCGAGGTCGGAGGCGCGCAGCAGCCGGTCCGGCACGTAGGCACCGTCGCGCTCGCGCAGCGTCACCAGCAGCGGCAGGTCGGTGAAGCGCCGCGCGTAGTCGCGGAAGTAGGGCACCTCCCGCTCGACGTAGAACTCCTTGAGGATGACGTGGCCCATCGCCATCGCCATCGCCCCGTCGCTGCCCGGCTCGGCCGCCAGCCAGTGGTCGGCGAACTTGGTGTGCTCGGCGTAGTCGGGCGAGATCACGACCACCTTCTGGCCGCGGTAGCGCGCCTCGGTCATGAAGTGGGCGTCGGGGGTGCGGGTGGTCGGCAGGTTCGTGCCCCAGACCAGCAGGTAGCCCGCGTTCCACCAGTCGCCGGACTCCGGCACGTCGGTCTGGTCGCCGAAGGACTGCGGCGAGGAGGGCGGCAGGTCGGCATACCAGTCGTAGAAGGAGAGGATCACCCCGCCGATCAGCGAGAGGAAGCGGGTCCCCGCCGCGTAGGAAGCCATCGACATCGCCGGGATCGGCGAGAAGCCGACGACGCGGTCGGGGCCGTGTTGCTTGATCGTGTGGACGTGGGCGGCGGCGATCATCTCGGCCGCGTCCTCCCAGCTGGCGCGGACGAAGCCGCCGTTGCCGCGCTGGCGCTTGTAGTGGCGGGCTTTCTCCGGGTCTTCGACGATCTCTTCCCACGCGTCGACCGGGTCGCCGAGCCGCTTCCTGGCCTCGCGGAACATCGCCAGCAGGCTGCCGCGCACGTAGGGGTACTTGAGCCGCAGCGGCGAGTACGTGTACCAGGAGAAGGAGGCGCCGCGGGGGCAGCCGCGCGGCTCGTAGTCGGGCATCTCGGGCCCGGTCGAGGGATAGTCGACGGCCTGCGACTCCCAGGTGATCAGCCCGTCCTTGACGTAGACGTTCCAGGAGCAGGAGCCGGTGCAGTTGACGCCGTGGGTCGAGCGGACCACCTTGTCGTGGGCCCAGCGGCCGCGGTAGGAGCGCTCCCAGTCGCGGTCCTTGGCGACCAGCTGGCTCCAGTGCTCGGCGGAGATCGGCCCTCGCCGCAGGAAGCGGTGAGCTTCGAGTAGCGGGTTTGGCCGACCAGCCACGGCAGCCATTCGTATCACAGGCCCGGTTTCGCCTCGAGGGGGTTTCCGCGGTCCTGACGAGGCTCTAGGCTGAACGCGATTCGGCGCCGGGAGCCCGATGAGAGAGCCCGCGACCAAACCCACCGCCGCGCCCGTCCGCGAGCTGACGCTGGCCACGCTGGCCTTCTTCCTCTGCTTCGCCGCCTGGGGAATGCTCGCGCCGATCGCGCCGAAGCTGCAGGACGAGCTGGGCCTCTCCGACACCCAGACGGCGATCATGATCGCGCTGCCGGTGGTGCTCGGCTCGCTGCTGCGGATCCCGCTCGGCCGCCTCACCGACCACCACGGCGGAAAGCTGATGTTCACGGCGATGCTGGCCTACGCGGTGCTGCCGCCGCTGCTGATCGGGACGGTGGACAGCTACCCGCTGCTGCTGCTGGCCGGCCTGCTGCTGGGGATCTCGGGCGCCTCCTTCGCGATCGGAGTCCCCTTCGTCGCCTCCTGGTTCCCGCCGCAGCGGCAGGGCTGGGCCGTGGGCATCTATGGGGTGGGGAACGCCGGCACCGCCGTCTCGGCCTTCGCGATGCCGGCCCTCTTCAACGGCCCGGGACGCGCCACCGCGGGAGTGATCTACGCGATCGTGCTGGCCGGCTTCGCCGCGGTCTGGTTCCGCCTGGCGCGCAACGCGCCGAGGAGCGGCGAGCGGCCGCCGACGATGCCGCTGCGAGCCGTTCTCCGCCTCGGGCCGGCTCTCTGGCAGCTGGCCCTCTTCTATTTCGTCAGCTTCGGCGGCTTCGTCGCGATGTCGATCTACCTGCCGAAGCTGCTCAAGGACTGGTTCGACTATTCCCTCACCGACGCCGGCCTGCGCACCGCGGGGTTCGTCGTGATGGCAGCCGTGGTGGCGCGCCCGATCGGCGGCTGGCTCGGCGACCGCCACGGCGGCTACCGCGTCGCGGCCGGCGCCTTCTGCGGCGTGGGCCTCGATGCCGTCGCCCTCGCCTGGCAGTCCTCCGTAGATCCCCAGATCGTCCCGGTGACGATCATCTGCCTCACCATGGCCTTCTTCCTCGGCCTGGGAGCGGGGGCCATCTTCAAACTCGTCCCCCAGCGCTTCCCAGACGCGACCGGCGCGGCGACCGGCGTCGTCGGTGCCGCCGGCGGCCTCGGCGGCTTCTTCCCCCCACTCGTACTCGGCCTGGTCAAGGACGCCAGCGGCGACTACACCATGGCCTTCGTTTTCCTGGTCGCCTTCGCCTGGGTCTGCGCCGGCATGGCGATGACCCTGGCGAGCCAAGCCCGCGCCCCCGCTAGGAGCGACGCGCTGGGCGGCTGACCTAAGCCTTCCCGTTGCGCTCCCGGTGCTTGCACCCCGGCCAGCAGCAAGGCCGCCGCTTCCCTTCTTCAAGCTCTTCCCGCGTCCGCCGAATCCGCCGCTCCCGGGTCTTCTCCTGCTTGGCGTCCTCGACCCAGCAGATGAACTCGTTGCGCGCCAAGGGCGTGATGTCGTTCCAGGCGTTCAGGGTCGGGGCGTCGGCGACGAGGGCCTCGCGCAGGTCTGAAGGAAGCTCGTGGACTACGCCGCCGGGGACTTGCTGGGTGGGCATGCGGCGATGGTAGCCGGGGGTGCACTCCGCTCAAGCTCCGCCCTGAGAATGCCGAGTAAAGCTCTGACCTGGCGCCTCGAGCGGGGGCCAGCTCGTTCATCGCCGGCTATTCCCAGGGGAGGGGCAGGACAATTACCGCACCGCGTCAATTCGGCATCAGGACCGCCATTCTCCTGGGGCTTCTCACGTCCGCTCTGCCAATGCTCATCGGCACGGCGCCGGCCACCGCCGCCTTCACCTCCGTCCCGATCACGACGACGAACTCGGAGCAGAGCTTCGTCGTGCCGTCGGGGATCTTCCAGATCTCGATCTCGGCCACCGGGCAGAGCGGGAACAACTCCGGCTTTCGGACCGACCCAAATGTCGGACGTGGAGGGCTCGTGTCCGCGATCAAGTCGGTCGCGCCGGGGGACACGCTCTACGCATACGTCGGCAGCAACTCCGACGGCAACTTCGAAGGAGGCGGCGCCTCCGACGTCCGAACGATCTCGCGCAGCATGTCTGGAAGCCTCGCCTCCCGGATCTTGGTCGCCGGCGGCGGCGGCGACCCTGGAGAACCTGGAACCCTCGCGGAAGGTGGGTGCTGCGGAGGTGCTGGAGGTAGCGGTGGAGACGCAGGCTCCCCGGGGACGGCAGGCACGAGCGCCGGCGCCGGCAGCACCGCGGGCACCGCTGGCGGCGGCGGTTCCACGCTCGCACCGGGAAATGGGGGGAGCGGGGGGTCGAGTCCCCAGACCGCAGCGCCTTGCGAAGTGATCCTGGACGGGCAACCCGGCCTGGGAGGATCTGGCCCGGATGGGGGTTTTCCCGGCGAGGGCGGCGTCTGCAGCGGCAACGGGGGGAGCGCCGTCGGGGGCGAAGGCGGCGGCGGTGGTGACGGGTACTACGGAGGCGGCGGCGGGGGTGGCGGCGGAGCGGGAGATCCCGGCGACACGCCGGGCTCTGGCGGAGGCGGAGGCGGAGGCGGCTCCAGCTACGTGGGGCCGAGCCTTTCCTCGCCGTCGATCGGGCTCGCCGCCCGGGGCACCGAACCGCAGATCACCTTCAGCTACACCCAGCCCGACGTGGAGATAACCACGCCCGCCGCCGGCGCTTCCTACACCGTCGGACGGCCGGTCGCGGCGGAATTCGCCTGTACGCCGGGAGGGGCGGCGGTTTCCAGCTGCTCGGGCAGCGCCCCGAACGGTGACTCGATCGATACCAGCAGCCTTGGGACCAAGACCTTCACCGTCACGGCGACCGATGCGAATGGCAACCAGCAGACCGCCTCGGTCACCTACACGGTCGCCAAGGCGCTCCCGACCCTCACCACCGAAGCCTCGGGCCCGATCACCCTCGGCGGCTCGATCGCCGATACCGCCACCCTCGTCGGCGGCCACTCTCCCGGCGGCACGATCACCTTCCGTGCCTACGGCCCCGACGACGAGGCCTGCGCCGCCGCGCCCGCCTACACCTCGGCCGCGGTCCCGGTCTCGGGCAACGGCGCCTACGCCTCCGCACCGGCCTTCACCCCGGCCGCACCGGGCACCTACCGCTTCACCGCCAGCTATTCGGGCGACGCCGAAAACGAAGCCGCCGTCTCACCCTGCAACGCGGCGAGCGAGTCGGTCACGGTCCGAAAGCTCATCACCTCCACCTCGCCCCCACCCGCCCCCAACCCAGCGCCGCTCGCGGCACCGGCGCCCAGGGTCCGCATCTCCTACAGCCCCAACCATCCCCACGCCCCGAACCCCAGGGGCGGCCCCCGCTACACCTTCCGCTTCACCGACCAGGCGCCGGGCACGACCTTCTACTGCAGCCTCGGCCGGGCCTCATTCAAGCCCTGCCACTCCCCCAAGGTCTACCGCTACCTGAACCGCGGCCGCCATGTGTTCAGAGTCAGGTCGGTCGATGCCTCCGGGGCCCAATCGGCGACGCAGAGGGTCGTCTTCTACGCGGGCAAGCGCCTGCGCGGCAAGCCGCCGCGCTGATTCTGCGCTGGTCACGCTCGATCCCGGGCCCCAGTCCGCGCGCGAGAAAATGTTCGCGCGAGAGCGGCCCAAGGACATAGGCCCGCTTAGGAGCGGAAGGGAGGGCGGTAAGGGATGTAGGGCGTCTAGATCCCCGCATCGTCATGGTGACGGTCATCCTGGTTGCCTTCCCTCGGGTCTGCGCCGGCATGGCGATAGCCCGGCGAGCCAAGCCCGCGCTCCCGCCCAAGAGCGACTTTGGCGGCTGGGTGGGGACGGCATCGCGGCGGCGATCGACCAGGCGATTCGAACCTCCGACCTCCTGGGTGCGATGTGGGCGAAGAGTGCGTTTCCAGAACATGGTTCATCTGCAGCGCTTTTTCTGAGGTTTTAAGAAAGGCTGCAGGAACTGAATATGCAGAGGATATGAACGGATATGCAAGTCAGGCACTCCTGGCGAAAAGTGCCTGAAATTTCGGAGGACGGTTGAAAACGCCGTCTCGCATCCCAAAGAACCTTTGGTTGCGCCAGAGCTATCCCAAGGAAAACACCTGAACCTTGGCTTAGCCGGCGATACCGTTGATGCCGATGACCAAGACCGAGCCACATCGTCTTGTGGATGCACTTCCGATGAATCGCTGCCCGCCGCGGCGATCCTGCTTCGACGTGCCCACGTCCCCGTCCCCGCCAAGCTGGACGCTGTTTCCTACGACGAGGAAGACCTGAACGACGAAGACCGGCGTCCCGCAAGGAAGCACAAAGTGAGCCGCGGATGTCTTGGTCGGACGTCGACGTGGACTGAACGCTGGCTGACCTAGTCGGGCAGCCGGATGGACATCCGGCTGCTGCCTGAAGTTCCTCATCAAGTTAGGGAAAGAATTGCGAGCGCTTCTGCTCACCAATTGCGCAGCAACCCGACGGAGATGCAGAACGCTTCGCGGACCGGGCCTCTGGTCACTCGGCGTCGGTAAGCGGGGTGTCCTTGAACGGGGATCGGGGTGGGCAGACGAGGTCCTGCCGCCGACATCCGAGCGTGACGTCGAGAACCTCGCTGGACGACGATGGACGGAAATTCCCTAGGCACGTCGAAGTGGTCGGTTAATGTTCAAGTCGAGTTCAATTTTGTTCGAAGGGAGTCGCATGGGCCTCAACCTGCCGGATCCAGATACCTCACGCCTGCCACACTCGCCGCTAGAGCTCGTCATCTGCCAGATTCGCTTCGACCGTCGTCTGCGGGTCGGAGAGGCACCGACGGCACTCGCTTTTCATGAGGATCTGGGGGGCTCCTCTGGCCGCTATCAACAGCTCGATGAGATCGAGGGCCAGCAGTTGGTGATTTCGGCCGGGCCCGGGGTCGAGCAGACTTCGCAGAGCCGAAAAACCAGCGGTTGGAAGTTCAACTCGGAGAACGGCGAGTGGATCGTGACCTTGATGCCCGATCACGTCGCGCTTGAGACCACGGCCTACACGACCTGGGACGAGGATTTCGGACCGCGGCTCAGCGAGGTCGTCAAGGCGACGGCTAAGCACATCCAACCGACCATGGAGCAGCGTCTCGGCCTGCGCTATGTCGATCGGATCTCGGAGCTCAAGCTGACCTCGATCGGCGAGTGGAGCGATTACATTGCGCCCGAGCTCCTTGGCCTTGTATTACATCCAGCGATTGGTCCGGAGATCATCAATCTTGGCCAGCAGATCTTGATTGGCGTCGATGACCAGATCCAGGCTGGCGTTCGGCATGGACCCGTCGTCGATGCGGAGAGCGATTACGTCGACTACCTCCTCGACTACGACCTGTTCCGCCAGGGTGGCCGGCCTTTTGAGGTCGAGAGCGTCCTTGAGACTGTAGGCCAGCTGAACCGTTACGCCTTACAGCTCTTCCACGCCTCGACCACCGAGAAACTCC
>Ga0308175_100001352_pt1 | contig 16539 bp, 23 predicted proteins | sample PhyCR1_3_FD_203893 | JGI IMG/M metagenome (GOLD analysis project Ga0308175, IMG submission 203893) | Soil microbial communities from UC Gill Tract Community Farm, Albany, California, United States - DLSLS.C.R1 | ecosystem: Environmental > Terrestrial > Soil > Agricultural land | place: USA...
GACGTCTTCGCCGACCCCGCCCACAGCGGCGCCCTGAAGGTACTGGTCACCACCGACTGAGCACGGCCCGACCACCCAGACGCCCCGGAGCGAACCATCCACTCCGGGGCGTCAACCAGCGCTCAGCCCGAACCGCCCGTCCGCACCCCGGTGACCGCGAACCGCTCGACCTCCGCGACATGACCACCGGTGCACGGAGACACGGCCTCGCTCGCTCCACAGTGGACACCGGCGTCCAGCGGGTCCTTCTACCCTGGGCACGCTGCCCGGCCGGGGTGACGATCCAGTCGGAGGTGATGGACATGCGTGCACTAGTCGTGGTCGAGTCATCGTTCGGCAACACCCGCGCGATCGCCAGGGCAGTCGCCGAAGGACTGGGCCGTTCCATGGCCGTCGACGTCTGCGACATCGGGAACGCACCATCGGCAATCGAGGATGACGTCGACCTTGTCGTCGTTGGAGGGCCGACGCAAGCGTTCGGGCTGAGCCGGCCCAAGACTCGTGCGGACGCAGCTCGGCAGGCGGGACATTCGACCGCGCCCACGATCGGCGTGCGTGAGTGGCTTGCCTCGGCTCCCGCGGGCATCCGGCGCGCCGCCGCGTTCGACACCCGGATCGACAAGGGTTGGGTGCCCGGCTCGGCCGCGCACGGGATCGCCCGGCGGCTGAAGCACCTGGGCGCGACGCTCGTGGCCGATCCGAAGTCCTTCCGAGTGGTCGGGACGCCGGGCCCGCTCGCCGCTGGCGAGCTCGACCGAGCCCGCCGCTGGGGCGAGCAGCTGGCCACCGCGATCATGGTGGCCGACCGACCACCGTCGAACCGCTGACGAGACTGCAGCGGCGCCCCGGTCCTTCATGGTGGAGGACCGGGGCGCCGGTGACAGGACCGCGGCCGGGCGGAGATCGAGCGGGGCGCGACCGGAGGGAGCGGGCAGCCCTGCCGGGTCAGCGGGCGACGGCGACCGGGCAGGCGGCGTGCCGGAGCAGCGCCTGGCTGACCGACCCGAGCAGCAGTCCGGTGAACCCGCCGTGCCCGCGCGAGCCGACGACCACGAGGGCTGCGCCCTTGGACGCCTGGACGAGCGCCCAGGGCGCGGAGCCGTCCATGACGGTGATCTCGATCTCGACGGCCGGGTACTTCAGGGCCCACGGGGCGACTGCATCGGCCAGCAGTTCGCGGGCGGTCAGATGGTGTTCCGGGGCCATCCAGGGCCGGGCGGAGATCGGTGGCATCGGCAGCGACGCCGTGCGGTCGTGCAACGGGTGGATCGCGTGGATGGCGTGGACCCGGCCGCCGTGCCGGGCTGCATAGCCGAACGCGTAGTCCAGCGCGTGGTGGCCACGGTCCGACGCGTCCACACCAACGACCACCTCGCGCCGCTCGTGCGCCTCGCCCCGGACGACGATCACCGGGCCCGGCGCGTGCGCGGCGACCTCGGCACCGACCGAGCCCAGCACCAGCCGGTCGAACCCGCCGGCGCCGCGCGAACCGAGCACGACCTGCTCGGCGCCGGCAGCCCGCCGGATCAGCTCGGCCGCCGGGTTGCCGTCGGCGACCTCACCGGAAGCGTCCACCGGTGACGTGTGCCGGATCCGCACCAGCGCACGATCGACCATGCGATGCCCGTACGCGTGGGCCGACCGCCGGACTTCCTCCGGTAGCGGCACGTCGGCGAGAGCCGAGACGTCGCTGACGTAGCAGACGGCCACCGTCCGACCGGTCGCGACCGCGTCGGCGGCCGCCCATTCGGCGGCGCGCAGGCTCGGCTCGGACCCGTCGACGCCGACCAGGACCGTAGGTCTCGTGTCAGTCATCTTCTGCCTCCCAGCATCGCGGTGCCATCTCCATCGCAGCGCCACCGCGGTCGGCTGGACAGTGCCGTTGGTCCTCTGCCTCGCAGCCGACGTCATACGTGGTCACCTGCGGCCCGTTCGGGCGAGCTGGAGCTTCCGGGACGACCGCAGGTGCTGCTCGGACTCGGACACCCGCAGGAGCCGCCACCGCCACCGCCACCGCCGCAGCGCCGGTCCGTGGCCGATGTGCTGATGCACTGAGGTCCTTCGACTCTGCCGGCGGCACCGGAGCCGACCTAGCCTGCGGACAGGAGCTCCGGCGGAGGTGGTGACCCGTGACTGTCCAAGCTGAGCCGCCGCGCGACCACGCCGGCATGGAGGTTCTCGGCTACGAGGAATGCCTGCGGCTGGCCGCCTCCGAGCCGGTCGGGAGGATCGCCTTCGCCGAAGGCGGCGACATCCACATCTTCCCGGTCAACCACCGGGTGGTGGATGGCCTGGTGGCGTTCTGCACCGCCGACGGCACAAAGCTCGCCGCGGCGATGGAGGGCTCCGTCGTGGCGTTCGAGGTCGACCGGTACGACGCCGACTCGCAGACCGGCTGGAGCGTCCTGGTCAAGGGCAGGGCGGAGCTGGCGGACGAGGGCACCGTGCAGGCTCGGCTCGCCACGGCCGGACTCCGCCCGTGGCGCAAGCAGCTGCCGCGGCCGGAGTGGGTGGTGATCCTGCCCGATGTCGTCACCGGTCGCCGTCTCTGACGCGGGGCACTAAGTCCCTGTTGCGGCCCGCCGCGCCGGCGCACGGTGGAAGTAGCGGAAGGAGAGACCGATGACGGAGAACACGACCGCTAGGCGGCCGCGGGTGCTGGTGGGTGTCGACGGTTCCGCTCCGGCGCGGGCGGCGCTCGAGTTCGCCGCGAGCGAGGCGCGGCTGCGGGACGCCGTACTCGTCGCCGTGATGGCAGTGGACATGCCCGACTACGCCTGGATCGACCCGTACGTGGTCCGCGTCCCGGAGAACGGCGCCCTCGAGCGGGCCCGCGAGAAGCTGGACCTGCTGCTCGCCTCGGTCGACACCGAAGGCCTCGTGCTGGATCCGGTCGTCACCGCGGACCCGGCTGCGCAGGCGTTGGTGGACCGGTCGGCCGACTGCGACGTGCTCGTGGTGGGCTCCCGCGGCTACGGCGGGATCCGCAGCCTGGTCCTGGGCTCGGTGAGCCTGCAGTGCGTGCTGCACGCACACTGCCCCGTCACCGTCGTCCACGCCGACCCACCGCTGGAGGAGTCCCGTCCACACCAGACGGTGGAAGAGGCCCGCGCGCAGACCACCGCACCGTTCATCTGACCCGCGGGGAGGCGGGCGGAGCCGCCCCGGGCCGAGAGGTCCGGGGTGGCTCTGTCGCGTTCGGACGGTGCCCGACAGCACGGCCGCGGCGGGACTTTCGGCTCTCCCAGCGCGGCTGTCCAGAGAGCATCGTTCCCTTGTGGACGGTGGATGAGGTCGTCGACCTCGGCCACGTCGACAAGCGTGACCGAAGGAGGCCCACGATGCAGGCACGACAGATCATGACGTCGCCGGTGCTGACCGTGCGGGCGGACACCACGGTGCGGGAGGCGGCTACCCTCCTGCTCGAGAACCGGATCACCGCGGCGCCGGTGCTCGACGCCGGCCGGGAGCTGATCGGCATCGTGAGCGAGGGCGATCTCGTCGTCGACCGGTTCGGCCACGATCCGCGCAACCGGCTCCGGCCCGTCCAGGACGAACCACCCGGACCGCAGACGGTCGGCGAGGTGATGACCACGCCGGTGATCGCGCTCGGCCCGTCCGCCGACGCCGCCGACCTCGCCGAGACGATGCTCGGCTCCGACGTCCGCAGCGTCCCGATCGTCGAGGGAGCCACGGTCGTCGGCATCGTCAGCCGCCGTGACCTGCTGCGCACCCTGGTCCGCGACGACGACGCCATCCGGGAGGAGATCGTCGGCCGCATCGCGGACTACCGGGGTCCAGCGGGCACCTGGGACGTCCAGGTCACCGACGGAGCGGTGGTCATCGTCGGTGAGCTCGACGACGACGGGCGCGCCGCGAGCGCGATCGCCCGCACGGTGCCCGGGGTCGACTCCGTCCACCTCGGCGGCCATCGGACACCGGTCCCGAGCTGACGGCCGGCGACCATGGACCCGACACGGAGGGCCGACTCCGTCGAGCGGGCGACGCCTGGCGACGTGATCACACTGGCGATGGACCTGGGCCCGCTGCCGTCGCAGGTGGGGGCGATCCTCCGGTTCGCCGGCAGCCCGGGCGGCGGCGAACCGGCCGCGCTGCAGCGGCTGGTCGCCGAGCGGGCCGGCGCGATACCCCGCCTGCGGCAGCGGCTGGTCCGATCACCGCTCGGCTGCGGTCAGCCGGTCTGGGTGGACGACCCCGGCGCGGATCCGGCCTGCCACGTACGCCTGGCCTCGTGCCCGCCGCCCGGTGACGAGCGCGCCCTGCTCGACCTCGCCGCGGCGGTGATGACCACGCCGCTCCCCTCCGGCCGCCCGTTGTGGTCGGCGGTCGTCGTCACCGGCCTGGCCGACGGCGGCAGCGCGCTGCTGGTTGTGCTGCACCACGTCGTCGCCGACGGCGTCGGCGGCCTGGCCGTGCTCGCCGCACTCGCCGACGGCGCACCACCCCCCGGCCCGCTCCGGCCGGCGCGGCCAGCACCCACCCGGCGCGAACTCGCTGCCGACGCGACCGCCCGGCGCCTGCTGGCCCTGCGCCGACTCCCGCGCTCGCTCCGCTCGCTGCGGCGGTGGCTGCGTGCCGCCGGTGGCTCCCGCCCGCGGCCGGCGGCAGCCTGCTCGCTCATCGGTCCGGTCGGATCCCGCCGCCGGTACGAGATCGTGCGGGCGGACATCGCGCCACTCCAGGCGTTCGCGCACCGGCGCGGCGCGACCGTCAACGACGGCGTCCTGCTCGCCGTCGCCGCCGCTCTGAGCGACCTGCTGGCGAGCCGCGACGAGACGGTCGACCCCGTTGCCCTTGGTGTCCCGGTCTCTCCGCGCCGTTCCACCACCGTCGATCGGCTCGGTAACCAAGTCGCACCGATCCTCGTTGCCGCACCCACCACCGGCGATCCGCCGTACCGGCTGGAGCAGATCGCGGATGCGGTGCGGACCGGCCGGGCCGCGGCCGCCCAGCCGCCACCGGCCGGCATCGCGACCGTCATGTGGTGGGCGTCGAGACTCGGCCTGCTCCGTCGCTACATGACCGGCCAGCGGCGGATGCACACGATGATCAGCTCGCTGCACGGCCCCGACCGGGCGATCACCCTCGGCGGAAGCGCCGTCGTCTCGATCGTGCCGGTGGTCTCCGCGGAGACCGGCAACGTCAGGGTGAGCTTCGACGTGCTCTCCTACGCCGGCACGGTCACCATCACGACGGTCGCCGATCCCGACACCGTCCCGGACCTGTCCGCCCTCACCACCGCGCTCCGCGCTGAACTCGCCGCCCTGACCGGCACCGCGTGGCAGACTGACGCCGATCGCACGGCCACGGAGGACGCCACGGATGTGTGGGGCTAGCTCGGCCGTCGGCCTCGCAGACGCCGAGCGCGCCCTGTGGCCCGTGCTGCGGGACCGGCTGCGCATGCCGGGACAGCTGATGGGGTTGATGCGCGGTGTGCTCGGCGGGGATGCCGAGGTCGCGGCGGTAGTCACGACGACGCCGACCGGGATCACCAGGCCGATCGCGATCCTGGTGACACCGGCGATCGCCGAGGAGATCACCCTGCTCGAGGGTCCCCCGGGATCGGACGTCCGCCGCGCCCTGATCGGCGCGGAGGAGGTGGAGGTCCTGCTCGGCGACCTGGCCACGGCCGACGGCGGCCGACCGGTCGCGATCTTCGTGACCGACTGGATCCGGCAGCACCTCTCCCTCTATGCCCGGGAGCTCTGGCACCGCCGCCCTCGATGAGCTCCGAGCCCGACCAGGGACCGGCGGCGAGCACGGGGTGGCTGATCCCCGTGCGCCACGGGATGACGCCGGACGTCGGACCGAAGGACCCTCCGGGTCGGGACCAATGACCCTCTTTCCGCCGGGACGAGCGCGACACGCTGAAGCAGGACAGAAACGATCTCCCCGCAGAGAAAGAGGAACGACCATGAACCGCAGCTTCGTGGACCGACTCGTCTCGGCCACCGGCGCCATCGTCGGCGTCGTCCTGCTCGCCGCGGCCGGCCTGCTCTTCTACGCCCACAGCTACGTGCACGGACAGGTGACCGACCAGCTCCGGGAGCAGCAGATCAGCTTCCCGGCCGCCGGCAGCGAGTCCATCACCTCCCTGCCGCAGGCCGACCAGGCCGCGATCACCCAGTACGCCGGGCAGACGATGGTCAACGGCGCCCAGGCCAGGGCCTTCGCCGACCACTACATCAAGGTCCACCTCGCCGAGGTCGCCGACGGCCAGACCTACTCCCAGGTCAGCGCCAAGGCGCAGGCCAACCCCGACGACCAGAAGCTCGCCGGGCAGGTCCAGACCCTCTTCCGGGGCGAGACCCTGCGCGGGCTGCTCCTGAACGCCTACGCCTGGGACACCATGGCCACCGTCGCCTTCATCGCCGCCTGGATCTCGCTCGCGGCCGGCGTCCTGCTGCTCCTGCTGGCCGCCTTCGGCCTCCGCCACGCCAAGACCGCAACCACGACGTCCACCACCAAGCCCCGCGCGGAGTATGCGACGACCTGATCCAACCGGGCCCCGCGCCCACGACACCCGCACCGGCCAGGCGATCATCGCCCGGCCGGTGCACCCATCTGCGGGCAGGCACGCTGCCGCGGGTCGACCGACGCGGTCACCGCGTGGTGGTCCACAGTGGACAGCGGGCCGACCGCTGTCGGCCGGTCCGCCAACGCGGCCGGTCGTCGTCCGGGCGTCGTCCGGCGCCGCCAGGCAGTGCGGAGACACGCCCCTAGTAGCGGAAGCTGCCGTAGTACTCGCCCACGCGGTCCCGGTAGTCCGGGTCCTGGCACGCGTCCTTGTCGAACTTCGGCGCAGCTTTGATCTCGTCCTTGCTGCTGGCGACGTAGGCCCGCCGGCTGCTGCGGTCCAGCCGGCTGATTGTGCCCGCGGGCAGCATCACCGTGCTGCCGAAGATCCAGGGCCCGGTGTCGACGACCACGTAGCTCGATCCCACCTCGTACGTGGCCTCGTCGATCTTGCCGATGTGCCCGTCCGTGGCCTCCACGTCATACCCGACCAGGTCTGTCCAGGTTCCGGTTCCGGGCAGCCCGATGTCGCTGTGGTGGGTCCACGGATCCCACTCGGTCTGTGAGCCCGATCTCGCCATCGTCCCTCCTCCTCGGGAGCGCTCTGCTCCTGCCGGTAGGAACCCGGCCCCGGCCGCCGGATCACGTCGCCCGCGGACCACGGCACTGCGCGGGAGGGTCCGATGCCGTTGCCGGGAGCGTTCGAACCGCACGCCAAGTGGTAAGCCTCAGTCACGTCAACGCCGACACGAGGAGGGCATCATGGCCGGGACGGTTGCTCGGGTCACCGAGATCAGCGCCACGTCGGACACCAGCTTCGAGGACGCGATCAAGGTCGGGCTCGAGCGAGCGACCAGCACGCTGCGCGGCGTCAAGTCTGCGTGGGTGAAGGAGCAGGGAGTGCACGTCGGTGACGGCGGCTCCATCACCGGCTACCAGGTCAACCTCCTGGTGACCTTCGTGCTGGACTGAGCTCGGACCGAGGGCGCCGCGCCGGGGAAGCTTCCGGCGCGGCGCTCGGTCGAACGTGAACGTCGGCAGCGAACGAGGACCCGGTTCGGTCCGGCTCGGCCTGACGCCGGCGGCCGAGCGGGAACCGGTGCGGGTGACGTCGACCCGCTGGCCCACCCGTGTACGTACTCTTTCGACGAAGGCCGACGAGCGACTGGGGGGCCGTGTGAGCTGGCGGAAGTATCTGCTGTGCCCAGGCTCGCCGCCGCGGGGCTGCGACACCGACCCGATCCCGACACGGCCTGGCAGTCCTACTGGAGCGCCGTCGACAACACCGGCCCCGGCGGCGAGGTCCTCTGGGACGGTGCCGGGCAGCGGGAGCTGGGATTGGTGGCGGGAGACCACCAGGCGATACTTCGACCGCACCCTGCCGGTGCTCGACGTCGGATGCGGCAACGGGCGACTGAGTCGCCTGCTGGCCGAGGACTTCCCGCGCGTGCTCGGAATCGACGTCTCCTCGGCGGCCGTCGACCTCGCTCGGCGGGAATCGGACGGCCTCGATCGGGTCGCCTTCCGCCAGGCGGACATCACCGCCGACGGGACCGGCACGGCGCTGGCGGCTGCGCTCGGTCCGGCCAACGTACTCATCCGCGGCGTGCTGCATATCCTCGGCGACGACAAGCAGCGCCACGCCGTCGCCGCCGTCGCCGAGGTGCTCGGCGACCGCGGCACTCTGGTGCTGCTCGAGACGAACTGGTCCGGCGACGCGCTCAGCTACCTCGAGCACCTCGGCGGCCGTGGCGGCCGGTTGCCACCCGCGGTCGACCGGCTGGTCAGCTCCGGCCTTCCGCAGCCGTCCTCCATCGGGCCGCACCAGGTCTCCGCCCTCTTCCCGCGGCCGGCATGGACGCTGCTCGCCAGCGGCCCGGTGGACATCACCGCCGCCCGGACCGGCGGGACCGACGGCGATTCGACGATCCCCGGCTACCACGCCGTCCTCCGCCGGTCACTTCGATGATGCCGGCGGAGCCAGGGAATCCACCGCTCTCCTGAGCGCCCTGGCTCGAGCTTCGGGTGTTCGCGCCTTGAGCAGCGGCAGGAAGACCGCGTACCGCTCGCTGCGCCCGAGGGCCTCGAACGCCGCCCGGGCGCGGTCGTCTGCCTCGAGCGCCGCGGTGAGGTCGTCGGGCACCGTGGCGGTGCCCTGCGATTCGTAGGCCGCGGCCCAGCGGCCGTCCGCCTTCGCGGCCTCGACCTGCGCCCGGCCGCCCGAGCGCATCCGACCGGCCGCCTCCAGCGCCTCCACGCGCTCGACGTTGACCCGGGACCAGGGGCTGCCCGGCCGACGCGGGGAGTAGCGCTGCAGGAAGTGGCTCCCGTCCAGGCCGCGGCGGTGGCCGTCGATCCAGCCGTGGGCGATCGCGACATCGCCGGCCTCGGCCGCGGTGATCCCGGCCGGACCGGCGCCCTTCTTCACGATCTTCAGCCACACGGCGCTCCGGCCGGCGCCGTGCTCCGCGAGCCAGCGGTCCCACGCGCCCGGGTCCGCGAAGTCGAGTGCCTCGATTTCCCCCACCACACCCCTCCCGCACCTCACGCGGTGCTAGGTCTCGCCGCCGATGTCGACCTCGTAGGCCTCATGGATGAGGTCCGCGCCACGCTGGCGATGCCGGGCCAGCCGTGCCAGAAGCGCCGTTCCGTGCGCTCGGATCGCATCCACCTGGTCCGCCGGGACCGGCGGGCCGACGCGTGCCAGCAGATCCTCGATCAGTTCCTTGATCACGATGTGTTCGCCGCCCAACCTGCTGACCGCGTTCGACAGCCGCGGCGTGGCCGCGACGACGGCATCGTGCAGGCCGCCGGATCCCTCCGTGACGGCCATGTGCTCATCGAAGTCGGCGGACAACTCCACCAGCGCCACCTCGACCCGCTCGGCCCAGCCGCTGTGGCCGCCGGGGATCCGCGGAGTCAGCGCCTGCTCCAGCGCGGCCATGGACCCGCCGAGCTCCGCGCGATGGCGCCGAAGAGCCTCCAGACCCGGATCCGTAGCGCCGACGAACGGTTCCACCAGCGCCTCCCGCGTGTCATCCCGATGCTGCCTCGTCCCCGACCACCGCGTCCAGAGCGCATCCCGCATCCTCGACCACGAACAGTGACGCCCACCGAGGCGGACGGCGGCGGTCAGACCCGGTCCCTGGCTCAGCGGGTGCGCCGGCGAGCGCGGAACGCCCGGCTCTTCGACCGGCCTCCGCACTCCGCCATCGAGCACCAGTGCCGGGACCGGTTCTTCGAGCGGTCGTAGAACGCCCAGCGGCAGTCGTCGGCCGGGCAGATCTTCAGCCGGTCCCAGCGGCCGTCGCCGGTGAGGGCCACCGCGGCCGCGGCGATGGTGCCGAGCGCGTCGGTCGCGAGCAGGGCCGGCCGGCCGGCGGCGTCCAGGCCCATTCGGACGGGCACGGTCAACGGTTCCCGGCCGGAGTCGGGGTCGCCGGCCGCGGCGCGCAGGCCGGCGCGCAGCCGGCGGGCCGCGGCCAGCTCGGCGCCGGGATGCCCGGCAGGAAGGCCGCGCTCGCGCAGCCAGGCCCCGTACGCCGCCGGGTCCCGCAGATCGTCGGTCCCGGTCTCGACGTCCACCGTGTTCAGGAAGGCGAGCACCAGCTCCACGTCGACGTCGGTGCTCTCGGTCACGTACCCATCATAAGCCGTACGGCGGTTGCGCAGCACCGGTGCAACCGGCATGCTGGCTTTGGTGGTGACGGAAGGAGAGCCGTGATGCAGGCCGACGAGCGGTACGCAGAGGCCGAGCGGATCGCGCTGCGGATGGGATTCCATCGGGCGTTCGTCCAGGCCGAGGCGCTGCGCGGGGAGGCAGCAGAACTCGCCCGGGCACGCACGGCCCGGCCGGCGCGGGCACCACGGGGCCGGGGCCGGTTGGCGTGGGCCCTGCTCCGGATCCGGACCGGGCGGGTGTGGCCACGATCCTGACCTGACCGGGATCAGTCGGGCAACGGGTACGGGACCCCCGGCCGCCGGCAGCGAAGCCGGCGCCGGGCGAACCGCCGGCCTTTACGACCCGAGCGGGATGCGCACTGGCGTACGCCACGTTACGGCTCTCTCGTGTCGGACCAGCGCATCCTGTGTGCCGTCCCGGTCGTGCGGCCTGCGGGTCGGCGGGTCGTCAGCCGGCGAGGATCTCCCGATGCAGGTCCAGTAGGCGCGGGACGTCCGCGGCGGCCACGCGTCCCATCCCGCACTCTGTGCAGATGCCCCACTCGCGGCCGTCCGGCAGGGCCGCGTCGATGTGCTGCGCCTGCGCCGCGGTGGTGCCTTCAGGCTGGTCGTCCGGGTGGTACGGCACGAGCGCGAAGTAGAGCTCGGTCTCCGGCCCCGCCGCCAGGTCGCGTAGCGGCGCGAAGTATCCGGCGTCGGCGCGGGCCTGGGGAACCGTGAACGACGCCCAGTTCAGCGGCCGCCGCGCGCCCGCCACGACGGCGTTGACGACCTCGACCTGCATCCGCACCGACTCCGGCTGCTTGAAGTGCTGGTGACCGTAATCGCCGTAGCAGAGGTGCAGGCCCACCGGCACGTCCTCGGGCACCACGTCCACGCAGCGCACCAGGCCCGGCGCGACCCGCTCCAGCGGCACGGCCGGGCCCATCGCCCCCTCGAGCAGCCCGAACTCGACCGCGACGTCCCACTGCACCGCGACACGGTCGTGCGGGATGCGCTCCAGCAGGGTGGCGAGGTCGGCGAACAGCGCCGACTCGTAGGCGGCGGCGACGGCCGGCATGTCCTCCGGCACGATGGTTCCGGCCATCGACGCCAGCGGCGTCGGGTACTGGACCTGGAAGCGCACGTCCGTTGGGATCGTTCCCTCCCGCTGCAGCCCGTCGAAGACCTCGAACGAGTCGGCGTAGGCGTCGGCGTAGCCGAGGTTGGGCCAGTCGATCGTGTCGGCCGTGGCGCCGTCGGCGAGCCGGAACCGCGCCATCTCGGGCGCGTCCGACGACGTCTCGTAGGCGTGCCCGGCGGCGACGCGCTCGAACTCTGGCATCTGCCCGAACTTCTGGATCTGGAACATGATCCAGTAGCCGCGCTCGCCGGTCTCCCCGTCCGTTATGCGACGCACGCCCGTGGGGATACGCGCGCTGATCTCGCGCATCACGGTCTCCGCGTCCGGGAGGTTGACCGAGCCGTTGAAGTGCACGCTGGTCGCTGGCATGCGCGGTTGCCTACCACGCTCGGCGCCCCTGCGGCCAGAGAAGACCCCAGCGGCCCGCGCACGCCCGCCGAGTTCGCGCCGCGGGGGGTCGCCGCCTGCCCCTTCGTCCGCTTTGCTCTGCGGCGACACCGCTGCCGTGCTGGGACGTTCGGAGGTGACCGGCACGTCTGCTCGGTGGCGCTGACCCGGAGCGCTCTATGCGGACGGGTTGGTGATGCGGCCGATGAACAAGGGGGTGGCGGTCGGGAGGTCGTGGATCACGAACAGGAACGGCCGGTCGACGACCATGGAGACGGGTAGCGGTCCGGCGGAGCTGGCGCTGACCGCGACCGCGGTGGCGGCTGCGGCTTCGGTACCGGCTTCGTCGACGGCGATGAACGCCTCCTGCATCACCTGGCTGATGTACAGCTGCTCATCGCTGGTCATCCCGGCGAAATCGGCGGTGCGTTCGTCGAAGGCGGTGGGCATACCGAGCTCGGCCAGGGCGCTGTTGAGCGACGACGCGGTCCGGAACGTCCACCTCGGAAGCCGGAGGTCGAGGGCGCCGACGGGGACCGGCGCTCGGAGGATCTTCGCCAGCTGATCGCCGTCGAAGTCGGCCTGCAGGGCCTGTAGGGCCCCGCGGTCGGGCAGGATGACGGTCATCGCGAGCTCGTTGCCCGCGTAGCGCAGCTCGGCCGCTTCCCAGCCGCGGCCGCGGGCGTACCGGGCACCGTGGATCTCGGTTCCCATCGTCGGAACGGTGACTGCCGAACCGTCCGTCCGGATGAACGGGAGGGCGTCGGTGCGGGACGCGTCGAAGGGGTGCTCCCAGGGCGCCTTCAGGTACAGCGCGTTCACCAGCACCAGCCGGGTCAGGTGGGTGAGCACGTGCTCGGGTATCACCTTGTCGATCTTGCCGTGGGTCTGGTCGCTGGTCCACGCGTTGATCCGCGACCGGGCCGATTCCGGCTTCCGGTAGTCGACGAGCCGCATCCCGGCGCCGTAGGACCGGGCGAGCGCGTCGAGGAACGGGGACTCCCAAGCGACGCCCCGCTGGCCCCACAGCGAGTTGGCGACGTGCAACTCGACCTTCGCCGTGCTGCCGTCCGCACGGCGTACCGTCCTGGACCGCTTCTCCAGCAAGGCGTCCTCGGCGCCGAGCCCGCCGTTGAGCAGCTCCAGCGCGGGTGCATGCAGCACCCGGTCCATCTCCGCCGCGGTCCTGCCCCTGGCCCCGGTGCGCGTCATCGCCACCGCCACCGCCACCGAGTACGGCGAACACACCAGGTTCTGGTCCGAGCGCGACAGCAGCCGGTACAGGTCGGCCGTGAACGCCTGGAGCGCGGCCGCCACACCGCGCGCCCGCGCCGGGTCGCCAGCCGCACGGGCAACCAGCGACCGGACCTCGTCGCCCTTGCCACGCACCACCTGTCCCGGCGCGGCCGGGGACGACCGGCCGGCACAGCCGGCCAGGAGCGCCAGCGTCCCGGAACCGGCGAGCACGCCACACCGCACGAAGTCACGACGCGTCAACATGCGCGTTCGACGCCCCACCGCCCGCACCGGTTCCACCCTTCGGGCCCCGTGAGGTGCCGCTGGGCCTGCCGACTGGACGGTTCACGCCTCGTCGGCGCCGGCGCGGGCGACGTCGGCTTCGGCGCCCTGTGGTGTGGCGTGTGGATGGGGATCCCGGCCGCGGGCCAACTCGATCCCAGTGAAGGTGACGACGGCCGGCTGCGCGTACCGCCGCCCGTTGACCTTGTCGTGCCGGAGATAGCGCGGCGCCGCGATCCGGACGACGACGACGAAGTCGCGGCCCTCGGGAAGATCGGCGTCAGCTCCGTAGTGGTTGAGGGCGGGATGCCACTCGAACGGCAGGCGTACGTGGAGCAGCCGTTCTCCGCGCCATATCTCGAGTTCGACGTCGAGCTCGGGCACGAATCGGTTGTCGACGGCGTCGAGCACGACGACCGCCAGGTGCGTCGTCGCATCCGGGGCGGCTTCCCGCCACCGCACTCCGTCGTCGCGGCCGTACCGGCCCTCGGCGGGAGTGCTGAAGAAGGCGACGAGGAAGTCTCCGGCGTGCTGGAGGTGCGCGGGGTGCCCGAGGGCTTCCAGCGCAGCCCTAAGAGCCCGGCCCTGGGCGAACGCGGCCCGCTGCTGGTCGCCTGTGGACTGTCCATTCTCGACGGTCATGCGGAGACCCTTCCAGGGTCGCCGATCGGTCCCAACGCTTGCGTACCCCCGCACGCATCGAGTCATGTGATGGTGTGGTGACGCCGGCGGCGCGGTCGTCGATCCCCGATGGGAGCGGCCGCTACCCGACGACGTCGAAGAGCCGGTCCAGACCGGCCAGCGCCAATACGCGGCGGACGATCGCGCTGGGCTTACGAAGCACCAGCGTCGCGTGCCGTGCGCTCTGACGACGACGCGCCGAGTTCAGCGTGCCCAGCGCCTGCGCGTCCAGGAACGTCACTCCGGCGAGATCGACCTCCAGCCGGCGCGGCCGCAGGCTGATGACGGCGTCCAGGACGGCCTCCAGCAGCGGATCCGTCGCGACGTCCAACTCCCCGCGCACGACGACGGCCTCGCTGGATTCGCCGCGGACGGTCTCGACGGTGAATTCCTCGGTAGGACCGGACACGTCGACCGTGCTCTCGGCCCGATCGAGGGTCGATGCGGCCACGATGCTGTCCTCCTCTCGGTCGCCTGGCTCCACCCTCCCCCACGTTCAGGAGGACCGGTGCGTCGGCCGCTGACAGTTGCCTGACACGCAGCTTCCGATTCCCTGACGGCCGAGGACCGGAGCACACATCGCCGCCGGGCCCCGGAGCGGCCATCGACGAGCCCTCATCGGCTCCACCGGCCTTGCACGATCTCGACGGCGGGCAGAGTCACCACGACGGACTTCGTGTACCGCAGCCCGTTGACCTGATCGTGCCGCAGGAACGTCGGGGGCTCGATCCGGATGACGACGCTGAACCGGCGGGCGTCGGGCAACGCGGCGTCGATGCCGTAGTGATGCGCGACGGGATCCCACTCGAACGGCAGGCGGGTGGTCATGAGCCGGTCCCCCCACCACACTTCCAGTTCGACGTCCAGGCCGGGCACGAAGCGACTGTCGACCGCGTCCAGGACGACGACGGCGAAGTGGGTCGTCGCGTCCGGCGCTGCGTCGTACCAACGCAACCCGTGGCCGGGCCCGTACCCACCCTGAGCCGGAGTGGTGTAGAAGGCGATGACGTAGTCACCGGCATGCCGCAGTCGCACGGGGTATCCGCGTGCTTCGATCGTGTCCAGCGCCGCCCGGACGGCGTGCCCGACCACCTGTGCGAGCTGGAGCTGGTCGGCGGTAACGGAGCTGGTCGGCTCCGTCACCGGCGTCGTCGCCGTCGTGTTGAGGATCTCCACGGCCTCAGCTTGGTCCGATCGAGCCGGTACCGACGATCGGGCAAGGCCGCATCGACACCGCGGCTCCCCGACCTTCGTGGTGCGGTCTCGCCGCAGTTGCGACCGCCGTCACGGGGTTGGAGTGTCCGGCTCGAGGTGGCGCGCGGTCTTGACGAGGAAGACGTGGCTGTAGGCCTGCGGAATGTTCCCGACGAGCTGCCGCGAGGTCGCGTCGTACTCCTCGGACAGCAACCCGACGTCGTTGCGCAGCGCCAGCAGCCGCTCGAACACGGCTCTGGCCTCAGCCCGTCGGCCGAGGAGCGCGAGCGCGTCGGCGTACCAGAACGTGCACGCGAGGAAGGCGCCCTCGGAGCCGGGCTGTCCGTCCACGTCCCCGTCGGCGTCGGGGTCGTAGCGGAGCAGGAACCCGTCCCGGAACAACTCACGACCGATCGCCTCGACCGTGCCGACGACCCGAGGGTCGTCGGCCGGCAGGAACCCGACCTGCGGTATCAACAGCAGCGCCGCATCCAGCCCGTGCGAGCCGTAGAACTGGGTGAACGTGTTCCGGTCTGCGTCGAACCCGCGCGCGCAGACCTCGTCGTGGATCTGCTTGCGCAGCGCCTGCCAGCGTTCCACGGGTCCGTCGAGGCCCCGGCGCTCGACCGCGGAGACGGCGCGATCGAAGCCGGCCCAGGCCATCACCTTGGAGTGCACGAACTGTTGCGGGCCCCCGCGTACCTCCCACAGGCCGGTGTCCGGATCGCACCAGTGCCCCTCGAGGAACTCCAGCAGGGCCGTCTGCAGATCCCAGGCGTCCTCCTCGATGCCTATCGGCGAGACGCGGGCCCGGTGCAAGGTGTCGAGGACCTCGCCCCACACGTCGAGCTGGCGCCGCGTTCCTCTGCGCCGAAGAAGTCGCCGGTGAGCGAGGCGACGAGCGGGCCGGCCGCGGCGATGCGTGAATCGGGAAGAGGACGGACTACCGGAGGCTGCGTGCGGGTGTGCCGCACATCTGGTTCTCCCTCGATTTAGGGCCATTCGGTCCGGGAACGCACTTGTCCCAGCCCGCCGGGTCGCCGGCGGGAACCTAGGAGAGGAGGAGACGATGACCCCCCGCGAAACGCACAGCCCGCCGGTCAATGGCGTCGTCGGCCAGCCCCATCCGATGACCGTGTCGTCGCACCTGCTCCGGTGACCACGCCCGGTGCCCCTCCTGGACGCCTGACCGTCACGACCGAGTCCGCACTCGAGCCGGCCGCGGCGTTGGCCAGCGCCGTAGTCGTTCGCTGGGTGGCCATCGCGCCGACGGTGGCCTGGTCGGCGCTGGTCAGGGAGAGGACCCCGGCGAGCAGCCCGACCACGCGCAGCCGAATGTGGCCGCCGACAGCGCCGATGAGCCGCCGTCTGACGTGCTGGCGCCACGAGACCGTCATCTGCCCATCCCGCTCAACCCG
>Ga0308175_100001353_pt1 | contig 16538 bp, 14 predicted proteins | sample PhyCR1_3_FD_203893 | JGI IMG/M metagenome (GOLD analysis project Ga0308175, IMG submission 203893) | Soil microbial communities from UC Gill Tract Community Farm, Albany, California, United States - DLSLS.C.R1 | ecosystem: Environmental > Terrestrial > Soil > Agricultural land | place: USA...
CACCGGGCGGCTGCGGAGCGCCCGGAGCACCGGGGCCCTCCGGTCCGAGCGCCGACACGAGCTGCGTCGGCACATACCCGCCCGCGGGCGCGCCCGGAGCACCCGGCGCGGGCGGCGGGGGCGGCGCGGGCGTGCTCCCCGGACGCGCGCCCGGCATACCCGGAGCACCCGGCGGCGGAGGCGGCGTGCCCAGCCCGGCGCGCGGCTTGCGCGGCGGCGGCGCCGCCTTGCTCGTCGCCGCGTCCGCGATGTCCCCGGCGTTCGGCGGGAGCGGCCGCTCCGGACCGGCCGGCGGCTGCGGCGCGTCCGGCACCGCGCCCGGCGCCTGCGGATAGCCGTACGTCGGCACACCCGGAGGCGGCGGAGGCATGGCGCCCGGCCCGGCGACCGGCGGAGGCGTACCCGGCGCCGGCTGCTGCGGATGGCCGTACGACGACATGCCCGGAGGCGGCGGAGGCATGGCGCCCGGCCCGGCCCCCGGTGCGGTGGCGGGCGGCGGAGTACCGGGCGCACCCGGTGGAACGTTCCGCGCTCCCTGCTGGTCCGGGGCGCCCAGCGCCGGCGCGACCGCCGTCGGTGGCAGCGCGCTGCCCCCGGACATCAGCGCCGTCTTGGCATCCGACGCGGCGGCCGGCGGCCGCGGCACATCGCCGCCCGGGTCGCTCAGCGGCGGCGCGAACACGGTCGCCGGCAACGGCACCGAACGATCCTCGCCGGAGTCCGCGTTGGTGTCCGTACCCGCCCACGGCGTGGCACCCGCGGGCGCCTCCGGCGCCCTCGGCACGCCGGGCGCACTCGGCGCGCCGGGCCCACCGACAGGCGCACTCGGCGCGCCCGGCGCACCAGGCACACCCGCGCCCGGCGTGGCACCCGCCCCGGCAGCCGGCCACGACGCACCGCTCCCGGAACCACCCGCCGCGCCCGCACCGGCCGGCGTCCCCGGAACCGCGTCCGAGGGCTCCGCCGCCGGCACCCCGGCCTGCGTCTCGGCAAGGGCCCCGCCGACCGCACCCGAACCGGCGGCGACAGCACCGGAATCCGCGGCGGCGGCCGCGGTCCCGGACGACTCCCCCGACCGGCGATCCGGAATACCCAGCTTGTCCGCCGCCTCCTGCAACCACTCCGGCGGACTCAGCAGGAACGACGTCTGATTCAGATCCACCCGGGCCGGAGCCTGCGCCGGCACCGCGTCCCGCACCTCGTCGACCCGCCCGTACTCCTCCTCGTACCGGCGGATCACCTCGCCCACCGGCAGCGCCGGCCACAACGTCGCCTCACCGCTGTCCCGGGCGATGACGAGACGCTGCCCGCCCGCGTCCGAACGCGGCCCCTCCGCACGGTCCTCGCCCCACACCACGAAGCCCAGCTCGAACTCCCGCACCCGCACCTCACGATGCTGGTACGCGGGCACGTCCCCGTTGATCCACTCCTCGGCGCGCTCCTGCGCCTGCGCAAAGGTCACCATCGCTCGCAGCTCACTCCCCCACCGGCACGGAAGACACCGGAACGGCACGCGCGAAACCGCCGTCCACCATCAGACTCGCCACCGTCTCCAACTCCGGCGGATTGCCCGCCAACCGCGACAGGAACGCGTCGAAGTCGTCACCGCACGGCAGGAGCAACCGCTCCACCCGCTCCGCGGGCGACCACGACGAGTCCACGTCCCGCGCGTCGTCGTACGCGCAGAACCACACCGAACCGACCCGCTCACCGCGCACCTTCACCGTGAGCAGACCACCCTGCACGAAACCGACGCCCAGGTAGTCCTTCGTCAGGTGGTCGCGCAGACACTTGTTGACGTACACCAGGTCATTGACCGCGGCCTCGTCCCGCACCGTGAAGAACGGCTGGTCCAGCAACAGCCCCAGCTCGGCGTCCAGCGCCGCGCCCATCGGCGCACAGCCACCCGCCGCCTTCAAGAACGACCGGTAGGCGCCCGGAAGGCGATACCCCAGCTCCTCCTCGACGCCCTGCACCTGCGACTCCGTCACCGCCACACCCGACTTCGGCAGCCCGAAGTGCGCCGGACGCGTCTCCTGCAACGGCCGCGTACCGCGCTTGCCGTGATCCACCCGGATCGTCGCCACCCCGCCGTGATGCCGCAGCAGCGCCTTCACGTCGACCGGAACCAACTCAAGCCGCCGCGAACCGACCACGTGATGCCACGTCCAGCCGTGCGGGGTCGCCACATCCGGCACCGTGTCCCACAACTCGTGCCCCGTCGCCGCCAACGCCGCGTTCGCCGACACGTAATCCGTCAGCCGAAGCTCGTCGACCCCGAAACCCTCCGGCGGATCGGCGATCTCCGCCGCCGCGCGCGCGTACGCCGAGAAATCCGGGTAACCATGCTCATCGACCCGTACCCCTCTCGGGTGACGTGCCGCCCGAACCGGATCCGGGAAGTGCACGACCTGCCCGGCATAAGCCGCGTTCGGCGGCGCGGCTTGTCCCCCGGCCTGGCGGCTGGGCGGTGCCCCCAGCCCGAGCCGACCTGTCGTCATGGCAGTTGCCCCCTGCGGCGTTCTCTCTGGCCTGAACGGCGGTGTCGATCGCGGATGCCGACAGCCTAAGCGGTACGCGCACACCGGTCACCGGCCCGCCGCCCCACCCCGCCACATCCCGCCCCCACTTCCGTGACCAGGCGTCACCCCAACGTGACGGCACCACCCGACCCGGGCGTGTCGCGCCGCCCCAGCTTCCGCAGCAGCCATGGCATTTGGCACTCTGTGTCCTTCGGGGCACTCCCGGGGAGGGAAACGCACATGAACGCGATGCAGACCGGAGGTACCGATGTGCGGGCCGGCGACCCGCGCATCGGCTGGAGCGGCACTCCCACACCCCCCGCCCCCACCCTCCTCCACCGCCGCGACGGCATCCTCCCCACCATCGCCGCCGCCCTCTCCGTCCGCGGCACCACCCTCACCGGCACCGCCGCCCGCAGCGACCAGCCCCCGGCCCTGCACCCCCTCGTACAGGACTTCCTCGACACCCTCACCAGCGCACAGCGCGACCGCTTCACCGGCCGCTGCGCCGAGACCATCCTCATCTCCCGGCACATCACCGCCGCCGACGCCGCCCGCAGCAAACGCGCCGCCCGCAAGCCCATGACCAACGGCGAAGCCCGCAAAGTCCTCAAGCAGGCCAAACTCACCACCCGCCGTATACGCGAGGACGGCGACCCCCTCCACGGGAGCTTCGCCACCCCCTGCCGCGCCTGCACCGCCCTGAGCGCCCACTTCGGCGTCCGCGTCGTCGACCCCACCGCCGGCGACTGAACCCCCCGAACCCGGCACGGCGAGAACCACGAGAACGCCCCGCACCACCCGCACAGCACGCACGACGATCGAAGGGCAGATGCACCCCGACCGCACCTCCACCACCCGCTTCCCCGTCCCCGTCGACGCCGCCCTCCGCGCCGCCGGCTGGCAACCCGGGCGCTGGGACATAAGGCAAGCGGAGTTCTGGGCCGACACCCTGCGCGAGCACACCTCACCCGCCGGGCACCAGCACACCGTCTTCCCCGCGGCCGTCGAAGCCTGGGCCGAGTTCGGCGGACTGCGCATCGCCCCCACCGGCCCCGGCCGCCGGGTCGCCCCCGCGACCCTGCACCTCGACCCCCTGCACGGCCTCCACCTCGCCCGCACCCTCGGCGACCTCGGCCGCGCCCTCGGCACCGAGGTCAGCCCCCTCGGCGAGGAGACCGACACCTCCGCCCTCCTCGCCATCGACGCCGAAGGCCGCGTCTACGCCCTCGACCACACCGGCGACTGGTACCTCGGCCCCGACATCGACCAGGCCCTGTCGACCCTCGTCGCCGGCGCCGAACCCGCCCGCCTCACCACCGCCTGACACCGCCCGACACCCGGGCCACCCGACGACGGCCGCGCCCCTCACGCCGCGGCGGACGCGCCCCTCACACCGCCGGAATCACCGCCGACACCCGGAAACCCCCCACATCCGTCGGCCCCGACACGAACACCCCGCCCAGCGCCAGCACCCGCTCCCGCATCCCCACCAGACCGTTGCCACCCGACGGCAACCCCGCCGCCGACGCGGACCCCGCCTCCGGCGGCGGCCCGTTCTCCACCTGCATCGCGATCTCCCCGCCCCGATGCGCGAGCCGCACATACGTCTTCGCGCCCCCCGCGTGCTTGTGCACGTTCGTCAGCGCCTCCTGCACCACCCGGTACGCCGTCTGCTCCACCTCCGCCGCATACGACCGCACCTCCCCCTCCACCGACAGATCGACCACCATCCCCGCCGCGGCCGACTGCCCCACCAGCTCCTCCAGCTCCGACAGACACGGCCCCTCCTCCTCGGCCGCCCCCGAAGCCGCCCGCGCCACGGCCACCCCCACCGCCGCCAACGGCACCGCCGCCGCCCGCCGCCCCGCGCCCTCCCCGGCCCGCAGCACCCCGAGCATCTCCCGCAGCTCCGTCAGCGCCTGCCGCCCCATGTCCCCCACCAACGCGGCGTTCCTCACCGCCTTCTCCGGGTCCTTCCGCGCCACCACCTGCAACGCCGCCGCGTGCACCACCATCAGACTCACCCGGTGCGCGACCACGTCGTGCATCTCCCGCGCGATCCGCGTCCGCTCCTCGTTACGCGCCCACTGGGCCCGCTCCTCCGCCCGCTCCGCGAGCAACTGAAGCTCCCGCTCCAGCGAGTCCGCCCGCTCCCGCAGGCTCTCCATCAACCGGCGCCGCGCACCCACGTACAGACCGAGCAGCACCGGCGGAGCCGTCAGCCCCAGCGACGTCGTGATCGAGGCGAACGGCACGAACCAGTCGCCCAGCGTCAGATCGCCCCGCGCCATGTCCTGCCGCACCCGCACGAACGTCACGATCATCGTGCCCACCAGCGACATCCCCGCCAGCGCCACGATGATCCGCCGCGGCAGCTCGCACGCCGCCAGCGTGTACAGCCCGACGATGCCCATCAGGAAGCCCATCTGGGCCGGCGTGATCGCGATCGCGACCAGCACGACGGCGATCGGCCACTTCCTGCGCACCAGCAGCACCGAGCCGGCGATCAACCCGAACACGATCCCCACCGACACCGGGACACCCGCGTCCCGGGCGAACGGGATCCCCTCCGCACCGCACTCCACGGCCGACACCAGCGCGAGACTCCCGTCGAGCACCGCACTGCGCCACCTGGCCCACCACCACGGGCCGGTCAGGGCCCTGGTGTCCGCTTCCCCCGTCGTGGTCATGCCTCCAGCCTACGGGCGGCGGTGGTGCCATTTCCGGTGACTTTCACCTACCGCCGCACACCACACCCCGTAATCGAATGACACTTGAACCCGCTGGAATCCCTCGAACAACTGAACCCCACCCGTTCGACCCCGGAGGCGATCATTCCGCCCGAACGGTATGCGTATGACACATTCACCCGGCAAGGCCACCAGGTACGACGACTTCGAAACGTTGCGGAAGCGAGCGGTCGCGTCACGGCGAAAGTGGAGAGCCTCCGGCGGATCCGGGGAGCCGGGAGTGCCCACCCGCGCAACCGGATTGACGGCCGGCGGAGCGGATCGGTGGCCCGTACGCAGGCACGTCTCGGGTATGGTCTGAGACGCTGTCCCCCGTGGTGTAACTGGCAGCACACTGGTTTTTGGTACCAGCAGGACAAGGTTCGAATCCTTGCGGGGGAGCCACAGCACACAAGATCCAGGTTCGGGTCCTGACCGGTGACAGCACCGTCAGGGCCCGCACTCATATCCGCCACAACCCACCCCGGTATCCTGCGGCTGTCACCCCCACCCATCCAGAGCCGAAGGGCAACCCCGTGAGCGCCATTCGCCCGGCAGCCGTCGTCGTACTCGCAGCGGGTGAGGGCACCCGTATGAAGTCGGCCACACCGAAGGTCCTGCACCAGATCTGCGGCCGCTCCCTCGTGGGCCATGTGCTGGCCGCTGCCCGTGAGTTGGATCCGGCGAACCTGGTCGTCGTCGTGGGGCACGCCCGTGAGCAGGTCACCGCGCACCTGGGCGAGATCGACCCCGGCGTCCGCACGGCCGTGCAGGAGCGGCAGAACGGCACCGGGCACGCGGTGCGGATGGGCCTCGAGGAGCTGGGCGGGCCGGTCGACGGGACCGTGGTCGTGGTGTGCGGGGACACTCCGCTGCTGACCGCGGACACGTTGCGGCGGCTCGCGGAGACTCACGCCGCCGACGCCAACGCCGTGACGGTTCTGACCGCGGAGGTTCCGGACGCCACCGGTTACGGCCGGATCGTGCGCGACGAGGCGTCGGGCGCCGTGACGGCGATCGTGGAGCACAAGGACGCCTCGGACGCGCAGCGGTCGATCCGGGAGATCAACAGCGGGGTGTTCGCGTTCGACGGGCGGCTGCTGGCGGACGCGCTGAAGAAGGTGCGGACGGACAACAGTCAGGGCGAGGAGTACCTGACGGACGTGCTCGGGATCCTGCGCGAGGCGGGGCACCGAGTCGGTGCGTCGGCGGCCGGTGATCACCGGGAGATCGCGGGGATCAACAACCGGGTGCAGCTCGCGGAGGCGCGTCGCATCCTGAACGACCGTCTGCTGACGCGGGCGATGCTGGACGGTGTGACGGTCGTGGATCCGGCGTCGACGTGGGTGGACGTGACGGTGACGTTCGAGCGGGACTCGGTGGTGTATCCGAACACGCTGCTGTCGGGTGCGACGCTGATCGGTGAGGGTGCCGAGGTGGGTCCGAACAGCCGGCTGAACGACACCCGGGTGGGCGCGGGGGCGCGGGTGGACAACACGGTGTCGGACGGTGCGCGGATCGGTGCGGGGGCGTCCGTCGGGCCGTACGCGTATCTGCGGCCCGGTACGCGTCTTGGGGCGAAGGCCAAGATCGGTACGTATGTGGAGACGAAGAACTCGTCGATCGGTGAGGGGACGAAGGTTCCGCATCTGTCGTACGTCGGTGATGCGACGATCGGCGATTTCTCGAACATCGGTGCGGCGAGCGTGTTCGTGAACTACGACGGTGAGAGCAAGCACCACACGACCGTCGGGTCGCACTGCAAGACGGGGTCGGACAACATGTTTGTGGCTCCTGTCACGGTCGGGGACGGTGCTTACACCGCTGCGGGGTCCGTGATCACGAAGGATGTGCCGCCCGGTTCGCTGGCCGTGGCCCGTGGTCAGCAGCGGAATATCGAGGGTTGGGTGGCTCGGAAGCGTCCCGGGAGCGCGGCCGCGAAGGCGGCCGAGGCGGCGTCCCGGCAGGGCCCTGACGAGGACTGACGGGAAACGAGTGCGTCGAAGACGGCGTACCGTGATAAGTGGACAACCGCACCCCTACCAGCTGATTCGGCTTTTCGCGCCCAGCCGAGTGGTGGCTTGAGCAGCCGGCTGGCTTTGAGAGACCTCTGAGGAGACTGTGCTGTGACCGGGATCAAGACGACCGGCGAGAAGAAGATGATGTTCTTCTCCGGCCGCGCCCACCCCGAGCTTGCCGAGGAGGTCGCCCAGCAGCTGGGTATCGGGGTTGTCCCGACGAAGGCCTTCGACTTCGCCAACGGCGAGATCTATGTGCGTTACCAGGAGTCGGCGCGTGGCGCCGACTGCTTCCTGATCCAGAGCCACACGGCGCCGATCAACAAGTGGATCATGGAGCAGCTCATCATGATCGACGCGTTGAAGCGCGCGTCGGCCCGTTCCATCACGGTGATCGTGCCGTTCTACGGTTACGCGCGGCAGGACAAGAAGCACCGGGGTCGTGAACCGATCTCGGCGCGTCTGATCGCGGATCTGATGAAGACCGCGGGTGCGGACCGGATTCTGACCGTGGATCTGCACACGGACCAGATCCAGGGCTTCTTCGACGGTCCGGTGGACCACCTGTTCGCGCTGCCGCTGCTGGCGGACTACGTGGGCGGCAAGGTGGACCGGGAGAAGCTGACGGTGGTGTCGCCGGACGCGGGCCGGGTGCGGGTGGCGGACCGTTGGTGCGACCGGCTGGGCGCGCCTCTCGCCATCGTGCACAAGCGGCGGGACAAGGACGTGGCGAACCGGGTCACGGTGCACGAGGTCGTCGGTGATGTGAAGGGCCGCATCTGCGTCCTGGTGGACGACATGATCGACACCGGTGGCACGATCTGTGCCGCGGCGGACGCGCTGTTCGCGCACGGTGCGGAGGACGTCATCGTGACGGCGACGCACGGTGTGCTCTCCGGTCCCGCGGCGGACCGGCTGAAGAACTCGCGGGTGAGTGAGTTCGTGTTCACCAACACGCTGCCGACGCCGGGTGAGCTGGCGGGGGATCTGGACAAGATCAAGGTTCTGTCGATCGCTCCGACGATCGCGAGTGCGGTGCGTGAGGTCTTCGAGGACGGGTCGGTGACCAGCCTCTTCGACGAGCAGTGAGGTTTCTGCAGTCCGCCGCGGCGGGCTAGCTGAAGATCCTTTTGGATGCGGCCTCCCCTGCCGAGTAGACTGCCGCAGTTGCTCGGCGAGGGAGGCCGTTCCCGTTTTCACGGGGTACGGCGATCCGTTATCGACGCGCTCTTCGTAGCAGGCCGTTCGTGGCCGGGTGACCACGTCAGTCTCTGTTTCGAGGAGTGATCAACATGTCCGAGGTGAAGCTCACCGCCGCGACGCGCACCGAGTTCGGCAAGGGTGCCGCCCGTCGTGTCCGTCGTGACAACAAGGTTCCGGCTGTTCTGTACGGCCACGGTTCCGAGCCGCTGCACCTGACCCTGCCGGGCCACGAGCTGCTGCTGGCGCTGCGTACGCCGAACGTCCTGATCTCGCTGGACATCGACGGCAAGACCAACGAGCTGGCGATCCCGAAGGCCGTGCAGCGCGACCCGATCAAGGGCTTCCTGGAGCACGTCGACCTGCAGCTGGTCAAGCGCGGCGAGAAGGTCACGGTCGAGATCTTCGTCCACACCGAGGGCGAGCTGGCACCGGGCGGCAACCTGCTGGAGCACGTGCTGAACGCGCTTCCCGTCGAGACCGAGGCCACGCACATCCCCGAGTCGGTCACCGTCTCCGTCGAGGGCCTGGAGGCCGGCGCCTCCATCCTCGCCAAGGACGTCCCGCTCCCGGCCGGCACCACGCTGGCCGTCGAGGAGGACACGGTCGTCCTGCAGGTCCTGGCCGCGCAGGCCGAGGAGGCCGCGGAGGGCGAGGAGACCACGGGCACCGAAGAGGTCGCCGAGGCCTGATCCTCGTAGTCGTCGTTTCGTCAGCCGCTGTTCCCGAGGGGGACGGCGGCTGGCGCGTATCAAGGAGACATGGACGTGAGCACTCCCGCAGGTGCCCCCTGGCTGATCGTGGGGCTCGGCAATCCCGGGCCGGAGTACGCCATGAACCGGCACAACGTCGGTTTCATGGTGGTGGACCTGCTCGCCGGGCGGATCGGGGGGAAGTTCAAGCGGGCGGGCAAGGCGCAGGCGCAGGTGCTGGAGGGGCGGATCGGTCCGGTGGGGCCGGCCGGCCGCCGGGTGATCCTGGCGAAGCCGATGTCGTTCATGAATCTCTCGGGTGGTCCGGTGAACGCGCTCAGGGACTTCTACAAGGTGCCGTTGGCGAACGTCGTGGCGGTGCACGACGAACTGGACATCGACTACGGGGTGCTGCGGCTGAAGCTGGGCGGCGGGGACAACGGGCACAACGGTCTGAAGTCGATGACGAAGGCGATGAGCGCGGACTACCACCGGGTGCGGTTCGGGATCGGCCGGCCGCCGGGGCGGATGCAGGTGGCGGACTTCGTGCTGAAGGACTTCTCGTCGTCGGAGCGCAAGGAGCTGGACTACTTCGTGGACCGGGCGGCGGATTCGGTGGAGTGCCTGGTGACCGAGGGGCTCGAGCGGGCGCAGAGCGCGTACAACTCCTGACTTGTCCGGTCTTGGCTCCGAGCGGAGTTGACCGGCAGTAGGGGGATGGCCAATGATCCCCGCCATGCCCGCCTCAGCCACCACTGCCCGCCAGGCCTCCGTGACCGCGCTGCGGGTCGGGCGGGTCGCGGCGATGGGTGCCATCGCCGCGCTGATCCTGTTCGCCGGGGTGTGGGGTTCCTGGGGAACCGCGCAGCACGTGATGCTGACCAAGGGGCGTGAGCGGGGCACGATCCGGGTGGCGGACTGCGCGGGGGATGCCTGCTCCGGTCCTTTCACGCCGGCCGCCGCGGGGGGCAGGGCACGCGCGCGCGTGGAGATCGCGCGGACGGTCGCGGTGCGCAAGGGGCAGACGTACGACGTGGTGGTGAAGCCGGGGTCGGCCGACGTGGTGCGGTCGGGTCCCGCGGGTGTGCTGTACGCGTGGGTGCCGTTCGGCGGGGCGCTGCTGCTGGCGTCGGTCGTGGTGGCGGGCGGGATGCGGCTGACCCGGGTGGCGTGGGCGCTGGCGGGGACGGGTGCGGCGCTGCTGACGGCGGCGTTCGTGTCGCTGTGACGGGGTTGGGGCGTTCTTCACGTATGTAGGGGGCCTGTGTGTTGTCCGTTCGTGATTGACCGGGCGCCCGGTCGGGCCGGAAGCTGAACCGCCCCCTCCACATCTTCCCGTCCCTGTCGCGTAGATGGACTGACCTATGCCCACCCTTACTCGCGTCGGCGCACTGACCGCCGTCGCCTCGGCGGCGCTGCTCGCCGTCCCCACCGCCGCGCACGCCACCGCTCCCGGCGACAACGGCACCGTCAAGATCCACGATGCCCGGACCGGCGAGGAGCTGCGCCGCAACGAGCCGCACGTATGCACGTTCTACCTGGACGCCTTCGGTTTCGACGGCGTGCAGCGGGTCGACTGGCACATCGAGGCCTGGGCGCCGACGGCGTCCGTGAAGGGCGGGACGGTCAAGTCCGGTGCGCTCACGCTGGACGCCGGCGGTCATGGCCGTACGGAGGATCTGTCGCTGCCGGACGGTCACTACAAGCTGTTCTGGAACTTCGAGGGCGAGAAGGGGGCGGCGAAGCACAAGGTGTTCTGGACGGACTGCGCGGGCTCCGAGGGGGGCGCGGGCGTGCCGTCCGGTTCGGCGTCGCCGTCCGCTTCGGTGCCGGGCTCCTCGTCCGCCGCGTCGCCGTCGTCCTCGTCCGGCTCGGTGCCGGGTGCGCCGGCGTCCGGCTCGCCGTCTCCGGCGGTGTCCTCGTCGCCGTCCGCTCAGGGTGCCGGTGGCGACCTGGCGGAGACGGGCAACGGTGCTCCGGTGGGCCTGCTGTCGGCCGGTGCGGCGGCGCTGGTCGGCGCGGGTGGCTATCTGGTGGCCCGGCGCCGGCTGGTGCGGCGCGGCTGAGGCCGGCTGATACGGACGGGTGCCCCCGTGGTCGTGCGACCGCGGGGGCACCCGTGTGTGCGGTGGGGGCTGTCAGCCGGTGTTGCGCAGGCCCGCCGCCACGCCGTTGACGGTGAGGAGCAGGGCGCGGGCGAGCAACGGGTCGGCCGTGGCGCCCGCGGCGGCCGCGTCGCGCTGGCGCCTGAGCAGGGTGACCTGAAGGTAGGAGATGGGGTCGAGGTAGGCGTCGCGGATGGCGAAGGTCTGCTTGAGTTCGGGGGTGGCGGCGAGGAGTTCGTCCTCGCCGGTGATCTTGAGGACCTCGCGGACGGTGAGTTCGTGTTCGGCCTTGATGGTGTCGAACACGTGCTTGAGTTCGTCGGGGACGAGGGTGTCGACGTAGTGCTGGGCGATCCGCAGGTCGGTCTTGGCGAGGGTCATCTCGACGTTGGAGACGAAGTTGCGGAAGAAGTGCCACTGCTCGTGCATCTCGTCCAGGACGGTGTCGAGACCGGCCTCGCGCAGGGCCTTGAGGCCGGAGCCGACGCCGAACCAGCCGGGGACGATCTGGCGGGACTGGGTCCAGCCGAAGACCCACGGGATGGCGCGCAGTCCGTCGAGCGAGACGCCCGAGCCGGGGCGGCGGGAGGGCCGCGAGCCCAGGTGCAGGTCGGCGAGCTGGTCGACCGGCGTGGAGGCGAGGAAGTACGTCGGCAGGTCGGGGTCCTCGACGAGTTCGCGGTAGGCGGCGTGGGCGGCGTCGGAGACGACGTCCATGGCGGCGTCCCAGCGGGCGAGGGCCTCGTCGGACTGGCGGGGCGCGGTGTGCAGGGCGGAGGCCTGCAGGGTGGCCGCGACGGTCAGTTCGAGGTTCTCGCGGGCGAGGGAGGGGATGAGGTACTTGTCGGAGATGACCTCGCCCTGTTCGGTGACCTTGATCTCGCCTTCGAGGGTGCCCCAGGGCTGGGCGAGGATGGCGTCGTGGGAGGGGCCGCCGCCGCGGCCGACGGTGCCGCCGCGGCCGTGGAAGAGGCGCAGCCGCACGCCGTAGCGGTGGGCGACGTCGCGCAGCCGGCGCTGGGCGCGGTGGATCTCCCACTGGCTGGTGGTGATGCCGCCGAACTTCGAGGAGTCGGAGTAGCCGAGCATGACCTCCTGGACGTCGCCGCGCAGCGCGACCAGGCGCCGGTAGGACGGGTCGGAGAGCATGTCCTCGAGGATGGTGTCGGCGGCGCGCAGTTCGTCGGTGGTCTCCAGCAGCGGCACGATGCCGATCTTGGCCCAGCCGGCGTGCAGGTCGACGAGGCCTGCCTCGCGGGCGAGGACGGCGGCGGCGAAGACGTCGTCGGCGCCCTGGCACATGGAGATGATGTAGGACTCGATGACCTCGGGTCCGAAGACCTCCAGGGCCTTCTTCACGGTCTCGAAGACGCCGAGGGTCTTGGCGCCGGCGGCGTCGACGGGGGCCGGGGTGGGGGCGAGGGGCCTGCGGGAGCGCAGTTCCTTGGCGAGGAGCCTGGCCCGGTAGTCGCGGGGCATGTCGGCGTAGCGCCAGGACTCCTCGCCGAGGCGGTCGAAGAGCTGGCCGAGGGCGTGGTGGTGGGCGTCGGCGTGTTCACGGACGTCCATGGTGGCGAGCTGGAGGCCGAAGGCGGCGAGGGTGCGCATGGTGCGGGCGAGGCGGCCGTCGGCGAAGAGGGCGCCGCGGTGCTCGCGCAGGGAGGTCTGGATGATGCGGAGGTCGGCGAGGAGTTCGCCGGTGCCCAGGTAGTCGCGGCCGTCCTGGTGGGGGGTGCCCTTGGCGAGGCGCTGCTTGGTGTTCTCCAGCTTCTGCCGGATGCAGGTGGCCTTGAGCCGGTAGGGCTCCTCGGCGTTGAGGCGCTTGTAGCGGGGGCTGATCTCGGGCAGCTGTTCGAGGTCGCTGTGCAGGGACTCCAGCAGTTCCTCGGTGGCTCCGGCGTAGCGGATGGAGTTGGAGAGCAGGCCGCGCAGTTCGTCGATCATCTCCAGGGCGTCGTTGATGCCGTGCTCGTGCTGGAGGATGAGGACGTCCCAGGTCACCTGCGGGGTGACGTTGGGGTTGCCGTCGCGGTCGCCGCCGATCCAGGTGCCGAAGGTGAGGGGGCGGGTGGTGTCGGGCAGCTTGACGCCGACCCGCTCGAGTTCGGCGGTGAGGTCCTCGAGGACGTCGCCGACGGCGTCGGCGTGCAGTTCGTCGAGGTAGTAGATGGCGTTGCGGGCCTCGTCGGCGGGTTCGGGGCGGACGACGCGCAGTTCGTCGGTCTGCCAGACGAGGTCGATGTTCTCGGCGAGGCGGATGTCGTGGCGGCGGCGGTCGGAGTCGAGGACGGGGGTGTCCAGGAGCGCGGCGACGCGCCGGAGCTTGTTGAGGACGGACCGGCGCGCGGCCTCGGTGGGGTGTGCGGTGAACACGGGGCGGACGTTGAGGTGCTCGACGCTCTGCCGCAGGTGTTCGGGGTCGGCGTCCTTGAGGCGGTCCGCGGTGCGGGTGAGGAGGCCGCCCTCGGCGGCGCGGCGGGCGCGCAGCTCACGGCCGCGGTGGACCTGCTCGGTGACGTTGGCGAGGTGGAAGTAGGTGGAGAAGGCGCGGACCAGCTTGGCGGCGGTCTCCAGTTCGGTACCGCGCAGCAGCTCGGCGGCGGCTTCGCCGTCCTCCCGGGTGAGGCGGCGGACCTTTTCGACCAGGTCGAGGAGTTCGGGGCCTTCCTGACGTACGAGGGTCTCGCCCAGGAGGTCACCCAGCCGGCGGATGTCGGCGCGCAGCTCGCTGCTGGTCGTGGTGGTCTGGTCGTCGGCACTGCTCACAGGTGCGGCTCCTTGCAGTGTTGAAGCTCGTTCTGGAGGGAACCCGGACGTCCGTCCACCGCGCGGCGGGTGCCGCATACGGGCCGAGGGGTCCGGGAAAGGAATCAGAGCGGACCGCGCTGTCCGACCGACTTCAAGGATAGGTGTCCACTCGGACGCGCAGGCTCTCGGGCTCTTGCCGCCGGAGGGCACGCTGACATACTTACGACGCCGTAGGTTACGGAACCGTAGGGAAGGGTCGCTCCATCTCCCGCCGGTTCCGGCGGCCCGGCATCTGCCTCGACCCTAGACCCCACAGGGGACGCGCATGACCTCAAGTTCCGATGTGATCGACGAAGCCCTTAAGGCCAACGACACCTCCATCTCCTCCGCCACGCTGGGCGGCGAGCAGAAGCGTTCGATCGAGCAGATCACGCTGCTCCTGTTCATCACGGTGCCGTTCCTGGCACTGGTGGCGGCCGTGCCGCTGGCCTGGGGCTGGGGGGTGAGCTGGCTCGATGTGGGCCTGCTGGTGTTCTTCTACTTCCTTGGGTGCCACGGCATCACGATCGGTTTCCACCGGTACTTCACCCATGGCTCGTTCAAGGCGAAGCGGCCCCTGCGGATCGCGCTGGCGATCATGGGGTCGATGGCGGTCGAGGGACCGCTGGTGCGCTGGGTGGCCGACCACCGCAGGCACCACAAGTTCTCCGACGCGGAGGGTGACCCGCACTCGCCGTGGCGGTTCGGGGAGACGGTCCCGGCGTTGATCAAGGGCCTGTGGTGGGCGCACATCGCCTGGATGTTCGACGAGGAGCAGACCCCGCAGGAGAAGTACGCGCCGGATCTGGTCAAGGACGGGGCGATCCGGGCGATCTCCCGCCAGTTCGTGCTGTGGACGGCCGTGTCGCTGCTGCTGCCGCCGCTGATCGGTGGTCTGGTGACGATGTCCTGGTGGGGCGCGTGCACCGCGCTCTTCTGGGGGTCACTCGTCCGGGTGGCGCTGCTGCATCACGTGACGTGGTCGATCAACTCGATCTGTCACGCGGTGGGCAAGCGGCCGTTCAAGTCGCGGGACCGTTCGGGCAACGTGTGGTGGCTTGCGGTCCTGTCGTGCGGGGAGTCCTGGCACAACCTGCACCACGCCGACCCGACCTCGGCGCGGCACGGGGTGATGCGCGGCCAGATCGACTCCTCCGCGCGGATCATCCGCTGGTTCGAACTGCTCGGCTGGGCGTACGACGTGCGCTGGCCGTCACGCTCGCGTATCGATTCGCGGCGCAACACCGGTGAAGGCGACTCCCGGCACCGGAAGGAAGCAGCCGAGGCGGCATGATTGACGCCGTGGCGACCGACTCCAGCAGCACTCCGAGCAACGACAAGCAGCGGCGGACCCGCCGGACCCGTATGACCGGCGCCGAGCGCCGCCAGCAGCTGCTGGAGATCGGTCGCACCCTTTTCGCGGCGAAGGGCTTCGAGGGCACGTCGGTGGAGGAGATCGCGGCGAAGGCCGGGGTGTCCAAGCCGGTGGTGTACGAGCACTTCGGCGGCAAGGAGGGGCTGTACGCGGTGGTGGTCGACCGCGAGATGCGGCGGCTGCTGGACATGGTGACCAGCTCGCTGACCGCCGGGCATCCGCGTGAGCTGTGCGAGCAGGCGGCCTTCGCGCTCCTGGACTACATCGAGGAGTACACGGACGGCTTCCGCATCCTGGTCCGTGACTCCCCCATCCCCCAGTCGACGGGGTCCTTCGCCTCCCTCATCTCGGACATCGCCACCCAGGTGGAGGACATCCTGGGCCGCGAGTTCAAGTCCCGCGGCTTCGACCCGAAGCTGGCCCCGCTGTACGCCCAGGCGCTGGTCGGCATGGTCGCGCTGACCGGCCAGTGGTGGCTGGACGTGCGCCGGCCGAAGAAGGCGGAGGTCGCGGCGCACCTGGTGAACCTGGCCTGGCACGGACTGGACGGCCTGGAGCAGAAGCCGCGGCTTATCGGGCACCGGAAGGCCTAGCAAGGTTCCAGGAACTCGAGCCGGTTGCCCACCGGGTCCTCGGAGTAGAAGCGCCGGTGGCCCGGGAGGTCGTCGTCCCAGGTGACCGGGGCTTTGTGGGCGGTGAGCCGGGCCGCGTACGCCTCGATGCCCGTGACCCGCAGCCCCGGGTGGGCCTGCCTGGCGGGCCGGAAGTCCTGCTCGGCGCCCAGATGGAGGTGGACCGGCCCCGCCCGGAACCAGCAGCCGCCGCGCGCGGCGAGCACCGGCGGCTTGGGGATCTCCGTCATGCCGAGGACGTCGACGTAGTAGGCCCGCATGGTGTCCTCGGAGCCGGGCGGGATGGCGAGCTGGACGTGGTCGAGTGCGACGAGCATGTCTCACTCCCCCTTCTTCATGGCGACCGCGAACAGCCGGCGGAACGGCAGGACGGTGCCGTACGGCGCGCTCGGGTAGGCCGCGCGGAGCAGGTCGCGGTACTCGGTGACGAAGGCGTCGCGGGCCTCGGGGTCGTCGGCGAGTGCGGTCAGGGCGG
>Ga0308175_100001354_pt1 | contig 16536 bp, 23 predicted proteins | sample PhyCR1_3_FD_203893 | JGI IMG/M metagenome (GOLD analysis project Ga0308175, IMG submission 203893) | Soil microbial communities from UC Gill Tract Community Farm, Albany, California, United States - DLSLS.C.R1 | ecosystem: Environmental > Terrestrial > Soil > Agricultural land | place: USA...
TCCCTCGAGCGCTGGTCTGCACCGAGGAATCCCATCCAGCCTTTGGTGAGCTCGGAGCGCGGGTAGCCGGTCAGACGAACCGCCTCGTCGTTGACGGCGAGGTATTGGCCGTCTTCATCGGCGAGAAGGGCTGCAAGTTCTGCAGTCAGTGCCGCCTCACCAAGAAGCGTTCCTTGAATGACTCGTTCGAGGTCTACTTCGCGACTTGCCATCGGAGACGTGTCTCGAAGCTACTCCACTTGGCGCGGAACGCATAGTCGCCTGGCAGCTAGATGTAGGCGTGTCCGGTTGTATGGAGCGTGACGTCGGCGTAACCGGGATGTAAGACATACATGTCAAGCCCCTGATAGAGGGACGACTGATAGCGCCGCCCTGCCGATCGTCTGTGGAGGCGACGATGCAACTGACGACTGCAGCGCAGTTCCAGGTCACAGAAATGCGGCGGCTGATCTTCGTCGGCGGCTGCGTCGCCGCTGCGGCCGCATCGAACTACAGCTCTGCTCTTCCCCAGCGGGCGCTGGTGGCAGTCGGGGCTGCACTTCTCGGAATCCTGCTCATGCTTCGGCGGCCGCAGATCGAAGTCGCCGGGACAGCCGACGTCGTCGAGACAGGCGATGAGGCGTCGGTCCGGCTTCCCGATCGCAGGAAGCGGGTGGGCCGCGCCGAACTCGAAGCTCTATCAGCGTCACTGTTGGGGGTCGACCGTCACCTCGCCGCGCACGAGAAGCGGCTCACCTCGCTTAGCGGCAGACAGAGCTTGCTGCAGGTCGAGTCACGGGACGGGCTCTCCGACTTCGGAGGACGCCTTCATGAGCTCGAGGTCCGGCTGGCCGAGACCGAAGAGCAGACTCGACTGATTCGTGAGCATCACCTCGACTTGCTGAGGCGCCTCAATGCGTCCCTCGTCGATGCAGTCGGGGTGCCGAGATCCGAACTCCGGGACGACCTCTAGTTCGACACGACCAGTTTTTCGCGTACACACGTCGATACTGAGGCCAAGCAAGGGATCGGGAGACGCCGCTAAGCATCTTCGACCGACCCCGAGGAAAGGAAGCGATCCCCCCAGGGCCCGCATCCTCGTACCTCAAGAACGAATAGGACGACGAGGTTCTTCCCACGTTGGCGCAGCGCCCCGGCCGACCCCCGAGTCGACGGCTTCTACGAGAGTCGCAAAGGTTGTTGGTCGAGTCCTATCGCCGCGGCCCCGGCGCTCGAGAGATACCAGCGACCGGGCACGACTCCTCCCCCGTAGATCCCTTGCGGCCGAGTTCCGCGGAGTGGCCAGAACACGACCAGTCCTTCACGCGCAAGGTCGCTGAACTCGCGACCGGAATGACGGAGCCTCTCCGGCTCGACGCCGCCGATTCCAATTTTCTCGAGGACGCTCCGGTGGGTGGCCGTTAGGGCGGTCACAAACCTAAAACGAGCGTCATCCGTCAACCGTTACGCAGTCTCAGCGATTGGTCTCGCTTTGACAGCGAAGTCTCGGCGCTCACCTGCCACCAAGGTTGATGCGCTGAGCTCCAGCGGCGGCTGCTGCTCCTCCGGGCAGGGTCGCCGTCACCTTCCTGCGGTCAGAATGCGGGCAGAATCGGTAGACCAACCATGGCCCTTCGCGACCACCAGCGCGGCGTGGGAACGGCTTGACGAAGCGCCCTGACGAACTCAGCCCGCCGCCTCGGCATACCTCGTAATGAAGGGTCCGGAGTTCGAGTCCCGCGTCGGCTTTCAGTTGCCCTCGTGTGCGGAGCGGTTCCTACGCGCCCCGGTTCTCTTCGTCGGTCACGTCGACGAGGTTGTGGGCTTCTTCCTGCGCGATCAGCTGAACGATGTGCTCGATCGCCGATTGGTCGCCGACCATCAAGACGCGGCCATAGCCGTTGAGCTCGAGCTCGGAGGTGTGGAAATGGCGTTGCCGCGCGAGCGTCCGGATCTTGTCCATGGTCTCTTTGTAACCCGTCACTTCGCGCGCTGTCTACGCCCGGTCGGAAGACGCGGTTAGACGCAGGAACGAACCGCCGCGGAGGCGGTGCGTTCCTTCCCTCGAGAGGGAGCCGCAGGCGTCAAGGGCTGACTCGCCAGGGGAGAGCTGGCCGACGTCCGCAGCCTGAGCCTACGAGACCGACGTCGATCGTTCAAGCACTCGAAGCCGGGGTTAGTACCACTTGCCTTTCGCGAACCCGCCGAAGGCGATGAGCCCGATCAGCGCGATGATGATTCCGAGCCAGAGACTCCAAACCAGGGCCACGATGATCCCGATGATTACGAGGATTCCCCCAAGGCCGATCCCTCCGAGAGAACCTCCCTGCCTACCACCAACGGCCATTCCCGCCTCCTTGGATTGACACGCAGGTCATGTTCGGAAAAGGCGCTCAGGAAACGCTCCGGACCGAAGACGGCCAGCACGAGTCTCAAGCTTTCGCTGTGGCGGTCGATACGACGAACGTGCCGAAGGTAGTCCTGGAATACCCGAACGGGCGTCGTCACGAGATCGACTTCGATAACGGCCGGCCTCTCGAAGTGGGCGATTCCTTTGAGCTCTACGGTCGCCGCTGGCGCGTCATGAGCGTGGCGACGACGAGGAAGGCGGGCAGCCGGCGCTATCTCGACACCGACGGCATTGTCTGTCGGCCGATAACCAACTCGCCCTTTGCCGGAGCAAAGCCAAGTTCCGAGCAGACGGCGACTTTAGGCGAACCGTAACGACCTGGATCGGCGCTCATGCGGACGACCGCGATTGCCGATGCCGTATCGATGCCGACGCTTGTCTCACTGGAGTACCCGAACGGTCGCACCCATCTCGCAGAAGTCTCCGAGGACGACCTGACGCCGGGCGCGGAGTTCGAGCTCTACGGGCGTCGTTGGCGCGCGGTCGGGCCGGTTCCGTCCCGCTACGCACCTCGATTCACGGCACCTGCCGAGCGAAGAGTGCTCTGCCGGCAGGCGAGCTGAGGTTTGGCTCGGGCGATAACCGCCGATCGTCCGGAGAGCCGGTGCCTAGCTGCCCGCAGGCTCGACAATCAGCACGTTCTTGGCTGGTGCTGATAGGTCGGTCTGTGCGTAGTCGCTGACACGCCAGGGACCGCCGATCAGATCAGAGTCTCTGCTGAGCACCGTGCCTCGTTTCGGTTCCTCGAGACCGGGGTGCCGGTAGTAACCGAGCAGGGCGCCGGTCAGAGATCGGAGGCGGACGGCATACGTGAGCCGCCCCATCCCGATCGCCTAGGAGGCTGAGACGGCTTCGGCGTTGTAGATCCGGCCACCATCCGTGCTCCGAAGCACCCGCACCTTGAGGCTCGGATGCAACTGGACGATGTCACCGATCAACGGCGCCGTCTCGGCCGTTATCGAGTGCACGGCGCCGTCGACAATGAGCGTGTAGACGGCGACCATCGCTCGACAGTACAGGTGAACGTGCCATCCCGGGCTGACGGGCCCGGTTCGTCGGCAGGACGGAGTGCCGCCGTCGCGGTGACTTGTCACCCACGGCGATTCGGGCTAGCTTCGGTGCGATGGGCGAGAACCAAAGACGGAAAGCCGCCAACGAGGCGGTCTTCCGTGAGGTGAACGAGCGGATCGAGAAGCTCCAGCGCCCTTTTGCGGTCGCCGAGCGGCAACCGCTGAACATCGTCTGTGAGTGCGATCGACTCGGCTGCGCCGAGCCGCTGCGTGTCGACCTCGCGATCTACGAGAAGGTGCGCAGCGACCCGACGCTGTTCCTGGTGTCGCCGGGTCACGAGGACGACTCCATCGAGGACGTCGTCGACACGGGCGGCGGCTACATGATCGTCAGGAAGCGCGTCGGCGAGCCGCAGGAGATCGCAGAAGAGACCGACCCGCGCGGCTAGCCGACGAACGATCTCGCGACTTCGATCAAGACGCTGCTTCGAGACGCGGGCGTAGACTCCCGCCGCATGACGATGTTCGAGTCGGACACCGCGTACGACGCGTTCATGGGGCGCTACTCGCGCCGCCTCGCGCCCGTCTTCGCGGACTTCGTGGCCGTGTCAGAGGGATCCGCTGTTGCCGATGTCGGCGCAGGCACGGGCGCGTTGACGAGCGAGCTCGTCCGGCGCGGCTTCCGTGTGGCCGCCGCCGACCCGTCGCGGCAGTTCGTCGATGCTTTGCACGAGCGCTTGCCGGACGTCGATGCGCGCGTCGCGCCGGCCGAGGAGCTCCCGTGGGACGATGAAAGCTTCGACGCGTCAGTCGCCCAGCTCGTCGTCGCGTTCATGCGCGACGCTCCAGCGGGCGTGCGAGAGATGCGGCGCATCGTGCGGGCCGGCGGCACGATCGCCGTCTGCATGTGGGACCGCCAGGGGATGGAGATGCTCGCGGCGGTTCAGCGTGCGCAGCGGGCGCTCTCGAGTGACACGCCGACGGCCGAGGCGCGGATCATGTATCGCTCTCCGGAAGAGATCGAGAGCCTGTTCGGCGAGGGTTTCGCCGACGTGCAGACAGACGCGATCGAGACGGACGCCTCCTATGCCGATTTCGGCGATTTCTGGTCGGCGCTGAGCGGCGGCGCCGGGCCTGCGGGCGCCTGGCTCGCGACGCTCGACGACGAGGGCCGAGAGGCCGTCCACGCAGAGGTTCACCGCCAACTCGGTGAGCCGGACGGGCCGTTCACGCTGCGCGCGAAAGCGTGGGCCACGCGGGCGACGCGCTCCTAGCCAAAAGCGCAGGAGTATGATCGGTCGACGATGCAGGGTCGCCTGCTCCGCCGCCGTGGGATCGTCACGTTCGCCGTCCTCGTCGTGTGTGCCGAGGTCGCCGGGCGGGCTTTGACGCGCCACGTCGACAACGCACTGCACGTTGCGCCGCTCGCGCGCACCGACACCTCGTACTACCCGTTCTTGCTCGTCGGTGTGAAGGCCGCCGGTGCGCTGCTGCTCGCGGCGCTCGCGGCACGCGGCCTGCGGGCCTGGGCAGCAGCCGACGCCGGCCGGCGGCTTCTCGCCGCCGCGGGCCACGCGCACGACACACCGCCGCCGCGGCTGCGTCCCGGCCTGTCGATTCGTGTGTGGGGCGCGTCGTTCGCCGCGACCTCGTTCGTGTATCTCGTGCACGCCGACACCGAGAGCGCGGTCGCAGGCAGGTGGCCGCTGCTCGCACCGTGGCTGCACACATACGCCCTGCCCGTCTTCGCGCTGCTTGCTGTGCTCATCGCAGTCGCGTGGCGTCTCTTCGGCTTCCTGCACGAGATCGAGGCGTTCGCAGACCGGACGCTCGAGCGCGTGCGTCGTGTCCTCGCGCGCGTCGAGCGCGTTCGGCAACAGCATCCGCGCGCAGAAGACGACACCTGGCCGCGGCGCCGCTTCGGCCTCTCCTTCGAGTCGCGTCCTCCTCCGCTGCCCGCCTGACCCGCGGTCACGCCCAGTGCCCGTGGGCGACGCGTAGTCGCATCGAACGGGAGGAGGATCATGAACACCACATTCGTCACCGAAGCCGCGCAGCAGCACGACATTCGTGCGCACGCGATCTCGCTGCTCGGGCCGCTCGTCGCGGCGGCCGGGCTCGTTTGGGCGATCCTGCAGCCGCACCGCATCACGTTGCTGCATCCGCGCGGGCAGGGTTTCTGGTGGCTCGCCGTCGAGCCGCCGCTGTACGTCGTCGTCGCCGGCATCGTCTTCACGCTCGTCGTCGCGCGGCCGCTGCTCGCCGACCTGGAGAGGCACCGTGCAACCACCCGCTGAGATGGTCCACTGGCTCTTCGCCGTCGGGATCCTCTTCGTCGGGCTCTGCCTGTTCGCGGAGGCCCTCGCCGGCCGCGAGGTCTGGCATATGCGGCGGTGGCGGAAGTACCTGTGGCCCGCACTCACGTTTGTCCTCGGTCTCTTCTTGTGGCCGGTGATGGCGTTCTTCACCAACTCGGCGATCCACATGTACGCGCACGGCTCCTGGGCCGACGGGCTCATGCTCGCCGGGGCCGCCGAGCTCGGGCTCGTCCACGGTCGGCTCACGTCCCCCCTGTGGCGGCTGACATGGCCGCTCGCGTTCGTCATTACCGGGATCGCGTTCATCGTCCACGAGCAGAACCCGTGGCTCTTCGCACGCTCGGCGTTCCTCCATCACCTGATCGGCTGGACGTTCATCGTCGGTGCGCTCGCGCCGCTCGCGCTCGCATTCCGGCCGAGGTCGGCCGCGTTCCAGGCGGCGTTCGCGGCCGTGATCGTCGTCGTCTCGATCCAGCTCTTCGCCGACCGCGACGTGGCGCCGATCTTCGGTCACCTCTCTCCACTCGCAGGACAACAGCACCGATGAGACGCCTCGCACTCGTCGCACTCGTCGCGCTCGCGTTCCCGGCGGTCGCGTCCGCGCACGCGACGCTTCGCTCCACGACGCCGTCTTTCCGGTCAGAGCTCAAGCAGGCGCCGTCGGTGATCCGCCTCCAGTTCGACCAATACGTCAAGGTGCTCCCGGGCTCGATCCGCGTGCTGAACGGCGTCGGCAAGAACTTCGCCGGGCCTGCGCGTGCGGACGGCACCGACGTGGTCGCGACCGTGCGCCACCTCGAGCTCGGCGCGTACACCGTGCGATGGCAGGCGATCTCGGCCGACTCACACGTCGTCTCCGGCGTCTGGACGTTCGGCGTGCAAGTCCCGGCGCCCGCGGTCGAGAACGCGTACGGCGCCGGCGGGCCGACGACGAAGGAACACGTCGTCCGCTGGGTCTGGTTCCTCGGGCTCGCGCTGACGATCGGTGCGCTCGGTCTGCGGCTGATCGTGCTCCGTGGGCTCCGCGTGCCGCGTCCGCTCGAGCGCCGGGTCGCGGTTGCGGCGGGCCTCGGCGCCTTCGTCACGATCCACGCGGGCATCGTCGCGTTCTCATTGCGCGCGGAGGACGCGCTCCAGCTGCCGTTCGGGAGGTTCCTCTACGGGGACCTCTCGCCGATGGCGAAGACGCGGTTCGGCTTCGCCTTCGTGACGATGACGCTCGTCTTCGCGCTCGTGCTCGCGTTCATCTACCTCTCGTGGCTGCTTGACCGGGTCGAGCCGCTCGTACCTGCGTTGGTGCTGGCGGTCGTGTTCGCCGGCGGGCTCTCGCTCTCGGGGCACGACGCGGTCGATCCCGGCTCGTCGTGGAAGACCGAGATTGCGGACTGGCTCCATCTCTCGGCGGCGTCCCTCTGGATCGGCGCGCTCGCGACGATGGCCCTCCTGCTCTGGAGCGGCGCACCGGAGCTCCGCAAGGCCGCCTTCATGCGCTTCTCGCGCCTCGCGACGGTCCTGATCGCCGTCGTGCTCGGCGCGGGCGTCTACCTCGCGATCGTCCGGCTGCCGCACCTGAGCGACCTCTGGGCGACCGGCTACGGCCGTGTCCTCCTCGTGAAGATCGGCCTGGTCTCGTTCGCGCTCCTGTGGGGCGCGTTCCACCACTTCGTCGTTGCGCCGGCGCTCGAACGCGCCGACCCGGGCTTCCTCGGACGCATCGGGCGCAGCCTTGCCGGCGAGAGCATGGTCGGGATGGCCGTGCTCTTGCTCGCCGCGATCCTCGTCGACTCGCGGCCGCCCACCTAACCAATCGGGAGCAGCGCCGTCGCATAGCTTGAAATGAAGCTACTTGCGGCGGCGCTGCTGACCTTCTTCGCCGGGCCTGCGGCGACGACGCAGATCGGGAGCCCGACGTTCGGCCTCGCGACAGGCGGCGGCAGCGTCTGGGTCGGCGGGCTCGGGAGCGGCGACCTGATTCGCGTCGACCCGGCAAGCGGCAGGGTGCTCGCACGTGTCACGGTCGGCGCCCGTGTCTTCAATCTCGCGGCCGCGCCAGGCGCGATCTGGGCGGTCGACAACGCACTGTCGACCGCGGTGCGCGTCGATGCGAAGACCGGGAAGGTGACCGAGCGCGTGCCGGTCGGGTTCCAGCCCTACGACATCGAGTGGGGCTTCGGCTCGGCGTGGGTGGCGAATGCGGGAGACGGCACGGTGTGGCGGATCACGAACGGGAAGGTCGTCAAGAAGATCAGGATCGGTGCGGAGCCGAACGGGCTCACGGCATATCGCGGTGCGCTCTGGGTGAGCGACCACACGCTCGGCAAGGTCGTGCGCATCGACCCGGCGACCAACACGATCACAGGCACGCTGCGCATCGCCGGTGCGGACTGGATCGTCGGCCTCGGTGACAGCATCTACGTCTCGCAGGAGACGAACCGGGTCAGCCGGGTCTCGGTGCGGACGTTCGAGGTGACCGGCGTCGCGAAGGTCGCGCGTAACCCGCTCGGCTCGACGTTCGTCGGCAAGCAACTGTGGGTGCCGTGCATCGACGCGAACGAGATCGACGTCGTCGATCCGGACACGATGCGCGTCGTCGCGCGCAAGCCCGCGGCCGGTGGCCCGATCGCCGTCCTTTCGGCGTTCGGCAAGAGGTGGGTCTCGCAGAGCACCGGCACCAAACTGCTCCGACTGTAGATTCAGCTCGTGGAACTGGCGGAGTACCGGGATCGCTTCCCGATCCTCGAATCGACGACGTACCTGATCAACCACTCGCTCGGCGCGATGCCCGCCGAGGCCGAGCGGCGGCTCGCGCAATTCGCCGCCGAGTGGCGTACGCGCGGCGCCCGTGCGTGGGGAGAAGGCTGGTGGGACACCGCGTTCCGCGTCGGCGACCTCGTCGGCGGCATCGTTGGCGCCCCGCCTGGTTCGACGGTCATGCACCAGAACGTGACCGTCGCCGAGGCGATCGTCCTCTCGTGCTTCGACCTCAAACCGCCCCGCAACCGGATCGTCTTCGAGGAAGGCCTGTTCCCGTCCGTGCGCTACGTGCAGCAGGCGTGGTCCCGGTTCGGTGCGGACGTCGTCGTCTGTCCGGACGCGGAATCGGTGATCGAAGCGATCGACGAGCGGACGCTGCTCGTCCCGGTCTCGCACGTGCTCTACAAGTCGGCCGAGATCCAGCCGATCGAGGCGATCGCCGCGAAGGCGCACTCGGTCGGCGCGCACGTCTGCCTCGACGCGTACCAGTCGGCGGGCGCGGTGCCGCTCGACGTGACGGCGCTCGGGATCGCCTTCTGTGTCGGCGGCTCCGTGAAGTGGCTGTGCGGCGGACCGGGGGCGGGGTGGCTGTACGTGCGGCCCGATCTGGCCGAGCAGCTCGAGCCGGCGTTCGCGGGGTGGCAGGCGCACGCGCGGCCGTTCGCGTTCGAGGACGAGATGGATCCCGCGCCCGGCGCCGGGCGCTTTCTCACCGGCACGCCGGTCGTCGCGGCGAACTACGCCGCGAGCGCCGGGTACGAGATCATCGCGGAGATCGGCGTCGACCGGATTCGCGAGAGCTCGATGCGGCAGACAGCGTTGCTCGTCGACCTGGTCGACGAGGCAGGCTTCGAGCTCACCTCACCGCGCGACCCGGAGATTCGCGGTGGCTCGGTCGTCTTCCGCGTGCCGGACTTCCAGGCGGTGCACGCGGAGCTCGCGCGGCGCAACATCATCTGCGACACGCGGCCCGACGCCGGCATCCGCTTCGGCCCGCACTTCTTCACGACGGACGACGAGATCCGCTTCGCGGTGTCGCAGGTGCAGGAGATCCTCACCTCGGGCGTGCACCTCGGGCGGGCGCACGCAGCCGCCGGGTACTAGAGCGCGAGACCGAGAGCGAGCAGCACGATCCCGCTGCCGACGAAGACGGCGGTCGCGGTCATCTTCGGGCCCGGTGCGTGCTGCAGCGTCGCCCAGCCCATGCTCGATGTGATCCACCAGCTCGTGTCGTTCATGCGCCGGCCGCCGAGTGATGCGCCGGGTCCTGCGGCGAGCAGTAGATAGAGGCAGCCGAGCAGCATCAGCACGATTCGGAACGTCCACAGCGTGTCGCCGCCGCTGATCAGCGCGCGCGCCTCGGCGATCACGATCGCGATCAGGAGCGCGACCGCGATGCGGCCGGCGAAACGCAAGAGCTCACGGACGATCCACACGCGCCAACTATAGGAAGCTCTTTAGCCGCTGAACAGTGGTCGGCGCCGTCGGCTCGTCCTCGTGACGGACGTAGACGAAGGCGGGATCGCGGATCGTCGCGGCGACGGTGCGCAGGTCGTCGTCGGTGTACGGCGGCTCGCGTAGACGGAGGTAGCGGAACGGCTCGGCGTCGGGGTCGTTGACCTGGACGACGCCGTCGACGGCACCCCAGGACTCGTCACGGAAGTCCCACGCGAGACGGACGTTCTCGGGGACGGAGCCGAGCACGAAGGAGAGCGTGCCGTCGTCGCGCGGGCCTTGGTACACGACGCGCACCGGCCCGAGCCGGTCGCCGAGCGCGAGCACGCGCTCGAGGAACGTCGTCACACGGTCGAGGCGCGTCAGTGAGAACTTGACCGAGAACTCGAAACCGTCCGGAACCGCCTCGGCCCAACGGCGGAACTGGTCGGCGCCTGGAAGGCGATACCCCGTCGAGTTGAGCTCGACCGTGTCGAACCGCTCGGCGTAGAAGCCGAGGAACTCCGCCGGCTGCAACCCCTCGGGATAGAACCCCGGACGCCACGACGGGTACGACCAGCCCGAGGTGCCCACACGGATTGCCACACCGAAATGGTGTCAGACACCGTGCAGGGTGTCTGACACCGGGTACCGTCCGCGTGCCGGAGTAGGGTCCCCCGGCCGTGACCGTGACCGAGGTAGTTCCCGACACCACCATCGAGGTCCTCGACCACGGTTTCGTGCGCCTCGACGGGGCCATGGCGGACGACCTCTCCGTGGTGAACGGCGCCCGCGTATCGTTCGCCCGCCGCAAGACCGAGATGGACGACTCGGACGCCGGCCTCATCCGCTTCTTGATGCGTGACCGGCACGGCTCACCGTTCGAGCACAACGCGTTCCGCTTCCACATCCGCTGCCCGATCTTCGTGGCGCGCGAATGGTTTCGCCATCGCATAGGCAGTTTCAACGAGTTCAGCATGAGATATGCCAAGGCGACGGACGATTTCTACGTTCCCGACGCCGACGACGTCCGCACCCAGGTCGGGAAGCCGGGCGCCTACAGCTTCGAGCCGGTCAGCCCCGAGCTCGCCGCGGAGACGCGCGAGGAGCTCGAGGGGGTCTACCGCGAGGCCTACGCCGCCTACGCGCGGCTGGTCGAGAAGGGCGTCGCCCGCGAGCTCGCCCGGTCGGTCATCCCGGTCGGCGCCTACACCCAGTTCTACTGGACGGTCAACGCCCGGGCCCTGATGAACTTCGTCTCCCTGCGGAACGCCGAGTTCGCCCAGCTCGAGATCCGGCGCTACGCCGAGGCGGTCGAGACCTTCTTCGCCCAGCAGATGCCCGTCACGCATGCGGCATTTGTTGCGAACGACCGCAACGCTCCTTAAAGCGGACTCTCAGCCACCCCTAACAGTCTTGTAACACTTTGTCACTAAGTTCTGGTGTGCCCAGTGGGAGGATGGGAATGGAGCATCCGTTCTCGTCGTTGAAAGTGGTGACGGCAGACGCGCCGGAAACCGCGCGCCCGTCTCCACCGAATGAAGAAGGAGTTCGTTGACTGAGATCAGCATGACCACGGCTGTTGCGGAGGCGCTCGACGCGCTCGTCCACCTGCGCGAGGAGCACGGGGCGCTCACCCCTGCCGACGTTGCCGACGCTGTCCTGACCCACGACCTCGACGAGGCCGAGGCAGAGGCGCTCAATCTCGAGCTGACCGCGCACGACATCGCGCCGGAGCCCGAGGACGAGGACGAGCCCGCGCTCGATCTCTCGATCGGCACCAGCCTCTACACAACCGATTCGTTCCAGATGTTCCTCAACGAGGCCGGCCGCTACCCGCTGCTCACCGCGGCGGAGGAGGTCGAGCTGGCGAAGCGCATCGAGAAGGGCGACATGCAGGCGAAGGAGCGGATGATCAACTGCAACCTCCGCCTCGTCGTCTCGATCGCGAAGCGCTACCAGACGCAGGGCATCACGCTCGGCGACCTCGTGCAGGAGGGCGTCCTCGGCCTGATCCGCGCCGCGGAGAAGTTCGACTGGCGCAAGGGCTTCAAGTTCTCCACGTACGCGACGTGGTGGATCCGGCAGGCGGTCCAGCGTGGCGTCGCCAATAAGGCGCGCACGATCCGCATTCCGGTTCACGTCGTCGAGCGTGAGCAGAAGGTCGCACGCGCCCGCCGCGAGCTCGTGGCGACGCTCGAGCGCGACCCGACGCCCGAGGAGATCTCGACGCACTCGAAGCTGCCGCTGAACCACGTGCACGAGGTGCTCGCAGCCGCCCGCGCGGTCGCGTCCACCGACATGCCCGTCGGCGACGACGGAGATGCGTCGTTCGGCGACCTGATCGCCGGCACCGGCCCGTCGACCGAGGAGGAGGCTTCGGCCTCGCTCCGCGACCTGGCGGTCCGCCAGGCGGTCGCGATGCTGCCCGACCGCGAGCGCGACGTGATCGAGCTCCGGTTCGGTCTCGTCGGCGAAGGCCCGGCCTCGCTCGAGGCGATCGGCAAGCAGCTCGGTCTGACCCGCGAGCGCGTGCGTCAGATCGAGACCGAGGCGCTGCGCAAGCTCGCGCAGAACGAAGACCTCGCAGACGCTGCCTAAGCGCTGAGTATCGTCGTGGGCGGTGCACTTCTCCGCCCACGACGAGCTCTCCCTCTTCTACCTCCTGCTCGCGCTCGGCGCGCTGCTCGTCGCTGCTGCGATGCGGCGCCTGCCGGTGCCGCTGTTGCTCGTCTGCGGCGGGCTGATCCTCGGCTTCGTCCCGGGCCTGCCTCACGTCGAGCTGGCGCCGGACCTCGTGCTCGTCGCGATCCTGCCGCCGCTTCTCTACTCGGCCGCGTTCTTTACCGGCCTCCGCGACCTGCGCCACAACCTGCGCCCGATCAGCCTGCTCGCGTTCGGGCTCGTGATAGCGACCACCGTCGGCGTCGCGATCGTCGCGCATGCGGTGATCGACCACCTGAGCTGGGCGGGCGCGTTCACGCTCGGCGCGATCGTCTCTCCCACCGACGCGCTTGCCGCGACCGAGGTCGCCCGTCGCCTCAACCTGCCACGTCGAGTCGTCTCGATCCTCGAGGGCGAGAGCCTCATCAACGACGGGCTGGCACTCGTCCTCTACAAGTACGCGGTCGCCGCGGCGGTCGCAGGCACGTTCTCGCTCTGGAATGCCTCGTGGCACCTCGTGCTGAACGTGGTCGGCGGAATCGCGGTCGGCCTGGGCGTCGCCTTCGTCGTGCGGCAGGTGCGAAAGCGCGTCGACGACACGCCGACCGAGGTCGCGATCGCGCTCCTCTCCGGCTATCTCGCGTACCTGCCTGCGTCGGCGATCGGGGTCTCCGGCGTCCTCGCGGCGGTGACCATCGGCGTCTACATGGGGTGGTACACACCGGAGCTCACGACCGTGCAGACGCGGCTGTCCGGGAACGCGTTCTGGGAGATCCTCGTGTTTCTCGTCAACGCGTTGCTGTTCGCGCTTGTCGGCCTGCAGCTGCATGCGATCGCCTCGAGGCTGGCGATCACCTCGACGCTCATCGGCGAGGCGATCGTGGTCGTCGCAGCGGTCGTCCTGATCCGGATGATCTGGGTACCGATCTTCACGTACGTGCCGCGCTTCCTCTTCCGGCGTGTGCGGGAGCGCGATCCGTATCCGCCGTGGCAGGCGCCTGTCGTGATCGCGTGGGCGGGCGTCCGCGGGGCCGTCTCGCTTGCCGCTGCGCTCGCGCTTCCCGTCGACGTGCCGCAACGCGACCTGATCGTCTTCGTCACGTTCGTCGTCATCCTCGCGTCTCTGATCGGCCCGATCGTGACGATGCCGGCGCTCGTGCGGTTGATCGGGATCGAGGATGACGGCGGCGCCGACCGCGAGGACGCCAAGGCGCGCATCCGGGCGGCCGAGGCGGCGCTCGCGCGAATCGAGGAGATCGCCGACGAGGGCTGGGCGAACGACGATTCGCTCGACCGTGCGCGCGGCCAGTACCGCTTCCGCACGAACCGGTTCACCGCGCGACTCACCGGCGACGACGGCGACGGGGCGGAGGAGCGCTCGGTTCTCTACCAGCGCCTGCGGCGCGAGCTGCTCGACGCGGAGCGAATGGCGGTGCACGCGCTCCGAAACGAGGGGCTGATCACCGAGGAGGTCGCGAAGCGCGTGCAGCGGGACATCGACCTCGAGGACAGCCGCCTCGACGTCTAGTTACGTCGTGAGGACGACCGGGCCGAGCCCGTCGCGGTGACCCGCCGGCTGCGAGGTCACGACCCAGCCGTCGAAGTTCTTCAACGGGTAGGACACCGACAGCCGGACACGTGTGGTCTTCGCGTTGACGCGGAACGATCCGCACGGTGCGACCGGCTTGCCGTTCCGCGTCAGCCAGAGCTCGTAGTAGGCGGCGCGGTTCGTTTGCGGAGCCAACCCACTGACCTCGAACTGCATCGGCCAGTTACCGACCGAGTCCTTTTCCGCGATGCGGATGACGCCGTGTGACGCCGTACCAGCAGGGCCGTGCATCGCCACGTTTCGGATCGCGGCGAACGCCGTCGGCTTGCCCTTCGAATGACCGAACGCGTAGCCGCCGACGAACGCCGCGAGCGCAGCGGCGAGGGCGAGCACGAGTGCGCGGCCGCGCCGGCGGCGCAGGAGGAACGCCACCTCGGGCGGGTCCGCTTCGGCGGCCGGCACGGGCGGCAGCGAGAGGTCGGGCGACAGATCCGGGGGCGGGCCGGCCGCAACGAGCAGCTGGTGGACACGACGAAGCCGCGCCTCCTCTTCACCCGAGAGGCCCTCGGTGCCGATCAGATCTTCGAAGCTCATTCGAATTCATCTCCGAGGATCTCGGCAAGCCGCGCCAGTGCGGCCCGGGTCCGTGTCTTGACCGTGCCGAGCGGGATGCCGAGGAACTCCGCCACTTCGCTCTGCGAGAGCCCGCTCCAGTAGGCGAGCGAGATCACTTCGCGCTCGCGCTCGTTCAGCTCCTCGAGCGCGCGGTGGACGCGCCACGACACCCAGCCCTGCTCGGCGAGCTCCGCCGGCCCGGCGTCGCGCGCCGGCTCGTCGGGGATGTCGGCCGGGATCTCGGTGCGGTTCCGCGCCCGGTCGACGATCGCATTACGGGCGACGGCGTAGAGCCAGGGTGCGCCCGGCCCGCGGTCGGGACGGTACGTGCCGGCGGAGCGCCAGATCGAGGCGAACGTCTCCTGGACCGCGTCCTCGGCGCGGCCGCGGTCCCCGAGTCGGCGCAGGGCCAGGCCGAACACGGGCCGTGCATACCGCTGATACAGGAGCTCGAACGCCGAGCGATCCCCGCCCGCCGCGCGTTGGATCAGCTCACCGTCCGTGGTGCTCACGGGCAGCATCCTAGGCAGTGATAACGCCATCGCCACGAAAATGATCTACGAACGAGATCGCCTGGCGGATTGCAACCGCCCGATTCGGCCTGTCCCCCCTGCGACGACCGCCCGCTTGTTGACCATCTGTAAAACCATGCTCGGCGCCAGTAAAACAGAGCGCGGTTCAGGTGACGGAAGCCCTGCGGTGCGTCATAACACCGGCATGCGAAGCTTGACGGCAGCTCTCGTGATCGTCGCGGCCATTCTCGCCGGCGCTGCGCCCGCGAGTGCTGCGACGACGAAGACGGTGCGGATCTACGGGTCGACGTTCTCGCCGACGTCGGTGACGATCACCGCCGGTGACACGATCAGGTGGGTGAACAAGGACAACGACACCCACCAGGTCTATGCGGATCACGGCCAGTTCGTGTCGGCGATCCTGAAGCCGAACCAGTCGTTCTCGTTCACGTTCAAGGCTGCCGGCACGTACACGTACAAGGACGAGTTGCATCCGAGGATCCGCGGCACGATCGTCGTGAAGGGTGCGCCGCCGACGCTGACCCTGGTCGCGTCGTCGGGATTCGCCGTTGCCGGCGACAAGGTGACGCTGAGCGGCATCGTCTCGAACCATCGGGCGGGCGAACAGGTCGCGATCTTCTACCAGCCGTATCCCACGCCGAACGCGATTCAGCGCGCTGTCGTGCTGACGACGACGGGCGGCGCGTTCTCGTTCGTCGTCGCGCCCGGCATCCTCACGACCTACCAGGCGACGTGGAAGGGCGCGTTCGCGACGCCGACCACGGTGCAGGTGCAACCGCGCCTGTCGCTCGGCCGCAACGGCGCCTGGATCATCCACGCCTACGGAGGTCACGGGCTCGCCGGGCGGGACGTCCAGTTCCAGCGGCTGAACACCTTGACCGGACAGTGGGTGACGCTGAGGAAGGTGCAGCTGAACAGCCGGTCGGGCGCGCGCGTCGTCGTGACGCTCCCGAAGGGGCTCAACCACCTGCGGCTCGCGATGTCCGTGAACGCGGCCGGCGCGGGCCTGCTCGGCGGGACCTCGCCCGTCCTCAACTGGCGCCAGAAGTAACCGACGGTTTAGCTCCGGGCCTCCTCGTAGCGGCGGCCGACCTCATCCCAGTTGACGACGTCCCACCACGCGCCGAGGTAGTCCGGGCGGCGGTTCTGGTAGCGCAGGTAGTACGCGTGCTCCCAGACGTCGATGCCGAGCAGCGGAACGTCGCTCTGCATGACCGGACTGTCCTGGTTGGCGGTCGAGTAGACGGCCAACCCCGTCCCGTCCCAGGCG
>Ga0308175_100001356_pt1 | contig 16526 bp, 17 predicted proteins | sample PhyCR1_3_FD_203893 | JGI IMG/M metagenome (GOLD analysis project Ga0308175, IMG submission 203893) | Soil microbial communities from UC Gill Tract Community Farm, Albany, California, United States - DLSLS.C.R1 | ecosystem: Environmental > Terrestrial > Soil > Agricultural land | place: USA...
CGCTCGCCGTCCGGGAGAAGCTGGTCCTGGCGTCGGAGGCGCAGGTGCTCTGCCCGCCGTCGCTCACCCAGTACGCCGTCGCCCGCTACCTCGACACCCAGCCCTGGCGCGAGCAGATCAAGCTGTTCACCGAGCTGTACCGGGAGCGGCGCGACGCCACCCTGGAGTCCCTCGAGGCACTGATGCCGGCCGGCACGACCTGGACGCGGCCCGAGGGGGGCTTCTACGTCTGGCTGAAGCTGCCGCACCGGCTCGACGCGAAGCTGATGCAGCCCCGCGCGGTCAACGCGCACGTCGCCTACGTGCCGGGGATCGGCTTCTACGCCGACGGCTCGGGCCGCGAGTACATGCGGCTGTCCTACTGCTACCCCGAGCCCGACCAGATCCGTGAGGGCGTGCGCCGGCTGGCCCGCGTCATCGAGGCCGAGCTGGACCTGCACTCCACCTTCGACGCCGTCGACACCGGCACCTTCCGGGCGGTCGGCCGCACCCCACGGGTGCCCGACGTCGAACCGTTCGTGGCCCCGGCCAACAGCGACCGATACGAGGACGGCGCATGAGCGAGCCCGCTGCAGCAGCGGCCCCCGCGGTGGCACAGGGCGAGAGCGCGCACCCGCTGCGCGCCGTCGTCCTGGCCGGCGGGCTGACCTTCGAGCGCGAGGTCAGCCTCTCCTCGGGCACGCAGGTCGTGGAGGAGCTCGTGCGCGCGGGTATGGACGCGGAGCTCCGCGACGCCGACGCCGAGTTGCTACCCGGCCTGGCGGTCGCCCCGGCCGACGCGGTGTTCATCGCGCTGCACGGCGCGACGGGGGAGGACGGCGCCCTGCGCGCGGTCCTCGACCTGGCGGCCGTGCCGTACGTCGGCTCCCCGGCCGCGGCCTGCCGGCTGGCGTGGGACAAGCCCGCCGCCAAGTCGGTCGTGCGCTCCGCGGGGGTCACGACGCCGGACTGGGTCGCCCTCCCGCACAGCACGTTCCGGGAGCTCGGCGCCGGCGCCGTGCTGGACCTGATGGTGGCGCGGCTGGGCCTGCCGCTGATGGTGAAGCCGGCCAGCGGCGGCTCGGCGCTCGGCGTGCAGAAGGTCAGCCGCGTGGAGGACCTGCCGGCGGCCATGGTCAGCTGCTTCGCCTACGGCGACACGGTGCTGGTCGAGCGCTTCGTCGAGGGCGTGGAGGTGGCGTTGGCAGTGATCGATCTCGGCGACGGCCCGCAGGCGCTTCCAGCGGTGGAGATCGAGCCGGAGTCCGGGGTCTTCGACTACGCCTCGCGCTACACGCCGGGCATGACCGAGTACCACTGTCCGGCGCGGCTGGCGCCCGAGGTCGCCGAGCGCGCGGCGGCGGTGGCCGTCGCCGTGCACGAGGTGCTCGGCCTGGCCGACCTCTCCCGCACCGACGCGATGGTCTCCGCCGACGGCACCGTCCACTTCCTGGAGGTGAACGTGTCCCCGGGGTTCACCGAGACGTCGATGTTCCCGATGGCGGTCGAGGCGGCCGGCTACGAGCTCGGCGACGTGCTCGCCCGGCTGCTCGGCCGGCGGGCGGGCGCCGCCCGGTGAGCCGTCGGAGTTCCGTCCTCATTCGTCTGTGACGTAACCCCGGGCTTGGCTCGGAGGCGTCGGGTCAGGCGTCGGGACGGCGCCCGGTGATCTCCGGCGCCATGACGCCGATGATCCGCTGCAGGTCGTCGACCGACCCGAACTCGACGACGATGCGCCCCTTGGCCCGGCCGATCTGGATCTTGACCTTGGTCTCGAACATGTCCGAGAGGCGGGTGCCGAGCTCCTCCACCCCGGGGGCGCTGATCTTCCGGGTCCGGCGCCGGGTGGCCGGCTGCTCGGCGGCCGCCATCGCGACCGCCTCCTCGGTGGCGCGGACACTCATGCCCTCGGCGACGATCCGGGTCGCCAGCGCGTCCTGCGCGTCGGCGTCCTGCAGGCCCAGGAGCGCCCGGGCGTGCCCGGCGGAGATCACGCCGGCGGCGACGCGGGTCTGCACCTTCACGGGCAGCTTCAACAGCCGGATGGTGTTGGTGACCTGCGACCGGCTGCGGCCGATCTTGCCGGCCAGCTCCTCGTGGGTGGCGCCGAACTCTTCCAGCAGCTGCTGGTAGGCCGCCGCCTCCTCCAGGGGGTTCAGCTGCACCCGGTGGATGTTCTCGAGCAGGGCGTCGCGCAGCATGGCGTCGTCCGTGGTGTCCCGGACGATCGCGGGCACCGTGTCCAGGCCGGCGGCGCGGGCGGCGCGCAGCCGGCGCTCGCCCATGATGAGCTCGTAGCTGACACCGCCCCCGGCGGTCATGCCGTTCTCGCGCACGACGATCGGCTGGAGCAGCCCGAACTCCCGCACGGAGTGGCTGAGCTCCTCCAGTGCCTCGTCGTCGAAGACCTGCCGCGGCTGCTTGGGGTTCGGGACGACGTCGTCGACGGCGACCTCGCGCAGCTGCGCGCCGGGGATGCCCACGGCGGCCTCGATCGCGGCCGAGGCCCGATCGGCCGCCCGGGAGGCGACCGGCGCCTCGTCGTCGTGCGTCGTCTCCGCCGGGGGCGGCACGAGGCTCACCGTCGGGGCGCTCGCGGCGGCGGGGCCGGACGCGGCACCGTTCCCCGAGGGCGCCGACTGCTCAGCCGGCACGGGGGAGGGGACGGCCGCCGGGGCCGGACCGGTCGGGATGAGGGCCGCCAGGCCCCGGCCCAGGCCACCGCGCTTGGTCATCGTCTCTCCTCGCTGAGGGTCGTGCTCACTGGCTGTGCTGTGGTCGGGGTACGCCCGGGTACGGAACGGCGTCGCCGACGGCGAGGGCGGTGACCGGCTGTACGGCCGGCGGCCCCGGCGTCAGGGAACGTTCGTGCGGGAGCATCCCGACACCGCGCTGGGCGAGTTCGCGGGCGGCCTCGACATAGCTGGTCGAGCCGCGCGAGCCCGGGTCGTAGGTGAGGACCGACTGGCCGTAGCCCGGCGCCTCGGACACGCGCACGTTGCGGGGGATCACCGCCTCGAGCACCAGGTCACCGAAGTGGTTGCGCACCTCGTCGGCGACCTGGTCGGCGAGCTTGGTCCGGCCGTCGTACATCGTCAGCAGGATGGTCCGCACCGAGATGCCCGGGTTCAGGTGGGCGCGGACCAGGTCGATGTTGGAGAGCAGCTGGCCCAGGCCCTCGAGCGCGTAGTACTCGCACTGGATGGGAATGAGCACCTCGTCGCCGGCCACGAGGGCGTTCAGCGTGAGCAGGCCGAGCGACGGCGGGCAGTCGATGAGCACGTAGTGCGGCCGCTCCTCCTGCGGAAGGGCCGAGATGTGCGCCTCGATGGACCGGCGGAGCCGGTGCTCGCGGGCCACCACGGAGACCAGTTCGATCTCGGCGCCGGCCAGGTCGATGGTCGCGGGCACGCACAGGAGGTTCGGTGACGCAGTGGTCGGGTGGACCACCTCGCCGAGCGAGCTGTCGCCGACCAGGGCGTCGTAGATGGACGGCGTCCCGACCGTGTGGTCGACGCCGAGCGCGGTGCTCGTGTTGCCCTGCGGATCGAGGTCGATGACCAGCGTGCGCAGCCCGAACAGCGCGAGCGCGACGCCCAGGTTCACCGTCGACGTCGTCTTGCCGACGCCACCCTTCTGGTTGGCGATCGTGATGACGCGGATCCGGCCCGGAACGGGGAAGGGTTCCTGCTCGGCGGCGTGCAGCACGCGGGTCGCCCGCATCGCCTCCATGGCGATGGGGCTGTCGAAGTCCCCCATGCCGAGGGCGGAGTGGCCGCTGGACGACTGGTCAGCGGCAAGGTTGCTGCGCAGCCGCTCGCCGGGGTCGTTCATCGCGGGTCCTTCCCTTGTCACGCGCATGCCCGTTTCACGTGGAACGGACTGGGGTGGCTGCACCTGTTCCACGTGGAACAGGGAACTGCGCCGGTCTGGCATGCGCCGGCGACGAGAACCGTCACCGTGCTCCCCGTGTCATGACCACCACGGTAGTGGCAGCCTCCCCGAGGGACGCGCCGACAGCCCGCGGGTGCACGTTCCGCATCCCCGCGGCCTCGAGCTCGGGGACCAGTGCGGGCAGCTCCTGCAGCGCCTTCGCGCCCACCAGGGCCACCAGTTGGGCGCCCGGCCGCATGAGTCCCCGGCACCAGCCGACCAGGCGGGGGAGCGGCGCGACCGCGCGGGCGGTGACCACGTCGACGGTCCCCACGGCGCTCCCGACGGACCGGTCCTCGGCGCGGCCGCGGACGACCCGCCAGGCCAGCGGCGCTCCGGCGGCCCCGTCCAGGGTGAGCTCCGCGACGGCCTCCTCCAGGAACTCGACGCGCCGGGCCATCGGCTCGACCAGCGTCAGCGCCACGTCGGGCCGGGCCAGGCCGAGCGGGATCCCCGGCAGGCCGGCACCGCTGCCGACGTCGACGACGCGCGCACCCTCCGGAACGGCCTCCGCCACCGCCGCGCTATTGAGGATGTGACGAATCCAGAGCCGAGGTACCTCGCGGGGGCCGATGAGCCCGCGGGTCACGCCGTCGCTCGCGAGCCGGGCGACATACCGCTGGGCCAACGGCAGGGCGTCGCCGAACACCTCCGCTGCCATCGGCGGCGGAGGAGGGACGTCGAGGGAGGTCGCCGGGTCGGTCACTTGTCGGGCAGGACCACGACTCGACGGCTCGGCTCCTCGCCCTCCGACTCGCTGTGCACGCCGGTCACCGACGCGATGACGTCGTGCACGACCTTGCGCTCGAACGGGTTCATCGGGCTCAGCCGCTCGGGCTGCCGGCTCTGGGCCACCCGCTGCGCCGCCTCACCCGCGAGGGCGGTCAGGTCGGCCCGACGCTTGGCGCGGAAGCCGCCGATGTCGAGCATCAGCCGGCTGCGCACGCCCGTGGACTGGGCCACCGCGAGCCGGGTGAGCTCCTGGAGCGCCTCGAGCGTGGCTCCGGCGGGCCCGATCAGGTCGTTCAGGCGGCCGCCCACGATGGCGACGGACGCGCGGTCGCCCTCGACGTCGAGATCGATGTCGCCGTCCACGTCGAGGATGTCGAGCAGCCGCTCCAGGTAGTCCCCGGCGACGTCGCCCTCGCGGACCAGTGGGTCGTCGCCGTCCTCGTCCTCGTCCTCGTCCTCGTCGTCCTCGTCCTCGTCGTCCGCCTCAGCGGCCTCACGGGTCACGACGTCGACGGGCTCGACCACCGCGTCGTCGCTGGCGACGTCGGCGTCGGGCAGGGCCGACGCGCCGTTGGCGGCCGGGTCGGCAGGCGAGGGGCTCAGGGCTGCGTCGGAGGTGGCTTCGGCGGTCGCTGCGGTGCTGGCGGGCTGCTGTGGGGCACTCACGGAGGTTCCTCCCAGGTCGGTGCGGGCGGCCGGGCTAGCCCGGTGGTCGGTGGGCCGGCGGTGCCGGCGGACGTCCGGGGGACGTCGGGGCGGGGTCAGCGCCGCTTGCGCTTCCCCTTGGTCGGCGGGGCGTGGCCATCCGCGTCCGCAGTGCCCGACGTCGGCTGCCCGGGGGGCTGGTGACCGTCGGCCGACGGCTGCTGAGCGACCGGCTGCTCCGGCGCAACGCTCGGGGCGGCCGTCGGCATCGGGCGGCCCGGCTTGGGGCGCACGGGCTTGGCACCCGGCTTGGGCGCGAGGGTGCGCGGATCGACGACCGGCTTGTCGGCGCCGGCCTTCGCCAGGGCGCCGGGCGATCCGGGCGGCGGCATCTTGCGGAGGATGAAGAACTGCTGGCCGAAGGTCCAGGCGTTGTTCGTGACCCAGTAGATGAGCACGCCGAGGGGGAAGAAGAAGCCGGAGACGAAGAGGCTCAGCGGCATGCCGTAGAGCATCAGGCGCTGCACGGTGGCGGCCTGGCCCTCGACCGGGCCGGATCGCTTGGCGATCTGCTTCTGGGTGAAGAACGTGGTCACGCACATGATCGCGATGAGGAACACCGCGACGACGCGGATGTTCGCGTACGTGGCGATCTCGAGGATCGCGGTCTGCTTGGCGCCGACCATGTTGAACGAGGAGGAGATCGGGGCGCCGAGGAGCTCCGCTCGCGCGGCCTGGTCGGTGAGGGCGTCGGACCAGCCGTAGAGGCCCGGCGCGCCCGGCGCGAGCCGGCGCAGCACGTGGAACAGCGAGATGAAGACCGGCATCTGCGGCAGGATCGGCAGGCAGCCGGCCAGCGGGTTGACCCCGCGCTCCTTCTGCAGGGCCATCATCGCCTGGCTCATGCCCTGGCGGTCACTGCCGTACTGCTTCTTGAGCTTGGCGATCTCCGGCTGGAGCTCCTGCATCGCCCGCTGCGACTTGATCTGCTTCACGAAGAGCGGGAACAGGAGGAGCCGGACGGTGACGACCAGGAACATGATCGACAGCGCCCAGGTGATCCCCCACGCCGGGTCGAGGAACAGCGAGAAGAGCGCGTGCCACGCCTTCATCACGAACGAGATGGCGGTGTACAGCCAGTCAAGCAACGGAGGACTCCTCCTGCGGGGCCCGGCGCGGGGCCGGCGGGGTGGCTCGGTCGGGGGATCCGGCGGTCGCCGGCTCCGCCGTTGTGCTCGACGAGTGGCCGCCCGCTCCGGTTCCGGGGACGAGATCCACACCGCCTGGGTGCCAGGGGCCGCACTTCACGATCCGGCGCAATGCCAGCCAGCTGCCCCGCCCCGCGCCGTGCCGGGCGATCGCCTCGGCGGCGTAGGCGCTGCAGCTCGGGTAGAACCGGCAGCGCGGCGGCAGGGCCGGGCTGATCGCCCGCGAGTAGAAGCCCACCGCGGCCAGCAGTGCGCGGCCAAGGATGGACCGGCGGCCGGGAACCGCGGAGCTGCTCATGACCTGCCCAACGACTGGGGCCGCTCGGAGAGCAGCCGGTCCATTCCTGCGGAGAGGTCGCGGTGCAGCCGAGCCGATCCGGCGTCGGCCGCCTCGGGGCGGGCACGGACGACGATGTCGGCGGTCGGCGGGAGCCGGTGGAGCTCGGCGCGCACCAGGGAACGCAGCTGGCGGGTCACCCGATGGCGGACCACGGAGTTGCCCACCGCTTTGCCGACGACGAAACCGGCCCGCGCACCGGACGGGGGCGCGGAGACCGCACTCCCAGCCGACTGCTCGGGCCGTTCGGAGAGGTAGTGGAGCACCATGGTCGGCCGTCCGGCACGTCGGCCGGACCGGACGACCGCGGTGAACTCCGGACGCCGGCGCAGGCGTGCCTGCGCGGGCAACACGTCAGGCGGAGAGCTTCTCGCGACCCTTGCGCCGACGGCCGGCGAGGATCGACCGGCCCGCGCGGGTGCGCATCCGCAGCCGGAACCCGTGGGTCTTGGACCGACGACGGTTGTTCGGCTGGAACGTGCGCTTGCTCACGAGGTACTCCCACTACATGACATCGGCGGTGCACACCCGCCGGTGGGCGGGCGCGCGCGGGACGGCCGGACGCGGCGGGAAGCCGTGCCCCGGTGCCCCGGAAGCTGGTCACTGCAAACCGGACCCCCACCCCGCCGGGGCCTGCGCAAGCGTGCAGCGCAGACAGCAAGGCGGAGCGAGACCGTCCACAGACTCCGGCCAGCATAACCGAGGAAACGGCGCCGCCGGAGGCCGGGACGATTCCGACCGCTCATGCTCCCCCCGCGCCGGGGGTGCCGGGCCGAGCCACGCCGCAGCGAGGTCCCACTCCGCCCGCCCCCGCCGCGCCCGCTCGGGGCCCCCGAGCGTTGCCGGGCTGTGGACGGGGCTGTTAGCGTCGCCGTCGCTCCGCGTTGGGCACAAGGGTCACGACGCGCGAGCCGACCCGGTCGGTCAACCGACCGCCGTATCACCCGTTTCGCCGCCCGAACTGCGCTCCGAACTGCAGAAATGCAGATCGAAGCCGGACCGGGCCCGGCCTCGGCACGACTCGTCGCCGGCCGTGCACACCCTGTGGACACCGGTGTGGAACCAGTGCGTGCGCGCATCCACAACCGGGCATCTGATCGGTGGACATCCACCGGGGCGAGCGCATCGGGCGATGGGGCGGGGCGGAGCGCCGCGGGGGTCGACTGCATGGGGAGGACGAAGGCCGATGGCCGATGCCACGCTGGACCTGGCGACGGTCTGGGACCAGATCCGCGAGCGGCTGGCGACGAGCCTGTCCCCCCAGCAGAACGCGATGCTGAACCTCACCCGCCCGCTCGGGCTGGTCGAGGACACCGCGGTGCTCGCGGCGCCCAACGAGTTCACCCAGACCGTGCTCGAGTCCCGCATGCGGCGCGTGCTGGCCGAGGCGCTGTCGGAGCAGTTCGGCCGCGACATCCGGGTCGCCGTCCAGCTGGAGGACGCCCCCTCCGGGCCGCCCGCCGAGACGCGCGACGAGGAGCCGACCCGCCGGGCCTGGTCCACCGCAGAGGCCCAGCGGGCCGAGGAGGACCGGGCCAGCCGCGACCGCGCCGACGACGGGCGCAGCGCGTTCGGCGTGCGCACCGACGCAGCACGCTCGGCGCCGTGGGACCGCGAGGCGGGGGAGACGCCCGCCGGCCGGCCGGAGTCCGAGCCCCGCGAGCTGCGGTCCGCCGACGGCCCGCGCGCCTATCAGCCGGTCGACCGCGGCGCGCCCGAGGACTGGAGCACCCCCACCTGGGGCGGCGCGGGTGGTCAGGGCGACCGCGACTGGGGCGGCACGGGTGCGCAGGGCGCCGACGTCCTGCCCTTCGACGTGGAGCAGTCCGGTGAGCAGCGGGGGAGCCGGTCCACCGGGGGCAACGGCCGGGGACGGCGTCCCGAAGGCGGCCGGCCGGCCGGGCTCGACCCGGGCATGAACCCCAAGTACGTCTTCGACAGTTTCGTCATCGGCAACAGCAACCGGTTCGCCCACGCCGCGGCCGTCGCCGTCGCCGAGGCACCGGCCCGCGCCTACAACCCGCTGTTCATCTACGGCGAGTCGGGCCTGGGCAAGACCCACCTGCTGCACGCGATCGGGCACTACGCCGCGCGGATGTTCCCCAACGTGCGCGTGCGCTACGTCAGCACCGAGGAGTTCACCAACGAGTTCATCAACCTGGTGCACTCCGGCCGGGCCGAGGACTTCCGTCGTCGCTACCGGGACATCGACTTCCTGCTGATCGACGACATCCAGTTCCTCGAGCGGGCCGAGCGCACGCAGGAGGAGTTCTTCCACACCTTCAACACGCTGCACAACGCCAGCAAGCAGATCGTGATCACCTCCGACCGCGCGCCGAAGAAGCTGACGACGCTCGAGGACCGGCTGCGCACCCGGTTCGAGTGGGGCCTGATCACCGACGTGCAGGCCCCCGACCTCGAGACCCGCATCGCGATCCTGCGGAAGAAGGCCTGGGGCGAGCGGCTGCAGGTGCCCGACCCGGTGCTGGAGTTCATCGCCAGCAAGGTGCAGACCAACATCCGCGAACTCGAGGGCGCCCTCATCCGGGTCACCGCGTTCGCCAGCCTGAACAAGCAGCAGGTCGACCTGCCGCTGGCCGAGCTGGTGCTCAAGGATCTGATCAGCGACGAGCAGGGCCCGCAGATCACCGCGGCGATCATCATGGCCGCCACCGCGGAGTACTTCTCCGTGACGATGGAGGAGCTGCAGGGCGCCAACCGCAGCCGCACCCTGGTCAACGCCCGGCAGATCGCCATGTACCTGTGCCGGGAGCTCACGGAGCTGTCGCTGCCGCGCATCGGCGCCTCGTTCGGCGGCAAGGACCACACGACGGTCATGCACGCGGTCAAGAAGATCACCAACCTGATGAGCGAGCGCCGCGCGACGTACACGCAGGTCACCGAGCTCACCGCCCGCATCAAGAGCCGCGCTCGGCAGTAATTCTGTCGTCCTCCGAGCGGGGCCCGAAGGGTCCCCGAGGAGGGCAGGACCGCACGGCTCAGATCCACGGGGGACGGCTCCTGGCCGCGGTGCGGTCCGGAGGACCGCCATGTCATCGCCATGTCACTGTCCACAGCCGTCCACCGGCCGTCTCCGGCCCGGACACCGCGTCCCGTGCGGTGATGACCGGCCCACGGACGGTCACCGTGGTCGACAGGTCGAGAAGTTGTCCCCAGGAATGTGCACAGCCTGGGGAGATCTCGTGTGCGTCAGGTGACCCGAGGTCACGGTGGCGGCGCACCCTCCGCCGCGACGCCGTCACCCGGATCCCGCCGATCCGCCGCCACACGTCGCTGACCAGCTACGACGTCGTCCGGAACACCCCGGGGACCCGAGCCGCCACGCCCGGTCACGGCCGTCGTCCCGCGCCCCTCCCGGCGCTTTCCGCCGGGTCTCCACACCGCCTGGGGACGGGCAGGGGGCAGCCAGGGGAGAGAGGGTGGACGGCCGGCGGTCACGGTGCACAACGGTCGAGTTGTCCACGTGTCGACAACAGGACAACGCTGACCACCCACAGTCGGCCAACAGGGCCATGTCGACTCTGACCTGCGCGAAGGGGCCCGATCCCCAGCTTCCACACCAGTGATGACGAGGATGAGGGAGTTATCTCGGAGAATTCTTGAACCACACTCTGGGTGGGGACGCTCCGCTCAGGGGTGCTCCAGGAGCTTCCAGAACGCCCTTGGGGCAGCACCGACCAGAGGGGCTGCTGCAGCCTCACGGGGGACGGGGTTTCCCCCCGGGGGACCTCAGCAGGCACGATGAGCAGCGCACCGGCGCCCGAGGTTCAGTCCTCGACGGCGTCGGGGCGCATACCGAGGAACGAGTTCCGCACCGGGACGGCCACCAGCACGGTGGTGCCGGCCGGGCAGCGGACAGAGCTGGGGTGGGTCGAGAGATGAAGTTCCGGGTGGCACGTGAGGTGCTCGCCGACGCCGTCGCCTGGACGGCGCGCAGCCTGCCGCCGCGGCCGTCGGTGCCGGTCCTGGCCGGGATCCTGCTCGAGGTGGACGGCAGTCAGCTCTCCGTCTCCGGCTTCGACTACGAGGTGTCCGCCCGCGCCGAGGTCGACGTGCAGTCGACCGAGAGCGGCCGCGTGCTCGTGCCGGGCCGGCTGCTGGCCGAGATCACCCGGGCCCTGCCGCCGCACCCGGTGGACATCACCGCCGAGGGCCCGCGGCTGTCGATCACCTGCGGCAACGCGCGCTTCAGCCTGCCGACGCTGCCGGTCGAGGACTACCCGTCCCTGCCGTCGATGCCGTCGTCGGCCGGGCTGGTGGACAGCGACGTGTTCGCCGAGGCGGTCGGACAGGTCGCCGTCGCCGCCGGCCGCGACGACACGCTGCCCATGCTGACCGGCGTCCGGCTGGAGATCGAGGACGACCTGATCACCCTCGCCGCCACCGACCGCTACCGGCTCGCCGTCCGCGAGTTCGCCTGGCGCCCGGAGACCCCGGGGGTGTCGGCCGCGGTCCTGGTGCCGGCGCGCACTCTGGCCGACGCCGCGAAGACCCTCACCAGCGGGCCGGAGATCGTGCTCTCGCTGTCCTCCGGCCACTCCGGCGAGGGCATCCTCGGCCTCTCCGGCAAGGACCGGCAGACGACGACGCGCCTGCTCGACGCCGAGTTCGTCAAGTACCGCGCGATCATGCCGAACGAGTCCCACGCGTTCGCGACGCTGCCGGTCGGGTTGTTCACGGACGCCGCCAAGCGCGTCGCCCTGGTCGCCGAGCGCGGCACGCCGCTGCGGTGCGAGTTCACGCCCGGTCAGGTCACCCTCCGGGCCGGCGGCACCGACGACGAGGGCCAGGCCGAGGAGCGCTGTGACGTCGAGTTCGACGGCGAGCCGCTGACCATCGGCTTCAACCCGACGTTCCTGCTCGACGGGCTCGCGGCGGTGCACACCGAGCGTGCCCGCATGGACTTCACCAGCCCGCTCAAGCCCGCTGTGCTCTCCGGGGTGAACGAGCCGGCCGCGGACGAGGACCAGGGCAAGCCGGCCGAGCGCCCGGGCAGCTACCGCTACCTGATCATGCCGGTGCGGCTGCCGGGCTGACCGGTTCCCGGGGCCGCCTGCGCGGGACTTCCCCCGGACACGCACGATGAAGCTCGGACCAGAGATCGTTGAGAGGGGATGTCGTCGTGCAGCTGGGGCTGATCGGCTTGGGCAAGATGGGCGGCAACATGGCCGAGCGGCTGCGCCGCGCCGGCCACGAGGTGGTGGGCTACGACCGCGCACCGGGTGCGCGGGACGTCGACAGCCTGGAGGCGCTGGTCAAGGCGCTCGAGGCGCCCCGCGTCGTGTGGGTGATGGTGCCCTCGGGCGAGCCCACCCGGGCCACGGTCAAGGAGCTCGGCGAGCTGCTCAGTGAGGGTGACGTCATCGTCGACGGCGGCAACTCCAAGTTCACCGACGACCAGGTGCACGACGTGATGCTCCGCGAGAAGGGCATCGGCTACGTCGACGCCGGGGTCTCGGGCGGGGTCTGGGGCCTGGAGAACGGGTACGCCCTGATGGTCGGCGGCACGAAGGACGACGTCGCCAAGGTGCAGCCGATCTTCGACGCGCTCAAGCCGCCGGCACCCAAGGACGAGTCGGGGCAGGAGCTGCCGGGCGCGGGCTTCGTGCACGCGGGGCCGGTCGGCGCCGGGCACTTCAGCAAGATGGTCCACAACGGCATCGAGTACGCGATGATGCAGGCCTACGGCGAGGGCTACGAGCTGCTCGCCGCGGTCGACCTCATCGAGGACGTGCCGGGCGTGATCGCCTCCTGGACGCAGGGCACCGTCATTCGTTCCTGGCTGCTGGACCTGCTGGTGCGGGCGCTGCACGAGGACCCGGAGCTCGAGCAGATCACCGGCTACGCCGAGGACTCCGGCGAGGGGCGCTGGACCGTCGAGCAGGCCATCGAGAACGCGGTGCCGATGCCCGCGATCTCGGCCTCGCTGTTCGCCCGGTTCGCCTCCCGCCAGGACGACTCCCCGACCATGAAGGCCGTCGCGGCGCTGCGCAACCAGTTCGGCGGGCACGCGGTGCACGCCGTCCGGACGCAGGAGGCCGAGAAGCCCGCATGACCGATCGGCAGGGCTGAACGTGTACGTCCGGCACCTGCAGGTCGGCTCCTTCCGCAGCTGGGAACGGATCGATCTCGCCCTCGACCGGGGCCCCACGGTGTTCGTGGGCCGCAACGGCGAGGGCAAGACCAACCTGGTCGAGGCGGTCGGATACCTGGCCACCATGGGCAGCCACCGGGTCTCCTCGGATGCCCCGCTGGTGCGGCACGGGGCCGATCAGGCGGTGGTGCGGGCCGCGCTGCGGCGGGGTGACCGCGAGCTGCTGGTGGAGATCGAGATCAATCCCGGACGGGCCAACCGGGTGCGGGTGAACCGTGCACCGCTGCCGCGGCCCCGGGAGCTGCTCGGCCTGGTGCGGACCGTGCTGTTCGCCCCCGAGGACCTCGCCCTCGTGCGGGGCGATCCGACCGAGCGCCGGCGCTTCCTCGACGAGCTGCTGGTGAGCCGCACGCCCCGGCTGGCCGGGGTGCGGGCCGACTACGACCGGGTGCTCAAGCAGCGCAACGCCCTGCTGAAGACCGCCCGGCTGGCGCGCGGAAAGGCGATCGAGACCCTCGACGTCTGGGACGGTCACCTCACCGACGTCGGCGGCCAGCTGCTGGCCGCCCGCCTCCGCCTGATCGCTGACCTGGCCCCGCACATGGCCGCGGCCTACGCGGAGGTGGCCGGCGCGGACGCGGTGACCGCGGGTCTCGGCTACTCGTCGACGACCCCACTGGCCGGCGACGGCACGGCGCTGGTTCCCGGCGCGCCGTTGCCCACCGCGGCACAGCTGACCGCCGCGATGGCCGAGCGGGTGGCCGAGCGGCGCGGCGACGAGCTCGACCGCGGCATGACGCTGGTCGGTCCGCACCGCGACGACCTGGTCATCCATCTGGGGCCGGCGCCGGCCAAGGGGTTCGCCAGCCACGGGGAGTCGTGGTCGCTGGCGCTCGCGCTGAAGCTCGCGACCTTCGCGCTGTTGAGGACCGACGGCGAGGACCCCATCCTGATCCTGGACGACGTCTTCGCGACGCTGGACGCTGAACGGCGGGCGGCCCTGGCGACGGTGGCCCGCTCGGCCGAGCAGACGCTCATCACCGCGGCGGTGCTCGAGGACGTCCCGCCCGAGCTGCGCGGCACCCGCGTGCAGGTGGGCGACGGCGCGGTCACCGTGCTCGACGGGGTGCTGGAGGGTGGGGAGGCCGGATGAGCGAGGACCGCCCGGCCCGGCCCAGCGACATCGCCCGGGCCGCGCTGGATGCCGCCCGCGCGGCGTCGGCGGCCCGCCCGCAGCCGACCCGGCGCCGGATCGCCGGACCGCGGCGGAAGTGGACGGGCGCGGGCCCGGGCGCCGACGACCCGCAACTGCTCGGCCGGCTGGTCGACTCGCTGGTCAGCGAGCAGGACTGGTCGCAGCACACGCGGGTGGGCGCGGTGTTCGGCCGCTGGTCGGCGCTGGTCGGCCCCGAGATCGCCGCCCACTGCGCCCCGCAGACCCTCACCGAGGGCGAGTTGCTGGTCGTGGCCGAGTCGACCGCGTGGGCCACCCAGCTGAGGCTGCTGGCGCCCTCGATCCTCGGCAAGCTGCGCGCGCAGGTCGGCGGGGACGTCGTGACCCGGTTGCGCGTTGTCGGACCGACGGCCCCCAGCTGGAAGAAGGGCCCGCGCTCGGTGCGCGGCCGGGGACCGCGCGACACCTACGGATAGGACGATGCCCCGATGAGCAGCCCCCGTGACGGTGCCGGCGACGGCAGCGACTGGCAGGAACCGGCCCACCTGTCGAGGGACGAGCCGGCCGGCGACGAGCCCAACATCGCCGACCGCCGGAAGCAGCCCCGCGACGACGACCCCTCCACCGCCGGCGGCACCTGGCAGCCGGCGGGCTGGGACCTCCCCCCGGCCGATGCCCAGGGATACCCGCCGCCGTCGGTGCCGGCCGAGCAGCCGCCGGCGGGGCCCCCGCCCGGGTTCGGCGGCGGGCCGCCGCGGCCGCGGGGCGCCGTCGCCGAGGTGTTCGCCAACGAGGGAGACCTGGTGGGCGCGCAGGGCTGGGCGCTGCAGCACGGCTGGTCGATCTCCGACGGCACCGGCCCGGAGGACGCCGTCCTGGCCGACCTGGTCGCCTCCTCGCCGGTGCGCCCGACCAAGGACCACCGCGCCGCCGGCGTGCTGCGCGGTCGCGCAGGCACCCTCGAGCTGGTCGCGTTCGACGTGGTCTACCCGCTGGGCCGCTCGTGGATCGCGCAGTACGCGATCACCGCCGCGCCCCTGCTGGCCGCCGTCCCGGGGTTCCGGCTCTCGCCGGCGCGCTTCTGGCGGCACCGCACCGGCGGGCTGGTGCCGATGGTCAGCGGCAACGAGCAGTTCGACGCGCGCTGGCTGCTGCTGGTCGCCGAGGACGACCCACGGCTGCAGCGCCTGGCGCGGGACCCCGGCGTCCAGGGGCTGCTGCTCGGCAGCGACGACGGCGACGAGTTCTGGTCGGCGGCCGGCCACGTGGCGGCCATCCGGCCCGACGGCCACCGGCCGCAGCTGATCGAGCACCACGCGAAGCTGCTGACCGCGATCGTCGGCGCGCTCACCTCGGGGTACTGACCTCGGGGCTGCTCGTGCCGGCCGCCTCGGCCGCGCGGGTGAGGCCGCGGACCATGCCGCCGAAGACGATCCCGTGGAAGGCGGCGATCGCCCACCAGTACACGTGCCCGGCCAGCCCGCGGGGCGCGAAGGTGGCCCGCTGACGGAGCACCGTGCGGCCGCCGTCCCCGGCGGCGTCGTGTTCCACGTGGAACTCCAGCCAGGCGAGGCCGGGCAGGCGCATCTCCGCGCGGAGCCGCAGCAGCCGCCCCTCCTCCAGCGCCTCGACCCGCCAGAAGTCGAGGGCGTCGCCGACGTAGAGCCGCTGCGGGTCGCGCCGTCCCCGCCGCAGGCCCACGCCGCCGACCAGGCGGTCGAGCCAGCCGCGCACCGACCAGGCCAGCGGGAACGAGTACCAGCCGTTGGTCCCGCCGATGCCCTGGACCACGTGCCACACGGCCGCGGGCGGCGCGTCGGTCGCCCGGCTGCGCTCGTCGACGTAGAGGCTGCCGCCGGCCCAGTCGGGGTCGGTGGGCAGCGGGTCGGACGGGGCGCCGGGCACCGACGCCGAGGCCCACCGGGTCGCGACGGCGGAGTCCTTGACCCGCTGGACCGCCAGCCGCACGGCCTCGTCGAAGCCGAGCAGGCCCCCCGGCGGATCGGGGAGGTACGTCGCGATGTCGTGCTCCCGGCAGACGACGGTGTTGCGCAGCGACTCCACCAGGGGGCGCGCGATCCCGGCCGGCACCGGCGTGATCAACCCGACCCAGTGGCTGGACAGCGACGGCGAGAAGAGCGGCACCGGCAGGATCCGCCGCCGGGGCAGGCCGGCCACCGCGGCGTAGCGCTGCATCATCTCGGCGTAGCTCATCCGGTCGGGACCGCCGACGTCGAACGCGCGGTGCACCGACGCGGGCAGCGTCGCGCACCCGACGAGGTAGCGCAGGACGTCGCGGACGGCGATCGGCTGGATCCGGCTGTGCACCCAGCGCGGGGTCACCATCACCGGCAGCCGCTCGGTCAGGTACCGGAGCATCTCGAACGACGCCGACCCGGACCC
>Ga0308175_100001358_pt1 | contig 16511 bp, 11 predicted proteins | sample PhyCR1_3_FD_203893 | JGI IMG/M metagenome (GOLD analysis project Ga0308175, IMG submission 203893) | Soil microbial communities from UC Gill Tract Community Farm, Albany, California, United States - DLSLS.C.R1 | ecosystem: Environmental > Terrestrial > Soil > Agricultural land | place: USA...
CACACCCAGACCCGGCGCACAGCGTCGCGCTCGTCATCACCACGCTGTGCATTTTCCCGAAGAGCTGGCTCCGCAGGCCATCGGCCACGGAGACGGGCGCGGCGTGCAGGCTGATCCGATTCCCGCCGCGGCCGCCGGCTTCCATCCAGTACACCGCGTCGTCCATCTTCTGCGCGACGATGCCATCCAGCGCGTCTCCCAACACCTGCACCTTCTCGGCCAGCGAGGTGACCTCGGCGATTTCCTCGTCCTTTTCCAGGTGCGTCAGCATCGCCTTGAGGTGCAGCGACAGGCCGTGCATCTTGGGCGTCAGGTCGTTGCCCACCCAGTTCGCCTCGTGAATTCGCCCGTTCGGCCGGCCGCGCGTGTGCTGGTACTCGAAGCAGCGGCTGAAAAACTCGTCGGCCATGTCGTGCAGCTCGACGACGTCGCGAATCGCGTCGTTGGCGATGGCCCCGTGCGTCGAAAGCATTCCCTTCCCGCGCTTCGGGTCGTACAGCGTGCGCAACTGGTACCGCACGCCGCTCTCGGTCACCTTCAGGCCGAAATGCTGCCCCGCCACGTCCTCCACCGTGTGCGCCTCGTCGAGCACCACCAGGTCGTACTTCGGCAGGTAATTCACGCCGACCATGCGCAAGGCCAGGTCGGCGAAAAAAAGCGCGTGGTTCACGACCAGGATGTTGCCCCCCTGCATCCGCCGCTTGGCCGACTGCCAGAAGCACGGCTGGTAGAACTTGCACTTCTTCCCGAGGCAGTTGCCGTGCTCGGCGCAGACCTTGTCCCACACGTCCGCCTCCGGCACGCTCGGCATCTCCGCCAGCGATCCGATGCCGCCCTTCTGCTGGCTCTGTTGCGCCCACTCCTCAATGCCCCACAACGACTCTTTCTGGCGATCCTCCTCGAAGAGGTAATTCTGCCTGCCCCTGGCCTGCTCCAGCCGGCGCAGACAGAGGTAATTGCTGCGGCCCTTGACCAGCACGGCGGTGAACTCGTCGGGGTACACCGACTGGAGCAGCGGAATGTCCTTGTCGATCAACTGCTCCTGGAGGGAGATGGTGTGCGTCGAGATGACGACGCGCTTCTTCTGCTTGACCGCGTAATCAATGGCCGGCAGGAGGTAGGCGAAGGATTTGCCGACGCCGGTGCCGGCCTCGACCAGCAGGTGCTCCCCCCGCGTGAAGGCCTGCCCGACGGCGGCGGCCATTTCAAGCTGCTGCGGGCGGTGCTCGTAGCGCGCGCCCAGCCGGCGGGCGATCGCCCCCTCCGGGCCGAGGATATCAGTCAACGTGGCCTGCATGCGGCGCGTCCGTGCGCGGGATTGTAGATCGTCTGGTACGAATACGCACGCGAAATGTTCGCATTACGTTCGGGGCGGGGCGCCCGGCAATGCCATGACTTCCCGGATGGTTCCGGCGATCCAGAGTAACTCGCCGCGCCGCCGGCCGCACAGGATCTCGACCCGCCGGCCGTCCACCAACGCGACGACCAGTCCTTCCACGTCCAGCCCCTCGGCGACCGCCGGGCCGTCGGGCACGCGCGCCAGGCCCAGTTCGGCAATGTCACCGCGATCGATGGCATAGCTCCGCGGGCCGAGCGGCCCGGTGCTCTCGACGAGCAACCGGCGGGCGTCGGCGGAGATCACGGTCGCCTGCCGCAGCCCGCGTTCCACCGCCGCCAGCTTCGCCAGATACCTCGCCCACCACACCAGCAGAAAGACCGCCACGCAGAAGACGGCGAACAGCACCGCCGCCCACCACGGGAGCAAACGGCGGTGTTCGACGACAGTTGCGCCGAACACCAGCAGCACGACCGCCAGCACGCCGGCCGACCATGCCGAGCTCGATACGGCGACGTCCCGCGCCACCTCCCGGCGGACGTCGGGCCCCGCCTCCTGCGCCGGCGCGGTGATCGTCACGCCGCCCGGCCGCTCGTCGCGCGTGATGCCGCTCCCCGGCGGGAGCGTCGCGTAGGTCAGAGTCTGAATCGCGGACATGAAGCTGACTATAGGAAACGGGTGCGGCCGAATCACCGCGGCGTTCGCGCCGCCTGGGCGAGCAGGACGCCGCCAATCGCAATGAGGCCGACGTACACGGCGAACAGGAACACCCGGCCCTTGAGCCGGCGGTTCACCTCGCGGCCGAGGAATATCGCCAGCAGCGCGACGGGGAGGGAGACGACAAACAGCCGCAGCACCTGCCCGCCGAGCAGGCCGGCGATCGCGTAGCCGATCAGGACGAGGATGCTGGCGGGCAGAAAATATCCCTGGAGCGTGGCGCGGAATTCCTGGGGCGGCCAGCGGCGCATCGCGCCGTACACCACCAGGGGCGGGCCGTTCATGCCGTACGCGCCCCCGAGGACGCCGGCGACGAAGCCGGCGGCGAGCATCCATCCGCGGCGATCGGTTTCGAGGCGCCACGCCCGGCGGCTGGCCAGGCACCACCCGGCGAAAGAAATGATCACGCACGCGAGCAGCCCCTTGACCAGCCGCTCGTTTCCCACGACCAGCAGCGCCAGGCCCGCTGGGATGCCGAGCAGGCTCGCGCCCACCAGCCACGAGGCGACGCGCACCTTCACCTTGCCGAAGTCCTGGATCACGACGACCCCCGCCACCAGGATCGAGAGCATCACCGCCAGGGGTGCGGCCACCGTCACCGGCAGGCGCACGGCCAGCAGCGGCACCGCCACCAGCGCCTCGCCGAAGCCGAAGGCCGAGCGGATCAGGGTGGCGAGGAACACCACGACGAGCACGTGCAGGGTTGTCGCGTTCAAGGTGTCGTTAGAATAAACGAACCGCCGCGGGCACCCACACCCGCGGCGGTCCTGTACTTCGGGTTAGCCCCCCCGCAACCAGGTGAACATCATTTCAGCGCCAAGGCGCCTGCGGTCAGTGCTGCGGCGGCTGCGAAAAAGACGCCGAGTTCGGCCAGGTGCGACAACGCCGAAAAGATCCACGCGGGCATACAGTGACCTCCGAACAACCCTGGGTCGTTGCCACCCGTGGCAATTCTCGCGACCGCGGCCGATTTCCCGGACGCCGGCGTCGCCGCATCATCCTTGACGCCAAACCCGAATCCGACCCGCCGCTCCGCGGCCGTCCGCCCTTCCGTCCTGTGGGCCAGTCGCACAATCGCTCGATAAGCCGATCACGCATTGAATCGACCGACGATCACTTCCCGCTTCTGTTCATTTCCAAAACATCGGGGCACAAGGCAAACCCATAACTCCCACCCCCGCGAAACTCCCCTGTTTTCGCAGTTTAATCCCGCCGCGCTCCCGCTTATCAGACCTGTCGCGGCCGGTTCGAACGGTTTATCGGACGTGCGCCGGCGGGTAGAAATGTGCCCCATGAGACATTTCCGAACGGGCGTCTTCCTGGCGGCGGTGATGTGGACAACGGCGGCGGGGGCGGGAGTGGATACGGAGCGGCTGAAGAACGCGGACCGGTTCATCGAAGAGGCGATCGCCGGGGCTCAGTGCCCCGGCGCGGTGCTGCTGGTGGGGCGGGGCGACGAGGTCGTCTATCGCAAGGCGTACGGCAACAAGTCGGTGCAGCCGGAAAAGACGCCGATGACGGTGGACACTATTTTCGACATGGCGTCGCTGTCCAAGCCGCTGGGGTGTGCGTCGTCGGTGATGATTCTCGCGGACCGGGGGAAAATCAACGTGCACGACCCCGTGGCCAAGTACCTGCCGGCCTTCGCGCAGAACGGCAAGGACAAGGTCACGATCGAGATGCTCCTGCTGCACCGCGGCGGCCTGACCGCGGACAACAACATCGACGATTACAAGGACGGCCCGGCCAAGGCGTGGGAGAACATTTTCGCGCTGCCGCTGAAGCACAAACCGGGCACGTTCTTCCAGTACAGCGACGTGGGTTTCGAGGTCCTTGGAAAACTGGTCGAGACGGTGGACGGCCGCACGCTCGACCGTTTCGCCCACGACGAGGTGTTTGGCCCCCTGGGCATGAAGGACACGACCTACAACCCGCCGCCGGACTGGCGGCCGAGGATCGCCCCGACTCAGCAGCGCGAAGGGCATTGGATGATCGGCGAAGTCCACGACCCCCGCGCGTACGCGCTCGGTGGCGTGGCGGGGCACGCCGGCGTGTTCTCCACCGCCGACGACGTCGCCCGCTACTGCCGGATGATCATTCACGACGGGGAACTTGAGGGGCGGCGGATCCTGTCCGAAGCCACCGTCAAGGAAATGGAAAAGGAGCGGTGCTTGCCCGACGGCACCGGCTGCCGGGGCTACGGCTTCGACATCGACACCGGATACTCTCAACCCCGCGGCGAACGCTTCGAGCGCGGGAAAACCTTCGGCCACACCGGCTTCACCGGGACCTGCTTCTGGATCGACCCGGGGAACCAGTGCTATTTCATCCTGCTGACCAATTCGGTACACCCCGACGGCAACGGGAAGGTCCTGACGCTGCGCCGGCTCGTCTCGACGGCGGTGGCCGAGGCGCTCCTGGGCCCCAGGCCCGAAATGCACGAGGCGGCGCTCGGCCGCCCGGCCGACGTGCTTTGCGGCATCGACGTGCTCGAGCGCGACAACTTCAAGCAGCTGGAAGGCCGAAAGGTCGCCCTCATCACGAACCACACCGGCCGCGACAAATCCGGCAAGCGCACGGTCGAAGTGCTCGCCGCGGCGAAGAACGTCAAACTCGTGAAGCTCTTCTCCCCCGAGCACGGCCTGTACGGAGTGCTGGACGAGAAGGTCGGCAACACCACCGACAAGGAAACCGGCCTGCCGGTCTTCAGCCTCTACGGCGAGACCCGCCGCCCCACCGCCGAGATGCTCGAAGGCGTGGACACGCTCGTCTTCGACATCCAGGACATCGGCACCCGCTTCTACACCTACCCCACGACGATGGCCTTGTGCATGGAGGCGGCGAAGCAGCACGGCATCCGCATGGTCGTGCTCGACCGACCCAACCCCATCACCGGCGTGCGCGTGGACGGGCCGGTCGCCGACAAAAAGCATTTCGGCTTCACCGCCTACGGCGCGACGCCACTCGTGCACGGCTTGACCGTCGGTGAGCTCGCCAGGCTCTACAACGAAGAATTCGGCATCGGCTGCCAGCTCACAATCATTCAGCTCGAAGGCTGGCGCCGCTCAATGTGGTGGGACGAGACCGGGTTGATGTGGACCAACCCGTCGCCGAACATGCGCAACCTGACGCAGGCGGTGCTGTACCCGGCCGTCGGACTGCTCGAAGCATCCAACGTCAGCGTCGGCCGCGGGACCGACCAGCCCTTCGAGCTTTTCGGCGCGCCCTGGGTCGACGCCAAAAAGCTGGCGGCAGCCCTCAACGGCGCCCGCCTCCCCGGCCTGCGCTTCGTCCCCATCGAGTTCACGCCGCGCGAGAGCAAGTTCAAGGGGCAGGAGTGCCAAGGGGTTTATATCATCCTGACCGACCGCTCGGCCGTTGAGCCGGCCCGCTCCGGCATCACCTTCGCCTGGATGCTCCGGAAGCTCTTCGGCGACGATTACAAAATCGACCTACTTGGCCGAATGATCCAGAGCGATCCCGCGCTGGTGGCGGTAAAAGAGGCCGTGGACCCGGCCGCGGTGTCAGCGGCGTGGGACGGCGACCTGGAAAAGTTCAATCAGGTCCGCAAGAAGTACCTGCTCTACCCGTAGCTTGACCGCCGGACATTGTGTCAATATATTGCCGCGACGGCGGGGGCACTCTGACGGGAGGTCTCATGTCCGGTGCGCCTGTAATAGAACCACTGGAGGGGCGCTCGTACCTGAGTGCGGACCTGGTGCCGGCGATCAGCGGCTCACTCCCCCCGGCGCTGGTGACCGGCGGCAAGTTCAAGTCGAACGTCGTCGTCACCATCACCAACCAAGGCGATGCCGCCTACGCCGGCCCGGCCACGCTCGACCTGCTCGCCTCCACCGACCAGACACCCGACGCCGGCGACACGCCGGTGAGCAGCATCTCGGGCAACCTGAAGCTCAAGCCCGGCGCGAGCAAGTCGTTCAAGGTGAAATCCGGCACGGTCCCGGCCCTGGCGGACGGCGACTACTTCCTGCTGGCGCAAGTGACAGACTCCGCCGGCGCGGTACGCTCCGCCGGCTCGACGACGTCGTCCCACGTCGCGCCGGCGTTCGTCGATCTGACCGGCGCGCTGCCGGGGCCGATCCCGGCGTCGCTCGCGCGCGGCGCGAGCGCCACGGTCGCCGTGACGATCACCAACGGCGGCAACGTGACGGCCAAAGGCAATGCCAACATCGGCTTCAGGGTATCGCCGAGCGGCACCCCGTCGCAAAGCGATCAGCGGCTGGGGTCCAAGTCCATCGGGCTGTCGCTGGCGCCGGGCGCGAGCAAGACGTTCAAGCTGAAATTCGTCGTGCCCTCAGGGCTGCTCACCGGTACGTACTTCCTCGTCGCCGAGATCGACAACCTCAACGCGATCGCCGAGAGCGACGAAGGCAACAACGACGCCGTGTCGGCTACGACGATGACCATCACTTGATTTGCTCCGCCCACTCGTGCGCCCCCTCCCCTTCGCCGATCAGCGGAAACGCCGTGATACGCAGCGGCGCGGCCCCCATCGGAACAAGCGTGATCGTCTCCACCGGCTCCGACGACCGCACCGGGCTGGCTTGCAGCGGCGCGATCAGCCCGCGGGCGTCGAGCCGCCAGTTCGGAATGCGCTTCGCCTTGGCCTTGATGGCCAGCGGCATCTTCGCGGGGTCAAAAGACGGCGGACCTTCCTTGGGCGTGAATTCCAGCGAGGCGGCGGGGTTCTTCGGATCAATCACCAGCCCGTAATTCCACGGCGTCGTGGGGAAGACTTCGTACTCGGGGAACGCGTCGCTGCCGCCGTAGCGCGACCAGCGCTGCTCGATTTTCAGCGAATAGGTGAAGGGCCCCCGGTCGATCGAAACGGCGTTGTGGTTTTTCTCCCACGTGCGGACCGTGATCTCCATCGGCAGGGTTAGCGTGACGGTGTCGCCGTCGGACCATTGGCGGTTGATGGCGATATAGAAGGGACCTTCGGTCTGCAACAAAGAGACGGCCCCGTTCACCTTGACCTGCGGCGAGCGGCACCAGCGCGGGACTCGAAGGTACAGCGGAAAGCGAGTGGGCTGGGCGGCGGAAATCTTAAAGGTGATCGCGCCGGCGAAGGGGTACTCGGTCGTCTCGGTGATTTTAACTTCATTACCGTCGCCGACCTTCGCCGTGACCTCCGACTCGGCGTACAGGCTCGCGCACAGCCCGTTGTCCGCCGTCGCCAGCCACAATTCCTCCGCGTAATACGGCCACCCGTGCGACACGTTGTGCTGGCAGCACCGGTACACCGCCTGCGGGCTGTAGGAAAACATCGTCCCCTTGTTCTGAATCCCCGGCGACTTGTTCCCCCGATCCAGCTGCGCCTGGTTCGCCGACGTAAGATAATGCAGCGCCTTCAAATCCGGCGTACACGCGGCGGGAAACGTGTTGAACGCCACGTCTTCGCAGCGGTCCGACCAGAGCGGACTCCCGGTGATCCGCGTCAACATTTCAAAGCTGTGCATGAACTCCACGACCGAGCACGTCTCAAACCCCTGCCGCGGGTCGGTGTACCCCGGCCGCGCGTTCTCGTCGGCGGCGAACCCCCCGCCGGGGAACTGCCCGTACGTGCCCATCACCGTGTCGTAGTCGTTCTCCATCGCGCGGAGGAACCGCTCGTCCTTCGCCTGCATCCAGAACTCCGCCGGCTCGCGGAAGCTCTGCGTGAGGTTCACGCCGTGCCAGTTGATGACGCCGCTGGTCCAGTCGGCCGTGTGCGCATGGATCTTCTTCGCCAGGTCCAGCAGCCAGGGCTCGCCGGTGCGGTTATAGAGCCAATAGACGCTCTCCAGGTTGTCCCCGCCGCGGACCTTCGGCCAGTAACCCACGAGAAAATCCTGCTCCGGGATCGACATCTCCCACCGGAAGTATTTCGTCATGAACGGAATCACGCGCTCGTCGCCGCTGTATTCGTGCAGCGACTGGAGCACGTTGAGGACCAGCATGTTCGGCCACAGGTCCGGCTGACCTTTGAGGCTCGTCAGCGAGTGCCGCGGCCCGAAATACCCGTCCTCGCGCTGCGTCTTGAGGATCGCGTCGATCCACTTGCGCGCGTTGGCGGTGATCTTCTGGTCCTTCAGCACGTAACCAAGATCGCCATACCCCTTGAGCCAATAAGGCAACTCCTCCCACCCGCGCTTCTCCTTGCTCTGGGGATTCACCCACCCATTGCCCGGGTCGAACCGGCACCAGGCCGAAATCTCTTCCAGGTGCCCGACCATCCCATCCGCTTCCAGCCGGAGCATGTCGCGGACCCAGCCGCGCGGCGTAACCGAACCGATAGGCAGCTTGACCAGCGGGCTGACCGCCAGCGGCGCGCGGTTGGACGGGTAGTGTCGGTTGGGCGCAACCGCCGGCACCGATTGAACGACCGAGATTTCCGGCGGATTTTCCGCCGCGGCGGACACGGCCAGGAGCGCCACGGAAACGACGGCGAGGCTTCGCAGCTTCATGAGTTTGGGCTCAGTTTGCGTGATTGGAACGGGACGACCACTTCTTCCAGGTCCCCGGGTCTTCGAGCAACTTGATAAACACGCCCCCCACGACTGACCGCGCCTGGAACCCCACCTTCTTCGCCGAATTCGTATCGTACCAGTCACTCAGCGGCACCCGCGTCGGCGAGTCGTTCGCGAAATCGTACGCCCGGTCCGCGATCGCCCGGAAATCGTCCGGGTTGTCGGCCAGCGTCGCCGACCAGATCAGCCAGTCGAGCTTCGTGTAATGCACGGACGGATCGCGCCGCCTGCCCTTGCGATTGTCCAGCGGCAGCCCGTAGCGGTTCTGCACCGTCTTGTAATACGCGACTTCCTTCCGCGCGACCGCTGGCGGGAACAGGTGCATTCCCAGCAGCTTGTCCCAGACCAGGTTGTACTTCTGGCTCCACGTCCCCGGCTTGTCGAACGTCAGCCGGTAGTGGTCGCCGTCGTCGGCCATCTCCTGCCACTTGGCGGCAAACCCCTCGGCCAGCTTGCGGAACGCGGCGGCGTCTTCCTTGTGACCTAGATCATCGCATAATTGCGCGTACCCCGCCAGCGCGACGATCGCCTTGATCGACAGGTTGGTGTTGTGCGCCAGGTGCCCCGCGAAATCGTCGGTGCAAAGCTGATTTTCCGGGTCGAGCCCCTTGTCCTTGAGGTAATTCGCCCACTTCGTCAGCGTCGGCCAGTATTTCGCGGCGTAATCCGCATTGCCCTCGCTATGCGCCAGCGCGGCGACCATGATGAGAATGTTCCCCGACTCCTCGACGGGCATCTGGTTGGTCTCGTTCTGCTCCTTCCCGCCGTACACCTGGCCGTTGGCCAGCGGATAGGTCCCAAGGTCGTGCGGCGCAAACGGGAAGTGCCACCGCCCCGAGGACTGTGCGTATTCCATGATCGGCGTGAGCTGCCCCTTCAGCAGCGTCGGATTGAACAGGAGAAAGAACGGGCTCGACGGGTACGTGACGTCCACCGTGTCAATGCAGCCGTTGGAGAAGTTCTCCTTCGAGAACAAGTACGGCACGGCGTTCCGTCCTTCCTCCGAAGCCACCAGCTTGTGCGCCGCCAGGCACTGTCGAAACGCCAGCGAGCATAGACGCGCGTACTTCTCCCCGCCGGCCTTGCGGAGGTCGCCCAGGAGTTCCTCGTCGAACGCCTTGCACTTGTCGTTCAGCGACGCGTAATCAAGCTCCGCCGCCGTGAGCAGCTTCGGCCCGTCCATGTGCCCGTTCCGCCGCCACCACGGCCGCAGGTTCTTCCCCATGTACTGGATCGAATACTCGTCGTCGTACCCGATGAGCACGTGCCGCGACGCCCCGCCCTGATCCACCTTGCCCAGGTCAATCGAAATTGCCAGCGTAGGCCACCGCTCGTTCGCCGGCCGCGCGACCGCCTCTTCATCCTTCGGAAGCTCCCCGCGCTCCACAAATCCCATGCGCGCCGCATGAGCCCCGCCGGCATAGCTCGCCGGACGCGCGGCGCCGCCAGGTACAAATGCCCCCAGTCGATCCGAAGATTATCCCCCTTCTTCGCCAGCACCGGCTGGTCCTTCGAACCGATCCGAAGCGCCACCAGCCCCCCCTCCCCCTGCGGCATTTCCGCCCGCGACCAGATGACCGACTGCTTGGCAGGGTCATTCACCGCCCACTCGCCGGTCGTATCGAGATAAATGCTGACCTCGTGCGCCTTACCGTCCGTCGGCCGCACCTCCCACGTCAGATACGTCACCGGCCGCGAAAGCACGTCCAGGTCATACGGCAGCAGCGGCGAAAGAAACGTCACCGTCAGCCCCACGCCGCCCGCCTCAAACTCGTACACCGTGCGCGTCGGCAGCACCTCCAGCCGCTTCTGCTCCATCGCCGGCACATCCCTCGGCCGCTGCCCCGCCCACCCGTAGGGCTTCCCATCAATGCGCACCATCCCGCACATCGCCATGACGTGCTGATCGCCCGTCCAGTGCTTGGGAAACTCGTCCGTCAGATGGTCCGCCATCGACCACACGCTGAAATAGGGGTCGTGCGTCACCAGCGGCACTGCCGGCGGGCGGAACGGCGCAAGCTCGTCCGCCTTCGCGGAAGCGCCAACCACTAACAGGGAAACTGAGACGATCAGCGAGATCAGCAGATGGTTCATGGCGGTTATTTCTCGATGCGGTAAAGGTGCGTGTCCGTGCGCAGGAAAATCGCGTCGCCGACGATCGCCGGTGAAGCAAGGATCCGCCCCGGCAGTTGATTTTGTGCGACGATTTTGAACTCCCGCCCCGCCTCGATCACCGTCGTCTTCCCCTTCTCATTCGAAAAGTAGATGTGCCCCCCGGCGTACACCGGCGACGCCGTGTACGACCCCTCCAGCCGGTTCCGCCAGACGACCGCCCCCGTCTTCGCGTCAAGGCAATGCACGACGCCGTTGTCGTGCGCGAAATAAATCTCCCCGCCCAGCAGCAGCGGCGAAGGCTTGTACGGCACGTTCTGTTGGAACTTCCACGCCACCGCCGTCTTCGTCACGTCCCCGCTCCCGCACGGCCGAATCGCAAAGAGCTCCGCCGTGTTGTACCCCGTACACACGTACACCAGCCCGTTCCCGTACATCGGCACCGGCACGCACGAATACCCGGGATGATCCACCCACCACAATTCCTTCCCCGTCGCCGGCTCATACGCCGACACGCGGTACGCCCCCACGCTGACGAGTTGGTCATTGCCACCCACGTCGATCACCTTCGGAATCGAATACGCCTTCCGCAGCGGCGCGATCTTCAACCACCCGAACGCGTACGAGCGATTGGTCTTCCAGGCGAGCTTCCCCGTATTCTTGTCCAGTGCCGCAACGTACTGAAAATCCGTCCCGTCGCAGTTCACGATGTACAAATCCTTGTAAATGATCGGGCTCGACCCCGGCCCCTCCATGTGGTTGATCTTCAGCTCAGTGTTCTTCCAGATCGGCCGCCCCGTCTCGGCGTCGAGACACGCGCTGCCGTACGCTCCAAAACAGACGTACACCCGCCCCTTCTCCAGCACCGGCGTCGGCGACGCGTACGAATTGAACTGGTTCTTGTGCTCCGGCTCATCGACGTGAAACACCTCCACGTCGTGCACGATGCTCCCCGAATCCCGCTGTACGCACACCGCCCGCAGCGAGTGGCCCTCGTCGGTGGCCGTCGTCATCCACACCTGCTCCCCGAGCACCACCGGCGACGACCACCCCTCCCCCGGAGTCGCCACCTTGAACTTCACGTTCTCCGTATCCGACCAGCGCGTCGGCAGCTCCGTCGCGTCCGAAATACCGTCCTGGTTCGGCCCCCGGAACCGCGGCCAAGCGTCGCCGGCGCGCACGGAAAGCGCGGCAAGCGGTAATACCAGCAGAAGAGCGGTGCGGATTCTGGATGCCATGCGCGTGGGGTGATGATATCGGCCGAACGATCGGAGCGAAACGTGACAAGATATTGGATCATCGCGGCGGTGGCGTTGCTCTGGCCGGCCACAGTTCACGCCTCGAACTTCTACGTGTCACCGGCCGGTGATGACGCGGCGGCAGGGTCTCTCGACGCGCCGTGGCGCTCCATCCAGAAAGCCGCCGGCGCCCTCCACCCCGGCGACACCGCGGTCCTCATGGCCGGCACCTACCGTGAAGACGTCACCCTCACCCGCGGCGGCACCACCGACGCCCCCGTGACCATTACGGCCATGCCCGGTGCCCGCGTCATCATTTCCGGCGCGGACCTGCTCGCCGACGGCTGGACCAAGGCCGACGGCATTGACGGCGCCGCTTACGCCCATGCCTTCGACCACGTCTTCGCCATCAACCACACGCGCGACGGCCGCCCCATTCTCACCCACCCCGCCGATACGCGTCACGAGCTGATCGGCCGCGCCGAACAGGTCATCCACGACGGCCGCCTCCTCCGCCAGGTCCTCCGCAAGGAGCACCTCGCCCCCGGCACCTTCTTCCACGACATCGATGGGAAACGCCTGTACGTTTGGCTCGAAGACAACGCCCAGACCGGCAAGAAAAACGAAGTGGAGGCCAGCGCCCGCAGCACCTGGCTCACCTCCGGCGCGTCGTTCGTACACCTCCGCGGCATCACCTTCCGCTACGCCGCCAATTTCGCACAGCGCGGGGCGTTGGCGCTGCAGCGCCCGAAAGAAGGCGGCGAAGGCCCCCGCGGCTGGCTCGTCGAAGACTGCGTCTTCGAGCGCGCCAACGGCCCCGGCGCTTCCCTCTCCGGCTCCAACCACCTCTTCCGCCGCTGCACTTTCCAGGACAACGGCCAGCTCGGCTTCGGCGCCAGCCACTGCAACGACACGCGCATGGAAGAGTGCGGCCTCTACCGCAACAACGCCAAGGGCTTCGCCACCGGCTGGGAGGCCGGCGGCGTCAAAGTCACCCTCTCCCGTGGCTTCGTCTTCGACCGCTGCCGCGCCGCGGACAACCGCGGCATCGGCATCTGGTACGACATCGGCAACGAAAACTCCGAGGTCAAAAACTGCTACGTCGCCGACAACGACGAGGCCGGCATCTTCTACGAAATCTCCTACGGCCTCCGCGCCCACGACAACCTGATCGTCAACAACGCCAACCGCGGCGAAAAGCCGTACAGCGCCTGGGGCAACGCCGGCATCACCCTCTCCTCCTCCCAGGACTGCATCGTCGAAAACAACACCCTCGTCGCCAACCGCGACGGCATCGCCCTCCGCGAGCAGAACCGCAGCACGCCGCGCATCGACGGCACAAAGTCCGTCCGCGTCTTCAACAAGAACCACCTCATCCGCAACAACGTCGTCGCCGCCTCCCAGGCCTTCAACATCGCCTTCTGGATGGACACCAACTTCTTCGGCGGCAAATCCGACGCCTCTGACGCCGCCAAACCCACCTCCGAAGACCCCGCCACGCTGAACATCCGCCTCGAAAACAACCTCCTCTGGCCCCTCCCCGCCCACAAGAACTACCTCTACGGCGCCACTTGGCGGCCAAAGAGCCGCCAGTTCGACACCCCGGCCGAGTTCTCCCGCGACTCCGGCATCATCGATTCCTCCCGCATGGCCGATCCGATGTTCGTTGACGCGCTCGCAGGGGATTTTCGCTTCGAACCCGCCTCGCCGGCACTGGCGACCAAGTCCGGCGTGGCTGAAAAGGCAGATGTCCCTCAGCGCGCGCCCCCGCGCCCGTGAGCGCACGATAAGATCCCGCGGCGCGTGAGCGAATGTCCCGGGCCGCCCGCCCGCCGCACGCGACGAACAGCCTTGCCCGACGGCAGGTTATAGCCGTATGCTGCGTCGCAGCCGCGGCTTTTTATCTTGCGCCGCCGGTCAGGCTTCCCATGAGCGCGACGTACCACTATGCAAGCTTGACCAAGCGGGAGTGGTTCGACGCCGCCGCACTTGGCGGCAACCCGAAGCGGTCGGGGCTTGGGCGCAACCTCGCATCGCGAGCACTTGACCTTCTCTTGGTCGATGGGTGTCGGCGCCCCGAGATACACGATCCGGTTCGGCCCGGACGATGGGCGGGCGATTCGATCCTGATCGTGAGCGACATGAACGATAGCTGGCGCGAGTATCGCGACACCTTCGTCGCCCTCGACGCTGACGTGTTCCTTCTCTTACACGCCTCCGACGGGTTCGATGACATCGCAGTTGCGGCAGAGAGGTACGCCCAAGTATTCCTGCAGCTGTCGCATCTCGTCGTAACTCATCAGGCGCCCGCGCTTGAATGCCATGTGAAGCAACGCTACGGAGCAGACCTGTACCAGCGTTACGAACAGGCGTTGGGCACGGCCCTCGAGCCGCCGAAGAACCTTGGCCGCGCGGGCAGCTAACCAAACGCTGCAGTGGACCGGGCGGGCGTCGCCGTCCTTGCAGTTCGAAAACTGGCCGGTGGCCGCGCGGCCGCGGAACGTCGGTCCGTTATCGACGTGAGGAACTTCGCGATGGCTCGACACTGGTACCGCACCGACATTGCCAATTCCTCCGTCGTGCCCGACCCAATATTCGTTGACGTGCTGGCTGGTGATCTTCGTTTTCAACCCGGCTTATCGGCAAACGAGATAGAAGCTGGCGTGCTTGGAAAGGCAGGTTTCAATGAGCGGCCGTAAAGTGACACTCTTTCGATTGCTTGCCGTCTGCGCGATCGCCGTCCTTTCGCATGCCCTCCCGGCCGCCGACGCCCCCCGTCGCCCCAACGTCCTCTACATCATGACCGACCAGCAGTTCGCCGACGCCCTGAGCTGCCGGATGGGCACGAAGTACCTCCACACGCCCAACATGGACAGCCTCGCCGCCGGCGGCGCCTTCTTCACCCGCGCCTACGTCGCCAACCCCCTCTGCAAGCCCTCGCGCAACGCCATCTTCACCGGCCGATACCCCCACGAGACCGGCGTCACCAGCAACGAGCAGACGACGATGGACACCTCCGAATTCGTCTGCATGGGCAAGTACTTCCAGCAGGCCGGCTACGACACCGCCTATTTCGGCAAGTGGCACCTGTGCATCGACGAGGCCGACGTCGCCCACCACGGCTTCGCCGTCCGCGCCCCAAAGAACTCCGACGATCAGTGCGCCGCCAACTCCGTCGCCTACCTGAAGCAGAAGCACGACAAACCCTTCCTCCTCGTCTCCAGCTTCCTCAACCCCCACAACATCTGCGAGTACGCCCGCGGCCAGGACCTGCCCCTTGGCCCCATCGGCGACCCCCCTCCCCCCGACAAGCTCCCCCCCGCCCCCGCCAACCTCCTCCACCCCATCAACGAACCCGACACGATGAGCGTGATGCGCGAGTCTTACCACGCAAGCCCCCTCTTCCCCGTCGGCAATTTCACCCCCGCCAAGTGGCGCGAGGTGCGATGGGCCTACTACCGCCTGATCGAAAAAGCCGACGCCGAGATCGGAAAAGTCCTCGACGCCCTCAAATCCGCCGGCCTCGAGGAAAACACCCTCATCATCTTCACCGCCGACCACGGCGAATGCGCCGGCGCCCACGGCTTCAACCAGAAAACCGTCCTCTACGAAGAATCCGTGCGCGTGCCCCTCATCGTCACCCTCAAAGGCACCACCACCGCCGGCGCAACCTCCGACAAGCTCGTCAACACCGGCGTAGACATCCTCCCCACCATGTTCGACTTCTGCGGCATCCAAAAACCCGCCAAGCTCACCGGCCTAAGCCTCAAACCCCTCGCCACCGGCCAACCCGTCGACCAGTGGCGCAACTACGTCGTCGTCGAAAACGACATGGTCCAGGGCGGCCCCGTCGGCACCCTCCACCCGAGCACGCAGGGCCGCATGGTCCGCACCGAGCAATTCAAATACTGCCTCTACGAATACGGCACCCAGCGCGAATCCCTCATCGACCTGAAGAACGACCCCGGCGAAACCAAAAACCTCGCCACCGACCCCGCCCACCACCAAACCCTCCTCGACCACCGCGCCATCCTCCGCCGCTTCGCCGAGGAACACCACGACCGCGTCGCGCTCGCGATGCTCGCCGACGACGTGAAGCCCAACCCCTTCACCCCCGACCAGCCGAACCGCCAATCGAAGACAGGCCAACGCGCCGCCCGCAAAGGCCGCAAGGCCGCCGGGGAATGATGGAGCAAACCATGCCATACGCCCCGAAGGACCTCGCAGCGCTCTACCCCGTTCGACCACTGCCCCTGGCAGTTCTTGCCATCGCCTGCGGTCTGCTCTCCGCCTCGACATCCCCGGCCGGAACACACTACGACCTGTACCTTCTGGCCGGGCAGTCAAACATGGATGGACGCGGCAAGGCCGCCAACCTGGATCCCCAACAGCGCCAGCCGTCGACATCGGCGATCATCTTCTACCGAAACCCGCCGGCCGCCTCCGACGGCTGGCAATCCCTCGCCCCCGGCTACAGCATCCCGCCCGGTTACAAAGGCAAGGTGCCGTCGGGCACGTTCGGGCCGGAGTTGGGCTTTGCCGCGGGGATGCTCGAAGCCCGCAAGGATCGCCCGCTCG